>Ga0209514_10004661_pt1 | contig 18238 bp, 15 predicted proteins | sample Subgrocontami58m_FD_187452 | JGI IMG/M metagenome (GOLD analysis project Ga0209514, IMG submission 187452) | Subsurface groundwater microbial communities from S. Glens Falls, New York, USA - GMW37 contaminated, 5.8 m (SPAdes) (version 3) | ecosystem: Environmental > Aquatic > Deep subsurface >...
CTATGAGCCCTACAAAATGTGGCAGGTCTGGGGTAGGCATTCCGTATCTCCACCCTTCACCATACCACAGAACTTATCCACATCCTCTACTCTTATTCTCTCATACTGGTTAGGGTAGAGAACGTTGTTGTAAAAAGCGCCGTACCCGAAGGTCGTGCGCTGAAATGCAGTGTTTTTTCTTGTCCTTGCGTCCTGTTAAAAAGGATCGAGGAGATATTCCACCCTTCCCATTCCTTGGGAGGGTATTTTTCTATCGTTGTTCCTGTGGCTTTCTTTTTTCTCTGTCACAGATTTTTCCTGTTTGAGTTTTTCAATGACTTGTCTCGCGTGAGCTGAAAAATACCCATTACCCCATTTTTCTTGAATGGCTTCAATAATCATTGTATGCCCTTCTTCTATGGTTGTATTATTGATCAGATTGAGCAATTCAGATACGGCGTTATTGGAAGCCATTATAATGCTCTCGACGATTGTTTCATGGAACGGACGAGTTTTTGGTTTATCCATATCTGTCTTTCCTCCTTGTTGGTTTGTCCATGTGTGATAATACTACAGATTTTACAGTGTGCTGTCTATAGTTTATTTAATTTTGTAAAGGCTAAGTTAAAATGTCATAGTGGTGAGCAGAGTATTGCCTTTTGGCTTAGATTTTACATTGTGGCATTCATGTTGACGTCTACAATGTCCAATGATACCATAACGATACAGTAAAATATTTGCGGGCTGTGGCTCAGTTGGGACGAGGCGGGCCCGAGAGCGACGCACATTGAGTGCGTCGCGACCGCCGAGACGGGAGGAGCGATGTGCGAGTTTACGAGCACCGCGAGTCCCCGGGGAACCACAAATTCGACGTTGCACAGGAAACAATCTTTGCGGGCTGTGGCTCAGTTGGCTAGAGCGTCTGCTTTGGGAGCAGAAGGTCGTGGGTTCAAGTCCCGCCAGCCCGACCAATCAAAACTTAACGATTTTTCAGGACGAGAGAATTGCTCGCCCCGCCTTCGGCGGGTTTCACTTCGCAAAAAGCCTGTTGTTTGAGGATTAAATCAAACGGACGGACAAATTCAAATTCAGTTTTTCGGGAAAGCAAACGGCGGTTCGTTCCAATTCTTGCCACAATCGTCCTCGGCTCATTTTTCACTGGCATCAACGCTCAAATGATGGATGGCTTTTCCAACTCTACTGCGGATTGGGACAAATGGTTGGAGATTCGCACTTCGCCATGAACGCGATGATGATGTAAAGCGCATGGCGAGAATGGCGAGGAACAGATTCACATTGTCATGGGCAAGCGACTTTCCGGTTGCAATACTGCAAAGGCGTTTCCAGCCATAAATGGTGGTTGGATGCCCATGATGAACATGATGTGGGGAGGGTGGTCGTCTCCCTTTGACAATAATTCAACAAACAATAATATGATGAACTTTGGATTCGGGCCTTTTGTCGGCTTTGGCTGGATATTTATGGTCGTCTTTTGGAGTCTCATAATTTGGGTGATCATCGCCTTAGTAAGAGGTAGTTTTGGAAAGGGTCATATGTGTGGACACGATCATGGCGATGACGCGCATGGAAAAGATAAGTCTCCGCTTGAAATTCTTAAAGAACGTTACGCAAAAGGCGAAATTGATAAAAAAGAATTTGAGGAGAGGAAAAAAGATTTAAGCTAATCTCCTTTATTCAAATTTTAATCAGTAGTATAATAAGATCATGAAAAAAATACTTTTAGTTTCGTCTTTTTTGATAATTATTGCTGGTTTTGTATTGGTCGGTAGTGGTGTATGGGGTATTGCGTTCACTTATATGAATGTCGCGAGGGAAAATATCATGACGCCTGATGACGCTTCTATTCCCAATGTTCCTGTACGCGGACCGTTTACGCTCAATGCCCAGGTCAATATTATCAGAGAGCACACATTAAAGATAACGGGTGGCAAAACATTCGCCGAGATGCCTCGACAGATTTCAAAGCTTGATGTGGACGGCAAGCCGATTTTAGGTGAAGACGGCAAGCTCGTGATGACAGCGAATACCGCTCGCGATATTTGGATTACGGCAACCACGCTCATAACGGCACTGAATTTTGGTATATTCGCGTATGCATTCTCCGCCATCATACTTGTATTCGGATTCTTTTTTATTTTGACTGGTATAACTTTCTATGCCTTGGGCCGAAAATATTAGATTGAGAGGTCGTGCTTTTTGCTCGCCCGCCCAGACTGTCCGAGAATGCCATTTTTTTTTGCTCATTTAAAGCACGTAATTTTAAAAAATCGAGTTCTCGGACAGTCTGTTGGCCAAAGCACCTGCAGTTATACTATTACCAGCCAAGGCAGACAGAACATGTCCATCACCGCATCCGGCAGGTAAGAAGTGATTGAATAGTGGATGCATAAGCTAAGATACATAGTGGATAACTTCTCCTAAAAAATTTGCTATAATAGATTTGTATTAAATCTACGCACAAAGAACAAACCGATTTTCTCACATGCAAAAAGTACTCTCTCTTGTAAAATACTCAATAGAATTCAATTATTCTTCTAACTTTTGAGTTGATAGTGTTTGGTTTTCATTATTAACTATATAAAAGTATGACCTGCACCCTAAAAAGCTACAAGCTACAAGCTACAAGCTAACAAGGGGTTTACCCTCAAAAAAATTCTGCTCGTCGTTGCCGCCATTGTTGTTTTGGCGGATTTTTTTATTTTTGCCATTAACTCCAATAAACAATTGGGCCATACTCGCAATTCCCAGCGCTGGGCAGAGCGCGTAACATGATAATTTGCGTTATTCATTCGTGAAAATATGGAAAGCTTTGCCTTTGCGCATCATAAAGGTGGAACAGGAAAGACCACTGCGTGTATCAACGTGGCGGGATGGCTTGCCAAATTGGGGCAACGCGTACTGGTTGTTGACCTTGATCCACAAGGGAGCGCAACGACCGGACTTGGGATTGATCGAGGGACTGTGGATATCTCTCTCCTTGATGTGCTGACCGGAAAAGCGGGCATCAAAAAAAGTATTTTGGAAACACGCGCCGGAGTGCATCTCATACCCGCAACGCATTCTCTTCTCAAGGGGGAACAGCATTTGGCAAAGCAGAAATTTCCTACCACAGTGCTGAAGAAAAAGCTACGCAGTATAGAGAGAGACTATGACTACCTCTGCATTGATACGCCGCCGGCCTCCACACTGCTCATGCTGAACGGGGTGGCAGCGGCACAAAGTATTATTATCCCCCTTGATACAGGTGTGTTCGCGGTTGAGGCCATGGAAACGCTTCGTGCGCTTTTGCAAATAGTTGATGAGGCGGAGAATTCCTCGTCGGCGATACTGCAGTTCCTTTTACTTGAACATCCCTCATTTAGTTTTTTTAGCAAATCCCCCACAGAAGAAATAGAAAAGGCGCTCCGAGAATTTTTACAAATCTATTGCGATGAAGTGCCGCCTATTGTGAAGATACCATATTCTCGCTGGGTCTATGAGGCTCAAAAGCACGGCATGCCTCTTTCTCATCATGCGCCTTTGAGTAAGGTAGGGAAGGCGTATCAAAAGATTGCCGAAAAATTAATAAGAAAACAATGAATCAATATGCTAACAAGCTAATTTCTAACAAGCATAATATGGCTATATTCAAACGAGAAACAGGAAAAAAAGTATTTACAAACGAAGAAACGCAAAACCCGGGGCGTAGCATGGTTGATGGAGACGAAATACAAGAACAAGAAGAAGCCCTTCGACCCGCTCAAAGCCGGGAAATGCAAAGGGAGAGAGACGGAGTAACTGGAGGCGAGGAGCGGCTCTATGAGTTGCTTGACGCGATGGAAGCAGTACGAAGAGGTGATCTTACCGTACGGGTCAAAGTGGGTCCTGGTATTTATCGGGAACTCGCAACTTCGTTTAACAGCCTGGTCACCATGATTGGTGGTTTTTCCACAGAAGTTACCCGCGTGGCAAAAGAAGTGGGTACTGAAGGCAAACTCGGCGGTCAAGCCGCGGTACAAAATGTCGCTGGCACATGGAAAGAATTGACAGATAATGTCAATTTCATGGCAGCGAACCTTACGTCGCAGGTGAGAAATATCGCCACAATAGGAACCGCTATTGCGAACGGTGATCTTGCGCAAAAGATCACGGTTGAAGCTCGGGGCGAGATTTTGGAGTTGAAGGACACTTTGAATAAAATGGTGGACAATCTTAGGATATTCGCAGGTGAAGTTACCCGCGTGGCGAAAGAAGTGGGTACTGAAGGCAAACTCGGTGGTCAAGCCGCGGTTCCAGGCGTGGCAGGTACGTGGAAAGAGTTGACTGACAATGTGAACGCCATGGCCGCCAACCTTACTTCTCAAGTAAGAAATATCGCCCAGGTTACCACGGCAGTTGCAAAAGGAGACCTTACACAAAAGATCACCGTGGATGTGAAGGGAGAGGTTTTGGAGCTGAAAATTACGATCAACACCATGGTGGATTCGCTGAACATCTTTGGTGCTGAAGTTACCCGCGTGGCGAAAGAAGTGGGTACTGAAGGTAAGCTCGGTGGCCAAGCCTCGGTCCCGGGCGTGGCAGGTACGTGGAAGGATTTGACCGATCGAGTGAACGCCATGGCCGCGAACTTAACCAGTCAGGTACGCAACATCGCCCAGGTGGCTACTGGCGTTGCCAAAGGAGACCTGACGCAAAAGATCACGGTTGAAGCGCAAGGCGAGGTTCTTCAGCTCAAAGAAACCGTGAATAAAATGGTGGACAGTTTAACGCTATTTGGCGCTGAAGTTACCCGCGTGGCCAAAGAAGTGGGTACTGAAGGGAAATTGGGTGGTCAAGCTGTAGTGCCAGGTGTTACTGGTACTTGGAAAGAGTTGACTGACAATGTGAATGCCATGGCTACTAACCTTACTTCTCAAGTAAGAAATATCGCCCAGGTTACCACTGCGGTTGCAAAAGGAGACCTGACGCAAAAGATCACCGCGGAAGTGAAGGGAGAGGTCTTGGAGCTGAAAAATACAATCAATATAATGGTGGACCAGCTCACTGCGTTTTCTGGTGAAGTAACCCGCGTCGCAAAGGAAGTGGGTACTGAAGGGAGGTTAGGAGGCCAAGCTGATGTAAAAGGCGTCACTGGCACATGGAAAGAACTGACTGACAATGTGAATCAAATGGCAAATAACCTTACTATCCAAGTGCGCAACATTGCTCAAGTGGCAACTGCGGTTGCAAAAGGAGACCTGACGCAAAAGATCACCGCGGATGTGAAGGGAGAGGTCTTGGAGCTAAAAAATACACTGAACAAGATGGTGGATAATCTCAACACATTTGGCGCAGAAGTAACTCGTATGGCGAAAGAAGTGGGTACTGAAGGCAAGCTCGGTGGCCAAGCCTCGGTCCCGGGCGTGGCAGGTACTTGGAAAGAGTTGACTGACAATGTTAATGCTATGGCAGCTAACCTCACGATTCAGCTTCGTGATGTGTCAAAGGTTGCGAGCGCCGTTGCCAGTGGTGATTTGACAAAGAAGATTACAGTTGAAGTCAGGGGGGAAATTCTGATCATTAAAGAGGTTATTAACAAAATGGTGGATGATCTTGGAACAACGCTTGGTTCGGCGCGACAGGTTTCTGATATTGTGGCAAATTCCTCAACGCAAGTGGCAGTTGCCGCGGCGCAAGTAACCAAAGCGCTGAAGGAAGCAGCGGCCATCGTATCTCAAGTGGCGACTGGTTCTCAAGAGCAATCCAAAAAACTTGAAGGAACACGAAAGATAGTTGCGGCTTTGTCAGAAGGAGTGGCGCAGGTATCAGCCAGCGCAAAAGTAGCGGCCGAGTCTACCATCAAGGCCGCCGAGCTTGCCGCCCAAGGCACGCAAGCCGGACAGACCGCGGCTGATCGTTTGAAGGCGATTGATGATCTTGCCAAAGCAAATGTGGCGATTGTCAAAATAGTGGATGAACGAGCCGAAGAAGTGGTGGGCGTTACTGCGACCATCAATGATGTTGCTGATCAAACAAATCTTTTGGCTTTGAATGCCGCGATTGAAGCGGCGCGAGCGGGTGAGGCCGGGCGAGGATTCGCAGTCGTGGCTGATGAAATCCGAAAGTTGGCAGAAGGGTCAAAACAGTCAACCGTGAAAGTGGGAAGCATTGTGGGTGCGGTGCGCAAATCCGCTGCTGAATCGTTGATATCACTTGGCAAGGCCGTGGAACAAGTGGCAGATAGTACCAAGATTGTCAATCAAGCACTGGCAATTCTCGCGCAAATCACCTCTGGAGCCCAGCAGATTTCTGCCGCCGCTGGGCAGATTGCTACTGCTTCTGCCCAACAAACCTCTGGCGCCCAGCAAGTGACAAAATCAGTTGATGAAGTTGCCGTGATTTCCGAGCAGTCAGCAACAGCCGCGCAGGGAATGACGGTTTCGATTTCTGAACAAGTGGGTGCCATTCAACAAGTGGCTGGTAGCGCGCAAGAGATGGCGGCCAGCGCGAAACAACTTCGCACCTCCTTGGCGATCTTTACGCTTCCGCAAAGAATTACCGGCGCCTACAGTACAGCGAGCAGAAGTGTACGGGAAAGTGAAATACTGGCAGAGGTGGACGCGGAGGCCTCGGATACGGTCGAGCCAGCGAGAAAGAAAAGAGCAGGGCTAAAATTAGCTTCTTAGCTTATTAGCTTGTAGCTTCTTAGAATCTAAAAAGCTAATTTTATGGCAACCGATACCACTAAACAAGTCATCCAAGAGGTAGCCGCGCAAGCTGGCCGTCAAGAAGAAAAAATGGTCGAAACAATACAGCTGGTGAGTTTTGAGCTAGACAAAGAAGAATTTGCCTCTCGGATTGGCGATTTGCGCGAGATTATAAAAATGCGAGAAATTGTACCTATTCCTGGTGCGCCATCCTTTATCGCAGGTATTTTGAATGTGCGCGGACAGATCGTGATCGTGGTTGATCTTGAAAAACGTTTCTCCTTGAGAAGGGAGCATGAAACCGCGCCCCAGCATATTATTATTGTGGAGGTGGAAAATACCGTTTTCGGGATCCTCGTTGATGAAGTGACCGGGGTACTGCGTGTGCCGCTGACAAGTATTAAGCAAACCCCGGGGATCATCACATCAAAAATACACGCTGATTATTTAAAAGGCGTTGTGGTGCTCGAGGGGGAAACACTGAAGAGGCCGGCAGGGACAGAAGAACCAACCGGAGGAAAAGGAGGCCAGAAATCAGAAGGAAAAGTGGAAGCGGCCGAAACAACAACACGACTTCTGCTTTTACTTGACATACCAAAGATGCTTTCAGAAAAAGAGTTACAGCAGTTTGGCACGGTTATCCAAGAAACCGTTAAAGAGACGGCAAAAGTCGCAGAAAGTAAATAGTAGCTTCGTAGCTTATAGAAGCTAACGAAATAACTAATAGTTAACAGCTAACCATATGAAAATACTCATTGCAGACGATTCACAATTTATGCGCAATGTGTTAAAAGATATCCTTCAGGGTGCGGGATATACGGATATTGTGGAATGCACGGATGGCAAGGCCTGTATGGCAAAGTATGCCTCGGAAAAACCTGACCTTATCTTACTCGATATTATTATGCCGGAGATGGATGGAACAGAGGTGCTTAAAAAGCTTGGGCATGAGGCGAAGATTGTAGTGATTTCAGCGGTAGGACAAGAGAAAATGATTGAGGAAGCGAAGTCTCTTGGTGCGCTTGATTACATTGTTAAGCCTTTTGAAAACGCGCAAGTATTAGAAACAGTCCGAAAAGCTATAAGCTAACAGCTACAAGCTATGTCCAAGATCGTTATCATCGGCGCATCAACCGGCGGGCCGAGCGCGCTTGAACAGCTCCTTTGTGGTCTGTCTGAACATATTGGGGTTCCGGTCATTGTCATTCAGCATATGCCTGGGTCATTTACTACGCCTTTCTCCAGGCGATTAAGTAATCTCTGCCACATATTAGTGACTGAAGCGCAAGAAGGAGAAATGATCCTCGTAAATCATGTATATGTTGTGCCAGGAGATTATCATTTTTTCTTTGAAGCGCCGGGTCCACGGGTGCGCCTCTTACATGAATCGCGCGGCCTTTCACCCTCGATTGATATGGGCATGATTTCCGCCGTGGATCATTATGGCCCGGGGGTGGTTGGGGTGATTCTTTCAGGCATGGGCAAAGATGGACTCATTGGCGCAAAGACGATTAAGCAACTCGGGGGTAAGGTCATTGTAGAAAGTAAAGAATCCGCAGCAATTTTTGGGATGCCACGGGAAGTAGCGGAATCAGGATTAGCAGATGCGATATTATCAATTGATAAAATTTCAGCAAAGATTCTTGAATTCCTAAAATAGAGATCTCTCTCAACAGAACAGTGTATGCCAAACAATACAGAAAAATATAAAAAAGTATTTTTTGCCGAGGCGGAAGAAAAGATTGCCGCTCTCAATACGGCGTTTTTAGGATTGGAAAAAGAACCGGGCTCAATCACCCTTGCGACGGACGCCATGCGCGCGGCCCATACTTTGAAAAGTTCTGCCGCCGCGATGAACTTCATGGAAATGTCGCATTTGGCACACGCGATGGAGGAGGTGTTTGAAGAAGTGCGTTCCGCGGGCCAAACACTGACGCCACGTAGCATAGAAATGCTGTTTGAAAGTGTTGATACGTTGGCCGCCTCTCTCAAGGCAATTAAAAAAGGAGAAAATGAATTAAACACTCAAGATCTCATCAAAAAACTACAATCAAAAGAAGAAACGACTGCTTCATCCCTACATGCTACCAACTACACGCTACAAGCTAGTTTGGCACCGATTGAGGCGATCAAAGTTGATGTGGCAACTCTGGACAAACTCATGAACCTGACCGAGGAATTGCTGGTAGAAAAAATGAGATTGAGTGAGATCGTACGACGCGGCAAAGAAAGGCCTGACAAAAAATTGGATGTTGCGGAATGTGAGGGCAGTAGTGAGGCGTTCAGCAGATTAATTTCCGAACTACAACTGAATGTGACGCAAGCCCGCATGGTGCCGCTCCAGCAATTGTTTGAACGCTTTCCGCGCATGATACGGGACTTGGCTCACGACCAAGAAAAGCAAGTTGACTTCCAGATGAAAGGGCAGGATATTGAGCTTGATCGAACCGTTATTGATCGGCTTGGAGAACCACTCATTCATCTTTTAAAGAATGCGGTTGACCATGGTATTGAGAAAACAGGAACAATACAACTGAACGCCATCCGAGAGCGCGACAAAGTCATTATTGAAGTAATCAATGATGGCCGGCCGATCGATTGGCAGAAAGTCGTTGAAGTCGCGTTCACTCGCGGAATCATTGATAGAACAACGCGCGATACATACCTTAAGGATGTTGGAAATAAGAAGTCAGAGATTGAAAAGTTACTGTATCAAATTTCCACGAAAGACAAGGTTACGGAAACATCGGGCCGCGGGGTGGGTCTTTCTATTGTGAAATCAGTCACAGAGTCCCTCGGTGGAAGAGTGACAATTGAATCTACAATGAAGTCAAATGTTGGCGGAACTTTGTTCCGCATGCAGTTGCCGCTCACGATTGCCATTATTCAAGCCCTTCTTGTTCGGGTCGCTGATCAAACCTTTGCTATTCCATTTTCTGCGATGGATCGTTCGGTTCGGGTGCGGGCCCAAAATATCAAGAAAGCGCTTGATCAAGAAATGGCAATGGTTGAGGGTGAAGATATTCCCATGGTGAGATTGGATACATTATTCGGTATGCAAAAAAAGCAGGTGAGCATATTTTTGAGCGAGGAAGAGGTAGAGACACGAAAAAATAAACTGAACGCGGAATTGATGGTGATTGCCAAACGCGAGAATCTGCTTGGAAGCGAAGCCGGCCCTGCACTTGTGGGTTTAATGGTTGATGAACTTCTCTCCAAACAAGACATTGTGGTAAAGCCCCTGAAAGGAACCTTAAAGCAATCAAAAGGTTTTGCGGGCGTCACCTTACTCGGTGACGGTCGGCCTGCGCTTATTCTTGATATCGCCACTTTAATCTAAAATCTTAAATCATAAATCTTAAATCTATTATGCAACTCCTTTCCAAAGCACAACTCGCTCAACTCGAAAATGTCGCGCAGGAGTCAGCGACGCGTGCTTCGCAAGCGCTTTCCAAATTAATCGGCGTCCCCGTAAAACTGCAAGCGACGCGAACGCGTGTCATTGAGAAAAAAAATTTGGCGAGCACACTTGCCAATCCCTTAGATAACGTGTCGGCCGTGATGTTACCGGTTAGCGGCGAGGGTATTTTTGGTTCAAGCGTCCTTGTCTCTGCACTCGAAGAATCGTACCGCCTGGCCGAGTTAGTGATGAAACGACCCAAAGGATCGCTTACGAAGCTTGATGCTTTGGCAACATCTGCCATCACCGAAACCGCCAATATTATTGGGGGCTCATTTTTAACCGTTCTCTCCAATAAGATCAATATCTCTCTTGTTCAATCAGCGCCAACTCACCTGACCCATACCATACAGGGAGTAATCAATACGGCGATTGCGCAACTCCCTGCGAAAGACCCTAATCTTGCCGTTGCTCTTGAGATTGACTTTGCGTTGAGCATTGTTACTACTACTACTAGTGAAATTTTTACCAATTATATCTTTTTCTTGGAAGTAGCAGTCGTCCAAAAACTCCTGGCGGCGTTGGGAAAGTGAAACTCTTAAAATTTATGACAAACAACACAAAAAAGAAAATTCTCATTATTGATGACGATGAATTTTCCCAGGTGATCTACGGCGATAGTCTGGAAGATGCAGGGTTTTTGGTCGTTCATGCCTCCTTTAAATATCATTACCGCAGGACTTAAGGTGGATAGTATACTCCTCTTCCAGCCGCCCCTCCTTTCCACTCCTGATATTGCGGTACGTCTGATGCGCAAAGACGGTTTTGTCCTAGGGCCCGACGGTATTAATTTTATTTTTCGTCAGACCTACACACTGTCTCCAATTAACCAAACCTTTGAATTTATTCTCCTATTTTCAACTGCGGGACTGGAATTTTTGAAAAAATGGAAGCAAGCGGATGAGGTTAATTAGCTTTTTAGGGGAACTCCTAAAAGGATTATCGGCTAATAAGCTACCAGCTAAGAAGCTAAATATTATGGCAATTCTCAAAAAAAAAATTGTGTTCGGTCCCCCTATCTCTGCCAAAGCGCATCTGCAAGAGTTAGAGCTGAACACGCGCATACTTGAGGATACCAAGAAAGCCCTCACGCAGACGCTTGACGCGTTTGAGATTGAACGAGCGCAACTTGAGAAGGCAAAACTAAAAGACGAGGCGATACTTTCCAGTATCGGCGAAGTGTTGGTGGTGACGGATCATGATATGAAGGTGAGTCGTATCAATGCGGTGGGGGAAAAGATGCTTGGATGGAGACAAGAAGAATTGCTCGGTAAGGAATGGTTTCAGTTCGTGAAAATGATTGATGAGCGCGGTAAAAAAATACCACTACTGCAAACTCCGTTTGGGCGCGCGCTAACTACTACTACTACTACTACTACTAGCCAATTTGTCAGAAAGGACGGCACTATATTCCCTGCCACAATCACTGCCTCACAAATAAAAATGGGGCAGGATCTGTTTGGTGTGGTGGTCGTATTTCGCGATATCACCAAAGAAAAAGAAATTGACAAAGCCAAAAACGAATTTATTTCGCTTGCTTCCCATCAACTGCGCACGCCGCTCACGGCCATAAATTGGTATGTGGAAATGTTGCAATCAGACGACGCGGGAAAATTAATGCCAGAGCAAAAAAAGTATTTGGATGAAGTGTACAAAGGCAATCAGCGAATGGTGAAGCTGGTAAGTGATCTTCTTAATCTCTCACGTCTTGAAACCGGGCGAATAAAAATCGATCCAGTGCCCGTGCAGTTGGAAGAGTTCATTGCGGATGTCCTCGCGGACTGTCGCGGACTTACCAAATATCTTACGTGCGCAATACGTGTTGTAACACCAAAAAAGCCACTCTCGAAGATCATGATTGACCCAACTCTCTTACACCAAGTGCTTTTGAATCTGTGCACGAATGCCATCCGCTACTCGCCCAGGGATAGGCAGTGCGAGATCGTGATAACGCTTGTACAGGCTGAGGACAGCATCGTTATCTCCGTCGCCGATCAAGGCATCGGGATTCCGCCAGAAACGCAGGGAAGAGTATTTGAAAAGTTTTTTCGCGCGGACAATGCCCAGAGCATCGAAGCGGAGGGAAGCGGTTTGGGTCTGTATCTGGCGAAGAAAATTATGGATGTCTCTGGCGGAAAAATTTGGTTCGAGTCAGAAGCTGGGAAAGGATCGGTTTTCTACCTATCAATCCCCATGGGTGGTATGACAGAGAAGCAAGGGGAAGTCGGGTTTGCCGCTTGAGATGTCTATATAGCTGATTATTATCGAAAGCGAGTTTGGATAGGGCCTCCTGATTTGGTAGATTCTTATATATTTGATGCCATTCTTATGATGATCGCGGAACGCTCCGATATTTTAGAGTATCTGCCAAAGAGTTTTTCATTTTGACGATATTAAATATTGGCGGACAGCCGCCGGAGACGAGGTTGATTTCATAGTAAAAGAAGAAGCCGCGTTTGAAGTGAAATATAGAAGTACGGCTTTTACTCCCCAAAAATACGATGTTTTTATAAAGGAGTATAAATCAATTCCCTTCCATCCGATTAGCTATACAGTCGCAGATGAAGACAAAAAGAGAACATGGAAGGTTTGGTTAATTTAAATTGACATCTGATGTCTAAAAAATTCATGTTACTATATTTTTTTTCGTTTTATCGTGGCGGCCGCCACAAAGGATCGAAAAATCGGGTGTGGCGTTTGTGGCCGAGACTTGAACTCGGGATGGAATTGAACCCCAACAAAAAAGGGATGTTTTTTCAGTTCAACAATTTCCACGAGATCTTGTTCGGGGTTGATTCCAGTACAGCGCAGACCGGCTTTTTCTAATGCTTCTCGGTAGGTATTGTTAAATTCATAGCGATGACGATGACGTTCGCTGATGTGTTCAGTCCCATACGCCTTTGCCGCGATGGATCCATGCGTCAGAACACAGCTGTATGCTCCTAGTCGCATGGTTCCACCGTAGCGTTTATTCGCTACGTTATTTTGTTGGCGCGGATTGATCTGGATCACTGGATCAGGTGTTTTTGGATCGATTTCCATGGTGTGAGCTTGCTTGAGTCCACAAACATGACGCGCGATCTCCACGCAGGCGAGTTGCATGCCATAACACAAACCAAGATAAGGAATATTTTTTTCGCGCACAAATTTGATCGCGCTGATGACGCCTTCAATGCCACGCGATCCAAATCCACCAGGCACGACAATGCCATTGTAGTGTTCCAATTTCTTAACCGCTTTTGGGTTTTTTTCAAACTCTGTGGAATCAATCCATTCCATCACCGGTTTCCGTTGTTGATACCAACAAGCAAATTTTAGAGATTCGATCACGGAGATGTAAGAGTCAGCAAGCATATAATCGCCCGTTTCAAAATATTTTCCAACAACACCAATTTTAACTTCTTTTTTAGAATTTTTTATTTTTTGAACAAATTTTTCCCATTTTTTGAGGGTGTTTTTCTCGCTTTTGAGATTGAATCTTTTTAATATCTTGTCGCCAAGGTACTGTTCTTCAAATTTCAACGGGAGTTCATAGATCGTCTCCACATCCGGGGCAGAGATAATTTCCTCTTCGAGCACATTGCAGAAGATGGCCAGTTTTTCTTTGCGTGGTTTATCGAGCGCGAACTCACCGCGACAGATAATGAAATCTGGTTGAATCCCAGCGGAGTTGAGTGATCGTGCCGCGTGTTGTGTTGGTTTTGTCTTCATTTCACCGATGTGGTGCGGTATAATAAGATAACTCACCAGAATGAACAAACAGGTTTTCGGATCTCGGAGGTGCATCATGCGAGCCGCTTCAAGAAACACGAGATTCTCGTACTCTCCAACAGTACCGCCAATTTCAACGATAACAAAGTCGCTATGAGTGGAGTCAGCGGCGCGGTGAAGCCGATTGATGACCTCTTCGGGGATGTGAGGAATAACTTGGACGCATTTTCCACCATATTCGAGGTTTCGTTCTCGTTCAATGACAGTTTGGTAGATTCGGCCTTGCGTCATGTAATTAACGCTCGAAAGCTCACTTTCTAAAAATCGTTCATAATTGCCAATGTCCTGATCAGTTTCATCGCCGTCGTTGGTTACAAAAACCTCACCATGTTCGGTGGGGTTCATGGTGCCAGCGTCAACATTGATGTAGGGATCAATTTTGACGGCTGTGACGGAAAATCCCCTGGTCTGCAGTATCTTCCCAATCGCGCCTACAGAAATGCCCTTGCCCACAGAAGACATCACTCCTCCAATCACAAATATAAATCGTGCCATAAATTTTATAAATATGAGACTGTAGAAAAATGCGATCTGTTTCGTTGAAATCTGCGGTACTCATTCAACGTACCTATAGTACGCTTCATTCCGTTCCTCGATTTCGCCTCACATCTCATCATTTTTCTACAGTCTCAAATATAACTGCAACCATTATAATCCTTAAAATTTTTACTGCAAAGAAGATGAATCCCTGTGAGTTTATGAAATATTTGTTACAATAGAACCGAAAGTCCAGTTTCATAGTGCGATGTCTATAGATGTCTATATATGAGAATTTTCTCGTTTTCAAATTGGATCATTGCCATACTGTTGTTACTCATTTTGTCTGGTTGTAGTCATCAACCACAGGATTTCATATTCCCGAATCAGACCCTTACGGCAGAGGCAGAGTTGGCATTACAGCAACAAAGAATCGTCAAGGCGGCCGCGACTGAATTGGTCAAGGACGAAAGTGGTCATGATATTCTCAAGGTGAATATCTATGGGTTTGATATTTTGAATGACAGTAGTGAACTCAGTATACAGCAGGTAACAAAAGACTCTTTGGCTGAACGTGCGCAAATGCAGGTGGGTGACAGAGTCAAAACTATTCAGGGAAAAGATACACGACAATACACTGACAAGGATTTTGTCGTATTGCGGGACATCTTCAACACGGTTGATCCTCTTGAAATGACGATCGTGCGTGATGATGCCTCTTGGTTGGTTTATTTTCAGCCACCGTTTGCCTACGATATTGATCGCGACTTTCCGGAAGAACGATTGTCCTATGTTGGAAGTAACAATCCTTATCTGTCTCAACTCGTGATTACGAACGAGGCAAATGAGCATATCAGCAGTTTTTCTTTTATTGATGAGTTGGCGTTTCTGCCACAGGTGCACTTGTTTCGTCCGACATCCTTGCGGGAAGAGAATTTTTTGGATCTTGATAATGACGGTATCAGTGAACTGAAGATTGAACTGACATTGAGCGATCAACAAATCGACGTCAAGAAAAAAGAAAAACCTACAGAAGAACAAACACAAGTGGTTCTTCTGTTCTGGGAAGAAGAACACTGGCGCGTGTTGAATATATTGAATGAGGAGAATAAGATTTTTCCCGCGCTTTTCACCATGAGCAAAACAGAGCAGGAGATACAACAAGTGGAGTTTATTGATTTTGATAAAAATAGCACCATGGAACTTGTTGTCTGGGAGGCAACGTTTGTGAATCCACAAACAAAAAATAAAGAGGTGGCTGTCAATGCGGCGGTCTATCAGGGGAATACAGATGTAAAAAAATATCGTTATCAGAAAGTTCTCTCTGGTGAATTTCAACGCCAGAAAATTATAGAACTCATAAACCCATAACTTTTTATTGCAAAAGGTCTATAGTGTGATGTTTCTCTGTGGAGAAATTCGAGTTTTTCCTTTATTTGATGGGTTTTGTGCTTGTTTTCTGCCTATTGACACTGTTTTTAAAAAGTATATAATGTACTCATGCGTAACCGAATTTTTCAAACCACTTACCCTTTCAGCGGTTCTTGATGGGCTTTTTGGAAGCTCGATTTGATGACAGTGTCAGACCGCTGGAAATGCGGTTTTTTGTTTGCACCACACAGAAACAGATCGTACCTTTACAACTGAAGATTTACTTATAGAACTGATAATGCAGTTCTATATTTTATTGGATGCATACATGTCAGGATAATCAACAAGGGCAAATGTTGGATGCCTCGGCACAAAAAGCCGATGAAGGACGTAGCAGCCTGCGAAAAGCCTCGGGAAGGTGGCAAGCAACCGTTGATCCGAGGATCTCCGAATGGGGTAACCCATCGCGATGGAAGATCGCGATATCACGCGCTGAATACATAGGCGCGTAGAAGACAACCCAGGGAATTGAAACATCTTAGTACCTGGAGGAAAAGACAAAAATCGTGCGAGCTGTGATGCTTGTTACTTCTAGCAATTGAGGACTTGTTCCTCGGTTGCTATGAAGTAAATAAGCTCATTGCTCGTGTATTCCCTTAGTAGTGGCGAACGAAACGGGATCAGCCTAAACCTCGTCGATGTTCTATTGTTCAAGTCCCAGCGAAAGTTGGAACAAAAGCAGTAGTGAAAGCAGGAGTGCCTTGTCGGCGAGGGGTTACAAGAGCATTACATACCACTTGACTCCTCAAGTGGCTTAAAGCATTGAACTTCCATAGAAGAATGGTCTGGAATGGCCAGCCAAAGACGGTGATAGCCCAGTATTCGAAATGGGTTTGTGCTTTATGGTGATTCTCTTAAGTACTGCGGGACACGTGAAATCCCGTAGGAAGTCACCTCGACTATGAGGTAAGGCTAAATACTTTTTGTGACCGATAGTGAACAAGTACCGCGAGGGAAAGGTGAAAAGCACCCCGGTGAGGGGGATGAAATAGTATCTGAAACCATTTGCTTACAACACGTCAGAGCCCTGTCTTCGGACAGGGTCATGGCATGCCTATTGAAGAATGAGCCTACGAGTTTCTGTCCGTTGTTTGTTTAAGCCCCTGCGGGGGCGAAGGCACAGTGAAAGCGAGGGTGAATAGCCCTTGTTTTGTCGAAAGACAAAACGTACAGCGTACAGAAGACCCGAAGCCGTGTGAGCTAACCATGACCAGGGTGAACCTTTGCGAAAGCAAAGGGGAGGCCCGAACCCACGAGCCGTGCAACACTCGGGGATGAGTTGTGGTTAGTGGAGAAATTCCTATCGAACTCGGCAATAGCTGGTTCTCCTCGAAATAGTTTTTGGACTAGCCTCTGGTTTACCTCGATGGTGGTAGAGCACTGAATGAGGTCAGGTGGAGTAATCCTACTGACTTTAACCAAACTCCGAATGCCATTGAATCAATTACCAGGGAGTAAGACCGTGGGGTCAAAGCTTCATTTGGTCTAAAGGGAAACAGCCCAGATCATCATCTAAGGTCCCAAAATCCAGATTAAGTGTGAAAGGTGGTGGGTTGACTGAAACAACCAGGATGTTGGCTTAGAAGCAGCCATCATTTAAAGAAAGCGTAACAGCTCACTGGTCAAGTTAACCTGCGCCGAAAATTTATCGGGGCTCAAATCTGGTACCGAAGGTATGAATTTCGAACTCCTTTGGGAGTTCGAAGTGGTAGAGGAGCGTTCTTTTCGCAGTGAAGCCCAAGCCGTGAGGTGGGGTGGAGCGGAGAGAAGTGAGAATGTAGGCATAAGTAGCACAAATCGCGGTAAAAACCCGCGACGCCGTAAACCCAAGGTTTCCTGGGCAACGCAAATCGACCCAGGGTAAGTCGATCCTAAGGTGAGGCCGAAAGGCGTAGCCGATGGATGAGCAGGTTAATATTCCTGCACTCGCTTTCATTTCTGATGGGGTGACGCGGATGGCGTGCTTTGGCACTTTTTGGATATGAGTGTTGGGGAAAGTAGGGTGGAGCTTGTGGCAAATACATGAGCTCGTTAACATCCGAAATTTTCAAGAGAGAAAGCCTTCGGGTGGACTCAATCAAAGCGCAAGATCTGCCAAGAAAACCCTCTAGGGTTAAATGGAAGCGAATCGTACCGGAAACCGACACAGGTGGGTGAGGAGAGTATCCTCAGGCGTACGAGAGAACCCTCGTTTAGGAACTCGGCAATACAGCGGTCGTAACTTCGGAATAAGACCTCCCCTTGATTTATCAAGGGGCGCAGCGACTGCCCTCAAGCGACTGTTTACCAAAAACACAGGTCCCTGCTAAGCCGTAAGGCGATGTATAGGGGCTGATGCCTGGCCAGTGTCAGAACGTTAAGGGGAGATGTCATCTTTATTTATAAAGGGAAGCATTGAACCGAAGCGCTGATGAACGCCGGCAGTAACTATAAC
>Ga0209514_10004672_pt1 | contig 18216 bp, 19 predicted proteins | sample Subgrocontami58m_FD_187452 | JGI IMG/M metagenome (GOLD analysis project Ga0209514, IMG submission 187452) | Subsurface groundwater microbial communities from S. Glens Falls, New York, USA - GMW37 contaminated, 5.8 m (SPAdes) (version 3) | ecosystem: Environmental > Aquatic > Deep subsurface >...
CCAGCGGCGGGGGCTGGCCTCAGCGGTATCCCTGGCCGGCGTGGGCCTGGGCTCCCTCGGAGTCGCGGCCCTGAGCGCGGAATTGATCCTGCGCATCGGATGGCGGGAAACGATGTGGTGGTTCGGCATTGGCGCGATGGCGGTATTGATCCCCATCAACCTCCTGTTCCACCGCCATTCCGCTGAGCGCATTGGCCTGGTGCCCGATGGCCCGTCCACGCGGCCTGCCACGCGGACTGCGCCCGTCAAGGACGGCGCGACCATCGGGGATGCGGTCCGCAGCCCGGCCTTCTGGCTGCTGTCCCTCGCCGTTACCATGACCGGCGTGTGCACCATGACCATGGTCGTGCACCAGACGCGGTTGCTGGTGGACATGGGATACAGCCTGCCGTTGGCGTCGTTGATCTTCGGCACGCTCGGCGTGATGCGCGCGATCGGCGGTCTGATCTGGGGGCCGCTTTCCGACCGGATCGGCCGCGCGGCCTGCGTCGTCATCATTTGCGGCATCAGCATCGTCGGACTGGCGCTCCTGTGGCTGACGTCCCTCCTCCCAATTGAATCCTTCGCGCTGCGCATCGCTCTGCTCTCGGGCTACGTGCTGACGTTCGGCATCGGCTTCAACGGCATGGCTCCAGTCTACGCCTCCGCCGTCTCCGACAAGTTCGCGGGCAGGAACCTGGGCACGATTTTCGGACTGCTCGACCTGGGCTTCGGCCTGGGCTCGGCGGTGGGCCCTTGGTGGGCGGGCTGGATGTTCGACCGTTACGGCAACTACGACGCGGTCATCCTTGGGGTCGCGCTGGGCGTGATGATCACCGGCCTCGGGCTATGGGCCGCGACGCGGCGACGCGGACTAGGTTGACCGAATTACCTGGCGCGATCCGGGTGCTTTTGCGCGGGTCACGCCGCCCGAACGAGGCTGGGCACGGCGCCCTTGCCCCTCACTTCCGCCTCCTCGAACTCGGCGGCGGCAATCGCCCGGTCGAGCGCGGCGCGCAACTCCTTGGCCGTCTCCAGCGTCAGCTCGATCCCAGCCCGCGCGCCGGGGTCGAGGCCGGTGTTGATGAAGTCGAGCGTGATGACGTCGCCCAGCGGCGCATGGCGCGCGTGGTCATAGGCAACCACCGTCTTCGAGAGCGGGAACCATTCGTCCCCGCGCTTCGCCATGCCCTCTGCGCGCGCGATCTCGATAATGGACGTGCACATGTTCGGGCCTCCTACTTCGCCAGATGCTTGCCGAAGAAGGCGAACACCTTGCTCCAGCCATCCATGGCCTGCTCGGGCCGGTAGAGTGGCCGGTGCCAATAGAAAAAGCCATGACCGGCACCGTCGTAGCGGTGGAACTCGTGCATCTTGCCGTGCTTCTTGAGCTCGGCCTCGTGCTGGTTCACCTGCTCGGGGCTCGGCGCGCGGTCGTCGTTGCCGAATAGGCCGAGCAGCGGGCAGCAGAGATCCTTCGTCATCTCGATCGGCGCGACCGGCGTCTTGGCATTGAGTTCCTCCTTGCCCATCACCACGCGGCCGCCCCAGAGCTCGACGCAGGCATCGACGTCCTTTTTCTGGCAAGCGTAGATGAAGGCGTGCCTGCCCCCGGAACAGGAGCCGATAAGGCCGACCTTGCCGTTGTGATTGGACTGCGCGCGCATCCACTTCACGGCGGCCTCGGTATCGCCGACCATCTGGGCGTCGGCAATGCCGCCGCCGGCGCGCACCTTGGCGGCGATGTCGTCCGGATTGCCGTCGCTGCCGCCGCCCTCACGCTCATAGAGGTTAGCGCAGATCGCGAGATAGCCGTGATGCGCGAACCGGCGCGTCGTCTCGATGTAGAGCTCGCTCCATCCCGGGAGATGGTGGACAAGCACCACGCCCGGAAAGCGGCCCGGACCAGACGGCCTGGCCACGTAAGCGGTAATCGGGGTTCCCTTGTCGCCGTTGATGGTCACGTTCTCGCAGGTCATGCCTCGGTAGAATGACATCGATCTTCCTCCATGGGTTTCAGTCTACTATTCTATTGAAAAGTGATCATGTCCGTGCGGGTCAGCGTTACGGCTTTTGGCTTCAAGGGTTCGTTCGCCCGGTTCGCATTGCCCGAATTCAATACATTATAAAAACCGATGGTCGTCTCGTAGCCGCTGCCGGCCGAAGTCGTATCCATCGGAATGACGACGGTGTAATCGCGCGCCATCGCTGCGACCGATGTGTAGGTCACCGAACCGCTGATCTTCCAGCCGACCATGATGAGCGTCTTGATGCCGTTCGCCTTCAACGCCTTGTCGAGATCGGTGTTGTAGAACCGGTCCTGAGCCGAGTTCACGATCTTGATGTCGCCCGGAGCCGGCGCGACCTCTTTCAGCCAGTGGTTCATGTTCCGCTCGCGCGTGCCGTAAGCCACGACGAGGCCCGCCGTGCGTACCCGCTCCATGAAGGGGGTCATAGCCGGCAGCATCTGGCCCTTGCAACTCGGCTGTGAGTTGCAGATGCTCTCGACATAGTCGAGCACCATCAAAGCGGTGGTCTTGGGATCAAGGGTGACGCGGGCCGGGTCGGGGGTCGCCGGCATTTGTAGGGTCATCATGGGCTTGCCGCCTTGCGCGGCCGGTTGCGCCTGAGCCGCTCCACAGAAGAGCGCGAGGGCCAGACCGCTCGTAAGGAGGACAGTGCGAGAGTGAGTCATGTAAGCAAGGTCGATGATAGGCATTTCAAAGCACTTTTTTTCCGCCTGCGACTATATCGCCGGCCCGACAGGCGGTCAATCGCGCGGTGTTTGGTGCGGGTAAATTCCTTGGGGTCGCGCTGGGCGTGATGATCACCGGCCTCGGGCTATGGGCCGCGACGCGGCGACTGGGGCTGGCTTGACCGAATTACCTGGCGCGGTCAGGGTGCTTTTCTTGATCGTTGGTCGGGGTCGCGCACATGTGCTTAGCAATCAACGTCTGACCGACGGAGTCATTTTATAGCGGCGCGCGCGCGCGCGATTGCCTCCGATGCTGGAATCAGCTTGGTGCGTCCACTTTCGATGTCCTTGATACGACGTTCGACCTCGACTGCCCACGCCTCCTCGATATCTTGATCGCCAAAGAGGCTCGCGATCAGACGGTCAGCGAGTTGTGCGCGCTCTTCGGCCGCAAGAGACAATGCCTGGGCCTCGACAATTTCAAGCTGAGTGGACATACGAACCTCCAAGAGTCAGTAGCGCGATGATACGATGATACGCCCGCTGCGCGGACATTGCCTAGGTGCCCTTATTCTCACGCGTTCTGTTCATAGGCGAGCTTGACGATATGTGACAGCAGGTCGCTGACGTTCGGCATCGGCTTCAACGGCATGGCTCCGGTCTACGCCTCCGCCGTCTCCGACAAGTTCGCGGGCAGGAACCTCGGCACGATTTTCGGACTGCTCGACCTGGGCCTCGGCCTGGGCTCGGCGGTGGGCCCTTGGTGGGCGGGCTGGATGTTCGACCGTTACGGCAATTACGACGCGGTCATCCTTGGGGTCGCGCTGGGCGTGATGATCACCGGCCTCGGGCTATGGGCCGCGACGCGGCGACGGGGACTGGCTTGATCGAACTACCTGGCGCGATCCGGGTGCTTTTCTCGATCGTTGGTCGGGATCAAACCAAGGCTGATCGCCATCCTCCGTGGCGCCAAGCGGTACGCTGTGGTCCGGGGCTCGATCTCTCGATCAGTACGGATCGCTTTGCGTCATTTGCCCGATGGTCGCTGAGCGGCCAACTCCGACCGATGATGGTCGCCTCCGGCAATGACCGGTCCTCGGCCAAAGCCGCCGGTCACGTCGGCGCATTTGAACGGCCGGTGTCGGTCAGCTTGCCGTCATTGGAGCGGTGCGCGGCATGAATGGCCGCTTTCTTTCACGTCGAACGCGTACTCCCGACCCAACGCGGAACTCCATGTGTCTCCACCTAAGCAGTGCCGCCGCCCGGATTCTTGAGTAAACCATATTCCTTTATTTGAGTGTGCACCTCGCGAATTTCCTTATTCAGTTGCATAAGGTATTCCTTAGCAACCATCGAAAATAGGTCGTCGCCCTCCTTGTCGAGCTGGATCTTGAACTCCCCGTCCCTGATCCGCTGTATGAGCTGGTTAAAGGCGCTCTTCACGGCATTCGCATTTTCGTCTGACAACGGAATAATGACGTCCCCACTTTCCACCTTGATTCTGAGGGAGTATTTGTCGCCGGCATTCTCGACCGTCGCCTTAAGCGTTTCCATAGATTTTCCCCCGCTCCCCAAACGCTTCCTCGCCGCCTTCGAGCGTCCTCATGCTAACGGCCTTCCAGTCGAGTAGATCCTCGGGCTTGGCAATATTCACCAGATTGTTCGTGAAAGGATTGCCTATATACGTGCTGTATCCGTCTTGCCCGTAACATCGGTAAATCGAACAGTAGGGAAGTGTCCGCACAGCGATATTTGCATCGTGCGTCGAAATGAATACCCTCTTGCCGGCCCTTGCCCGCTCCTTGAGAAGAGGAACGATCACTTCGCTAATGTATTCGTTGCCGAGGCTCTTTTCCGGCTCGTCGAGGATGTATACGTCTTTGTCCGTTCCCAGCTCTTTCTGCAACATCACCATTGAGGACTCGCCGCTTGAAGGTGTGTAGGGGAGGTCGTCGAGGGTGAAATACCTTTTGAAAAGCAGAAGTTCGTAGACCGTCTTGATGCCCTCTGCGTCTTCAACGTTGTTGAGCTCCGAAATGTAATGAAACAAGTCGTCCTGGAAGGCGTGCTTCACGACGTCACGGACGCAGCTCATAAACTTTTTCTGAGCAGCCTTCTTCATTCCCTTCATGCTCGACAGAGAACCATCTGTCACATCGCCATTCTGAAGTGCAAACTCGGTCACAAACTTCAAGTGCCCCTTACCAGAGCCCAGGTCTCCAACGTTTTCCTCTAGACGCGGGATCTTAGTGAACGCGGCCTTAACGACATCTCGAGCATTGATCCCGATCTTGATGCGGTTCAGCGCATAGTCACGAAAGCCGGTTGTCGTAGGCTTGGCTGGCGATCCGGTGTTCCGGTGAATTGCCTTGCGGAAAGCGTTGATGGCCGAGTTCAGCAGAACAATCTCTTTCCAGCCCGCAAAACCCGTCCATTTCTTGCCGTCAAGCCGCTCCAGAAGCAGTGACAATATACGGTTCAGTTCTTTGAGTTCGTCAGACGAGAGTTCCTTCCTTACGGCCGGATCGCTTTTGAGGAACTTGAAAAACTCCTCGGTTGTCGCCGCCGCTTTGTTGTATTCATAAAACCCCCGTCTGGCATCACCATCTTCCTCAGGGTCAATTTCCTTCAAAAGGATCTTTTGCGCGTTCTTGTTTGTGTTCGCGGCGTTAAAGTGATCAACGTATTTGTGAATGCTGGTGACATCTACCTCACGCGCGTTCCGGAGGATCTCAATTTCGTCCTGACAGTAGCTAATCTCATACGTATTCAGGTTGACGGAAAGGCTCTTACCTTTGAGGTCGAAGATTTCGTCGATCCGGCCACTCGCGGATTCGTAGACCGTCGCATCGATCCCATTCTTGGAATAGTGCTTGGCGATGGCCGTAAGGATGCAGGACTTCCCGGTTCCTTTCGGCCCGAAGATGACGTTAATGTCGTTGAAGGCCTTGATGGTAAGTGTCGTGCCGTCTCCAAACGGGGCTAGCGACAGGTCCTCGGACGTTTTCCTGTCGAGCACGGTGTTAATGGCCGTGGGGTCTTTCTTCAGCAGCAAGCAAAAGTGCTCAAAGCTATCGATCGGCAACCGCAGGTCAGGCAATTCATGCGCATGAGCGGCATACGCCCCCCAATCATGGACGTCGGACCCGTATATTGAAGACCTACCGTGAGAGATATGGATGCCCGCGGAGATTGCATTACTCACTTCTTTGAGAACGCACCATTTGTTCTTGGCGCCCGACTCCAGCACCCCGATCATGTCGTCCGAGACGCTCGGCCTCTTCTGCTTGTAGTGAGCCACATACAAGGGCCCCATCGCATCGAACGTCTTCAAGACATCCGCGATCGTCGCTTTGAAAGAGTCCGGCGTAGAGCCCTTCGTTAATGCCTCAACCGCGAGCGCGAATTTTGGTGCCAGATCTGGAGAAATAATCACCAGCAAATGCCCTCGTACATCGCCTTCGTAAACATCTAGCTCGACGCCTGGCCATACCTGCGCGTCTTTGCCTATTCGCTCTTGGATCGCCTGATATTGCGGAAGGTCGAAAACATTGTGATTCGTGACAGCAATGACCTTTACGTCTGTCGACAAGACCGTGTTGCAGAAGACTTCCGGCGTTACTTCTCTCGTAGGCGCATCACCGGACTTACATTTCTTCGTGTGCGTGTGTATGTCGATTTTCAACGTTGCCTCCCTCCCCTTGACGTCGAGCCAAATGGTCTGGTGTCCGGCTTGTGAGTCAGACGTCGTTGCCCCGCTAACGGTTTAGATTCTACGCTCCTCAGTGATAATCTCGATTTGCGGTCGTTCCATTGCCGGACCCCTAATCTAAGAGGACAAAGACGGGAGGGCTCCGGCATGGATAAGGCGGATTTAGGAGGGGTGGAGCACGCGAAATCGACCGGACGCCGTCCAACACGCGCTCCGTCGCGTCCGGGATTTCGGCTCCCTTTTTTCTCCCTCCGGCCGTCCGGACGCGCGGGAGGGGCGGAAATGGCCGAAAGTACGCGTAGGAAATCATACCGTTAAGCTGCCGTTCCCACGGATGGCGAAAAATCAGACTCCGATCAACAACCTAGGAGTCTGTCATGGAAACCACCCAGAAACGTGAAGCATGGAACAAGGGCAAGCTCGTCGGTCAGAAACCGCCCCTCAAGCCCAAAGACATCTGGGCCATCCGAATTTACCTCCAGAGTGCAGATGCCGTCCGTGATCTTGCCATGTTCAACTTGGCGATCGACAGCAAGTTGCGCGGCTGCGACCTGGTCAGTCTGCGTGTGCGCGACATAACCCACGGGAACCAAATTGTTTCTCGGGCTATGGTTACCCAGCGGAAGACGCAACGCCCAGCACAGTTTGAACTAACGGAGCCGACCAGATCAGCAGTGGCATCCTGGTTGGAGAAGGCCCAGTTAAGGTCCGACCAACACCTCTTTCCGAGCCGCGTTGCGAGTTCGCCCCATGTTTCCACGCGGCAGTATGCTCGGATCGTTCACCGTTGGGTGGAGGCGGCTGGGTTGGATTCGTCAGCCTATGGGACACATTCAATGCGACGGACCAAAGCGACCTTGATTTACAAGCGGACCAAGAACCTCCGAGCCGTTCAATTGTTGCTTGGCCATACGAAGCTGGAAAGTACAGTCCGCTACCTCGGCATCGAAGTCGATGACGCGCTGGAGATTTCGGAACAAACTGAAATCTAGCGAACCACCGGCGGCCGCACGGCTGACCGTGTGGCCGCTTTCGGACATGATGGCGTTGGGGCGCTCCCGGCCATTAGCGGCGGTTAGCTGTTACGTTTCAAAATGACGATTGATCGACACCCTACACCCTTCCCTCCCCCGGCCGGGCGTCTGAACAGGCCAAGCTCGCATCGAAGAGCCGGCGGTGATCGAGCGCATTCTCACGCATCTGGGGTTGTCGGCGCAGCCGCCACCACGGACCCCGGCGCGGCGCGTGGAACTATTTCAGGCGGCTTGATACTCGAAGGCGGACTGGTCTTGCGCGGGCCGATGGGTGAGCTCGGCTTGCGCGCGTGCGGGCGCGCGGATTTGGGGGAAATCGGCCATTGCGAAAGGCAACATTTTGGGGAAAATAGCGGGGCTCGCGTGAATTGTCACGCGGTTGACGGTCCGCTCGACCGGCGATAGAGTGCCGGTCAGTGAAAAATAGCGTTTAAACCGACTATCCGTCGTCGTTCTGACAGTCGACAATCTGGTTAAGCCGCACGCCGGAAATACTGACACCGGGTCGCGCGGCTGATACACACGAAATCCCTGCTAGATCCTTCACGACTAGAAATTACGTGCTAGATCGAAAACGAATACGCGCATCGCGACAGGTCTTTCTGATTGCTTCACCCAATTATCACAGATGTCTTGCAAGCAGTACTCCAATTCCCTCGCAGTTCTGGGCACTTTACCGCAAGAACGGACCAACTCTGCGTGTGTGCAGCCGAAATATTTTAGTCCGTACCACCCCACTAGGTATATCCCATGCTCAGCTTCCGGATCACCGAGATATTTCGCACGGAGTTGATTCTCGATTGCTTGAAACAGTAAAGGATTATGTTGCCTCTTGACTTCAATATAGACTTTGGCTCGACAGCCATTCGGAATAACACAACTCACGAAAATGTCAGGTCGATTTCCGCCCACATTCAACTCTCTACCTGCGATGATTCTTTGAGTGAGAATGATCGGATGGTGCCTCAGCTTATCCGCAACCATTACCTGAAGACTGATCTCATGTCGCACAAACCAACGCTGCTTATGCTTGTACCACAATAGATCTTTCAGCGACATTTCGCCTTTTTCAAATTCTTCCTTGATCTCGCTAATCAATTCGCAAACCAGTACGAATAAATCGCTCGAATTTCTTACGGAGGCTGCCCCACGTGAGAGAATCTCGGCTAATTCCTCTGGGGTGGGTGGGGTCCACCCGTGAGTCGCGCGTGATTTGCGCCATTGATCAATATAATAAGCTTTCACTGGCGCAAGAGTTGCTTTAGGAGCGCCGAAAAAAGCCTTCTCGATTGCGGCCTTCGCTTCGCTAGTACCGCTATTGGCAATCGTTTTCAGCGCATCGTCGCGCAGGTTGCACAAATCGGAAGACGACCATGTTCTCGACCCGACGAAGGCGCCCAGGAGCCCAGGAAAAGTGCCGAACGGATAGGCATCTAACAAATAGGGCAACAACTCGGTGAGGATGGCCGGCGTAACCCAAACAGGCCACACTATGCGTCCGGCGAAATGGATGTCGACTATTAGCTTGAACCATATCCGCAATACACGGCTTCCTTGCGTGCCGGTCACGGGAAAATGCGCCACAATAATGTCTAGCACAGAATGGTGGTAGTAACGCCACGCGGCTGCGGCAATCGCCAGTGCACGGAGCGGATGTGGCCCTTGTAATCGAGTTTTCAGTATTGAAAATAATATCTCCTGTTCCTGCGTATTCAAAACCTGACTTGCGATGGTTCGCAACAACGGAACGTAAATTCGCCACGGTAATAGGTCGTGTCGATGAAGAACTTGCCATGCGACTTGCCGCCAATACGCAGACAGTTTGAGGTCCCGTAAGCTTTTGGCCAGGCGGGCATCAATGTGTGTCGGAAGCTTGCATTCCAACGAAATGGTTTCATCGCATAAGGCTACAAAAAAGCTTTGTTCTTGTTGTATAGCAAGACCAAGCCAAGTTGGTGTGTAGCCGTCTGCTCTGAATGCACTTACAATTGCCTTACGTCGCTCTTGTGGCGGTACCGAGGTCCAATATTCTTCCGAGTGATCACAAAACAAAGTCACTGCAAAGGACACTAGCTTTGACCAACCTTCAAAGCCCGCTGCCGAATAAAATGGGGTGTCACGCGGAACGGGCTGATGTTCCCAATACCGAGCCAAGCCTTCCGAGAGAGATTGCGCAAGACTTGTACCAAGCCGTAGATGCATTAGTTGCTTAGTTCCGCTCGGTTCTTCCGGGCGATCCGTAACGCGCGAAGTAACGGGGGCTAAGAGCTCTTCGACATCCTCTTGATTTACGCGAAGCGGCATCGGTGCTTCGACTACTCGCACGAGACGCCTTAGCCACTTTTCGTGTCCTTCCTCGATGCAACGGCGATGTGCGATGGCCATCTGAAGCGTGGTTGTCATAGTGCGCTCGCGCCGTTCGCCAATTCCCCGCACACGATCAATGACTGCCGCAATCTCATCAGCCGCTGTGACCACGAATCGTGCCGATATAAGCTGACGAATCTCAGCCTCATGACTGAATCGCTCGAGCAGGTTGTCGACAAACGAAGATGGGGATCCTGCCCTTTGCCATGCAATCCTGAGAAAGCCGTAGCCAATGTTAAAGGGCAATTGATTCCCTAGACATCGCTCCGTAAGCAGATCGTCCCAATACTCTAAATCGTCATCTCGCGGCCGGAAGATTTCGTGATCAAGCCACGACGGAGCGAGGAATGTATTCTTGCCCCATTTCGCGTGAAGCCGCTGGAGTTTTTGCAGGCAAACGGCTCGTTGAAGGCGCCGATTTCCAAGCACGATTTTGCAAATTTCATCTTCACGTTGGGGGGTAATGGCTCGACAGTTAGATGCCTCGGCCCACGTGGAAAGCCATGATTCGATAACAGATACTCTCGTTTCATCATCTTGCCACACTCGTATCTGGAGCTCCAAGAACCTATCGAACTCCTCCCAGACGAAAATGTGATCATACTTGAATCGATTCGACCCCCTATCGCGGTACGATGCGTGCGCAATGACCCGTCTTATGTCCGAGTCTAAGGCGTCAATGACCTTTGCCCGGTCTGATGGATTCAACTGCTTTGTCAAGGTACAAATAAAATGAAACATGCTGTGACCCGGAAATGGATAACGCTTAGACAGATGGTGGATCAGGTCCTCAATGGGCAAATGGTCTGGCCACAAAAACGTGAGTGCGCTAGCGCGGAATCGACCAGTGCTGTCGATCTTGTTGTTGTACGTGAGCCACCGCCTGAGCGTTCGGACGGCAGTCTTATTTTGAGTCCCTAGAAAGAAAGCGGCATTTTCTCGCGCGTCATGATTCTGCTTCGAATCAATGAGTATCCGCTCCATCTCTGGGTCAAGTTCATGTACCTCGCTTTCCGTTACCGCCGCGATCAAATAGGAGCGAAATCGTTTACCAAGCTTCCAACTCCGCTGCAATAGCTGCCGAACGTCGTGAATAACTACTGGACATCTAAGATGAAAGAAGAGCTTCGAGTTTACATGCTGAAACCAATCATCAGAAAGATAGCTATCTCTAATCCATTCCCAAATGAAAACCTTCTCGTCGTCCGGCAGCCCCGAGATGTATTCCGTAATTACCACCTCGGGACATCTTGCGAGCATTGCGTGCCTGATAGGCGCGTTTAGTGCGCACAACCATTTTGCTACTTCTTCCAGTCTCGGGACTACAGTTTCTGCCGCTGCGTCAGCGAAGAAGAGGCCTACGATTCTTTCGGGTTTCAGGTTGTGACGCACTTGGCAGTCGTGAAGATAAGCCGCTGCCAGATAGTCAGCAAGTTGAGGGTTGGCAAATCGATACTGGCCGCGCGAGTAGCTTTCAAAAAGGCTTGTTGAGAATAACTCCTTGTGTTCTGGTAGGGTTTTTCCAGAAGCCATGATAGGAACGTGGCGTTCGGGGTCGAATCCGTGCCTCGAGATAATTTCTCGCCCGGTCAGAACTGTCATCGCCGCGTAGTGCCTTGCCAAACTCAGTCGATCACTTATTGGTAGCGTATCAATTGCCAAATCTTGCCGATATTCGTTGAGCTCGTCTAATCGATTGACTATGGCCTTTTTGTAGAGAATTTCGAGATTGCCGGAAATCTGTTCCTTGCGCTGACATGCTTCGAGTAGCATATTCAACGTGCTGGGAACGCTCATTAAATGCCTTGCGTGGTCAGGGAGGGAAGAGAATAGTTGGTCAAAATCGACGCCGTTTTGAATGCAGTAACCCTCAACTTGGTTGAGATGAAGGTTAAGCAGATGCAGGACAACGTGCCTATTTTGAAGCTGCCGATTGGCAGGAGTTGTTTCTTGTAGAAGGCTTTCCCATTTGACTTCGTCAATATGTCGCCAGTCCACTTCCCGACAAGAAATATGAATGCGCAATCTAGAAAGTACCTCGCGACCGAGCGAATACAGTTTATCGACTATGTCTAGGAAGAACCTTGGACTGTCTAAACGCCCTTCGTCCAATCCATCCAGGAAAAGTTCGCCATCGTGTTCGGTCTCTAACCATTTTTCCCACTTCCTTTTATGTTCTCTGGAGAATGCAGATTCCAACCCATTACCGTTGATCTCCCTCAAAGCAAGAAAGTGGGAGTGATTTGCTTTTCCGGCGTGGTATCTGAACTCGGTTGTTTTTCCATGTCGTGGTGGCGACAAGAGCACTATGGATCGGTACTCGTCGAAGGCATTCCAACCTTTGGCGAAGACCTCGTTAGGTCCGAAAGGAAATGTTTCCTGCTCAATCGGGAAATCCAAAGCTCCTCGACCTTCGCGGTTAATCTGGTCGCGGTCGTCGATGGTGCAGAAGTACCGGTAAAGGTGTTGCGTGGTTGTCATCGCTGTGATCCGAATATCCTCAAACCGAGTTCTCGACCGAATATCAATAGGCATGAGTGTTAGGCTGGCATTGGTCGCAGTAATCGGCAGCGGTGAAATTGGGAGCCTTGAACCCCGGTGGCCACTTCAAACTCCCCCACCTGTCCCTGGCGAATTCGTAGTGTAGCTCGAATAACCTTTGCGGTGCAGTCTTGCGGAGATCGGAGAGCGTGATAACGTGCGACTCATGACCGAACAGCAGCGCGATCTCCGGAAACTTCACGCCGTCCTGGAGTAGATGCATCGGCGATGCAGCCATAGCGCGAAATGCTTGAGACGGGCGAGATCCCCGTCAATGGTGTGTTGGGCGTAACCGCTCTCGGTCAACCGGTGGTCAAAGAGCTCGACGTACGACGCACACGGATCAGAGGAACGACAGGACTCCTGGCTTGTGCTCTGCATGGTGGTCTCCTTGGAATGGAGACCACACTCTGCGCCGAAGGGCTAAAAACTATGCAGAGCTCTTCACTGGCTTCTCGATGAAGACTTCGCGTAACTCCGCATAGTTTCGATGTCCGCATAGGGGTCGGGAGTACGCGTTCGGCGTGAAGGAAAGCGGCCGTTCGACTTCTTGATTCCACCGACGTCAGCTAACAGCTCCACTGCTGCCGTGTAGGGCAACGAGTATCAACGGCGGCAGAGGCCGAAATGCCACCGCACAGGTGAACTGCCGCAGCCGTCCACTCCTCGGCCGAAGCCGCCGCTGGCATTTCGATCCGTCAATTTCCGCAACCGAGACCTAACGTTGATCCAGATAGCGCCGCTTCAAAGAGTTCAAGTTCGGCAGGGCTCGACCCATAGCGGACCTTCCCTGACTGCTAGTCCAGCTCGGGGGGACGCCGCGGGGCAACCAGCTTAGAGCTACCTCGAACTCCCACCCACTGGCCAAAGGCCGATGTACACGGACTTTTTCTGCGGATCGGAAGAGCGTAGGATTCCATGTATAGGGAGAATGATCTACCATGCAGCGGACAGTCGAAAGCTGCGCTTGCTTTCTCCTGCCGGTCATGGCGAACGTTGAGGCTGCGCGAAAGAGTTCCCGCGTAGCGATAGAGATATGACGAAGCAAAATTCGCGCTCTCAAAATGGGCTGTATTCGACGATCGCCACCTCGGGAGGCAAATGTACCCCGAAATCCGCGGATTTTCCCGCCGACACCCTCTTTGCACAGCGTCATTAGGCATCGCTGAATGGACATCGAGCGCAGCCCCCGTGAACTCGTCGAAGCTGTAGGCTCATGGCTGCACTTTGAGGCTATGTGTGGTCGAACTGAATTGTTCAGCGAGCAGTATCTTTCCTACCCAATCGGTCAATACTTAAGCGGAAAATATGGCGACAGGCTTCGGACGGAATTTCCGCACCCGGTGCTATCGCAATTGCGAACCGGCCGTGGCGACAAACCAAGATTGGATTTTGCGGTACTTGATGACGACGCCATTCGACTCGCGGTTGAGACAAAATGGCTCGGCCCTACGTCAAGCCTTGAGTCGATCCTACGCGATTTGGTGAGACTGGAATTGGTAGCCGCCCATTCGCATGCCACTACATACTTTATCTTGGGTGGAACCAAGCGCAATCTGCACGCTTTGTTCTCAACAAAGGCATTCCAAGCGTACCCGGAGCACACGGAAAGTCGACCGTTGATGCCTGTCGATCACAACAATACGCGCGCTCTGAGATTGGATCCCGCGCCAGCGTTTCGGGAGGAACTCTTTGCGAAGTCGCTCGCCAAACTCAAGGGTGTTGATCTTCCACGGGTATTTGTACTTCAGCGCACGGCGCCGTTTCCGACCCTCGTGAAAGCAGGGCAATTCCAGATATACGGTTGGCGCGTCGAATGCGCGGGGGTGCGTAGTACATTTCGGTGTGAGGAATTGCCCGACGGTGCCTGACTTTGCGCTCAGCCGGACGGCACTTGGCTCGCTTCTAGGGGGCTTCGGCGCGACCCGCCGATGGGCTCGCACGTTAGACGCACTACCCACGGAGGTTCTCTTTGACTCAATTGTTAGACATTCTTAGGGCAGAAGGGCGGAACACGCCGCTTCTAGCAGTGCCATAAGGTGGTGCAATTGTGAGGTTACTATACGTTGGCTTTCTAAAGGGCATGCAATGGACGCGTTCTTGAGCATCCTTTCTGGGGGAACAGCGGGCGCCTTATTAGTGTGGATCTTGCGCGGCTGGATTTCTGAACGCCTCAAACAATCGATACAGCACGAATACTCCCAGAAGCTCGAGACGCACAAGGCGGAGTTAAACGCCTGTATTCAAGCTTTGCAGCATGAAAACGAACTCTCTCAACTACGAACCTCTCTCTTTTTCGACCACCAGCGAAATGCTTTCTCCATTCTTCTCGCAACCATTGCTGAGGTGAATCAGAAGTGGATCGACAAAGGTTACGAAAGGGATGTCGGTCTGATTCGACCCGTCCCACATGACGCGTATCAGCAGTTACGCAAGCTGTATTATCAACACCAGCTGTTTCTCGACAGTTCATGTCTTACGGCTCTTGAGCTGCTCTTCGATTGCTATGTCGATTCTTTCCCATTTGATGATGGTTCGGGTGGCCCACCGATTCAGCGCGATATTGAGGGTGCTCGTGACGCCGTTGAATATCTCCAACCACGAATCGCTGAGCTTTTCCAAGAAAGGATCGGCCTATCAACGGATAACGTTGCCAAGCGGGAGATCGCTTTGTTTGGGGCAATGAGGCTCCTCAACAGCTATCACTTTCCCGAAATTCAGCTGCCCGTCCGAGGTGTTCTCGAGATGCCGTATAGTGATCAGCCAGCGGACGCTGTTGCTAAGGCACAGGAGCACATAGATGACCTCATGGCGAAACTCAGACAGCTTCACGATTATCTCGGGCATACGCACGGCGTGTTCCACCAAGGGAGAACAAAGGCCTCCAGGTATTTGGGGATATTGGAAGCTAAGTGAAACGCGACTTACGGGGTAGCATGAGCCAAACTGGCAGCCGCTGCGGTCAACGTTTTGCCGCCGCACAGTAGGACCTCGGGGACGGTAGCATCAGGGAATGCGTATGGAGACTGGTTGTGCCGCTTAGACGTGATAAAGACGGAGTGTGGACTGTTGAGTTTGATGAGACAGAGAAAGAGAAGAGAGAGCAGTCACATCCGTCGTACATTGAAGCGCTCCCCCGGTACTTGACCGCACTTGACCCTGCGTTTGAGGGTGCGAGGCAAACGTCTGAGTTCAATTTTCTTTTCTCATTGTTCGCCATCAGAGGAATGCAAGATGCCGGTTGGGACCCTTATGAGACGACGGTACGGGCAATCAAGGCTATCCGCGAAGTTCATGGCCAGATTAAAGGAGAAGCCAATCGCGATCTGGCGCTATGGCTCTACGGCCATATTATGGAAGCGTCCGAGCCCTACGAGTTTCTTGCAAACCTCATTGACGTGGCAGTTGGCGGCAGATTTCTCGGGGAAAGATTTCCGCCTCATTCGAATGGAGCGCCGCTATCCCCGCAGATAAAGATTAGTCGACTGACCAAGCAAGCGACGGCTGCCGGAATGTCGGGGGTGGTCATACCCATGAGCGAAGCGTGGAACCGGGAATTTCGAAACGCGATTTTCCACGCGGACTATACCCTGTACGGGCCAGAAGTAAGGACGATCCGCCCATATCGTAGTTACTCGCACGACCAGGTTATGACTCTTGTAAACAGAGCGCTGGCGTATCACGAGGCGATGTCGATTCTCAGACGATCTCACATCGAGAGTTATACCGAACCTGTGATAATTCCGGCTGATCCGCGGTTTACCGGGGACCCACATGAAGATGCGATCGTGATCGTGCGCGAGGGATACGGAGCCATCGGACTGAAGGATGCGTGGACTGAGCAAGAACTCGGTCAGGGGCGGATACCCTACCGACTTGGGCGGTTCAGTCTCGAAGAAATGAAGGTCCTGGATGCAGATCGTACACTCGCCCTACTGACGGCTCGCGAAAAAACCTCTTGTATACCCTGATCCAGAACCAATAAGAAAGTAGTCCACTTCTGGTGATGCGCGGACGAGTTCCTTCAGCGATGATAGCCGATCGATCGAATGCCAAACCAAATGGCCAACGACCCCGGGGCGAACGGCCGCTTCCAGTCGGGTTCTGCCGTGGCGTGAAGGCAAAGCTGCTGCTCGGCAGCCCTCTTGCGCCGACATTCGGTTCGCAACCCATAGCAGACTTCAGTGCACGGTGGAGTCAACGTCGGCAATGGCCGAATACCGGACGATGATGGTGGTCACGGTGAATGTCTCTTTAGGACCGAGCAGACATTACGCCCCGCCACATCAAGCCCGGCACGAGCCGCCCGATGGTGGTCACGGTGAATGTCTCTTTAGGACCGAGCAGACATTACGCCCCGCCACATCAAGCCCGGCACGAGCCGCCCATCGGGCATAGAATGCGAGTTATGGAAAACGAACTGGTAGGAAAGTACACGATGCCCGGCATCGGCTTCGGGACGCTGGGCAACGTCGGTGATGCCGGCAGTGCCCTCGTCGAAGCGGCGCTTGCCGAGGGCTACCGGTACATCGACACGTCCCGGTTCTACGGGAACGAGGAGGCGGTGGGGAGCGCATTGGCGCGTTCTTCGGTCCCGCGCGGTGATGTCTGGGTGACGACAAAGCTCCTGCACCCCCGGACGCCGCCGCAGCCGGACCTCGCTTTCGAACTGGAGAAGAGCCTGCGCCTCCTGCGGACGGACTATGTGGATCTCCTCCTGATGCGCGAAAACCTGAAGGTGCTCGACTTCACGCTCACGAACGACGAGATGGCCGCCATCTCGGCGCTGGCCCGCGGAACGCGCATCGTCAACCCGAAGCATGGTCCGGCCTGGGACCCTGCGTGACTATCTGCTTCGGTGTATGTTGCTACGAAAATGCCGCTACTGCCGCAACTCGCGACTGTGCCAGACGCGAATCACGACCACTTCTCCGTGCGCATTGATCCGATAGCGAAGGACATAGGCGCCAGCACCAAAGGCCGCGAAAATTTCTCGCCGGCCGGTGTCGTCGTCCATGCTTCGTCCAATCTCCGGAAATTGGGCCAATTGCTGAGCAGCCGCTTTGATGCACGTCACCACACTGCAGGCGGCTTGTGCGTTCTTTTCAGCAACGAAATCGTACAAGCGCTCAATATCGTCCAGCGCTTCCGGTAACCAGACTATGTTCGCCACGAGGTGCGCTTGCCAGCCTCGAGATCATCGAGCCATGTCATGACTTGGTCGTTCGGCAACGCCACGCCAGTGGTTTGGTACTGCTCCCAGCGCTGATCATCTTCCATGCGTTCGCGCTCCCGTTGCTCCTCCCGGGCGAGATACTCCTCGATCGCTTTCTTGATAATCCAGTGTGTCGCCCGGTCTTTGGTCTGGCCTAGCGCCTTTAGCCGATCGCGGGTTTGCCGATCTAGTTTGATACCCAGTGTGGTAGTGTCCATGGCGGTCGTAACCTCCGGTTGCAACTGTTGCAACTATATCGCAGTTCTGTGAACGAGGGTAGGCCCTTGCAGGTGGTCGGAGGTTCAAATCCTCTCGCCCCGACCAGCAAAACCAATAGCTTGTGCGCACGGCAGCGCCCGGGAAATCCTGCGCCACCGGTGATCAGAACCTTTACCTACTCCGCCTTGATTCCCTGTTCGTTGAACACGGTACGCCACTTTCGGATTTCGCTGTTCAGGTGAGCGGCCATCTCCTCGGGCGTGCTCGCGATCACGTCCAGACCGCGATCCTGCCAGCGCTTCACTGCATCAGACGTCTTCAGCACCGCTCGCAACTTTTCGTTGAGCGTCGCGATGATCTGCCCGGATGTCGCCTTGGGCGCTGCGAGGATCTGCCACGTAGTGAATTCGTAGCCGGGCAGGCCGGCCTCTGCCATCGTCGGGATCTGCGGTGC
>Ga0209514_10004676_pt1 | contig 18201 bp, 15 predicted proteins | sample Subgrocontami58m_FD_187452 | JGI IMG/M metagenome (GOLD analysis project Ga0209514, IMG submission 187452) | Subsurface groundwater microbial communities from S. Glens Falls, New York, USA - GMW37 contaminated, 5.8 m (SPAdes) (version 3) | ecosystem: Environmental > Aquatic > Deep subsurface >...
GAGGAGGCGAGGGGTCCGGCCGCTTTTTCCCAGAGCGCCGAAAGCCGCCCGCTCGCGCCTTTCGCGACGAGCTTGCGGATCTCCTGCTCGAGCGCGTGGACGTGCTTGCGAATCCTCTCGCCGTCATCGTCCGCCGCGACCTTGGCGAGAATGCCGTCGACGATGCCGGAGAGCGGCTGGACGAATGCGCCGTCCGCCTCCGCCTCGACCAGCACGAGCGGAAAGTCGTAGCGCAGCCGGGTGAGATCGCGATAGCCGGAAAGGAGGGCCGGGCGCAGCCCGAGCCGGTCAACCGCCTCGAGGCGGTCGCCGGTCCTGCTTCCGGTCAGGAAGAACGCAACCTGCGATTGAAAGTCAGCTTCCATTGTAGCCCGATGTCCTGTCTTGATTCCTTGGGAGACGGCGGCGCGATGCGGCGCCGTCCACGTATCACGCAACCTTCTGCTCGGATTCCTGCGGCCAGAAGGTGAACTTGTCGAGCTCGGTCTCCAGGCCCTTCTTGACGAACTCGCTCGTGCGCAGCTTGTCGCTGCGCCGCAGATCCTCGTAGCAGGGCACCTCGGGGTTCTGGTACAGGATGCCCACGGGGATCGGATCGATGCATGAGGCGATTTCGCGCGCGCGGTCGAGATTCAGCGGGTCGTGCTCGAGCTGGTTCCTGTAGACCTTCGAGAGGCCCGAGCTCAGCTTGAGCCCGCGGTCGTGGTGCAGCAGCTGCACCTTCAGCGGGTCGTGCAGCCACGGGTCCATCAGCTTCGGCAACCACTCGGGGCAGCGCTGCACGATGCGCACGAAGGACAGGCCCTTGTGGTGGTAGGCCGCCTTCACGATGTCGTAGAGCACCTCCGGAATCCAGTCGACCGCCTGGGCGACGAACGACACGTTCTGCACGCCGAGGGTCACCGTGAGCGGATTCAGCGCCTCGAGGTAGGAGCCGCGCGGGGTCGTGTTGCTCCTGGTCCCCTTCGGCGAGGTCGGCGAGGCCTGCATCTTGGTCAGGCCGTAGATCTGGTTGTCGTGCAGGAACACCGTGAGGTTCATGTTGTAGCGGATGGCGTGGATCCAGTGCGCCGCGCCGATGCTGCAGCAGTCCCCGTCGCCGGTGTTGACGAACACGTCCAGTTCCGGCCGCGCCATCTTGACGCCCTCGGCGACCGGGAGCGCGCGTCCGTGGATGCCGTGGAAGCCGTAGGTCTTCATGTAGTGTGGGAAGCGGCTGGAGCAGCCGATTCCCGAGACGAACACCGTCTGCTCGGGGCGCAGCCCCTCGTCGCGGCACAGCCGCTGGACGGCCGCGAGGATCGCGTTGTCGCCGCAGCCGGTGCACCAGCGCGGAACTCCGCTCTGATAGTCCTCGAGTTCGTGATGCTCCTCGTACATCTGGAGGAGGCATTCTGTGGCGGCCATGTTCATGGTTGTCTCACCTTTCGCGTTACTGTTTCAGCTTTGCACGGATGACATCGGCGACGACGCCCGGCTTGATGGGCTGGCCCTTCACCTCGCTCCAGCAGTCCACGTCGACCAGGTAGCGCGAGCGCAGCAGCATGGCGAGCGCCGAGTAGCGGCGATTCGATTCGTCGATGATCTCGTCCTCGGGACGATCGGACCAGTTGCCCTCGATCGTCATCACCTTCTTGAACCCCTGCATGATCTCCTTGATTCCCGGGGCCATCGGCTGCAGGAAGGTCAGGTGGATCGAGGAGACCTTCTTGCCTTCCTCGCGCAGGACTTCCACGGCTTCCTCGATCGCGCCCTTGGTGCTGCCCCAGCCGACTACGAGCAGGTCCCCTTTCGGATCGCCGAACACCTTGGGCGGCATGAGGGTCTTCTGCAGCGCGGCAAGCTTGAGGCTGCGGGCATGGATGCTGTTCTGGTTGCTCTCGGAGTCGTAGGCGACGTGGCTCGCGCTGTCGTGAGCGAGGCCCGTGAGCGTGTGCATGCCGCCCGGCTGGCCGGGGATGAAGCGGCGCGCAAGTCCGGTGACGGGATCCCAGTCGTAGGGCTTGGCGCCTTCGGGAACCGCGCTCTGGTCGATCGGCGGCGCCATCCAGGACTCGCTGAACTTCGGCCGCGGGAACGGCGACTGGGAGGTCGCGAGGCTCGCGTCGGAGAGCACGACCACGACCATGTTGAACGTCTCGGCGATCCTGCGCGCGGTGATCATCGAGTAGAAGCAGTCCTCGATCGTGCCGGGCGCCATGACCACCTTGGGCGCGTCGCCGTGGCTGCCGAACATGGCGGCGAACAGGTCTCCCTGCTCGACCTTGGTCGGCTGGCCGGTGCTCGGTCCGCCGCGCTGCACGTTCACCACGACCAGCGGAATCTCGCCCATCACGGCGAGCCCGATGCCCTCCTGCTTGAGCGAATAGCCCGGCCCCGAGGTGATGGTGACGGTGCACTTGCCGGCGTACGAGGCGCCGATCGCGAAGGCGCAGGCGGCGATCTCGTCCTCGGCCTGGTGGACGATGCCCCCGACCTTCTCGAACACGTCGCTCAGGTAGTGCGAGGCGGAGGTGGCCGGGGTGATCGGATACATGGCGCAGATCTCCATGCCCGAGGCGAGCACGCCCAGCGCGATCGCCGTGTTTCCGTTGACCACGATCTGCGGCTCGGTCGAGCGGACCGCCGGGATGCGGTAGCGCATGTCCAGGTTCGCGGCGGCCCATTTGTGGCCGGCCTCGAGCAGCATCACGTTCTGGTCGATCACCTTGCGGTCCTTCTTGCCGAAGGTGAGCGCGATCTGCTCCCTGCCGAGCTGCAGGTCCAGGCTGTAGATGTGGCACAGCATGCCCAGCGCGAACATGTTCTTGCCGCGGCGCGGATCCGAGACGAGCGTCCGGCATTCCTGCTCCAGCGGTACCTCGATGACCTTGTATCCGGCCTTCACGAGCCCGCGGTGGGTCTCCGCGTAGGCTGCGGCGATCTTGGGATCGGGGTTCGTGCGCCACATGCTCTCGAGCAGGATGGTGCAGTCGGGCTTCAGCTCGCCGGAGCGCACGCGGCCCAGCAGCACCTGCTCGTTGAACGCGATCACGAGGTCGGTCAGGTCGCCGCCGTTCGTGATGGGGCCTGCGCCGATGCGGATGCGGTTGCCGCTCGCGCCGGCGACGCTGCGCGCCGGGGGGCGGATCTCGGCGGGGATGATCTCGGTGGTCCAGATGCCGTTGCCCATCCTGGCGGCAATCGAGCCCAGGGACTGTCCGCAGCGCTGCGCGCCCTCGCCGGAATCGCTGATGATCTCGATGATGTGTTCCTTCAGCGTCGTGATCCCGCCTGCGGCTGCCGGCTGGCTCGGTTGCTTGCCGGTCTTCCTTGCGGGTTTCTGCATGGTCGTTTGGTTCATGGATTTCCCGTGGCTGCTGTTGTGCGCTTCGCGTCGCCGGATGCGCCTAGGCGACGCGGACGCGCGCGAAGTTCCGTTCCCGCAGATCGATCCCGAACAGGGTGCCCGCACCCTCCTCGCCGGGGGTGAGGTAGGGGAGCGCGCTGTCGCGAATGCCGAGATACGCCTTCATGCTGCGCGCGGCCTTGCGGCCCGCGCCCATGGCCTGAATGACCGTCGCCGCGCCGGTGACGATATCGCCGCCGGCGAACACCCCGGCCACCGAAGTGGCGAGATTCTCGTCCGCGCCGATATAGCCCCACTTGTTCAGCTTGAGCTTGGAGGTCTGGCCCATGATCGGGTTCGCGTTGGTGCCGATCGCGTACACGACCACGTCGGCCTCGAAATCGAATTCGCTGCCCGCAACCGGCACGGGACGGCGCCTGCCGGAGTCGTCCGGCTCGCCGAGCTCCATGCGCACGCAGCGCATGCCGCGCACGCCGCCCTTGCCGTCGTCGAGCACCGCCACCGGGTTGGTCAGCCAGTGGAACTCGATGCCTTCCTGCTCGGCGTGGTGGACTTCCTCGACGCGCGCGGGGGCTTCCTTGCGCGAGCGGCGGTAGATGCAGTACACCTTCTCCGCGCCCAGGCGCAGGCTCACGCGCATCGCGTCCATTGCCGTGTTGCCCGCTCCGACCACCGCCACGCGGCGGCCCAGCGGCAGCGGCGTGTCGAAGTTCGGAAATTCCTTCGCGCGCATCAGATTGCAGCGCGTCAGCAGCTCGTTTGCCGACAGCACGCCGTTCAGCGAATCACCGGGGATGTTGAGCATCGTCGGATAGCCGGCGCCGACGCCGACGAACACCGCGTCGAACCCCATTTCCTCGATCATCTGCTCGATCGTGAACAGCCGCCCGACCAGCGTGTTGCATTCGAACTTGACCCCGAACTTCTTCAGGTTGCTGATCTCGGCATCGATCACCGCGTTCGGGAGGCGGAAATCGGGGATGCCGTAGCGCAGGACGCCGCCGGGCTGATGGAAGGCCTCGTAGACGGTCACGTCGCACCCCGCCTTCGCCATGTCGGCGGCGCAGGCCATGCCGGCCGGCCCGGAGCCCACGATCCCGACCCTGAAGCCGTTCGGCTCGATATAGGGGACGTTGACCCAGCCCTCCTTGATCGCGGTATCGCCGACGAAGCGCTCCAGCCGCCCGATCGCGACCGGCTCGAGCGAATCGCCGACGGTGCACACTCCCTCGCACTGGTTCTCCTGGGGACAGACCCGTCCGCAGATGGAAGGCAGCAGGTTGGTGTCGGTGAGGACGTCGTAGGCGCCGCGCAGGTTGTTGTCGTTGATCTTCTGGATGAAGCCCGGGATGTTGATTCCCACGGGGCAGCCTGAAACGCAGGGCTGGTCCGGGCACATCAGGCAGCGCTCGGACTCGCGCATCGCGTTCTCGGGATCGTAGCCGCAGGCGACTTCCTCGAAATTCTTGGCGCGGACCTGCGGGTCCTGCTCGCGCATCGGAGTGCGCTCCTGCGGGATGGTGCGTATCGTTCTCTTCTTTGCCATGGGGTCCTACCGCTTCGCGACAGTTGCTGTAGAGTGAGTGGCGCGGCCCGCCGATGCCGCATCGATCTGCTTCTGCAGCCGGCAGCCCTTTTCCCAGTGGTCGAGGGCCATGCGTTCTTCCTTGGTGTAGCGGCGCAGCCGCGTCATCAGGTCGTCGAAGTCGACTTGGTGGCCGTCGAAGTCCGGACCGTCGACGCAGGCGAACTTCACCTTGTCGCCGAGTTTCACGCGGCAGCCGCCGCACATGCCGGTGCCGTCGACCATGAGGGGGTTGAGGCTCACCATGGTCTTGATCTTGTGCGGCCGCGTGGCCTCGGCGCAGCCCTTCATCATGATCGGGGGTCCGATGGCCACGACTTCGTCGATATCGGAATGCCTGGCGACGGCCTGCTTGATGCCCTCGGTGACCAGGCCCTTGATGCCCTCTGAGCCGTCGTCGGTGCAGACGATCAGCTCGTCGCAGATCGCCTTGAACTTGTCCCTCCAGAAGACCAGGTCCTTGTTGCGGAATCCGAGCACGCCTATCACGTAGGCGCCGGCCTGCTTGAACGCGCGCGCCTGGGGATAGACCGGCGCCACGCCGAGGCCGCCGCCGACGCACACCACCTTCTTCGCGTGGCTGATGGGGCTCGGTATGCCCATCGGGCCGACCATGGCGTACAGCTTGGTGCCGACCTTGCAGGCGAGCTGCATTTCCTTGGTGGTCTTGCCGACGGCCTGGATCACCAGCGTGATGGTGCCCTTCTTGGCGTCGAAGTCGGCGATGGTGAGCGGGATGCGCTCGCCGTGCTCGGTGAGCATAACGATGACGAACTGGCCGGGGTGCGCGGCCTTCGCCATCATCGGGTGGCGGACTTCCAGCAGATAGGTGACGTCTGAAAAATCCTCTCGTCGGACAATCTCAAAATTGGACGTAACGGATGCCATTAAATCGATCTTTCAAATGGTTGGCCTTTGGCGGCGCCCGCGCGGCATCGCTTGGCCGGTGGGCGTTCTGAGAATCAGTCTAAGCATGCTGGGCGCAATGTAGGGCTTACGTCCCTTTCCCTTATTGATTTAGCGCAAAGACTGGCCGGTTCAAGGAATTGAACTTGAGCGGAATCAGGGGTTATTTCAGCGATTTACCGCGAATTGCGGGACTGCGCGCGGAACGACGCGATTCCGTGCGCCGGTATAATTGCGGCGCTTGCCGGCTTAGCTCAGTGGTAGAGCAACTGATTTGTAATCAGTAGGTCGAGGGTTCGAATCCTTCAGCCGGCACCAGTCCCCTCAGTGACTTGCACCGGTTTCTTCCGTTTCAGCCGAGGCGGCCTGTGACGTATTTGTGCCATTGGCCAACAGCCGGTCGACAATTTGCGCGTGCCGGATGAACTGCTCGGGGGCGAGGTGCGCGTACCGCCTCACCATTTCCGCGGTCTGCCACGCACCCATCTCCTGCAGCGCGTTCAACGGAACGCCCGCCTGCGTCAACCAACTGGCCCAGGTGTGGCGAAGGTCATGCCAACGGAAGTCGTCGATCCCGGCGCGTTCCAGCGCGTTCTGCCACGCCTTCGTGTTGACCTGACCAATCGGCCGCCCCCGGTAGCTGAAGACGAATCGCGAGTGCTTCCCCGCTTGCCGCTTCAGCACGTCGAGGGCGGTATCGTTCAGCGCCACCGGTATCGCCCTGCGGGCCTTCGCCTGGTCCGCATGGATCCACGCCGCGCGCCGTTCGACATCCACCTGCGACCATTCCAACCTGGCCACATTTCCCTGCCGCAACCCCGTCGCAAGCGAGAACCGCATCATCTCGGCCAAATGCTCCGGCAACTCCGCGATGAGCTTCTGTGCCTGCTCCGGCGTCAACCAACGCACCCGCCGCTTCGCCTCCGGGTACAGGCGGATGAGCGGGGGCTTGTCGATCCACTCCCACTCGAGCGCCGCGCGCCTGAGAATCGCCCGGATCATGGCGAGATAGCGATTCGCCGTGCCCGGTGTGCTCTCCCGGCGCTTCCTCTCCGCGATCTCCGCGATGACATCCCGCGTGATCTCGGCGAGGTAACGACCGCGGAAGAACTGCTGCAGCCACGCAACCTGCTTCACGTCCTGCAGGTGCGAGGCCTTGTGCTCGGTCTCCCGCAGCCACCGGAGCGCTGCTTCGTCCCAAGTGCGTCGGGGCTTCTCGCCCAGTTGGAAGATGCGCCACGCCTCGGCCTTCAGCTTGTCGTGGAGCTCCCTTGCCTGGGCTTTATCGCTTGTGCGAGCAGAGCATCTAACTCGCTCGCCGCCTGGAGTGGTGAAGTCAATCCACCACGTCCCGCTGCGTTTGCAAAGTGACATGCAGTAACCTCCTTTCTCGGGGTCACTTGCAACGCTTGCCGAGGAGCAGCATAGAGGCTGCGCAAATACTCGGCAAGATCGTCTTCAAGAAACACCCAGCGCTTTCCCGCTTTTGCGCCGGGGATCGCACCCACGCGCGCACGCCGGCGGACCTCCTCCGGGTGCATCTTCAGGAAGGCCGCGGCTTCACCGAGATCGAGCGAGCGCAACGCGCCTCCAGGGCAGGTAGACGACCGTGGGCTCAAGCCTCTGCCAGTTCCGATAGACCTCTGCCCGGACCTCGAACGGCTGGCAATTGATGACGCGAACGCAGGCGCTGAAGAGTTCCGGGTTGTACAGGTGCGGAAGAACCCCGGCGCATTTCGCCTCCCAGGTGAGGTGCAGCAGCTCCCCGAACGCCCAATCCAGATCGTCGGCGTCGAAGTTCATGATTCGGAGCCCTCGTCCTCGTTCTTGTGGACGCCCAGGCGATGCGTGAGCGCGAGGCGGCGCGGGGCACCCGGGCGCGAGAGCTTGGCGATCACCGCGCCGTCACTGCCCTCGCGCTCGCGCATGACGTTGATGAGCGGTCCGTAGGCGGTGGCCGCGTAATGCGTTAGCCGCTGATAGCTGATCTGATCGGTTCGCCTGAGCGTGGCGATGCGGCTTGCGTCTTCGGAGATCCAGGAGAGGGCAGGGTAGGCGCCCGCCAGGAACCGGCCCGGCTCGAGCACCGCTTCCCACGGAATAGTGCGGTCGATGTTGTGCCACTCGACCTCGTGGCGTACCCACGGGCTGCTCGCGTCGCCGAGGAGTTTTCCTTTCTCGTAGGCGCGATACAGTTTCCCGTTCCTGCGCTGGCCTACGTAGAAGGTGCGCCCGGTTCCGTCCGGCGCGAGCCAGTTGCCGATCTGGATGCACTTGGGCTGCCGCCCGCCTGCGCTGAATTCACCGCGCAGGTAGCACCCGACCATCGCATCGACGTTGTGCCGGCCCTCGAAATCGTCGTGAGCCGCGTCAAGACGCGTGAGCCGGCCCGACAGCTCCACCCGCAGCAGATCGAGCAGCCTGGGCCAATCTGGGACGAGTGCGCAGCCTTCGCCGGGAATGGAGAAGAACGCGGTCCCGCGTTGTTCGCCGAAGCCGAACAGCACACCGCCGCGCTCGAAGGCGAATGAGTGCGTGTAGCCGTGCAGTCCCCGGCCACGGTCCCGCATCACGCCGAAAGCGTCGCCTACGGTCTGCGTGACGAGCGAAAAGAAGGCGCCCGCCGGATCGCCGTCATGCGGCACGCGGAAAGTCGAATTGAAGTAATCGACGAGGGCAGCCCGAGGGTTCCCGTCCATACGGGCGGAACGTTCCCCAGACGGGAAGTTTCCCCCCGTAATTACCGTACGGGGGGCATGAGGCGCCGTCGGCCGTGCCGTCCTCGCGCAAAGCGCTGCGGGCGGCGCGGCCGACGACGCTTGCGACTCAGCCGGAACGAATGACGATGCATGAGGGGACTTCATATCCCTTCATGCTAGAACCCTCGAAAGGGGCTGTCAAGTCCCCTTATTTGTGCCACAGCTACAAGGACTTCGCTTCCCCGTCAGATCATCTCTCGGCGGTTCTCGACCTTCAGGTCGCCGCTCACGGCCTTCCAGAAGTTGCCAACCTTCTGAGCCCATTCGTAGCCTACCGACTTGTAGGTCAGCGGCCCTTCGTCATCGAACATCTTGCGCACGTCGATCTCGAGAATTTCCTCGTACTTGCGGATGGTCTTCTTGCTGTGCACGAGCACCAGGACCCGCCAGCCGTACAGGCGCCCGATCATCAGCATGCCGATGGCCGTCTCCAGCTCGTCGATCTGGCCGCGAAATTCCGTCGCCGCGTGATTCACGATCTTGATGTACTCCTGGGCTTCTTCGTCGGAAAGGGGCGGGATGTGAGGGTTACGCTTGGCTGGCATCGCAATGGCCTCCTATGCATGTGCTGGGGCGAATGCAACGATACCGGACTAAGGGGACTTCAGCAACCTTTTGCTCATAGATTCTTGATTGAATGAAAATGCACCTCACCCTACCTATATAAATCAGGGCCAGACGCGCCCAATCGCATTTCGCCATATTGCGGGCCCACCGTAGATATACCCACTCACTCGGATGCTGTGCACGCCCACACCTTCAGGGCTATGATTGAACGCACCTAATTCAACCCGAGGGTTGCTTCTGCCATGCCGCCTATGGACAAGCATCAGCGATTCGACCTGCTGGCAACGTATCTCTCTCCTGAAAATCCCATTCGCTCAGCCGAATTTCTTCGTGGACGCGATCCGGAGCTAGAAACAATCGAGAACGAGCTCCGTCACTTCCGTGCCACGCCGTTCATTTTCGGCAATAGAGGCGTCGGCAAGACATCGCTTGCCCGTACCGTTGCACAGCAAGTTACCAAGTCCGATCGAGAACACATCTATGTGCCATGCGCCCCTGGCTCACGCATGCTCGCAATTCTCAAGGAAATCGCGCTTGAGTTGCTGAATCTCGCCGCAAGGCTCGGTGACATTGGCACACTCCACAAGAAGATTGAACTCAACATCTCCATGAATCCGGGAATCAAATTATCTCTTGAAAAGAAGACCCCCCAACTTGCCGAATTCGAAAATGCTAATGCAGCAGTTCGCACATTGAAGGAGATTGATTCACTGATACCTGATGCCAGGCAAACCGTCGTTATCATCGATGAACTTGAGGAATTAAATAACGAGGATAGGAGGGATCTTGCCTTTCTTGTCAAGCAAGCCGGTGATCAGGAATTTGGTGTCCGATTCGTCCTCGTTGGTATCGCTGAAAATGTTCAAGAGCTAATTGGTGCCCACGAGTCGGTACCACGGTACATAAAGGAAGTTAGCCTTGACCCGCTGAAGCCGCAAATCCTCATGGATATTGCCCAAAGTGCTGCCGATCATCTTAAGATCGCAATAACCGAAGACATCCTGTATCGGATTGCCATAATCGGCAACGGCTATCCACATTTCGCGCATTTGATTGGAAAGACTATTCTGACAGAAGCAATTCTCGCAGATTCAGAATCGATAACTCCCGCCGTGTATAAGAAGGGTATCGATCGAGCCGTAAGCGAAAGCATTCAGCAGCTGAAGCTGTCATACGAAACTGCTATCCAACGGCGCGACGATATCTATAAGCACTTGATATGGGCGCTAGCGAATAGCGACATCGTAGACTTGAGAATCGATGATTGGATTCGCGAATATGAAGAACTGTGTCGCAGGATGCTTTGGCCCGCCGAGGACCCAACTCGCCTTCAGTCTGCAATATCACGGCTTAATCAGCCTGAATATGGACGCATCGTTACAAATACGCCAATCCGATATGGGAGCAAAGAATCCCGCTATCGCTACAAGCGGTTCGCAAATACTCTCATGCGCGGCCATGTCCGCTTACAGGCAGAGAGAGACGGCGTTCAGTTAGGTCGAATGATTGGTCTTTGATGTCCTTCGACTTGCACTCTATTGTTGCACGAAGTCCAGCCGACCCACTACGATCACCGCCTGTCGCCCATAAGCACATGACATTTACGATTCCAAGTAATGCCATCGATCCTCGGTCCGGCTTGCCGACATTTTTCAGCAAAGGTATTTGCGAGCTGCCGGTCGAAGGTGCTAAAGCGGGCTAGTTCAATACAATGTGGCTGAACATCTGGAAGCAGGCAACTACTATCCTAGGCGCATTGACCATGGCTGGCTGCAGTTATGCCATGGAGGTTACACAAATGAGTAGCGAGATAGGCCTCTACGATGCTTGGCGAGCGTGGATATCCGGAACGGAAGTCAGAGACCATGTACTTTGGGGGATATCTATATTGGCGTGGGGGCGCATTGGAAAGATCTTGGAGTTCCTTGCTGCAATAACGGTAGTGGCCGAAATCATCGGAAGAGAGAGATTGAAGAAGATCGTCGGTTCGATGAGGGCGATCATTGCCGAGGTTCTATCTTATTTCGCTGCTTCGAAGTCATTCTTGTGCCAAGTGGCCCTGGACCTCCTACGAGAAATACCACCCCTGAATTTCAATAAGATCCGAGAAAGGAACATGTCACCTTTGTACGACCACATCATGAAAGCACCTTGGGTTCCTTTCGCAATGCTCATTCCTGGCGTGATCGTCACCGCGGCTTTGGTCACGGGTTTCAAGGGTAGACCAATTGCTAACATTGGCGGTCTGGCGGATTGGGCAATTTTCATAGTTACATTCCTCTTTGTCTATGTCCCTGTCGGAATGTCATTATTGCTATTTGTTGCCCTCACCATATTTCTGAGCGCGCTATTCGGTGCCTCAATATCCTTTGTCTTTCTTGGTTCCCTAGCGTTTATTGCGCATTACTCAACAAACGTACGGTTGGTTAAGGCCCTGGGCGTACCTTTATTGTTGATTGGATTTCTTTTCGACCTGCTCGCGTCGTAGTGTTCCTACCGGAAGAAAAGTCAATAAGAGTGTGCCTGCGTTTACTACTACGGTACGCTATGAAGGCAGAATAAGGTCTTAGGGAGAGCTGTGGCCACAAGAACGGATCCGAAGGGTCTAGACGTCCCCAAGCTGTTGCTTGAGATTCCTCTCTATTTTCCTGTCTCCCTCGGAGATCAGGATGAGGCAGGGGTAAGAGCTATCCTAATCTTTGACGGGGCGCTCGACACCTACTGTCCGGGCTGCAGTCAGAGTGCAACGTTTCGTGGCATTGTTACTCCGGAGACCAAGCGAGATTCTGATGCGGAGAAGATGCCGACAATGGGCTTATCAGGTCGATCACATGGAGTCTTTCGCCCTTGGGCAAAGCGTGACTTCAGCAAGTCGCTGAGGTGTACTCGCGGTGGCCACGTCTTTACTTACTACTTTATTTGCGAACGCAATGCCATCACCAAGGTTGGCCAATATCCATCTTTGGCCGACATAGAGAAGCCCGAGACACAGAAGTACGAGAAGCTGCTTGGGAAGGACCGGCTCAAGGAATTGAATCGGGCTATTGGGCTTGCTGCTCACGGTGTCGGAGTCGGCGCCTATATATATCTCCGTCGCGTATTTGAATCGCTCATCGAAGACGCACACGATGAAGCAATGAAAGCGGTTCCCAATTGGGATGAAATCGCCTATAAGCAACAGAGGACATCCGAGCGCATATCGACGCTTAAGAAGTTTCTTCCAGCGTTCCTCGTAGAGAGTCCGCGTCTCTACGGGATCCTTAGCCTAGGGGTACACGAACTGACAGAGGATCAATGCCTCGCGAATTTCGAGGCACTAAAACTCGGCATTCAAGTCATCCTAGATGAGAAACTCAGCGAAGCTGAACGTAGGGCCCAGGCGGATGCGGCGCGGAAAGCACTTGCAAGGATCGATCCGGAGAAACGTTCGTGATGGGCTTATCAAAGACGTAGGGGTCTGACCCCGTCCATTTTCAGGTTACTCTATGACGCCCTCAGAAAAATCGCTGTCGCAGATTCTGCAAATTGAGGGCAATCAGGAACACTACTTCATCCCAAAGTATCAGCGCCCCTACAAATGGGGCAGGGACAATTGGGAGGACCTGATCCGTGACGTTGGTGAAGACACGGATCACTTCATGGGTTCGATCATTTGCGTCCCGCGCCTGAACGACGCCTCTTCTCCGGGAGAAGAAAAGTACTTCGAGCTAATCGACGGCCAACAGCGGCTAACGACCTTGAGCCTGTTGCTCTGCGCCATCTACCGAAAGCTGGCAGCCCTGAGGCCCACCACGGACGACAGTGAAACCGCGCAGACAGATTTCCTTTTGTTGCGAAGCGGCATAGCCAAAAAACTTGTCAAGGAAAAGCCTGCCAGTCAACTCTCTCCAAACGACGAGCCAGTCGAGAAGATCGGCAAGATTGCTTACTTCACTCGTCTGTGCCCATCCACTCAGTCGCAGAATCTTGCCGACTATCTCTACGTGCTTGTTGAATGCGGCCTGCTCAAAAAGAGCCCATGTCCGAATAACTGGGGAAACCGACGCGTTGCCAAGTGCCTTTCATATTTTGATCAGCATATTCCATCAGATATGGAAGGATTGGAAGCACTCGTCGAGCAGGTTAACAATCTTCGTTTCATTCACATTTCTGTACCTACCCAGTCCGACGCCTACCGATTGTTCGAGGCACTCAACAATCGAGGGCAACCGTTGTCTGCTCTCGACATAATCAAGAACGGCCTGTTAGCCAAGATTGAGCAGCGCAAAATCGGTGCAATCGACGAAGCCTTTGAACACTGGAAGGAAATGACGGATCGCCTTACTGATGACGAAGCCGTACAGGAACGTTATCTTCGTCATTTCTACCACGCGTTCCGGCATCGGCCAGAAATCGGCGTTAAGGGCGTCCCCCGCGCAACCCGTTCCACGATAATACGAATCTACGACGGACTTGCGAAGGCCAATCCGAACAAGCTACTCACTGCACTTGTCGAAGGAGCGCATTTCTATCAAATGCTCGTCGATCCCGAGATTGCCAAGATGTCCGCGAAGCGACGCAGCATTTTTGTCGAACTCGACCGGATTGGTGCTGCACCCGCATATCAAGGACTACTGTATTTCCTGTCCGCAGAGAAACAAGGGCATGTTGAAAATGGAACCACGGTTGACGAAATCGCCACATTCTTTGCACGTTATTTCGTAAGGCGGAACATTACCGATCAACCCGGAACGAATCGCCTTGATGCCATTTTTTCTGGATTGATAGAGGCGTGTCAGGCAGGGGTCGACAGGAGCCAGAAGATATCTGCCGCGTTTGTTGCCAAGCAGATCACTGGAAACAAGGTAGACAAACCTGGGGACGACAAGACGTTTCGGGAGGCCCTGCAGGACAATTTGTGGCGATACAACGACGGAATGGCACGGTATGTCCTATGCAGGCTAGATGAATCTTTTGCGACTCGGGAATACGCCCCGAACCTCTGGAAAAGGGACGAACGCGGCAAGTTCATCTGGACAGTGGAGCATGTTCTCCCTCAAACCGACAATCTACGAAAGGAGTGGATCGCAATGATCGCTGGCGGGGATAAGGATCAGGCGCGGGACATTCAGGAGTCGTGGGTCGATTGCCTCGGGAACTTAACCCTTTCTGGCTACAACTCGAAGTTGTCCGATAAGCCTTTCCCCTCGAAGCAGGCAAGTAACGAAATGACTATTGCCGGCGATCGCCTGAACATCGGTTACAAAAACGGCCTCGCCTTAAACAGTCTCCCGTTCAGAGTTCCCGACAAGACGGGCAGAGCGACGGATGAAGTGTCCCTTGCCACAACAAAAGTATGGACCGCTAAGGAAATCGAGGCGAGGAATGAGGCGGTTGCTGATCGGCTAATGAAGCTGTTCAAGCTGTAAGCGATAGGTCGATCGTTCACAGCAGACACGCGATCTGCCCCGAAGAAACTGACCGGTACTGTATTGAGTTGCAGCCGTTCCGCGGGATTAGGATTGACTAGGCATACAATTGTCCATACACTAGCCGCATGGAGATCAAGTGGGATCCGCAGAAGGCGGAAGCCAATCTCAAGGCCCACAAAGTCGGGTTCCCCGAGGCCGCCACGGTGCTGGAGGACCAGTTCGCACTGACACGCGAAGACCCTGATGCGAAAGACGAACAGCGTTTTGTCACAGTGGGCATGAGCAACCTCGCCAATCTGCTCGTGGTCGTCTACACGTACAGGGACCCCGATACGATCCGCGTGATCTCCGCATGGAAGGCAAACTCACGCCAAAGGAAGCAATATGAAGAAGGTCTCCGCTGAAAAGTATCGCGACATCGACTTCTCTCGCGCGAAGCGAGGGCCGGTCATTCCACTCGAACCGGGAAAGACCAAGATCTCGATCCGCCTCGACAATCGTGTCCTTGAGCATTTCCGCAGCATCGTCGAGAAGGCGGGCGGCGGGAATTACCAGACGCTGATCAACGACGCGCTGGTCGCGTACATTCAGCAAAAATCGATGATCGAGTCCGTCCGTCTTGCCGTGAGGCAGGAGGTCGCGAAGGTCATTGGTCCAACCGCGCGATCGAGCGGACGCGCCTGAGGGCATCGCTCACCGCAGATGGTCCGTAGCGGCGCCTGTGACGCCGTTGTGCCATAAGTGGCCAGCGTCACACTGATTATGCCCCCTGTGACGCCGGTTTTGATGCTGGCAAGCGTTGCAAGTACCTGATTTTAAATGCCCCCTATTCCGGGGCCGCCGTTTGTAATCAGTAGGTCGAGGGTTCGAATCCTTCAGCCGGCACCAGTCCCCTCAGTGACTTGCACCCGTTTCCTGCATCACAGCCGGCGAACGGACTCTGCAGGTGCCTGGATTGGATACAGTCCCCGCGATTGGAGCAGATCGCGATTTCCGCTGACGAGCGCGACGACCGGCGGCCTCGAGTGTCGCATGAATCGGCGCATCCACGGCGCCGCGCGGGTTCTCAACCGATGTCGCGTGCGATTCGACGTCATTGCCCGTACGTTAAGCTGGCAAAAAAACAAAGCGCCCTCGACGAGTTCGCTTTGCCGGTGGAGTTTGCAGACTTCGATCATGAAGCGGCCGGGGCTTGCGGGCGGGTTCGGGCAGCGCTTCAGAAAAAAGCAACGCCGATCGGCTCAATGCACCCGATGATCGGAGTGGATGCGTTCGCCCTTCGTGGAACCCTGGCCAGCAAGAACACGCGGGAGTTTCCCGCATCGAAGGCTTGACCGTTAAGGTCTGATCTGCGCCGACGCGGCCATACCTGGTCTTGCTGTGACACCAATCACAAAACGCAACCATCCCCCTTGCGCGAGTCAGCACAACGTAAGCTTCGCCAATTCGGTTCGCGATACGCTCTCGCATCCGATTTGCAGTGCCCGGCAAGCTTGGTGCACGGTTGCAACATCCCGGAAGCGAAATTCAGAAGTCGCAATGCGGTGATCATCGATCGTAGATAGGAGGAGGCATCGTGAAACGCATTTTAAGATGCGCGTTGAGGTTTGCGGGAGCGTTGGTTGCGCTTCTCGCGTTGCTGCCGGGGTACGCGGACGCCGTTCCCGCCTTTGCGCGGCAAACCGGGGAAAACTGCGTGTCCTGCCACGTCAGCTTCCCCGAACTCACCGCGTTCGGCCGCTACTTCAAGCTGACCGGGTACACCCTCGGCGAGCGCCAGGCCGTGCCGCTGGCAATGATGGGGCAGGTTGGGATAACCCATGCGGCAAGCCAGTTCGACAACAGCGGCAATGAAGTGGTGCCGCGGAACAACGCTCTGCGCATGCAGCAGGCCAGCGTGTTTGTCGCCGGCAAGCTAAACGACTACGTCGGCGGATTCGTACAGATGTCATACGACGGCGAAACGCATCACACAGCGTCCGACAACATCGACCTTCGCGCGGTTGGACGAACTCGGCTGGCCGGGAAGGAGCTGATCTTCGGCGCCACGCTGCACAACAACCCGACAGTTCAGGACGTGTGGAACTCGACCCCGGCATTCGGCTTTCCGTGGTTCACGTCGGCCTACGCAGTCGGAAGTCCCGTCTCCACGCTGATCGACGGAGGCTTGGCCCAGGCCACCGCCGGCATCGGCGGGTATGCCTACTGGAACAAATCGCTTTATGGCGAACTGACCTTCTATCGCACCTCGGACGGGATTCTGTCGGCGCTGCGTGCGGGGAACGCGGTGCTGTCAAATCCGGACAATTCCAGGACGACCTTGAAAGGACTCAATCCCTATTGGCGTCTCGCCTACAACCACGACTGGGGCGATCATTCCCTGATGCTGGGGACCTATGGCATGCAAGCTCGGATTTTCGACGACCCGCTGGATCAGGCCGGCCCGATCAGGAAATACACCGACACCGCGCTGGACTTCCAGTATCAATACATAACCGATGTGCACACGGTGACCGCGCAGGGGACATGGATCCACGAGAAGCAGAGTTTCGACGAGAGTTTGCTCGGAGACGCCACCGATCCCGCAACGCTGGGAGCCGGCGCCCCGTATAACGCCTCGAACACGCTCAACACGACCAGGGCCAAGCTGACTTATTTCTACCGGCGCATGTACGGCGCCACGCTGGGGGTCTTCTCCACGACCGGAAGCGCCGATGCGGGTCTCGTGAACATCCAAGACACAAGCGGCAATGTCCTGAGCAATGTGCCGAATACGAAGGGATATATTCTCGATCTGCAATATGTGCCGGTCCAGAATTTCAGGCTGCATCTCCAGTACACCGGTTTCACGCAATTCAACGGCAACAGCGCGAACATCGACGGCAACGGACGCAGCGCCAAGGACAACAACGCGCTATTCCTGGGCGCTTGGTTCTCATATTGACCGGCATGACCGGTACCTCTGGTGCCCTGTTCGGTTTGGACAACGCAGAATGCCCGCAATCAAGAAATCAAGGGACCTCACAATGATGAACAAGTTAGCTTACTGGGTCGTTGCCGCGGTGGCGATGTTGGCCGCCATGTCGGCGCGGGCCGAGGACACGGCTCGTCTCGAGAAGATGGTGGATCGACTGTGTTCCGCATGCCATGGACAGGACGGCAACAGCATCTCGTCGAACTATCCTAAGCTTGCCGGATTGTCAGCGAAATATACGGAGGAACAGCTCCGCTCGTTCCGCGACCGCACCCGCGCCGACAAGGATGCAGTGGACGCCATGTGGGGCTGGGCGCGTTCGCTGACCGATCAGGACATCAAGGAGATCGCTGCTTACTACGCTGCCCAGAAGCGAATTCCGGATGAGGCAGGGCCCCTGCAATTGATGAACAAGGGCCGCGACATCTACGAGCATGGAATGTCCGGCAAAGGGCTGCCGGCGTGCGCGCTTTGCCATGGTCCCCAAGGCGAGGGGAAGGAAGACGCGCCGCGACTGGCCGGACAACACGCCCGCTATCTGGTCAGGCAGCTCAAGGTATTCCGTTCGATGGAGCGGCCCGCAGCAGTAGCCATGCACGCCATCGTGACGCCGCTGACCGATGGCGATATTGACGCGCTTGCCGCGTACC
>Ga0209514_10004679_pt1 | contig 18195 bp, 17 predicted proteins | sample Subgrocontami58m_FD_187452 | JGI IMG/M metagenome (GOLD analysis project Ga0209514, IMG submission 187452) | Subsurface groundwater microbial communities from S. Glens Falls, New York, USA - GMW37 contaminated, 5.8 m (SPAdes) (version 3) | ecosystem: Environmental > Aquatic > Deep subsurface >...
ACCTTGGATCGTTTGCAGCCATCGCCATAACTGATCGAGTCCGAATCCGCCTAATAAGATCAGGAAGAGCGCGCCGACACTTAACGCCCGACCCGGGAATCTAAATTGAGCCAAAAGCGGAACGGCGTGATAGATATCTTTAATGAAGTTATAGCGCACCGCTACCCACGCCAACATAAGCGCGAAACACAAAGCCAAGGCAATGATCTCGCGCCGCCGCCCGCGTTCTGCGGCAGGGAGGAGCAGAAGCAAAAGCAAAAACGGAGTGACGCCGATGTAGCGATAGCTTTCTTGCAAGTAAGGAACGCGATCTAACATGGAACTGTTGATGAAGTCACGGTCGGCGATGACGTAATTCAATAGCGCGTTAACCGGCGTTTGCGATCCTAAAAATTGTTCTTCGTTAGGCGCATAGCCGCCAAAGTTGCGGATCTCGGATCGAGTGGAGATGAAGGTGAATAATTGAATGGCGGTCAACCCGATGGAGAGCAGCCCGAGGAGAAATGTTCGCCGCAGCACATCCAGATTCAATCGCAACGGTTTTACTTCGATCAAGAAGACGATAATGATCAAGACAAGGCAAACGACGCCATACACTTGATAATAAAGATTTCCGGCGAAGAAAAAAATGGCTTGGGCAACGCTGGCGAACACAATGGGCGTGTAGCCGCGACTCTTGACGACCCACAACACAGCGGCGATTGACCACGGCAGCCAACCCAAAGCGAAGGTGAGCTGGATTTGACCGATGTTGAGGTGCGCCGACAACGCGCCGGAGAAAGCGTAAAGCAAACTCGTCCACAAGCGCGTCGGCATTTCAAAATTGAGCAGCTTGCCGATCATCCACACGCCCAGCGCGGCGATGAAAAAATTAAGCGCGACGGCTATCTTGGTGCCGTTGATCACGCCCCACACGATCATCGGGATCGTGACGAAAGGGTTGAAAGCGAAAATTAATGGATCGGCGATGAGTGAACGCCCATTTTCAAGTATCGGATTCCAGAGAGGAAACTCTGCGCCCTCTTTGATCCATTGGATAAACGGGACTACTGAACCGACGTGCGCTTGATATTCGCCACCATAGAGAATAAGAGACGGGTCAAAATTGAGAAGGGGCGCGGAGTAGAATGAGACGGCAAAGACGAGGACGGCGATCTCAAACAAAGTTAAACGCGAGACTCTAAATGCCACGCGCGAGGCGGGTTGCGATTGGGTGTTTGAGTTTGCCACGAAAATGTTTGAGACTAGGGAACGGAAGCGTTGAGGAATCTGTTCAATCATTCGATCACGACATCTCGCTCCGCCCCTCTAAGGCGCGGGCTAACGTCGTCTCGTCGGCGTATTCCAGATCGCCGCCGACAGGCAAACCGCGCGCGAGGCGCGTCACTTTTAAACCTAACGGGGCGATCTGTTTTTGCAAATACATCGCCGTCGCTTCGCCTTCGTAACTTGGATTCGTGGCAATGATCACTTCACGCACTTTGTTATCTCGCAAGCGATTCAACAATTCTTTGATTCGCAAATCGTCGGGACCCACATCGTCCACCGGCGAGATCGCCCCATGCAGAACGTGATAGCGACCTTTGAAGACGCGAGTCTTTTCAATAGCGATCACGTCGAGCGGTTCTTCCAAAACGCATAGCACACTTGCCTCACGCGCTTCATCGGAACACACCGGGCAGGGATCGTTCTCCGTCATATTGAAACAGATCGAACAGAAGCGTGTGCGCTCTTTCATTTCAACAAGCGCTTCGGCTAACGATTTGCTTTGTTCTGGCGGTTGGCGCAACAAAAAATACGTCAGGCGCGAGGCAGTCTTGGGTCCAATACCGGGCAAGCGCGAGAGCTCGTCAATGAGAATTTGAACAGGGCGAGGGATTGTGGACAGCATTACATTCCGGGCAACCCTAAACCGCCCGACACAGATTGCAAACGTTCTGCCGCCAACGCTTGCGATTTTTCAATCGCTTCATTGATCGCCGCCACTAACGTATCGCCGATCATCTCGGCATCGCCCGAAGCGATCATCTCTGGTGAAAGCGTGATGGATTGAATGTGCTGCGCGCCGGAGATCACCACCGTCACCGCGCCGCCACCCGCCGTCACCGCGATGCGCTCAGTGGCTAATGCCTCTTGCGTCTTTACCATTTCTTCTTGCATCTTGGCAAGCTTCGCCATCATGTTTCCGCCGCCCATGTTGCCGGGCATTTTCATTCCTCTACCTCGTGACATATAAACTCCTCTATAGAAATTAGTTGTTGGTGATTGGTAATTAGTAATTGGTAATTAGTGATCAGTGATCAGTCATAAGACATCGTTCATTGTTCATTTGTCATTGTTCATTGTTCATTTCGTAATTTTTCCGCCCATACGCACCGCCTCTGCCACCACACTATTGCTCGGCACATTTGGCGGAGTCTCTGCTTCAGATGAATTCAACACACAACGCACTTTAACCGCCAACCCCACCACGTCGTAGATCGCTTTGGCGATCCCCTCCAAGTTCGAGGGCGCATCGGCTTTGGTCAACAACACTTTCGTTTGAAAACCCAACACCACCAAATCGCCTTCCATATTAATCGGCATACATCGCTCTAACAACGCCGGAAGACTGGCGTGATATTTTTTGCTGGCGATTCGAATATCCTTCCAACGCGAAATGATTTTATCAAGATGAGGATCATTTGGCGATGATGTGGATTCGATCTTCGGTGGCGCAGCTTGGGGCGCAGGTGTCGCCTTCGCGGGCGCGGATGCCGCCACTGGTTGAATCGCCTCCGCCGCCGTTGTCGGCGTGCGCAACGATTCGACAAAGGCAAGCTCCAGAGGAAGTTGCGAGAGCCATCCGCCTCTTGCCTCATTCGCCGCGCCGTTGAAAGATCGGATCGCCCGAATCACCAAATTGGAATCGAACTGCGCCGCCTGCGCCTGCATCACTTTGCGAGTCTCGCTCGTGACATCCACCAGAGTCGGGTTGCCCAGCTTGATCAACAGCAAGCCGCGCAAATAATCCACCAACTGCCGCGCCAATTGACGCGGGTCAATACCGTTATCAATCGCGCCGTTGATCAACTCAAGACCTTGAGCACTATCACGCTCGGCAAGCGCTCCCGTGATGTCTTGCACCACACCCGTCCCTGCCGCACCGAGTAATGCCAAGGCGCTGTCGAGAGTCACTTTTTCATCAGGCGAGATCACCAATTGATCTAACAAACTGATCCCATCGCGCAAACTGCCCGTTGCCTGACGGGCGATCACTTCCAACACCGACGGCTCGACCTGCAACTTCTCGCGCTCGGCAATCGTTTGCAAACGGCTGACCATCTCGGTCAAAGGGATTCTTCGGAACGTATGCTTTTGACAACGCGAAGCAACGGTGGCGGGGACTTTGTGAATTTCAGTGGTGGCAAGAATAAAGATCGCGTGCGAGGGCGGCTCTTCGAGAGTTTTGAGCAAGGCGTTGAACGCGCCCATTGAAAGCATGTGCACTTCGTCAATAATATAAATCTTGTATTGCCCTTCGCTCGGCGAAAAATTTATTTTGTCGCGCAAGTCGCGGATGTTGTCCACGCCGGTGTTTGAAGCGGCGTCAATTTCGATCAGGTCGAGGAAGCGTCCTTCGTTGACGGCAACACAGTTGAGGCAAGTGTTACAGGGTCGTTGATGTGGATCGCTGTGCGTGCAGTTGAGGGCTTTCGCCACAAGGCGCGCCGTGGTGGTCTTGCCCGTGCCGCGCGGACCCGAAAACAAATAGGCATGCGCCGCGCGCCCCGAAGCGAGCGCGTTTTTAATCGTCTGCACGATATGTTCTTGCCCCACCACTTCGTCAAAAGCGGCAGGACGCCATTTGCGGTATAACGCTTGATCAGCCATAGAGGAAGATTAAAGATTAATGATTGAAGTGAATTCGAGTATCTACTCAGTCCTCATTGCGGTCTGCATTTAAACCTTTGAACGCTGATCTTCGCTGATGAGCGCTGATTCTTTTTTGTGTCAGCGACTGTCAATGTTTTTACACCTAACGCGCCGTAGATTCGTGACGACTCAGCGTCATTGCGAGGAGCGTTTGCGCGGTTTTCGCACGACGAAGCAATCTCATAGCGCGACCGAGATTGCTTCGCGAAGTGCGCTCGCAATGACGGTTCGGCTGAGCAGTTGCATAGATTCTAACAGAAATATGAGAGCTTGAACGAAAGGAGCGCGTTCCACAATCGTGAGGGTGTATAATCACTCTAGCGCGAAACAATATCACGCGCCAAACATAAGGAGATCACCATGTTCGGTCTTGGAATCACAGAACTTCTCATTATTCTTGTCATTATCATTTTGCTCTTCGGCGTGGGGCGTATCGCCACCATCGGGCGCGATCTGGGCAAATCCATTCGCGGCTTCCGCGAAGGGCTGGCGGGGGATGATCAAAAGAATAAAGAAGAAAAGAAAGAATAGGGGTTGGAAGTTGGATGTTGGAAGTTAGAGGTTGGAGAGTGAGTCTCCAACCTCTTTTTTTGTTAACGCATGTGATACCACGCCACCCACTATCCGCCATCGGCTATCTGCGATTTGCCATCAGCCATTTGCCATCAGCCACCCACTACGGCGCGGTAAACGTCGTATGCGTCCGCCCTTGTGGATCCACGAGTGTCGCCGTCTCTCCGTTCTGCCACATCGCCGCTGTTTTGCCCCAATACAAATCGGTCACGGTATCACGCCCGGCAAGAGTGTGTACGTTGACCGCGCCCCCTTGAAACAAGTTGATGTTCGGGAAGGTGTAAACGTTATTTTGTTGATCACGCAAAGTCCAGCCCGATAGATTCACCGAGCCGCCGAGATTGATGATCAGCACGCGCTCCGTTTGCAAATTTCCAAGATCGGTAATCGCTCGCACGGCTAACTGCGGCGGGGCTTCAGTGCCGGATGTTAGGGTGGTTGTGGGCAGAGGCGTAAATTGCAGAGTCGGAGTCGGGGGCAGACCACTTACGGGGATCACTAACTTCTGCCCGACACTGACTCGATTCGGATCGGTGATGCCGTTGACGGCGATAATAGCCTCCACGCTCACCCCAAACTGCAAAGCGATAGTCCCTAACGTCTCACCACGCTTCACTTCGTAAATGGTTGGCGTGGGTGTGGGTAGCGGTATCACGTTGAGACTCGAAAACGTCGGCGGCAAGGACGATTGAGGGAGGGGGGTGAGAGTCGCTATCACAATGGGGCGACGAGTCGAATCCCACATCAACATAATCGAGATCATCACTGTCGCCGAGACGATTGCATTGAGTCCAAGATAGAGTAGCCAGCGTTTCCAATTCATAGCGCAGTTATGATACTCAAATTCTGGCAAATGGCGAATGGCTGATAGCGTGATACGTGATGAGTGATGCGTGACGCAATACGCGATACGCTAATCACTGATCAATCGTCAGGTTATTCAATGTGGTGTGACGATACAATCACGTCATGCCCTATTTGATTGATGGTCACAATGTGATCGGTCAAACGCGCGGACTGTCGCTGGAAGACCCGGACGATGAATTGAAATTGGTGCGGCTGGTGCGCCAATTGTGTATGCGCGAGCGGCGCGCGGCGACGATCATTTTCGACGGCGGCATCCCCGGTGGGGTGTCCGATCTTTCTACGTCGGATGTCAAAGTGATCTTCGCTTCAGAGAAGCACACCAGCGCGGATGATCTGATCATCAAACGAATCAACGCCGAGAAGAATCCTCAAGGGATGATCGTCATCACGTCGGATCAAAAAATCGCCAATGCGGCGAGGGGAAAACGAATGACGGTTAGATCGTCGGATGAATTTGGGAAAACGCTAGTGAGGAAATCGGCGGCACTCCACACTACGTCGCCTGAGAAAGAGAAAGGTGTTAGCGCCGAAGAGGTCGCCGAGTGGGAGGATATTTTCAAAAAAAAGTAGAGGCGACATAAAAACCCGCTTTCTCTGCTCCTTCGCTGCGCTGCGGAGTGCTTCGCAAGAAAGCGGGTTTCTGATTCTCTACAAAATCTATTTACGTTTCTTCTTCGCCGCTTTCGCTTTCGCCTTGACCTCACGCTTGAACACCAGCCCCTGATCGCCCGGGATGCCCACATCCATATCGTCAATCAAGTCCCAACCATCCGCGCCAAGTAGATTCAGCGCGGCGGGCAAAACGGGATAGACCTTCTTGGCGTGCAATTTGTCAAACTGCCCGTTGAGTTTTGCGAAGTAAGGTTCGGTTGTTTCCGCCGGAAGTTCGCCCGGCTCGCTGTGTTTGAATGTGCGGTTGACATACCACTTGGTGTCAATTGCCGTGCCAACGCGCAACAGAATACAGTATTCCCAGTTAGCCATTGTGAGGTCTCCTTGTTAAATAGTGATGCGAGTAGCATACTCCAAAGATGACCGGGCGGCAAGGTAAGCCCTGCTCAACATCTTCATCCAACAAATGTCAATCGCACGTAAACGCGGTTGACCAGTCTGCCATCGGGCGCGAACCAACGCAGGAGATACCATCCCTCGTTTGGCGCAGTGTTACCCAATCCAAATAGTGCAATGCGATCATCGGTCAAACGCGAGAAGCGCAAGTTGTAACCTCGCGAGTCAAGGCAATTGACAATGACATCGCCCGGTTTCGCGTTCTTCCAAACAGCATCAGGCACAAAGATCATGAAATCGCCAAGGCCACCCGCGCCATAAGAATAGAATGATATGCCGTCCGGAGTTTTGAACGCCGCAAAATCAGTAAGCGTGTCAACGATGACCGTGCCCCCGCCGCTGTCTGGTGAGGTGCTACCTACAATAATTACTGTTGGCGAAGTTTGCGACGCGCTGCAGGTGATAGTTACAGTTCCTGTTGTGTAGACGAAGTTGCCAGCGGTCACACAATCAAGAGTGATATTGCCTGCGCCATTTATGACTAAATCGCTGCCGCCATTTCCATTGAAGTAGCTGGGGTCAATAAAGACGATGCCACCGTTGATAGTGATGTTCGCGCCATCGGAACCGTTGTTACTGGCAGTGACGTTAATCAACGTCACATCGCCTTCCGACAGAATCGCCAAACCATTGCCGGTCGTGTTGTTGTTGAAAACATTATTCGTGCCATTGATGGTCACGTTACCCGTGCCAGGAGTATTATCAATGTAAGCGCCGGTCATATTGTAGTTAGCCGTTACGCTGGTTAACGTGATGGCGCCTGATGACAAAATATAAAACCCATCCTGGGCATTGTAATTCGAGGCAGAGTTGCTCACACTCACTGGCGCGTTGACAGTGCTGGAGCTATTCTTGATGTATATCCCCTCACTGTAGAGGTTGGATTCTGCTGTAACACCATCTACATCAATCGTTCCGCCCGAATCAATATGCAAACCAGTGGACCCACCACCGCCCGCTTGGTTACCACTGAAAATGTTCGTGCCGTCGATGGTCACGTTACCCGTGCCAGTGCAGGCAGATGAAAAATAGTCCCAAATACAGTTGTCAATGTAGGCACCGGAGTAATAGTTGTAGTTAGCTGTCACATCAGTCAACTTCACATCGCCACTCGATACAATCTCCAAACCCTTATCGCCATTACCTGCTTCGACCGTATCGACAAGAGCCCCAAACGTGCTATTGCTTACCGTCACCGTGCCCGTGCCGTAGCATCCCTCGACCAAATCGCAGTTATCGATATAAGCGCCAGTAACTGCGTTGCTGTTTGCCGTCACGTTAGTCAACTCTACCGTGCCACGCGAAGTGATATATAAACCCTTGTAATCGTTATTGTTCGCAACGACGTCGCTCACGCTGACGGACGCGTGGATCGTGCTACTAGCGTTATCGAGACGCAGACCGCTACCGTCGTTATAAGTCGAGGTGACCCCACTTACATCGATCGGTCCATTCGACTTCACGTTTAAGCCGGTTGTAACGGGCGCGCGGTTGTTATAGAACGTGTTCGTGCCGTTGATCGTCACACCAGCGCTAGAACTAGATGAGTTATCAATCGTTGCGCCGTCAACGCCATTGCCTGAGGCTTCCACGTTAGTCAACGTCACATCGCCATACGATACAATCTCCAAACCATTGCCGGTCGTGTTGTTGTTGAAAGTGTTCGTGCCGTTGATCGTTGCGCTACCCGTGCCAGTGCAGGTAGATGAAAAATAGTCCCAAATACAGTTGTCAATGTAGGCGCCGGAGTAATAGTTACCGTTAGCCATTACGCTGGTTAACGTGATGACACCCGATGACAAAATATAAAAACCATCTTGGGCGTTGTAATTCGAGGCAGAGTTGCTCACGCTCACTGGCGCGTTGATAGTGCTGGATCTGTTATCAAGGTGTATTCCCTCACTGTAGAGGTTGTATTCTGCTGTAACACCATCTACATCAATCAGTCCCCCGGAATAAATATGCAAACCAGTGTCGCTGCCTTGGTTACTACTGAAATTGTTCGCGCCGTCGATGGTCACATCGCCAGTGCCGGTGCATGCATATGGGTAGACGTAGTAGTCCTCAATACAGTTGTCAATGTAGGCACCGGTATTACCGTTGTAGTTAGCTGTCACATCCGTCAATCTCACATCGCCATTCGATCTAATCCCCAAGCCCTTATCACCATTTCCTGCTTCGACTGTATCGACAAGTTCCCCAAACCTGCTATTGCTTACCGTCACCGTACCCGTGCCGGTGCATGCGGATGAGTATCCGTAGAGCTGAATACAGTTGTCAATGTAGGCGCCAACGTAATAGTTCCCGTTAGCTGTTACGTTTTCGACTGTGATATCACCCCTGGAGTACACATCCAAACCATCGCCATTCTGATTGTTATTGAAATTGTTGTTCGTGCCGGTGATGGTCACGCTACCCGTGCCAGAAGTGTTGTCAATGTAGGCGCCAGCGTAATAGTTCCCGTTAGCTGTTACGTTTTCGACTGTGATATCACCCCTGGAGTACACACCCAAACCATCGCCATTCTGATTGTTATTGAAATTGTTGTTCGTGCCGGTGATGGTCACGCTGCCCGTGCTACCCCCCGTAGCGTTCGTAAGATGAGCGCCACTGCTCCCATTGTTATTGGCATTCACATCTGTCAGCGTGATGTTACCGCTCCCATCCGTTTGAGCATACAACCCTTTGATCCCGTTGCCGTTGAATGTGCTAGGGTCAACAGCGATGTTGCCGCCCGTGGACTGGAGGTAAGCGCCGTAGCCGGTAGTATTGGTGATCGCGCTTACGTTGGTCAATGAAACATTGCCTGCGGAAAAAACGGTCACACCGTTGCCGGTAACCATGTAGCCAAGTCCATTGTTGTTGGCATTCACGTTTACCAGTGTGACGTCGCCGCTGCCCGTAGAGTTATCAAGGTAAACGCCATTGGTTCCGTTTTCGTTCGCCGTGATTCCGCTCGCGGCAATTGCGCCTTTCGACCATACCGCCACTCCATCGTTCCCGTTATTGCCGAAAGTGTTCGTGCCGTTGATGGTCACGTTACCCGTGCCAAGTGTGTTGTTAATGTAGGCACCAGTTGTGTTGGTCATCGCTTGAACATTCGTCAACGTCACATTGCCGACTACGTTACTGATCTGTATACCACTGCCCGAAGTGTTCGTCACCACCACATTTCGGATAGTGACTGTGTCAGTAACTGGGTTCACATTTCCTACTACATTACTGATTTGTATACTACCGCCGCTTACGTTACTGATCTGTATGCCGCTGCCAACCGTATTCGTTACCACCACATTTTGGATAGTGACCGTGCCAGTAACCGGATTGGTATTTCCTACAACAATCGCACCGTTAGAGTCATCTCCTAAAACCGCCATATCTTTCAAGGTCACAGAATTCATGTTTTGGATACTTACCGTACCGCTAATAATTGTTGCCCCCGAACCAGTGCTACCAAATCCAGCTAAAGTGAAATCAGAAGGCACATTTCCACCAAAGTCAGTGCCATCTACGGTGAACGGACTCGCATTCGTATGAGTCATACCGCCTTGAAAAAAGATCGTTCCTTCCCATCTGGGCGAAGCGCTTCCCGCGAAAGTGACAGCATCGCCCCAGGCATTAGTAAAGTCAGTCTGAATAGTGCCACAAGTAGGATAGGTCGGTGCTGAACCTGAGCAAAACATTGGATCAGCAATTTCTTCTCCAATCGCTGCCGCTGACGCGGGTGTTGCACTCGGAGTGGGTGTAGCAGTTGTGGTTGGTGTCTTCGTCGGGGTGGGCGAAGCCGTTGCAGATGGAGACGGTGAAGCAGTTGCTGTTTTAGTCGTAGTAGGCGTCGCGCTCGTTGTGGCTGACGGCGTAGAAGTCAACGTCGTCGCAGCAGAACTCGTCGCCGATGGAGTCGTGCTCACTGTTGCAGTGGGCGATGCGCTTGCGGTTGCCGAAGTTGTTACAGTTACTATACTTGTTGAAGACGCTGTCGTGCTCAACGTTGCAGTCGGTGACGCACTGGCGTTAGCAGTTGGCGACGATGTTGCGGTCACTATGCTTGTTGAAGATGATGTCGCGCCCGGCGTTGGAGTCGATGAGGCATTCGCAGTTGGCGATGATGTTGCAGTCGCTGTGCTTGTTGAAGATGGAGTTGATGTCGCCGAAATCTCAGGAGCGTTGACAGTTGGTTGAGATGTGGATGTCGCTATCGGAGTCGAAGTGGGAGTTGGCGTTGGAGATGGCGAACTCGGTGCTGCTGTTGCAGGCTGTGGAGTCGGCGTCACCGAAGCAGATGTGGCAGGTGGTGGAGTCGTATTTGATTCAGATGAAGGCGGGCTCGATGTTGAAGTGCTTGTCGAGGGTGATGAAAGTGTCGAACTCTGCGTGGTATCCGCTTGAGGAGTTGCGATCACGACTGAAGATGTTGGAGTAGATGTCGGTGCGGGCGTGGACGTCGGCGTCACCCCATCGGCAAACACGACGCTAGAAGGGAAGATGATCGTTGCCGCGATCACCATCACTCTCAACAACCGACTGAATGCCGCTGTTTTGCTCATCTACTATTTTAACTATTGCGGCGTAGGACACCCCGCGCCCGGTCTTGAGAACAGTGCCGAGAATGTTTTAAATTTGCCGCTGCCCGCCGAACGTTGAGGACATGGCACCAACGGTGTCTGGTTGTCAAAGTTGGGATCATTCAACCCTGAAGACGGTGGCATAAAACGATTCGATTCAGGGTTGTTCGCCAACCATTCCAGTAATTCTTTGTCGGCGATCTTGACGATCACCATATTGCCCGTGTGGGTCTGTTGGTTATCGTGTAACACAATCGTGACGCCATTAACTGTCACTGCACAGGTGCCCTCCAAACACGTAATAATAGCGATGCCCAAACTCGGATTGTAGCTCACACTCATCAACGAGCCACGCACTGAAGCAGCGCCGACGGGAGTCTCCACATCCATTGAACCGCCATTTAGAATGACCCATATTTTGCCAACAACTAGGCGAAGGCGAGTGAACGGGTTGCCGCTATCTTGATTGAGTTGTGTAACTGTGAAAATAGTTTGCGGTGCAAGGCGCACGATAGTGCCTTCGCTGAGATCAACGCGCGCTTTGCCGTCGGTAAGAGTTTGCACCGTACCGCCGACACGAATCACTTGCCCAACCGTCGCGGAAGACTCGGAATGTGTTTCAGTGATTCGACTTAGAACTTGATTGACGATTTCACGGATCGTGGCAGTGCGAGTGCCAGAAGGTTGAGGAGTGGGATCAACCGTTTGAGGGCGCGTGGATGCTTCGACGTTGCGTGCTGTGCCAAACACACTCGTAACGATCAACGTGGAGAAAAAGAGAGGAACGAAAACAGCAAGTACATGCCTGTTCATTAAACACTACCACCCAAGAAACTACAAAACGTTAGTGTGACTCACGCGGGAACTGTAGCTCGATTAGTTATGTATAAGAGATCACTATAAGAGACTACATCTAATTCTATAAGTTTGCAATTAGAAAAAATTTATAACTGGAGCAATATCGTCTGTTTTGAAGGCAAAATGATAAGATAAACACGATGCAAAGAAAACAAATTCTCACCAAACGGAAGCCGAAAGTCAGCAGCCAACTTCTGCGTTGGTATTCACGCCACGCCCGCACCCTGCCCTGGCGCGGATCGAAGAACCCCTATTACATCTGGGTCAGCGAGATCATGCTGCAACAGACCCAAGTGGACACCGTCATCCCCTACTATCGCCGTTGGCTCAAACGATTCCCCACCGTCAAACAATTGGCGAAGGCGAACCAGCGCGACGTGTTGCAGATGTGGCAGGGGCTTGGCTACTATTCGCGCGCGCGCAATTTGCACAAAGCGGCGCAAAAAGTGTTACGCGAATTTAACGGCAACGTGCCGAATGATCTGGAGCGATTACGGACTCTACCCGGCGTTGGACGTTACACGGCGGGGGCGATCCTCTCCATCGCTTTCAACGGTGACGCCGCCGTGGTGGATGGGAACGTTAAGCGCGTCTTGTCGCGACTCTTTAATCTTCAATACGATGTAAAGTCACCTCAAGGTGAAAAAGAACTTTGGTCTCTCGCGGAAAGTTTATTGCCGCGTGGCAAAGCGGGCGACTACAACCAGGCGTTGATGGATTTGGGCGCGACGATCTGCAAGCCGCAGAATCCATTGTGCGACAGATGCCCATTGAAAAAAATTTGTGAGGCAAAAAAACTTGGCGTGCAAGAAGCGCGCCCCGTAACAAAAAAGAAAAAGCCCACGCCGCATTACGATGTGACGGCTGGCATCATTCGCAAAAATGGGCGCGTGCTAATTGCCCAACGCCCCGCCGATAAATTATTAGGCGGAATGTGGGAATTTCCGGGCGGCAAAATGGAAAAAGGGGAAACTAAGCAAATGTGTTTGCGACGCGAGTTGAAAGAGGAGTTGGGGATAGAAGTGAAAGTTGGAAAACCTGTAATGACTCTACGACATGCGTATTCACACTTCAAGATCACGCTGTATGTTTTTGAATCAGAATTGATTAAAGGCAAACCACGCGCAATTGAAGTCGCCGATTTTAAGTGGCTGCCGCCGCGCGCGTTGGCGGCTTACCCCATGGGGAAGACAGATCGCCTCATCGCCGAATCGTTAATCAGCCGTCGCTAGCAAGCCGCCACATCTCAACGCGACGGAATGACTCCATGTAGCCCATATCATAGAACGCGGGCAGATGCGGATCGCCCATCTGTATGTTTTCGATCTGCGTATCGAGTCGAGGGTATTGCGAATGAAGATGGCTGAGAAGCGCGCGCGCCACCGTGACGGGATCGCCGCGTTCTGTTTTGAAAGCGAAGCGCGTCAGCAAAAATTTTTGGCGCTGATACACCAACCAGCCGCGGCTGCCGTCGGCTAAGGTTAAACGAATGCCCGAAACTTCTTGGGCATTGGTTAATGATTCCGATTGATTCGTCCACGGCTGCATTCCGCGATCATGACCGACCAAGACCAACGAGTCGGTGCGATCTAAACGTTGAGCATCTGCCACCATCGGGTCGGGCGGCGAGGTGCGCGGCGGGCGGCGCAAAACCAGAAGTTCGCCCGTCTCGCGGAATCCAAGTTTCAAGAACAGTTGATGGGCGGGCGCGTTGTTCTTGATCACTTCAAGCATAATGAGATGGCTGCTCAACGAGTCGGCGGCGTCAATCAAAGATTTCACCAACATTTTCCCCGCGCCGTGACGGCGGGTAGTCGGCACCACGCCGAGCCGCGTGATCCACGCGCGCTGATGGCGCACACCCAACATCGCCACTCCCAACATTTCTTCGCCTTGCATTGCCACAAACGAGTGATCTAAATCTATGTCATAGAGACGGATGTAGTCGGCGAGGCGCGCCACATTCATGGGCATTGGCACCATGTAATCTACGCGAGTTTTGTTGTAAAGCGCGGTAAGTTGTTCGATTGTAAATTGACTCGCGGGAACAAGTCGGATTGAATCGTCGGCGGGTGTAAGAGACATTTATGAGGCGGGGGAAGGTTTTAGAAACGCGGCGATCTGATCGGCAAAGATTGCAACGTCGATCGGCTTGCTGATGCAACCATTGCAGCCATAACTCTCTACCATCTGGCGCGCAGTCTCTGGAGGCCAGGCAGTGACGGCAACAATCGGAACGTTGGTTAATGAGGACTCGTCGCGCAGCCAACCGGCTAAGGTCTGCCCATCGTAATCCGGCAAACCCAGATCGAGCAAAATAATATCGGGGTGCTGCTCGATCGCCGTCTTCAATCCCGATTCGGCGTCGTAGGCAAGAATCACTTCGTAACCGCGCGCGGTTAAAACTTTGCGCGCCAGCTCGGCGTTGTCGGGCATATCTTCGATGACTAGAACCAAAACTTTTGCCACTACTGATCTCCATACAACTGACGATGCACTGCGCTCAACGCCCTTACCTGTTGATCGGCGTGATACGACGAGCGCACCAGTGGCGCCGACTCGACCCACCTGAAACCGATCTCCAGCCCGTAGCGTTTAATTTCTTTGAACTCGTCAATGGTGTAATAGCGCTCGATGGGCAAATGTTTTTTAGACGGCTGAAGATATTGCCCCGCCGTGAGAATATCCACACCCCACCTACGCTGGTCGCGCATCACCTCTTTCACTTCGTCCATCGTCTCGCCCAACCCTAGCATGATTCCGCTTTTGGTTAACACATCGGGGTCAAGCTTCTTGGCGTTGGAGAGAGTCGCCGCCGCCCAATCGTAGTTATCTTGCGGTTGAACTTTCTTGAAGAGTCGCGGCACGGTCTCGACGTTGTGATTCAAAATTTCGGGACGGGCTTCCATGACGATCTGCAACGCTTCGATCCTACCTTTGAAGTCGGGGATGAGGACTTCAATGGAACAACCGGCATGAATCTCGCGGATGCGTTTGATCACCATCGCAAAAATGGGCGCGCCGCCGTCTTCGCGCTCATCACGATTCACCGACGTGATGACGGCGTGATTCAAATTCATCGCCTTCACCGCTTGCGCTACGCGTTCCGGTTCGGCGAAGTCGAGCGGCGAGGGGCGACCATGTTTGATGTCGCAGAAGCCGCAGGTGCGCGTGCAGACATCGCCCATCATTAAAAATGTGGCGGTGCCGCTTCCCCAACATTCGCCCATATTAGGACACATCGCTTCTTCGCACACGGTGTGCAAAGTTTTAGAGCGCATGAGGCGTTTTAGATTCTCGTACGTCTCGCCCGAAGGGGCGCGCACTTTGATCCAGTCCGGGCGGCGTTGTGGCGGCGGCGCGGCGGTGATCGGGTCTGGATGGATCAGACGGTCGCGCGTGGGGTGGATCACAGGCATTAAATTTTAACTCCGAGTTCTTTCAATACATCTATTGGGTTAGGCAGTTGATCTTTTTCATTCGCCCAAAGCCAATTGACATTAAGTTTGAAATTGGATAAAGCGATGGAATGAATGATTCCATTCACGGGCGCAACTTCAATTAACTCATTCCCTTGTCGTTGATAAAACTGTGTGCCTGCCGCGCCATAAGGATCGATGATCCAAAGTTCGCGCACGCCCGCTCTGGCGTAGTTCTCGCGCTTCCGCCCGCGATCATGGTGCGCCGTGCTGCCGGAGAGAATCTCAATTACCAAGTCGGGCGCGGCAGTCACTTCACGTTCTTGAATAATATGCTCACGCTCGCGGCTAACAAATAAAATGTCCGGCTCGTAGGTATCCACTTCGGAGATATGGACAGCGGTGCGAGAGCCAAGCACTTGACCTAATCTAAAGCAATCCACAAACAAACCAATGACTTTGATAAGAAACACTTGCAATCTTTCATGAATGTGAGACGGCGTGGGCATGAGGATGATCTCTCCATCTATCAATTCGGCTTTGGTGTCTTCAGGCGCGAGACGCAAAAAGTCGGAGTGGTTGTAGCGCTTCGGCGGTTCCATCTCCACTGTTTCAACACGACGGACGGGGGGGTTCGCAAGGGCAGTCATAATCACTTCTCCTTAGAGAAGATTCTACGACAAAATTCGGTTTGAGTCAGTAACGAGTATAATCGCCATACTTTATCAAGAGGAGAACATTGTGACTATGAATTATCGTCGTCTGGGCAATTCGGGCTTGCGCCTGAGTGAGTTGTCGTTTGGATCGTGGGTGACGTTCCACAATCAAGTGGACGATAAGTTGGCGCTGGAGTGTATGACCGCCGCTTACGATGCAGGCGTAAATTTTTTCGACAACGCCGAAGCATATGCCCTGGGGATGTCGGAAACGATCATGGGGCAGGTGTTGAAGAAAGCCGCTTGGCGCAGATCGAGTTACATCATCTCGACAAAATTTTTCTGGGGCTTGAACGATGGTCCTAATGAGAAGAACTGTCTCTCACGCAAATATCTGATGGAAGCGATCAATGGATCGCTCAAGCGTTTGCAGATGGACTACGTGGATTTGATCTTCTGCCACCGCCCCGACCCTGAAACGCCGATTGAGGAAACGGTGCGGGCAATGCACGACATCATCACACAAGGCAAGGCGTTGTATTGGGGAACGTCGGAATGGAGCGCGGACTCGATCTTGCAGGCTTGGCACATCGCCGACAAATATAGTTTGCACAAGCCGCAGATGGAACAGCCGCACTACAACATGGTGCACCGTGATCGGGTGGAGAAAGAATATGCGCGGTTGTATAAAGAGATCGGGTTAGGGGCGACGATCTGGAGTCCGCTCGCCAGCGGGTTGTTGACTGGCAAGTACAACGACGGCATCCCCACCGACAGCCGCGCGGCGTTGAAAGGTTACGAGTGGTTGCAGGAAAATGTGATCACGCCGCAACGAATCGAGATCGTCAAAAACTTGGCGCCGATTGCGAAAGATTTGGGATGTTCTATGGCGCAGTTGGCGATTGCCTGGTGTTTGAAGAATCCGAATGTCAGCACGGTCATCACCGGCGCGAGTCGTGTGGCGCAAGTCCACGACAATATGAAAGCGCTTCAGTTTGTAGAAAAACTTACACCGGACGTGATGGAACGGATTGAAAAAGTTTTGGGGAACAAGCCGAAGTAGGGGATGGCAAATGGCGTGATACGTAATGCGTGATACGTGATGCGTGATGCGTGACAAGCGATAAGCGATAAGCGATAAGCGATTCGCCATTTAAAACAAACCGCTGCCCATGAAGGCAGCGAACCGGAGAACCCACTATAAAAATTTGGAGTTGAGTCGGGAGCCACGAGGGGACCGAACTAGACACTCCGAGTATCCTTACGGAAATTGTTGGCTCTCGTCGCCAAGCGGTTCAGGGTGCGGCTTGTAACTGTATGGTAGGACAAGCAGGTCGGGAATGTAATGGTCGAGTGTCACATTTTGTAAGTGAGAGAGATCATGAGGCAAAGGATGAAGGAAGAAGTATGAATTATGAAAATGTTTCTTCATCCTTCATCCCTTCGGCTGCGCTCAGGGCAGGCTTTTCCTAATTCATAATTTAAAGAATCCTCTAATCCGCTTGATTAACGCCGTCTGTTGATCGTCGTGCTTGGCGCGAACAGCGGTTGCCCGCACCGAGGCGCGCACGACGGCGTTCTGCAAGCGCTGATTCAGTTCGCGCGAGAGTGCGTCGGGCAGATTCGAATCGCTCTTCAACACTTCGGCGAATGCCGCTTTGTCCACCACCACCACTTCAGTCTCGGTCTCGGCGATGATCGAAGCAGAACGCGGTTCGCCGGTAAGCAAACTCATCTCGCCAAAGAATCCATCGGCTTCAATCGTATCCACGGTTGTAATTCGCCCTTTATCATCACGCACATCTACCCGCACCTTGCCACTTTTAATTGTGAACAACGAATCGCCGGCCTCACCCTGCCGCACCAGCACTTCGCCCGCCGAATAGCGGTGAATGACAGAATTATGCGCCAGCGATTCGATCTGTGTATCGCTTAACGGCGAAAAGACATCTAACCCACGCAACTCTCTAAACACTTCGCGGCGCAGACGCTCTTGCACTTGGGCTTCATAATCATCGGATAGCTGCCTCAAGGTGAGATGCTGAGATGGGTAGGGAATGGAAAGCGCGGCGCGGCTGAGACCGTACCACACACGGTGCAAGACGGCATCGTTGATTTGAATCACGCGGGCGTAATCATCAATCCAGTAATACACAATGTAGTGAATCGCATAATCGCCAAACTCATGGATCACAACTTCCGGCGCGGGATCGATCAAGACGCCTTCGGCTTCCATGACGGCGCGTTTCAATACATCCTTCACCACACTTGGCG
>Ga0209514_10004682_pt1 | contig 18186 bp, 15 predicted proteins | sample Subgrocontami58m_FD_187452 | JGI IMG/M metagenome (GOLD analysis project Ga0209514, IMG submission 187452) | Subsurface groundwater microbial communities from S. Glens Falls, New York, USA - GMW37 contaminated, 5.8 m (SPAdes) (version 3) | ecosystem: Environmental > Aquatic > Deep subsurface >...
TATAATTCGAATCGCCTTGCTGGGATAAGCCTGCTGGGTGGCGGCGGGGCCCGAAAAAACCATCATCGCGACCGCGGTCAGTATCCAAGCCACAGCAGCGAACCGTTTGATCATGCGAACCCCCTCAGCTGGAAGCTAGACATTGACTCTGCACCGGCGAATGCAGTCGGCCATGGCGTCAGTGCCTCATTTCTTCGGTGAAGGCTACATGCTCGGCCCCGGCTTGCCAAGCACTATGGTGAGGACGAGGCGCGAGCGTCCATAAATGCCTGCCAGTATGTTCCCCCGGTGCGTACCCGATGCGATCGCCCCTACAGTGGCGGATGCCGCTTATGCCATTCCGTGGCCTGCTCGTACGCATAGCCCACACGGTACAGCAGCGCCTCGTCATGTGGGCGTCCATGCAGCATCAGGCCAATGGGAAAAGTGTCTCCCAAGCCAAAGCCACATGGCACCGACACCTCCGGATGCCCTGATAGCGATGCCATGGCATTGCGATACACGGCCCGCGAGCGGGCTGGTACCTCGCGGCCACGAATGACGGCAGTCTCGGCATTCCAGGCATCACCAAAGCTGCTGCCAGTGGGCATGGCGATCACGTCCACATGGCGCAGCACCGCAGTGAGCTCCTGACAGATCAGCGCCCGCGTGTGTTGGGCGTGCAAGTAGTCGGCAAACGACAGGGACCGCCCTCGCTCCAGTCTCGGCTGCCATTCCGGCCAGGCAGCGATCTGTTCCGGGGTGTAGTGGTCCTCAAAATAGGTCTGCGCCTCAGAATCATGCAGCGATTGCAAAGTAGCGCGCCCCGTCGCGGAACGCGGCAGACGGACTTCGGTCAGCGAGGCGCCCAGCGTTTCCAGTACACCAATGGCACGCCGTACTACCTCTTCCTCTTCCTCACTCAGCCATTCTTTCCAGATCCAATCATCCACCGGCACGCCTATGCGGATCCCCCTGATACCATCCCGCAAGCCAGCCCGGTAAGTCTCACGAGGCAGGTTCAGGCTCACAGGGTCCCTTGGGTCGTACACTCCTAGGATTTCAAGCATCAGGGCATTGTCCTCTACCGTCCTGGTCAGCGGTCCGGCCTGGTCCGACATCCACGATGAAGCCCACACACCAAAGCGGCTGATGCGGCCGAAGCTCGCCTTCATTCCCACCAGACTGCTATTGCTGGCGGGATGGCGGACCGAACCCCCGGTATCCGTGCCGATCGAGGCGAATCCCAATGACGCAGCCACGGCGGAGGCGGACCCACTGCTTGATGTGCCCGGGCTGCGTGTTGTGTCCCAGGCATTGCGGCAGCCTACCGGACCAGTCATGCTTCTCCCAATTTCTGAGACTACCTTACCCAACAGAATGCCGCCGGCGTCCTCTAGCAGGGTGTGCAGCGTGGCGCTTTCTTTAGGTCGGTAGTCCACACCTTTGGGGTCACCAAAGGTGGTGCGAATGCCTTGGGTAGCCACCACGTCCTTGAGTGTGTAGGGAATGCCGTGCAGGGGGCCGCGATACCTGCCTTGGGTGATCTCGTGCTCGGCCGCACGCGCTTGTTGCAGGGCGTACTCAGGCGTCAGCGTGGTGAAGCACTGCAAGCGCGGCTGCAGGGCCTCAATTCGCTCCAGCGTGGCTTTGACCACCTCAACCGGGGAGATCTCGCGCTTGCGTAGTGCTTGGCTCATTCCGGTAATCGTGGCCGAAACAAGATCAAGGTTACTTTGGCTCATCGTTACGCTCCTAATACTGAGGAATTTTGGGACGGCTCATACCCGATCCTTCTTCACACCCAAGACCGGCAAGTCAGACTACGATCAAGAAACGTAATGGGCTTTGGTCGATGGATTCAGGCTTTCTCATTTTGCGCTTGCCAGCCAACGCCGGTGGTCCTGGCGGGTTGGCATGCTAAGCAAAGAGATCAATTCTCGATCTTAATATTGGCGGTCTTTATGACTTTGGCGAACTTGGACATATCCGCCTTCATCAGCGCGGCGAACTGGTCAGGGGTGGATATAAAGGCTTCTAGCGCTTGGCTGATCAGCTTTTCCTTGAACTCGGGCACGGTCAGAATTCTTGCAATCTCTGTCGACAGCTTATCGACGATTTCCTTCGGGATAGCGGCTGGAGCAAGCACCCCATACCAGATCTTCGCGTCGAATCCTGGTAGCCCGGCCTCCGTGAAAGTGGGCACTTGAGGCAGGGCCGAGGAGCGGGTCTCACCGGAAGTGGCAATGGCCCTGAGTCTGCCGCTCTTGATGTGAGCGATGACAGTATCGGGCACAGCGAAGGCCAGCTGTACATGACCACCGATAAGGTCGGAAAGAGCCTGCCCTCCTCCTTTGTAGGAGATGTGTTGTATTTTGACCCCCGCCACGATGTTAAAGAATTCAAGCGCCAGATGGGTCGTTCCCCCGATCCCCGCCGAGGCGTGATTGAGTTGTCCTGGGTTGGATTTGGCCAGGGCAATGAACTCCTGCAAGTTATTGGCCGGTACCGATGGACTGAGCACCAGAACCAGCGCAGCGCGCACGACAGTGGCGACCGGAGCGAAGTCTTTTATGGCATCGTATGGAGTAGGGAACAGGTTAGGGTTAATAACATGCGCAGTGGTTACCAACAGGATAGTGTAGCCATCGGGTGTAGATTTGACCAAGGCTTCCGAGCCGATCACAGTGTTGCCTCCGGGGCGGTTGTCGACGATCACTGGTTGGCCCCAGCTTTCCGTCAACTTCTGGCCGAGCAGGTGGGCTAATTCGGTGGTGGTGGCCCCCTGTGCGTAGGGAACGATAAAGCGGATCGGCTTGCTGGGATAAGCCCGTTGGGCGGTGGCGGAGCTTGCAACAGCCATCAGAACGCCGACGGTTACCAGCTGCGCCAGGGTGGTGCAAATCTTCATTATGGTGGCTCCAAGCTCAAGGTTAGTTATCCACACCGCAATAGCCAAGCCAGTCAGCCATCGCTTTCACGTACCCGTACAGTCTACACGCCGGCCCCTCGCCTTGCGTTAACCCTAGACAGTCTTGGCGGAGAATTTGGTGACAATAGGGAAATTCTGATGAGATCGTTGGTGAGCCGTGCTAGCTTGAACCTACGCGGTTCTCCGCAAGATCACCTGCATTTGCAGGAGAACACAGAGTGGACGCGAATCGGCGGATCATCCAAATTTTGCCCAAACTGCCGAGAGAGTTGTCTTTTCACAAGATTCCTATTTGCGCAAATCCGCTCCTGGCCGTCCGTTACTTGGCATTGAATCTGCGCGTCAACAAGGACGACGCTATGGCGCCTGATATCAGGCCTGCCTGCCGGTATCCACCGAGAAGCGTTCGCCGTTGCTCCTAGCCGAGAGTATTGCGGCGTGCATCACGGCCACGCCGTGGATCGCGTCCTCCACCGGAACCGGATATGGGGCCTTTCCTGAAACTGCCTCGGCGAATGACTCGAGCTCTGCCCGCTCGATGTCGACTTTCGCATATTCGTTGCGGCGCACATTGCCGTCAATGTCGCATTCTTCCAGGATGTGGTGGTCGAGCAGGTGCAGCCAGCCGCGCGTGCCGAACACCTGGACGCGGACGACGCGCCCGGTCGCGGTGAGGGTGGAGAGAGTACCGGTTGCGCCGTTTTCGAACCGGGCGAACATCGAGGTGGTGTCATCCAGGTCGACCGCGAGCACCTTGCGCTGGCTCTCGCAGCGAACCGCAGTGATCTGTCCGGCAAGGTGAATGAACGCGTCGATGATGTGTATGCCCATGGCCGTCATCCCGCCGGCGGGGCTTTCCGCCTGCGTCGCACGCCAGATTCCCGGCTGGTAGCCAAGCCCGAAACTGCCCGAGAAATTGCCTTCAAGATGCAGTATCTCGCCGAGCGCCCCGGAGGCGATCCTGCGTTTCATTTCGGCGATCGCCGGAAGGAAACGGCGATTGTGGCCGAGCGCAAGCACGACCCCAGCGTCGCGGCAAGCGCGCGCCGCTGCCTGAGCGCTCTCGACATCCAGCGTAAACGGCTTTTCCACGAACACGTGCTTCCCCGCCCTGGCTGCAGCGATGATCTGTGCGGCGTGCTGGCTATGCGGCGTTGCCAACACGAAGGCATCGATTGCGGGGTCCGCGAGGGTTGCGGCGAAGTCCGCGGAGACCGACAGCCCCCGCGCCGCGCAGAATTCGCGCACCGTGTCCGGATTGCGCGCCACGGCGCGAGTAAAGCGAATGTTTTCGCTCGGCGGGGTGGAAACGGCATCGACCAGCCGCTGACCCCAGCGGCCCGGACCGACGATGGCGGCATTCAGCATGAGATTCCGGCGTTCGATTTCCATGATCCGAACCGGCGCAATAGCGCCAATCCGTCCGGGCACTGCACCAGCGCGTGCATTTCAATGACACGCGTCAAAGTACCTAGGCATGTTGCCACAACGCAAGCGCTTCCGTTCGTCACCGCAGTCGCTTGGAACAATGCTAGAGTCTAATTTTGCGTGGATTTCTGAAATCTAGTTACTAGAGCTGTTACAGAAAAGGGAGGAGAAATCGCAATGAAGGTCAGCGCCAACGGCATAGAAATCAACTATACGATCGAGGGTGAGGGCCCCTGGCTTACCATGAGTACCTCCCTCACTTGCGATCTTCACATGTGGGATGAAGAGGCCAAACGGCTGTCGAAATTCTACAAGGTGCTGCGCTACGACACCCGCGGACACGGTGCAACCAGTGCACCACCTGGGCCTTATACCCAAGACATGCTGGCTACAGACCTGTATGAATTATTCCAGGTACTAGGGGTTCGTTCGACCCACTTCGTCGGTTTGTCTATGGGGGGCATGATCGGTCAAACATTCGCGCTGAAATATCCCGGCTTCTTCAGGAGCCTTGCATTATGTGATACCACCAGCCGCTATCCGCCGGAGGTGGCGGACACGCGGTTGGAACGTATCAAGATCGCCGAGAGCGAAGGCATGGAGGGGGTATTGCAGGGCACACTTGGGCGCTATTTCACCGAGCCATTCCGAAAAGCGAGAGCAGATGTAATCAATAAGTTTGCAACCATGATTCGCAATACGCCGGTGGCCGGTTACGTTGGCTGTACTCTTGCCAACATGCGAATCAACTTGACTGCACGGTTGAATCAAATTCGCTGTCCCACCATCGTTATCGTGGGCGAACACGATCACAGCACGACCGTAGCGATGGCCGAGGAGATACACAAAGCTATAGCGGGCTCGGAGCTGGTGATCATCCGCTCCGCAGCGCATATGTCAAATGCGGAGCAGCCTGACGCTTTCAATAAAGCGCTGGGTGAGTTCCTCTGTAAAGTTGAAAGAGCTGGCCAGTAAGCCAGGGAAGATTGGATCTGCAAAAAAGGAAAACCGAGCTGCATCTACCCTGGAGGAGCCATGTGTACGTAAGTCGCGTATTCCGGTCGGCCGGTAGTCGCAATAAATGTGTGATTGATGAGTGGACACAAAGATAGGTATTGGTAATTGACGGATGTGCCCGAAGGATCAATTACACTGTAAGTTTAAGAATGATCGCGACAACAGATATTCCTCAAACCTGTTCACTTAAATTTCGAAGTTGATTAGGAGGGGATCTTGATGAAAATTCACACCGCGGTGGCACAAGCACTGGCAGTCAGCGTATTGGCTGTTGCCTCGGCTGCTGACGCCCAGCAGGCATATCCCAATAAGCCGATCAAGTGGATCGTTCCCTATACCCCGGCGGGGATCAGCGATAATGTGACACGAATGGTGACACGGAAGATCCAGGACCAGACTGGCTGGAGTTTCTTGGTGGATAACAAGCCCGGCGCTAACTCAATCCTTGGCGTCGATTTGACGGCGAAGTCAGCTCCGGACGGCTACACTTTCGTCACTGTGATCGCTGCGCACGCGGCGAACGCGACGCTTTATGCGGGCAAGCTTCCCTACGATCCGATCAAGAGCTTTGCCCCAGTTTCGCTTGTCGCCATCGCACCCTTGATGCTGATGGCCAATAATGATTTTCCAGCCAAGGACGTGAAAGATCTGATCGCCTACGCGAAGGCCAATCCAAAGAAAGTGTTCTACGGTTCTACCGGAATTGGCGCTGGGGCGCACCTCACAATGGAGCTGTTCGCGCAGACAGTGGGCATCGACACAGTACACGTTCCGTACAAGGGGACGCCACAGGCGGTGATGGATCTTATGTCGGGCAATATCCAGATAATGGTTGACTCGCCGAGCAGTTCAATGTCGCAAGTGCGAAGCGGGAAGATCAAGGCGCTGGGCATGTTCTCACGCAAGCGCGTCACTGGCGCGCTCGAAGTACCGACGATGGCCGAAGCGGGCGATCCGGCGCTGGAATCATCAACCTGGGTCCTGTTCCTTGCGCCTGCAGGCACGCCAGCCGACATCGTTCGCCGCATGAGTACCGAAGTAGCCGAAGCGATCGCAACGAACGAAGTCAAAAGTCGCCTCGAGGCGATCTCTATGGAGATAGTCGGCAGCACGCCTGAGCAGGCAGGTAAATTTCTGGATAGCGAGATTGCCAAGTGGGCAAAGGTGATCAAGACCGCTGGTGTCAAGATCGAGTAATGCTTTTCGTAATTAGCCTACCGCTCTCGCGCGGCGCGGGTGATGCCGAGTGCTGACCACGAATTAGCACCTTATTTTTTACAATTCAAGGAGGCTGCATGGCAGACCTGACGAAGCCCGAGGTGATTACCCTGCTATCGGTGCACGGGTATCAGATATCCGAACCAGACCTTACCGAGGTCGTGCACAGGATCAATGCCTTGATGGACAGCCTGAAGGGACTCGATGCGCTCGACGTTTATCACGTCGAACCATGGCCGGTGCAACCTCTGAGGAGCCCGGATCATGCTTGATGAAGACATCGCGCTGCTGACCATCAAGGAGCAGTCCAAGCTTATCAAGGACAAGAAGCTCTCGGCTGTGGAACTCACGCAACTCTATCTGAAGCGAATCGATCGTCTCGACGGTAAGTTGCACGCCTTCAATAACGTCCTGCGCGACGAAGCCCTCGCAGCGGCCCGAGAGGCCGACATAGAACTTGCGGCAGGGCGCTATCGGGGTCCGATGCACGGCATTCCCGTGGCGGCCAAGGACCAGATGAACATCAAGGGCGCGCCCAATACCGGCGGCTCGCGCGTCTACCTGGGGAACATCGCCGACGAGGACGCCACCATCATCGCCAGACTGAAGCAAGCCGGTGCGATCATCATGGGAAGCTTGGCGACCCACGAGTTTCACATGGGCACCACGCTGCGGTTTGTCAAGGAACACCCGGCCAACCCGTGGGACCTTAGCCGTACGCCGGGCGGCTCGTCCGCCGGATCTGGCTCCTCGGTCGCGGCAGGTTTAGTCAGCGGTTCTCTGGGCGGCGACACTGGCGGTTCTATCCGAGGCCCCGCGTCGTTCAACAACATTGCCGGACTGCGTCCCAGCTGGTCGCTCCTGAGCCGCGCCGGCATGTTCACCTTAGCGTGGTCGATGGACACCGCGGGCCCGTTCGCGCGGAGCGCCGAGGATTGCGCCATCATGTTGCAAGCGATGGCCGGATACGACTCCAAGGACCCCACCACCAGCCGCGAGCAGGTGCCCGACTATACCGCCGGGCTAAATGGCAACATCAAGGGCATGCACATAGGTCTAGTGGAGGAAATGCTGGTCAACGCGGAGGACGATACGCGCAAGGCCATAGAAGCGGCCGTCGACGTAATGAAGAAACTAGGTGCGAAGGTGGAGCGGATCAGCATGCCGTTGGTGAGAAAGATGTGGGGAGTTCACACGGCGGTGGTGGACTCCGAGGCAGCGAGCTATCACCGTGGCAAGCTCTTGGAAGGCCGTTATCTCGACTATGACTACAGCACACGGGTGCGTTTGATGGTCGGCACACTGTTACCCTCGGCGCTGGCCACGCTCGCGATGCGCGCGCGTGCTGCGCTGGCAGCACAGGTTTTGGACACGTTCGAGAAGTACGATATCTTGATGGGGCCGACGATGTCAGGCGGCGCAGCACCCATACCGACACAGACTGGTATTCACAGCAAGGCGGACGCTGCACGGCTACTCCATTGGGATGCGAGCAGTGGTAGCGCAGGGACCGCGAGCTTGGGCCGCAACGCTTTCAGCTTGACCGGGGTGCCTGCCATTTCGATCCCCTGCGGGTTCAACTCCAAGGGGTTACCCATGGGCTTCCAACTGGCGGCGCGCCAGATGGGTGAAACGACGCTCTTTCGTGCCGCCCATGCTTACCAGCAGGTGACCGACTGGCATAAGAAGCACCCGCCCATGTCGTGGGCGGACGAAAAGTAAGTTGACGGACACGCGGGTTGCATTTTGGCTATCGGTGTCGGATGACAAGCGTTCGGGTGGCAAACCAGCATTGCTGCGCCAGGCGGCAAATGCAATGCGATCCAAATAAACTGCCTAACGCTAAGACAAAGGAGGTTACATGAAAAGTTTCACCAGAGCTGTGATACGAATACTGGCTGCGAGCATGCTGATGGCCGTCGCCGCACATGCCGTCGCCCAGCAGGCTTATCCGAACAAGCCGATTCGTGTCATCGTCCCGTTTCCACCGGGCGGGAGCGTAGATCCGTTGGCGCGGCTCATAGGTCAGCACTTGACAGAAAACTGGGGCCAGCAGGTAATTGTCGACAACCGCCCAGGTGGCAACAGTATCATCGGTACTGAGGCCGCAGTAAAATCGAAGCCCGACGGCTACACAATCCTGCTCGTGGGGGGAACTCATGTCATCGTCCCGCAACTGCTCTCGACGCCCTATGACCCGATCAAGGACTTCGCTGCGGTCGCTACTCTCATCAGCACCGAGTTGATACTGGTCGTCAATCCGTCGTTACCGGTAAAGACTCTGCAGGAGTTCATTGCGCTGGCCAAAGCCAAACCCGGACAGCTCAATTACGGCTCGTCAGCCAACGGAGGTTCAATCCATCTGTCCACTGAGCTGCTCAGTATTTCCGCTGGCATAAAGATGCAGCATGTTCCCTACAAAGGGGCCGCTCCCTCAATCACTGATGTAATCGGCGGTCAAATTCAACTGGTTTTTCAGGTTCCGATTGCCGTCATCTCCCACATCAAGTCCGGCAAGCTTAGGCCGATCGCCATCTCTGGTGAAAATCGCCTAGCAAGCTTGCCTGAGGTACCGACTCTTACCGAGGCCGGACTGCCTGGCGTCAAGGTGAAGAACTGGAATGGACTGATTGCACCGGCTGGCACTTCCAGGGAAATCATCGACAAGTTTGCGGGGGAGATCGCGCGGATTCTGGCTGTGCGGGATGTCAGGGCGACGCTGATCAGTCAAGGCAATGAGCCCCTGATCTCGACTCCCGACCAGTTCTCCGCGCTAATGAAGGCAGACTTGGCTAAGTTCGCAAAGATTATCAAAGCTGCAAATATCAAGGTCGACAATTAAATATCTTTCGGAGTAGAACGTTAAGACGAAACTGATCGCTTTCGAGGAGTGTTTCTTTTGCTTTCCGCGAGCGACATTACCGAACCTATCTGCGTCACCCTGCTTGTTCTCGGCGGAACGAAATTACAGTACGCCACGCTATTAGTCGTTCACGTCGGCGCCAATTGCCAAGGCGCTGGAGTAATGCGAATTTCGGTCTTCTAGTTGGCTACTTCGATGCTCTGCTGCATTCCATCCATTTCCAGCGTAAGAGCGTCTTCGCAACGCCTGCTTGAGCCAAGTCGGTGTGCGCCTTGCCAGATTCTTGATTGGGGCCTTAACCGAATGGCTCAGGCACAGGAGGTGTAACGGGCAACCCGCGATTGAAGCACGCGACGATGTTACGCGCAGCGTTCTTGAGCAATGTCGCAAACAATTTCTCGCGCTCGGGTGAAACGCGATGTTCGATTGCGGCTATGCTGATGGCGGCTGCAACTGAACCGTCCAGCAATAGAACTGGGTAGCCGACCGCCCGCACGCCCGGCACACCAATTACATTCATCGAGGAATATCGCTGGGCGCGCGTCCTTCGCACCATTTGCCGCACGACGTCGACCGTCATGCCCGGGAAGGCTTGCAAGCGGCTCTCGTTTGCGGCGAGCGCGTTTCCGACTTCATCGTCGCTTAACGCCGCGAGCATGGCTAATGCGGCTGCCCCCATTCCCAACGGCCTTCGCGTACCGACCTCGACCACAAACGTCTTCACCGGATAGGCGCCTTCGCGTCTGTCAACGCAGAGGGAGTCGTAGCCGCAGCGCATCATCAGGAACACGGTATCGCCTGTCTCCTCCGCTATGCCGGACAAGACTGGTGCCGCGGCGTCGCGGAAGAACATCTCCCCCGATGCGAGGCCCATTTGAAACACCAGCGGGCCGAGCCGATACCTGTGCGTCGCGTTATCGAAGAGCAGCAATTGTTCCGCGACTAAGAGCTTATCCGTAATTAATATATAATACCCTCCCGAGTCGCCTGTGACGCGGCGCGGGAGGGGTGATGGGAACGAAAAAGCGAGCAAAGAAGCGTGTGGCTTCCTGGGTGGTAACAGATGATTTCTGGGCGAGAGTGGAACCCTTGGTGCCAGTCCGAGAGCGGCCGGCGGACAAGGAATACGCGCGTAAGGCCGGTGGTGGACGCAAGCCGAAGCCGGCGCGACTGGTGTTCGAGGCGGTTGTGTATGTGTTGCGAACCGGTTGCCAGTGGAAAGCTTTGCCGAAGGAGCGCTTCGGTAGCGCCAGCGCGATACACAAGCGGTTTCTGGAATGGGAGCGTGCCGGCGTGTTCGAAGCGATCTGGGCGGCGGGGCTGGCGGAATATGACCAGATGGAAGGCATCGCCTGGCGATGGCAGAGTATCGATGGGGCCATATTCAAAGCCCCACTGGCACAAGAGCAGGTCGGACGCAACCCGACTGATCGGGGAAAAAAATGGGAGCAAGCGTCACCTGCTGGTAGACGGCCGTGGCGTCCCCTTGTCGTTCATCGTGACCGGAGCGAACCGGCATGACGTTACGCAGCTCGATGCAGTTCTGTCGTCCATCATGATCAAGCGCGAGGCGCCCGCTGAGCGGCGCTCCAAGCATTTGTGTCTTGATGCCGGATATCGCGGCCAACCGGCGTTGGAGATCATTGAGCACCATGGCTACATTCCTCATGTGGCCAGCCGCACGCAGGAGAAGAAGGCAAAGCAACGGCATCCCGGAAAGAAAGCCCGACGTTGGATTGTTGAGGTCTGCCATAGTTGGTTCAACCGCTTTCGCAAACTGCTGGTGCGCTATGAGAAACTTGAGCGTAGCTTCCTCGCGCTCAACCATCTCGCAGCTGGCATCATCGCGTTCCGAAAAGTGCATCTCACGATAAACATTATTTACGGATAACTTCTTAATCTTTACGATCCTGTTCTCATCCTCACCATAGAGGATAATCCCTGCCGCTTCCATTTCCCGGAAAGTCTTTTCGGGAAATCTGTATCCATTCGCAGGCTTCCGCATAGCCCGTTTGGTCTGACGATGTAAAACCTCAAAGTCATAACCACCCGGGCGAGGGTTATGCACACTCTCTGACCCTGTATAGACACCGTCTTTGTCGACGAATTTATACCGACTTAAGAAACCAACGCTCTCCTCATTGTCAGAAATAAACTCACGTATGCCAGATTGGATAGTCTCAATAGAAAGCCCTGTGGACTTCAGTCGCTCAAATTCCTGCTGAAGAAGATCTTTGGCTGCGGAGAATCGACTGGTCCACGACTTCGGTTGCGCCTCTCGCGATCGCGCGTAACAGACGATGAATTCGTTGTCTGGAGTTATTAACGTTGGATTGTTGTCAGTGACGTTCTTCCAACAGATTAGTCCGATGTGATTTTCTTCGCCGAACACTTCATCACAGAGCCGACGGAGGTTGTGTACCTCCTTATCGTCGATACTTATAAAAACAACCCCGTCTTCCCGCAGGAGATTCCTCGCCAGATATAGCCTCGGATACATCATGTTCAACCACTTGGAGTGGAATCGTCCGTCGGCATCGGTATTGGTGCCGAACCTGCGCCCCCCGGCGTCCACCTGTCCGGTGTATTCCAGGTAGGTCTGCAAGGATTCGCTGTAATTGTCGGGGTAGATGAAGTCGTTGCCGGTGTTGTAGGGCGGATCGATGTAGATCATCTTGACCTTGCCCAAGTACGACTTTTGCAGCAACTTCAGCACTTCGAGGTTGTCGCCCTCGATGATCAGATTCTCGGCGGTGTCGAAGTTGACGCTTTCTTCCGGGCAGGGCCGCAGCGTTGCAAGGCTAGGCTGCTGGATAGTCTTGAAACAATCGGCCTTGCCCGGCCAATTCATGCCGTAACGCTCCTTGCCCACGTCCACCGCTTCGCCGAGCGCGAGCTTCAGCCGCTCGAAATCCAGTTTGCCCCCGTCAGTGCGAATTTCTGGAAACAAGCGCAACAGCTCGTGCTTCTTGTCTTCGACGATATCGTGCGAGCGCAGGTCGAGTTTTTCGGGTCGGTCGGTCATGATCCTGTTTCCCTGATGCCTTGTGATTTCATTTTATCGTGCGCGAAAGTAGCGCCGTTTCGGGTCTTGCGGACTGGTGCCGATCTCGCGCACCAGCCCGCGCTCCACGAGTTTCGCGAGACGGGTACGGGTAGCGCGGGGGGTGAGTTCGATCGCGGTGGCGATTTCCTGCGTTGCAAGACCGTTATCGCCGGCCAAGGCGTCCAGAATAGCCTGGTCTGTCGTATCAACGGTGGGCGAACCGGTGCGCGCGGTGTGCAGCGTTGCGCGAAAACGGGTGCCGATTTCCTCCAGCGCGGGAACCCCAAGCCCCGCTTCGGCGCAGGCCGCCGTCATGCGCTGTATGCCGCTGCCCCACTGCTCGACGAGTCCGAGTTCATGGAACACGCGGCCGATGACGCGGTTGCGCAATTTGGAAATCCCATGACGCAGATCGTCCACCGTCAGGCCGAAAGGCAGCAATCCCGGATTTTCCACTTCGAGCCGATCGTCGAAAATGGACAGACGGATCGGGGCGCCGCGCTGGGCATAGTCGGCATGCACCACGGCATTGATGATCGCCTCGCGCATGGCCACGAGCGGCAGGTTCCAGCGGTCTTTGCGCCGCACCGCGCCGATCTCCATGCCATGTAGGGCGTGCTTGTGGACGAAAGCCAGGGCTTCCTCGACAGCTTGCACCGGAGCGCGCCTGATTTCCACGCTGTCGGCAATTTTGGTCTTGTCCGTGCCGCGAAAACGTCCGGCCTGAATCCATGCGTCGGGAAAGAAGCGCTCCCGCTCGTGGCCGAAGAGCAGCATGCCGCCGACGGTGGGCACCTTGCGCCCCTGATGTTTTGTCACCAGGCGCAGCGTTTCCAGATCGGTCCGCCTGAGCTTGCGCACCGGCGCGAACAACTCTGAAGCCACTCGGAAGCCGAGGGCTTCAGAGTCGAGTTCGGGCATGGCTTGTTCGTCGTAGCTTTCGCCGCGGGCGAAGCGCCGGAGCTCTTCGATGAGTTCCCGGTCGGCGCGGCGATTGGTGGAGCCGACCCGCACGTAAACCCCGCTATCCGGCCCCGCGCTCTTGAGATAGTGGGGGCGGCTGGGGCTTGGGTATACCTGCACGGCCAGGACGTGGGTGCGCCGCCAAGGGAGGATTTCCAGTTCCGGAATCAGGCGCGGGAGAATGCCGTCGCTGATCACGCTGGCCAGGCGCTCTTCCACGTCCAACGGATTTTGCACGCCGCGGACGTGCCGCGTCGCGTCTTCCACGCCGATCAGCAGTGCGCCCCCCGCCGTATTGGCAAAGGCTACGATGCCCCGCAGCACCCCGTCCGGAGAGGAAAGATCGCGCTTGAACTCAAGCGTCTTGCCTTCGGGGCGCTTCAGCAAGTCGAGGATGTCCATAACTCGGAAATGTACTCTGAAGCCAGCGACGCCGCCAAGCTTCCGGGCTGTGTTGTCCGGGTATGGACAAGAAAAAGGCCGTAATCCTTGTTTTTACTTGGATTTACAGCCTTTATCGGACTACTTCGGATGCGTTATTGGTGGGTAGAGGATACGCAAAATCGTCTGAAAGCCGCATCAATGCTTCATCTGCGGATTTGGCTTTTGTCGGATGCCCCCAGCAATGCCCCCAGTACATACACGCTAGGCGATGCGAAACTGGCGCAAGGGGACAGCACGTGTGTCGGGTTCTCGAAACTTCACATTCTTCGACTCAGTACCCCTTGCTGCTCTTGCTACTCTTGCTACCGATCTGAATTCGCGTGCGAGACGACGGTAGCAAGAGTAGCAACAGTAGCAACAGTAGCAACAGTAGCAGCACCCTCGGGCGGCAGAATCCAATTCTCGGAGGTCATTCCCGGTCGGCCAGCAGCGCCGGATTGATCACTAAATTCCGCTGGCGGCCTTCTTCCTCCATCCGGGCCCGTCCGCGCTCGGCGAGGATAGCCAGCGCAGCGCGCAGGTCGCGGCTGTCCCGAACGCAGTTCGGGCCGTACTGGTAGATCCGCTTCGTCGGCACGCGATCGGTGCCGTTGGCCTGCGCTTCGTTGCGCAGCCAGGCATCGAGCCGGATCGCCGCGGCGAGCGAGGGCGGCGTGTCCAGGTCGGCGAGCAGGCGCCGTGCTTCCTTCAAATGCCAGCCGACGATGCAGGCCGCGGCGCGGATTTCCTCGGACGCTATCGTCCCGCTCGCGCCATGCTCCAGCACATGGAACAAGGCTGCCAGCCGCGCGGCGTTCTCCGCCGCCTTGGCCGCGACATCGCGCACACCGCGAAATGCGCCTCGCGCGCCCAGCTCGCGCTCGATCTCGTCGTGAAACCGTATCCACTCGGCACGCGCCTGCGGCGACAGATCGAGCACCGCCGGAGTGAGGCAGCCGCGCGCGTCGGTCGTGAGCGCTTGCGCGAGCAGCGCCCGGATGCGCTCCCCGAAAAGGTCCACATGCGGCATCGCCTCGGGCGCCGGGCGGTACGCGCGCGTTCCCTGCGTGCTCCCGGGCCACGCGATCAGGAAGCGCGCGATGAAGCCGGTGCCACGCGGCAGTGTGCCGGCACGCTCCAGGAAGCCGCGCAATGCCTCGGGCTGGACCATCAGCCCGAAAGTGAGCCGCCGGCCGCGTAGCAGGAAGGATGGCCGGGAACGCCGGTCGATCGCCATCTCGCCGCCGTCCCACAGCACGTTGAGGAGCGCGAGGTTGCGCAGGATCGTGTCCTGGCCCATGCCGTGCGCACCTAATACCGCGCCGGCCTCGGCGGACAGCACGCCGCCGCTCGGCCAGCCAGTCGCCAGCGCATGGGCGAGTGCCTCCGGCGTCGCATCCGCATAGAGCAGCCGCGGGATGAGCGGCGGCACCGGTGTATGGCCCACCAGTGCCTCAAGTTCGCGTTCCTCGCCCGCCGTGTCCTGCGCCCGGCGCCGCTTGTGCTTGATCGCTTCCAGAATGCCGGCCTTCTTCGCTTCGAACACCGCCGTGGCCGCTTCGAGCTTAGCGATCTCGGTGGACATGTCCTGACGTCGCCCGCTTTCCCAGTCGCGCAGCGCCGGGCAGAAAATCGCGTCGCAAGTGGTCTTGCGTTCCCCGGAGTCGGCCACAGCGAGCAGATAAAGGGAAATGGGGCCCACGAGCTGGTGGTCGCGGCGCACGTTGGCCAAACCTTGGGCCGCGAGTGAAAGGGCTGAAAGGGCCGATTATGTGGACCGCTACATAAGGCCGATGAGCGGGCACTCGAGATGGTCCACCTGTGATTCCCTTGCTGGCCGTTGGCCCCAGATCGCCACCGCACTTCATCCCGACTCCACCGTTTCCGACCCTTGCTTTGCCCCTTCGACCAGAGCAGAGGTGGACACTGGACGATAAGGGAAGAATAAGGCGGTTTAATTCGCCGGCGAGCATTAAGCACAATCGCCGCCGCTGCCCCCTACAAGAAGGCGGGGCACGGGGATGTCAGGCGCGTTGACACCTTTCAGCCAGGCGCCCCGACGACCCGTGGGAACTTCCAATTCAATTCCACAGTCACAGCGTCATCTGCGGGCTAGGTCGGTGGATCGCGTTCTCGTTCAGCAAATCGCCGACGGAAGATATTATTGGACTTCGCTGGAATGTATTGAATTTCGTTGGCTGTGTCAGCCCGCTTGATGCGCGTTACGCATCGCCCTAGGGAACAGGAGACGTGTCTCCCGAACCCTAATGCTCGCGAGAGCGCCGAAACCGGTCAGATCTCCTGAGAACCGGTGGCCGCAAGGCTTGGAGGTACTTCTAAGCATCCGCCCTTTGGGGCGCTCAATGCTGCGCGTGACGCAGAAATTCGCATCTTTGTCGCAGCGCATCGTAGCGCGCCGACGTGGTGATTTGCTAATCGCTCGCACTTCATCCTCGAACGGTGTTGACCTTCCGTTCATAGTCCCTACCTTCGCTTCGGCTGAATGCGTGACGCACCGACTGTGCGCCAACGCATGACGCCTGTCGGCAGACGCGTGCCCGCGTATCGCGACGGCCCCGGCCGCCGCGATCCCTGCGCCAATCTTTGTTCGCATTCCTGCGGCAATTTGTCTGCGGCAATAGCAGCGTCACTGGCGGCTTGCCGGTAGTGACGCTGCGTACGGAGCAAGCAACGGCGCGGGTTTCCAGCCGAATTTGCCAGTGCCGCAACCAAGTGATGGGCTCCCTGGCGCATCACACCGTACAACCGCGCAATGCGGTTCGTCCCTCTGCCCGTTCCTCAACGGGCGTCGTTTGATCCCGCGCGCAACCCGCGCACCCCCGAGCCTTGGGTAATGGCTCAACTCGATGGATCGACTTCCAACAGGAGAGCACCATCGACGCCAAGACGGGTGCAGCCGTGGCGGGCAGCAACAGACACTGCACAAAGCGGGAGTGGTGTCCCGCGTCCCTTGTAGATCTCGTTCTGCCGAGCAGGCGAGACGGACAGAAACACTAACGTGCGACCTGAAGTTGCTTGAGGAATTGTTTCGATGGTTTATGACATAGAGAAACCTGGTGTTCCGTCACCAGTAGCCTACCGACCCATGCATGGACGGCAACGGACGTGTGTGAAGCGGTCGGGACAATGTAGCCCGCCGAAAGGCAGCGCTTGTGCCGCGAGGCACGGGCTCGATCTGCGAGCATCGACGCGGATGGGAACTAGGCTGGGTGGTATGACCAACAAAAGTGAACTGCTGATAAACATCGTTATTCTGAACGAGCCAAAGATGCTGACAGGCTCGGGCCAAAATGGCACGCGGCGAGGTTGCTCCCTTGTTAGTTGGGACAACACGGACAAACACGCCGCCGATGGAGAGGCAGGGTCTAACCCACTCATGTTGCTCAAGCGAAACAGGGTAAGCCCGTACTTCTGCCCGGTGAGGGTAGGCCGACCGCAAGGAAGGCTGATGGAAGTGCGGGTAGAGGAATGCGGAAAAAGCAAATGCCGATCTGTAATGGATCGGATAGGGATTGCAACATCATCTCGCGCGAAAGCGCGCCGACTTCCGCAGGGTCTTTCTTCACGAGATTGTTTACTGAACCTCTACAGGAAGGAATGCAAATGAACGTCGCAGTTCAGACGTGTGCGCCTTCCGGCCCGGAGTTGGCATGGTCTGGTATCGATTGGGACCATTGCCGCTACCAGGTCAGGAGGCTGCAAGCGCGTATCGTGAAGGCAACACAGGAAGGCCGCCGCGGCAAGGCGAAAGCCCTGCAATGGCTGCTGACCCACTCGTTTTGCGGCAAAGCACTCGCCGTGAAGCGCGTGACGGAGAATCAAGGAAAGCGCACTGCGGGTGTGGATCGGCAGGTATGGTCCACGCCGAGTGCGAAGTGGAAAGCCGTGTTGTCGCTCAAACGTCGTGGCTATCAACCGCGGCCGCTGAGACGGGTTTACATCCCGAAACGCAACGGAAAGCTGCGACCTCTGGGTATTCCGACGATGACTGATCGGGCGATGCAGGCGCTGTATCTGCTCGCGCTCGAGCCGATCTCGGAAACCAAGGCCGACCGGAACTCTTATGGGTTCCGGCCGGAGCGGTCTACCGCCGATGCCATCGAGCAGTGCTTCAAGGTGCTGGCGCTGCGCACTTCGGCACAGTGGATTCTGGAAGCGGATATCCGAGGCTGTTTGGACGTGGCTTCATAATGCACCCGTTGTCATGATGAATGAGTAAAGAGGTCTGGTTGGTCGTCTACGACCTTGATGCGAATGCCTTTTCTCCTTCCGCGCACGACGTGAACGGCTTCCAGT
>Ga0209514_10004687_pt1 | contig 18173 bp, 20 predicted proteins | sample Subgrocontami58m_FD_187452 | JGI IMG/M metagenome (GOLD analysis project Ga0209514, IMG submission 187452) | Subsurface groundwater microbial communities from S. Glens Falls, New York, USA - GMW37 contaminated, 5.8 m (SPAdes) (version 3) | ecosystem: Environmental > Aquatic > Deep subsurface >...
GCTTCGGATCCTGAAGAAAATCCGCGAAGGTCTGAACGAGTGCATGACCGACCACGGCTGGGACGTGACCTTCAGCATCGGCATCCGGACGTTCAATACTCCGCCGCAGTCCGTCGACGAGGTCCTTTCGTCGTGCGATTCGCTGATGTACCGGGTGAAGGGCAGCGGAAAGAGCCAGCTCGCGCACGAAGAGTTCCGCGCCGGGGCCAAGTAGGCGGGAAGGGGACCGCGCGCCGCGCTTCGCCTAAGCCGGCCGGGCCGGAACCGTTGGCTCGCTTTGCTTTCCATGATCTCCCGATTTTGGGAAGTTGCGAAGTTGCAACTTCCCAAAATCGGGAGACGTATGTAAACCCAAAATCTTCGCCATTTGTGTCAACACTTGAGTCATAAAGGACTAACGCAGGAAAGCGGTGCGCACTGCCGCGATCACTTTCTCCGGCTGGAGAGGCTTCAAGATGTAGCCGCGGGCGCCTCTTGCCGCAGCGGCCTGGACGTTGTCCTTGCTGGCATGGTTGGTGACGACGACGATCCTGAGTTCCGGGGCGAACTCCCGGATCTTTTCCAGCGCCTCGAGCCCTCCCACCCCGGGCATCTCCAGGTCCAGGCAGGTCAGTTCGGGGCGATGTTGCCGGACCAGGTCGACCGCCCCGCCTGCGTCACCGGCTTCGGCCACGATCTCGAATCCCGCTTCGCGCAGGATCGCGCCCAGCAGCCGGCGCGCCGCGGGGCTGTCGTCGGCGACGACGGCGCGCGGGCGGCTCTTGCCTCCTTGGGGCTCTGCCGCCGGGGGTAACGCGCCAAGCAGAAACTGGGCGTGCGCGACCTGGCGCAATTCCTCGAGGACCTGCGCCGGAGAGAAGGGCACGTGCAGGAAGCCCGCCGCGCCGGCTTCGATGGCCGCCGTGCGCTCAGGGATGTCGTCACCTGCGGTGATCATGACCACGGCCACCTGCGGGTGCTTGTCGCGAATCTCGCCCAGCACGTCCAGACCTTTGCGCTCGGGCAGATCCGACGCCAGGCATACGATGTGCGGGCCCAGGCGCGCGATCGATGCCTCGAGAGACGATGCGTCGGCCAGCTCGGCCACGACGTCGTAGCCGCCCGTGTTCAGCACGCTGCGCAGCACCGCGCGCGGCGACGCACTGTCGTCGACGATGACGACCTTTGCCATGGCGCGATGAGGCTGCGGCATTCCTGTTCTTCCGTTCAAGCGTTGCGGCCGGCGCAGAGCAGCTGAGTTGGCATGCCGGAAAGCAGGCAAATTACCTCGTTTGGTCTTCCTCACTCTCCCGATTTTGCACAGTTGCGCAGTCGCAACTGTGCAAAATCGGGAGACCTATTTCAACTCCAAATCATTTCCATCTTTGCCAGGGAGTGACCCACTCCTGTAGCATCGCACTGCTCGGCGCGCGGCATAAGCGCGAGAAACGATGCAAAAAGACGCGAAATCGGGACGTGAAACGATGGACGAGACCGGGCAGCCGCCGAAGATCGGCGCGCTCGACATTTTTCTTGCGTTCGCGCAGATATCGATCTCCGGGTTCGGCGGGGTGCTGTTCTGGGCGCACCGCGTGCTGGTCGAGCAGAGACGCTGGCTCAGCGACCGCGAATTCGTCGACCTGCTCGCGCTGGGACAACTGTTGCCCGGGCCGAACGTGTTCAACCTCTCGATCATGATCGGCGACCGCCATGCCGGCCTGCGCGGCGTGTTCGCGGCAATGGCCGGATTCATGGGCGTGCCGTTCCTGATCGTGATCGGCATCGCCATGCTCTACCAACGTTACGAGGCTCTGCCGCTGGTGCAGAGCGGGCTTTCGGGCATGTCGGCCGTGGCCGTGGGCCTGCTGATCGCCAACGGCATCAAGATGGCCATGGTGCTGCCACGCCACTGGCGGCCGTGGCTGTTCGGCCTGCTCGCGTTCGCGGGCGTCGGCGCGCTGCGCTGGCCGCTGATCGGAGTGCTCGCCGTTCTCGCGCCGCTCGCGGTCGCCACCTCCTGGAGGCGCGGGCGCTGATGGAGCGGGCGGACATACTCGCGCTGTTCCTGCACTTCCTGATGCTCTCGTCGATGGCTATCGGGGGCACCCAGACCGTGATGCCGGACATGCACCGCTTCGTGGTCGACGCGCACGGGTGGATCACGGGCAAGCAGTTCGCCGATGCCTATGCGCTCGCCCAGGCGGCGCCCGGTCCCAACGTGATGTACGTGACCCTGGTCGGCTGGCAGGTCGCCGGCTGGATGGGCGCGGTCGCCACCACGCTCGCGCTCATCATTCCCTCGACGGTGTTCACGCTGATGTTCGCGCGCGTCTCGGCGCGCAACCCCGACGCGCCGCTCGGCCGCGCGATCCGGCGCGGCCTCGCGCCCATCGCCATCGGGCTCACGCTCGCGAGCGCCTGGATCCTGGTGCGCTCGGTCAACCACGACTGGCGCGGCTACCTCGCCACCGTGCTGACGGTGGTGATCGCGACGCGAACCGGGATCAATCCGTTGTGGCTGATCCTGGCCGGCGCGCTCGCCGGAATGGCGGGGCTGGTTTAGGCAGCGCGGACTTGCCGGGGCTCCGGCGTGCTATGCTGATGTCATCGCGCTGCGTGGCCGCGACGGGGGAGGGGACCGTGATTCGAGCGGATCGAGAGCCATCCGGGGGCGTCGTCGCCCGGCGCGCCGCGCATTTCCGCCGGACATAGCGCATGGACGCAGTGCTCGAAGCGGTGAAGGCCGCTCTCTCGGCACACCTCTCGGGCGGAGCGGGCCTGCTCGCCGTCGCTCTACTGGTCTGGCTTCTCAAGCTGTTTCTCGAGCAACTCAAGAGCGCGGTCTCGGATCGCATCAAGGAGTGGCTGAAGAGCGCCCACAATCTGCTCGTGATCCTGGCGGCCATGTTCGTCGGGCTGTTCCTGTGGGACATGCATCTGCTGTGGGGGTTGGGGGCGTTCAGCGTGGCGGTCGCGGTCTATTTCTTCGCAAGGTGGCGATACCCGGCCCTGCTCGCCTGGAAACCGCTCGCCGGCGGCGTGGCGGTCGCGCTGCTCGCCATCGGCGCCGCGCTATGGATGGATGACCACCGGCAGAAGCTGCGCAGCGAGTCCTTCGACGTCGCCTTCCTGCTGCCGCCGGACGGCGTACCTAAGGAGCCGGAGAAAGTCTTCGCGGGACTGAAGAGAACCCTGAACCGTTCGTTCGACGGCGTGGACCGGGTGCGCATCGTTCCCGACAAGCTCGCGCCCGAGGACGTACCCAAGTACGCCATCGACGCCGATGGTCTCCTTGCCTTCCGCACCACCGAAGGCTATCCCAAGGTGTACATCCGCAACCAGTACGTCGCGCTTCCGGGAAAGGCGTCGGACGAGGCCAAGCTGAAGATGTTGCTCGTCCCGTATCAGCGGCGGCCCGCAGGAAGCGGGATCGTACCCCTGGAGGGCTGGAAGCGCCGGGCGCTGGAAGGCGGGCGGGAGAAAATGCACGGGGCCGAGCTTCGCGGCAGCTTCGATCTGATCGCCTTCCTCGCGTCCAAGCGCCTGATCACGCTTACGCCCGAGGCGGAGCGGACGATATGGAAGAATATCCTTTCGGAGTACGGCGAGTTCCTCGCCCTCCACGCTCCGGCCTGTGCAGTGGGCGGGCAGGTGGACAAGTTGCTGGCGGCTACGGGTACCCTCACCGAACCCCAGGTCAGGGAAGTGCTGAATGTGCCCTGCGCGGAACTGCGCGAGGACGCGAAGGCCGACACCGACGCATCCGATCGGGACTACGCCACGCAGATACTGCGGCTCAAGACGAATCCTTCCGAGTGACCCGGCCGGTGCGCAAATACCATCCCGAATACCTGTTTCTCGCCGCGTGCGTCGCGGTGGTCGCGGCGACGCTCTACGACGTGGTGCTGCAGTATTCGGCCGTTCCCGCGGTCATGCGCTACGTTCCGCCGGAGAGCTCGGCCTACGCGTTCACCCCTTCCCTGAGAAGCCTGTGGGTCGCCTCGGATCCGCACGTGGGACGTTTCTTTCGCGCGGTGCTCCCGCCCAAGGGCAAGTCGAAGGGCGAGGATGTGGGCGTCGCCACGCGCCTGGCGCAGGACATCAGGGAGACGCTGCGCAAGAGCGGCATCCCGCTCGCGCAGGTCGATGATCTGATTCCGCTCGGCATCGACCCCGACAGGGCCGCTGCGGCGGCGATGGTGAAGGGAAGCGCCGGACCGGGCCTGCTGTTCGCCGTTCCGATACTCGGCGAACAGGGCTTCCTCGATGCGGCCGGCAAGCTCTTCGAAGAGAAAGCGGCGCCCGCGAGCGAGTCTCTGAGCGTGGGTGGGCGCGAGTACGCGGTCCACAAGCGCGGCGACTGGTTCATCGTCTTCCCGGGCGCTTCTACCGCGATTCTGGCCCGCGACAAGGGCCTGTTTCCCAGGGCCCTGCTGGATTCCGAGGGCAATCTGGCGTACTTCCGCAGCGGCGACCACGCGATCCGCAGCTTCGCCCAGCTCATGCCGGGTTACGAGGCGCGGCCCGAGGCGTGGATCAAGGGAAGCGCGGACCTGGGGCCGTTCGCCCGCAGCCTGAGGTTCGCCGTCGCGATCGACGGCGAGCGGATGTTGATACGCACGAAGATCATGCCCCCGGTCGGGCAATCGCGGCATCTGCAGAAAGTGGTTGCGCGGGGCGATGCCGAGCTCGCCTCGCTCATCCCCTCGATGAGCCAGGGCAACCTGTCCGCGGTGCTGGTCGATTCGTCATTCTCGTCCTACTTCGGGCTTCTCGAAAGGCAGATGGGAGGCAGCCGGAAATCCCCGCTCGAGGAATACTTCCCGGGCGTGATGGAAGAGCTCGAGAAAGCGAACCAGGCGACCCGGCTCAGCCTGGCGGTCGGCCCCGAGCCGAAGGCCGTGCCGGACGTTCTGCTCGGACTCGAGCTCGGGCAGGCCGAGGCCGAGGACCTGGTGTTCAGGGTGCAGAGCAAGCTGCGCCTGAAGCGGGACGCGCAAATCCTGGAGGCTGCGCTCAAGCAGCGAGAGAAGGACACCGGCGCCGCGCAGGACCTGTCCCCCGCGGCGCTCGTCGCCGAAAAGCGCCTGTCGGCCGAACGCGATGCGCTGTGGCCGCGCTACCGGCGGGTGCAAGGAGCATTCAAGTCCGATCCGCCGCTGGCGCGGCCGGACTTCGCCAATTCCAGCTACCAGCGCGAGGAAGGCGGCCGCGCGCTGCGCTTCATCCTCCCGCCGATGAGCGACGACGACTTCAGGTATCGCCTCTCCGAGGACGAAAGGAAGGACGCATCCGAGGCTGAGCTGAAGGCGGACAAGTACCGGCTGTGCAGCATCTATAGCCAGGGGACGCTGTGGTTCGGCAACGATGCGGACGGCCTGCGCCGCTGGCTGGACCGGCTGCAATCCTCGCGCGTCAACGCCGACCTCGAGGACGCCTCCCGGGTGGCGGGGCACAGCCTGCGCAGCAAGTTGACGCTGTTCATTCATCCGCGCCAACTCCTGGACCAGGGCGCGCTGCATCCCGACCCGCGCGTGAACACCTCGGCGCGTCGCGACTTGTCCGAACTCGACGGCTACCGCGTGGTGCTGCTGACGGTGGCAGCGGACCCGACCGAACAAGAGCTCTATGCCGCCATCACTCTCCTCAGATAGCTGCCTGGTTTCCCTCAGGGACGTTGAGAAGCGCTACGGCGGCAAGGTCGCCCTGCGCGGCTGCTCCGTCGAGCTCCGGCGAGCCGAACGCCTGCTCATCACGGGAGGCAACGGCAGCGGGAAATCCACGCTGCTGCGCATCCTGGCCGGGATCACGCCGGTTTCCTCGGGCCAGGCGACGGTCTCCCCGGAATTCGACGCGATGCGCGTGTGCTACGTCCCGCAAGTCGGAGGCCTGTACCAGAACCTGACCGTGATCGAAAATGCGAGGGCCCTGTCGCACCTGGTGGGGGCGGAGACCCCGAAGGACCTCGAGAGGAACTGGTTCGTACGCGATCTCGGCCTCGATCGCTTTCTGCAGGCGAAGGGCGCCGAGCTCTCGGGCGGCTTTCAAAGGCTCGCCGCCATCGCCTGCGCGCTGGCCGCCCGGCCCCAGGGACTGTTCCTCGACGAGCCGCTCACCGGCGTCGATCCGGAACGCGCGGAGAGGCTCCTCGAAGGGCTGAAGTCCCCGGGCGGACCGGAGTTCCTCGTGGTGACGGACCATTCCTCGGCGCGGTTTCCGTTCGCCGATCGAATCGTCGACCTCGCCCAGGGAGAGATGCGCTGATGCTGCCGGCAAGAATCCTCCTGAAGGACCTCGTCGAGCTGACGCAAAGCCGGGTGCTGCTGATGCTGGTCATCGTCGTTCCCCTGCTGCTGGTGCTGCTGATCGGCAATGTGCGGGTGAGGGAGCCCGTTCTGCGCGTGGCCGTCTACACGGGCGGAACCGCCGAAGCGAAGGCGGGCGGCGCGAATCGCAAGCTGGAGGAACTGCGCGGCTTGCTGGACGAGTGGTCCAACGTGTCGGTCACCGAGTGGACCGGGGAAACGCCCGACCTGCTCGAAAGATCGAAGCGGGAGCGCATCGATCTGCTTGCAAACTGGGAAGACGGCTGGCATTTCTACACACCGCAGACGCATCCCTACCGGCTGCAGTACATAGCCACCGCCGCGCAGGGCATCGTGGTTTCGATCGAACGCGCGCGGCGCGCGAAGGAAAGCGCCGCCAAGCTCGACGAGATTGTGTCCCTGATGGCGAAGTCCTCGGGCAAGCAGGGCGGCGAGCCGCCCGAGGAGGGGACGCCCCGGGAGGCGCAGGCCGAGGCCCTGAAGCTCGTGCAGGAGATGAAGGACGCCGAGGAGAAATCCACTGCGACACCGGTACCGGTGATCGCCGCCGCGCTGTACAACGAGGTCACGCGCTATTTTCCTCCCGTCTCGCAAGCGGACCGGTCCGCGGTCCCGGGACTGATCGCGCTGATCGCGGTGTTCACGCCGTTCCTTCTCGCTTCGGCCGCGTTCGTGCGGGAACGCGAGACCGGAATGCTGGAGGTCCTCGTTCTCGCGGGCAGGCGCCGATGGCCGGCCCTGGTCGCAGGCAAGCTGCTGCTGCCGCTGCTCGTCGCGGCGATCAGCCTGCTCCTGCAACTGGTGCTCGCGCGCAGCTTCTTTGCCTTCGGTCTCAAGCCCGGGCTGGCCGGCATGCTGGCGTTGCAGTTCCTGGCCGCGCTCGGCTCCGGACTGCTCGGCCTGAGCGTGTCCGCGACCGTGCGATCCCAGCAGCAAGCCTACCTGGTGTCGGCCGTGTATCTGCTCTGCCTCATGCTCGTCACGGGCTACGTCTACCCGCTGGAGCAGGCCGGGGCGGTGGTCAGGTTCGCCTCCCATGCCCTGCCGCTGACGTTCTCGGGGCCGGCCTTCGAGGGCTGGCTGACGCAGGGCGCGGGCCCGGCGCTGTTCCCGGCGGAGGCGATGTGGCTCGCCGGCCAATGCGCCCTTGCGGCGATCCTGTGCATGGCGGCGCTGCGCCGCTTCGAGCGCACGCTGTAGCGCGCTAGGGAAAGGGGTACTGCCTTCCGCCGAAAGGCCGGTGACGCTGTTCGAAGGAATTATCCGCGCGCTGCCGCGCGGGTTAGAATGACGCGTTTTCGAAAACGTCCGCCTCCATCCACTCTGCACTCTGCGAGATCCGCCATGACCACAATGCGATTTCCTGCGCTGTTCGCCCTCGTTTTCTCCGCCATCGCAGCCTGCGCCCACGCGCAGACCGAATACAAGCCCGAAGTCGGCCAGGCGGGCAAGGACGTCGTCTGGGTGCCTTCGCCCCAGGCGCTGGTGGACAAGATGCTCGACATGGCCAAAGTCACACCGAACGATTTCGTGATGGACCTGGGCTCGGGCGACGGACGCACCGTGATCACCGCGGCGACGCGCGGCGCCCGCGCGCTCGGCATCGAGTACAACCCGGACATGGTGGCGCTGTCGCGGCGCAACGCCGACAAGGCCGGCGTGAACGGCAAGGCGCAGTTCGTCCAGGCGGACATCTTCCAGAGCGATATCTCGAAGGCCACGGTGATCACGCTGTTCCTGCTGCCCGACCTGAACTTGAAGCTTCGCCCGACCATCCTCTCGCTCAAGCCCGGCACGCGCATCGTATCGAACAGCTTCAAGATGGGCGACTGGGAACCCGACCAGACATTCGACCTCAAGTGCGAATCCTTCTGCACCGCGTATCTGTGGATCGTTCCGGCGAAGGTCGAAGGCAAGTGGCGCCTTGCGCAGGGCGAACTCACGCTCAAGCAGGAGTTCCAGAAGCTGACGGGTACGCTGCGCACCGGCGCCTCTTCGCTCGCGATTGCCGGCGGCACACTGCACGGGGACGAGATCAGCTTCACCGCGGGCAGCGCCGAGTACCGCGGCCGCGTGAACGGGAGCGCGATCGAGGGAACGGTCAAGACCGGCGCCGGCGCGCTGCCGTGGAGCGCGCGTCGCTGAATGGCGACAGTCGGACGCATTCCAGTCGCTCCGGGGAACGCCTGAATTGTAACGGCGCACAGACGCACCACCGCCGATAATTCCGACGCCGCAATGGCTTGGCGTCGGTCCGGCCGCTTACCGAAAGATCCTGTAACAAACTCGCTGCGATCAAAAGCGCGGATGTGCGTTCCAATGGGTAAGTCCATCACGGAGACCCATCATGAAACGACTCGCGTTGTTGATTCTTGTCCTTGCCGGCCTGGCCGGCTGCGTCGCGGTGCCGGTCGCCGGACCGCCGGGCGTGTACGCGGCCCCTGCGCCGCCCGCAGTCTACTTCTACGGCGGGTACTACCGCGGCTACTACGGCCACGATCACCGGCGCCATTGGCGTTGATGTCGACGACGCAAGCGCGCGCAGATCGAAGGAGGCAATGCCCATGAAGACACTTCATACGGCAATGTCGGATTCGCAGGACCGCGGCGCCCAGGACCACCTCGCGGCGTGCATGCGGGCGCTGTTCGGCGGCTGCCCCGAGCTGATCGGCATCACGTTTCACATGCCGGGCCTGTGGTCGGGCGACGCCGGCGCATCGGACCAGGACAGCGACGTGCTGGTCATCGAAATGGGTTTTTCCACGCCGGTCAGCAGCCGGCGTTACGAGGACGTTTTCACCCGGGTCACGGCGAAGATCCACGATCTCGTGTCCGAGGAGCCGGAAGTCCTCGACCTGCTGCGCGGACAGACATTCACCCGGACGCTGCACTAGCCGGGCGGCGAATAGATCATCAGCCCGATCGCAGCGGCGAGGGCCACGATCACGGGTTCGGGGAGCTTGTTGAATTTCCACAGTACCAGCACCGTGGCGATCGCCAGGATCAGGGTCGGCAGGTCGGTGACCGAGCGCTTGCCCAGCACGATCACCGCGCCCGCGATGGTGCCGATGGCGGCGGCCGTGACCCCGTCGACGAAGGCGACGATGCCCGGCCGCTTGCCGTGCCGCTTGAAATAGGGCGCGGGAATGATGGTGAACAGGTAGCAGGGAAGAAAGGTGGCGAGCGCGGCGGTGACTGCGCCCGCGAAGCCCGCGACGAGATAGCCGATGAACCCGACGGTGATGACCACGGGACCCGGCGTGATCATCGCCACGGCCACGGCATCGACGAACTGCCGGTCGTTCAGCCAGTGGTGCTCGGTGACGACGCCGCCGTAGAGAAACGGCACGATCGCCAGTCCGCTGCCGAACACGAAGGCGCCCGCTTCCCCGAAAAAGAGCGCGATCTGCGCGAGCGTCGGCCAGTCGATCGCGACGGCCGCGAGGCTTGCGTTCGGAAGCTGCTCGGCCGCCAGCGCCATCGCCGGCCCCTTGCCGAACCACTTGTCCGGCGGGGCCCTGATCAGCCAGACCACGATCCCCGAGAGCAGGAACAGCCAGACGATTTCGGATTCGGTGGCGACGGTGATCGCGGCGCTGGCGAGATAGATCGCCCACAACAGGGCGTCCCTGCCGATGCTCTTGGTCGTGAGCTTGTACGCGCTGATGGCGATGATGCCGATGACCGCCGCGCCCACTCCGTAGAACACCGCCTGCATCCAGGCGATCCCGCCGTAGGCCGAATAGGCCATGCCCAGCGCAACCACCATGAGAAAGGAGGGCAGCACGAAGGCAATCCCGACCAGCGTGGCGCCGGGGATGCGGTAGTGCACGTAGCCGAGGTAGATGGCGAGCTGGGCGGCAAGCGGGCCGGGCATGAGTTGAGAGAGCGTCAGGCCCTCCTTGAAGTCGGCCTCGGAAATCCATCGCCTGCGTTCGACAAGGTCGCGGTGCATGTAGCCCACCAGCGCCACCGGCCCGCCGAAGCCGGCGCTGCCGAGCTTGGTCGCATACCACACCAGGTCCCAGAGCGAGTAATTCGCACCTTCATCGGTCGCGGCATCTGTCACGATGGTTCTTCCTGTGTGTGAAGAAAGGCTTCAACGGTATGCGGCCGGGTTCCAGGTATGCGTTTCATCCTGACCCTCCTTGCACCAGAGGTGGAGCGCGTCGTAGACCACCATGCCATGGCGCAGCATCTCGTGGTCGTCCGGAAAGCGCCGCGACAAGCCGAGCGAAACGGCGGCGAGGCCCGCGGCCTGGGGCGCGAGATCGAACCGGGCCGTGTCCGCGCCGCGCACGATCAGCGCGAGCCGGTCGAGCGCCGGATCGCGCAGCCGGTAGGCTTGGAGAAATGCATCGAAGCTGCACAGGTCTCCGACGTGGGAAAAGGCCACGCCGGGAATGTCGTAGGGCGTGGCGTGCTCGCGCGCCGCCGCGTTCAGCACCTCGCTTGTCGGGACGTAGAGGAACTGCGCCTGCGCATCGATGAAGCGGGCGATCAGCCACGGGCAGGCGATGCGGTCGATCTTGGGGCGCTCGCGCGTCACCCAGCGCGTGCCCGCGCCCGCCGGCTTGGAGGACACCGCGCCCCCTGCCGCTTTCCAGGCTTCCAGACCGCCCTCGAGATACTGCGCCGCGATGCCTGTCTGCGCGAGCGCGGCCGCAATGTCCTGGCTGAGCTTGCGGCCGTGAGCGCAGCAGGCGACGACCGCCGCGGCCCGCGGTAGCTCCGCCGCCCAGGCGCCGACCTCTCCGGGGTCGCGCCGCAGCGCGCCGGCGAACATGACCGAATCGGCGAAGAAGTCCGCGGCGGAACGGACGTCGATCACCAGCGGAGGGTGATTGCTGCGGAGGAATTCCTGAAGCTCGTGTACCGATACGCTTGTGCCCATGACACATGCTCCTTCGTGAGTGCGACTCGCACGAGAAGCAGATCTTGGACGCATCGGCGTCTGGAACGACGGGGGGTCTGCAGCCCCCGCTCGAAGCGACTCCTATCCTGCACCGGACCGCGGGATCGGTCAAGTGGCGCCGAACCGGTCCCCTGGTCGGCGAGGACTAGCGGAATATCGTTTCGCCGGCGCCCTGCAACGGTCTCCGTCGTCTTCGGCACAAGAGGTCTCGAAAATCCCTTGAATTATTTCGGCCAGTTGGCGCATCCTGCGCGTGCAGCACCAATAACCACATGGAGGACACAATGACCAATCGACGCCGCTTCATCGGCATGGGCCTGGCGGTTGCGGGTTCCAGCCTGTTGGGTTGTGCCGGCACGCGTTGGGACGGGGGCTGGGTCACGGTGCTCGACGGCACCAGCCTGGCAGGTTGGTCCCAGATCGGTGCGGGCAACTGGAGCATCGTGGAAGGCACGGTGCAGGGGAAGAACGGCAAGGCCGGCTACCTGGTGTCGGCGAGCTCGTACACGGACTTCGAGATTCGCGCCGAGTTCTGGGCCGACCCTGACGCCAACAGCGGCATCTTCATCCGCTGCCAGGACCGCAACAAGGTCGGCGCGGACAATGCCTACGAGGTGAACATCTTCGACAAGCGCCCCGGCCAGGAATACGCCACGGGCGCGATCGTCAATTTCGGCGCGGTCCAGCAGCCGCCGCCGAAGGCCGCAAACCGCTGGAACACCTACGAGATCACGGCGCGCGGCGACCGTCTCACGGTGGCGCTGAACGGGCAGCAGACGGTGGACGTCATCAACAGCAAGTTCCGCAGCGGGCCGTTCGCGCTGCAGTCGGCCGGCGGCACGATCCGCTTCCGCAAGGTGCAGATCAGGGAGCTCTAGCTACGGAAGCGGGTTTCGAGGGCGGCCATTCACCGGAAACGCCCCGTCCGCAAGGATCAAGATGTCGGCGGGCGTCGACATCGTCAACATCCCCTACAAGGGAAGCATGCCAGCGCTGACCGACGTGATCGGCGGCCAGGTGAGGCTCATGTTCGCGCCGGTGATCAACGCCGTGCCGCAGGTGAAGGCCGGCAAGGTCAGGGCGTTGGGCGTCACCAGCACGACGCGCATTCCGGCGCTTCCCGAGGTCCCGCCGATCGCGGACGTGCTCCCCGGCTACGAATGCAGCGCGTATTTCGGGCTGCTCGGGCCGGCGCGGCTCCCGAAGGAAGTCACCGCCAGGCTGCACTCGGCGGCCGCGAGGGCCGCGCAGTCCCGCGAGCTCAAGGCGCGGCTCGAACCCGACGGATCGCGCGTCGTCGGCGGCACGCCGGAGGAATTCGGCGCGTTCCTCGCCGCCGACGTCGAGAAGTGGCGGCGCGTGGTCAAGGCCACTGGGGCGAAGCCGGGCTAGGGCGGCCCTGCGCTCAAGGTTCCGGACAGGGGAATCGGGGCATACGAACGCATGGCGGAACGCCTTGCTTGTCTTCCCGCCGAGCCTAATTCAACCGAAGCTCCACGCGCCGGTTTCTTTCTTCCGATACGCCTTTCTTCGCGGGAACGAGCGGATCGCGGCTGCCGCGACCGACGATGGTGGCGCGCGTGGTATCGATCCTCCTGGCTTTGAGGAGAGCCGCCACTCTCATCGCGCGTCGACGCGAAAGCTCGTCGTTCAAGGCATCGGTCCCGACCTCGTCGGCGTGGCCGATCACGGTCAGTTCGGAAGCCGGCCTTTCGTTCAGCTCGGTCAACACTTTCATCATGACCGGCAGGAACCGTTCGGATTCGGGCGTCAATCCGGTCCCTCCGGACCGGAAATAGAGCGTAAAGGACCTGGGCCTTGCGGGGAGCGCGTCAAGCGCATCGTTGTAGCGCGCCCTGACGGAAGCCTCGTCGGTTTGTGAAGAACCGATCCGGATCGGGGTGACTGTCGCGACGCTGTACGGGCGGTCGAGCACGGAGGTGCTTCCCATCTTCGAACGCACGACGACGGCGCTGGGTGAACCGTCCGGTTGGGGCAGCAGTGTTATCCGCTCGGAGGGACGCGTCGCGTAGTAGAGCGTCACCAGAATGACGGCCGCCAGCAGACCCAGGATTACGAGACGCCTGTTGCCCACCTAGTTCTTATCCGGTACCTCGACGATGAACTCGGTACCGCGAACGCCGATGGTTGCATTGGCAGTCGTGACCTTGACCGCTTTGGGATTCGTCTTGCCGATCAGGCCCGTGACATATCGAAGCGTGCCTTTCAATATCGAGGTTTCCACCCGTCCCTCCCGGGTGACGGGATCGTACGCGTACCGGTCGATGACCATGATGGAATTCGGGCCGATTCCGAGCAGGGTCTCGTCCTTCATGCCGATGCCAACGCTGCTTTTGCTCCCGACAATCACGCGATCGCGTTCCTGGACGGGATCTCCGACCTTTGCTTCCAGCTTGCTCGCGCCACGCTCGATGAGGACCTGTCCCTGAAGGGTCTTGACTATTCCCGACTCGCTGGCGAGACCCGATCCCGCAAATCCCAATAGGGCAGCGCAAGCAATCGAAACCAGGATTGTCTGTTTCATCGTGCGACCCCCTCCAGGGTTTTGGTGCGGCTTCTCAGGTACACAGCAAACCACAGCATCCGCGAGCGAAAAAGGGATTTTTGCACATCGAATCGAATTTCGACGCACGTGGCGCGGATGCGGAGAGGTCGGCGCCCTTCACCCGAGCCCGTGTCGAGATGCCGCCATCGCGTGCGCGTGCGTGCGATTGACCGACGTGATCGGCGGCCAGGTGAGGCTCATGTTCGCGCCGGTGATCAACGCCGTCCCGCAGGTGAAGGCGGGCAAGGTCAAGGCCACGGAGGCGAAGCCGGGGTAGGAGGGGCGACCGTATCTCCTATCGGCCGGCGCGGCGGCTGAAGTACTCCCAGATTCGCGGGAAAGCGATGTTGATTACGTCGGGAGAAATCTGCCCGTCGATTTCGCCTTTGCTCAGATAGGTGATCTCGCCGCCGAGCTGCAATGCCTCCATCTGCTGGCGTGCCGCGATCTGCAGATAGATCGAGCTGATGACCGAATCCTCGATCGTGGCGCCTGCGGCGGCGGCGCCGTGGCCGCGCATCATCACCATGCGGTTGTTGCCCAACTTCTTCGCGAGATCGCCGCCCTGGTCCATGTTGGTGACCAGCATGTTGGTGTTGGGACCGAATTTGTCGCGGATGTCCCACAGCGGGATTTCGTGACCGATGACGGCCGTTGTGTGCATCAGCGGGCGGATCGGGACTTTGGAGGCCGTAAAGGTGACGACCGGGTAGGCATGGTGATGCACCACGCTCGTCACGTCGGGACGGACCTTGTAGATCGCGCCGTGAATGAAGCGTTCCGCATAGGGGCGCATGCCGCCCTTGTCGTCGATGCAGGCCCCGTCGAGCGTGTATTCGAGAATATCGGAGGTCTCGACAAGCTCGGGGCTGCGCGAACGCGACAGAAGGAAGCGTTCGGGATCGCCTGGATGGCGCACGCTCACATGGCCGAATCCGTCGACCACCTCCTCGCGCGCGAGGATGCGATTGGCGGTTACCAGCTTTTCGATGGTGTCTGCAAGAATGGTCATGAACGTTGGCCCCTCAGGACGAGACAAGAACTGTTACGGCTCACTTGAGGCCGGCCGCGATCTGTTGGATCTGCTCCGGCGTGTGCTCGCCTGCGAGCGGTGTTCCCGGGATCAAGTACCTGCCCATGACGAGCGGTCCGATCACGACCGGCTCGAAGCCTATCTCGCGCACCAGGCGCGACGCCACCTTGATCGCGCCCGGATCGTCGCCGGCCATCGGCATCCCGATGCGCTCGCCCTGGCGCTTCCCGATCTCCGGCAGCCTCGCGTAGCCGATCGCGTTGAACGCGCGCACGAGGCGCGCTCCCGGCAGCAGCTCCGCCGACGCGAGACCGGCGCCTTTCTCACGGGCCCAGGTCGCGATTTCGCCGTCGCGTCCGGGAATCGGGTTGCACGTATCGAGCACCGGCTTGCCCTTGATCAAGTTCGCCAGATCGCGGCCGAGCTGCGGGAGGGCGGAATAAGGAACCGCGATCAACACAACTTCGCCGAACGCGGCCGCCTCCCTGGGCGTTCCGGCGCGGGCCTTGCCTCCCAGGCGCGCCGCCAGTGCCTTGTCGTGCTCGAGGTCGAGCGACGAGAACATGATCTCGTGCCCCGCCTTCAGCCAGAGCGCGCCGAGCGTACCTCCGATCCTGCCCGATCCGACGATACCGATCTTCAAGCCCGCGTCCGCGCTGCCGGCGGTCCGCGCTGCAAACGCCAGGGCGAGGCCTGCCGCGGCGCTCCCGGCGGCTCGCAGGAATTCACGCCGGCTCGTTTTCAATCCGTCGTTCGTGTTCATCGCGAATCTCCCGAGTAGGGCTGGTCCGCGGACCAACCGGCGCTGCAGTTGCACATCGCGTTGGTTCACTGCTGCCGAGCGAGCTTAGTCATGCCGTTGTCGATGTGCAAGTCTGGGAGACGCGGGTAGGGGAGGGCGATGCCTGGAGACGCAATATCCATGCGGCCCTACACGAGATTCCGCACGGTGCGGAGAATTGTCGGGCTTTGGCCTATGGCCTCAGCCCGACCTACTGCTTCTTCTCAGGCGGCGGTTCGGCGGCCGGCGCCTCTTCCTCGGGCTCGGCTTCCTGCACCGCTTTCAGCGGATCCTCTTCCAGCCGGTTGGCGCTGTCGTCGACCTGCTCGGTCTTCTCCGCCAGCATGTCGGCGCGCAGTTGGTCTGGCAGGTAGGTCGCGATCTGCGGGAAGGCGATGAGCAGCGCGATCGCGATGACCTGCAGCACCATGAACTCGAACATGCCCTTGTAGATCGTCGCGAGCGACCATTCCTTGACCACTTGCTTGAGGTAGTAGGCCGACATCGCGACCGGCGGGGACAGGAACGCGGTCTGCAGGGTGACCGCGACCAGCGCGCCGAACCAGACCATGTCGAACTTGAGCGCGGCGACCACCGGGTAGAAGATCGGCAGGAACACGAGCACGATCGCCGGCCACTCGAACGGCCAGCCGAGCAGGAAGATGAGCACGATCACGAGGACCAGCATCACCGTCGGCGAGAACGGCATGGCGAGCATCGACTCGGTGATCCAGTTCGCCGTTCCCAGGCGCGCGAACACCGCGCCGAAGATGTTCGAGGTCGCCGCGAGCAGCAGCACCATGCTCGAGGTCGCGGTGGTCGAGAGCACCGCCTGCTTGAGTCCCGCGTAGGTCACCTTGCGGTAGGCGATCGCGAGGATGCTGGCGCCCACCGCGCCTATCGCCGAGGCCTCCGTCGGGGTCGCGAGGCCGGCGAGGATCGAACCGAGCGTCGCCGCGATCAGGCCGAGCAGCGGCACCACGCCGATCACCACTTCTCGAAGCAGCACGTACAGGGAATGCACCCGCTCTTCCTTCGGCACCGGCGGGCCGAGGCTCGGGTTGAAGAACGCGCGGCCGAGCAGGTAGGCGAGGTAGAGCGCGGCGAGCAGGAACCCCGGCCCGAACGCCGCGGCGTAGAGCTCCGCCACCGAGACCCCGAGCACCGGGCCCATCACGATCAGCATCACCGAGGGCGGAATCAGTATGCCGAGCGTGCCGCCCGCGGTGATCGCTCCCGCGGCGAGCTTGGCGTCGTAGCCCGTCTTGATCATGATCGGCGATGCCATGATGCCGAGCACCGTCACCGCGGCGCCGACGATGCCGGTGGCCATCGCGAACACGGTCGCGGTCAGGATCACGACCGCGAACAGCGCCCCGCGCACCGGGGCGAGGAGCATCCTGAACGCGCTGAACAGCCGCTCCATCAGCCCGGCCTGCTCGGTGATGAAGCCCATGAAGATGAACAGCGGCACCGCGGCGAGCAGCTCCTCCTTCATCATGCCGATGGTCTGCAGGTAGGCGAGGTCGAACACCGTGCCGCCCAGACCGAAGTAGCCGAAGGAAAGCGCGAGAAAGAGCAGGGTGAACGAGATCGGGAAGCCGATGAAGATCGCGCCGATCATCACCAGGAGCATGACCAGGCCGAGCAGCGCGTCCGGAGACATCAGATCTCCGCCTTCGAACCGTTCTTGGTCACTTGGCCATCGCCTTGTCGGCGGATGGAAACATTCGCCTTGGTCGCATCCCCGCTTTGCGGGGCCCCTGCTCCCGGGCTCATATTTCCACCTTCTCTTTGTGCTCGAGCTCGATGCCGGTGCGCGCGGCGTAGACGCACTTGATGGTCTCGGAGACGCCCTGGATCAGGAGCAGCAGGCAGGTGAGCGGGACGACCATCTTGAACGGCCACAGGATCGGCCGCCAGGGCGTCTGCTCGGAGGTCTCGCCGATCTGGAACGCGTACCAGCCCTCGTGGCCGCTGATCACGAGGAACGTGAGGAGCGACGGGAAGAAGAACACCAGGTAGGCGACCGAGTCGATCCAGCCCCTGGTCCGGATCGACCACTTCTCGAAGAAGAAATCGGTGCGGATATGCGCGCCCTTGTGCAGCGCGTAGGCCGAGCCGAGCATGAAGATGGCGCCGTAGAGCATGTAGGTCAGATCGAACGACCAGATCGTGGGCGCGTTGAACGCGTAGCGCGCGATCACCTCGTAGCTGACGACCGCCACCAGGGGAACGATGAGCCACGCCACGAGCGTCCCGGTGAAGTCCGTGAACTTGTCGATGACACGAACCATCCGGATGTGCAGCGGTGCCGGTTCACGCATGCCGAAGGTTCCTCGATAAAGACTGGCTCGCCAGCCGGCGCGCACCGGGCGCGCCGTGAACGAAAGCGGGGGCGGATGCCCGCCCCCGCGCCGCTCGCTGCGTCAAGTGCTTACTTCTTCTTGGCTGCGCCCTTCGCCGGCGCGGCTGCCTTCTCGGGCCAGTAGTAGTTGGCCGCGAAGGAATACGGCGGGAACAGGAAGCGCTTGGCGGGCACCACCTTCGCCGCGTATTCGCGCTGCGAGTCG
>Ga0209514_10004694_pt1 | contig 18148 bp, 16 predicted proteins | sample Subgrocontami58m_FD_187452 | JGI IMG/M metagenome (GOLD analysis project Ga0209514, IMG submission 187452) | Subsurface groundwater microbial communities from S. Glens Falls, New York, USA - GMW37 contaminated, 5.8 m (SPAdes) (version 3) | ecosystem: Environmental > Aquatic > Deep subsurface >...
TCTCAACAATAAAGAGGTTTACAATCCCACTAATTCCTGAACGACATTTTGAAAGAAAACCAAGACTAAACAATAAATATTTTCTTAAAAAACGAAAGACCATTTAATGCTTAACCTGACAGCATTGCCCCCTGGGCACCGGTAGCACCCAAGACCGCAATTACTTTTTTATCTGCCATTTATTTTCTCCTTTGGATTTTTCTTGTTGTTACTTAATCAACACAAAACACCGATAGATGGTTCAATGCAGTTCATTAATAAAATTAATATATGATCTCCTTCCAATAAATATTCTTTCTGCTCAGTGCGTCTAATCTTTAGATTAATTCTATCATTCACTTATTCATTAGAAATATCTATTTTTTGTTCAATCATAATTCTACGGAGGTGAAAGCATGAGAAAAACTCTTGTTCTACTAATTACTCTGTGCACAATTTTATCCGCACAGAGCCAGATCAAAATTCCTTATACACGTCACGTTCTTTCAAACGGATTGAATGTATTACTTCATGAAGATCACTCAACGCCGACGGTTACAGTTAACACGTGGTTTCATGTCGGTTCAGGTTATGAAAAACCGGGACGCACAGGATTTGCACATTTGTTCGAACACTTGATGTTTATGGGATCCGGTCATGTTGCCGAAGGAGAATTTGATAAACTGCTTGAAGCGGCAGGTGCAGAAAATAACGGATCTACAACCGAAGACAGAACAAATTATTATGAAGATCTTCCTTCGAACGCACTTGAACTTGCACTGTATCTTGATTCTGATAGAATGGGATTTCTTGTTGATGCAATGACCCCGCAAAGTGTTGATGCACAAAGAGCTGTTGTAAAAAATGAAAGACGCCAGAGCTATGAAAACCGTCCTTATGGTCTATCCGAAGAAACAATATTAAAAAATCTTTATCCCCCGACACATCCTTACAGTTGGCCGGTCATCGGGTCAATGGCGGACTTAAGCGCTGCGACTTACGATGATGTAGTTGAGTTCTTCAAAACATATTATGTTCCGAACAATGCATCAATTGCAATTGCAGGAGATATTAATCCGCAAGAAACATTGAAGCTTGTTGAAAAATGGTTTGGCGGAATTCCGGCAGGTAAACCTGTTGAACCGCAGAATCCTGCAGCAGTAAGACTAAATGAAGAAAAGATCTTGGTAATAGAAGATCGTGTTCAGCTTCCTAGATTATATATGACCTGGATTACTCCGCAGAGATTTGCACCGGGAGATGCAGAGCTTGATGTTCTTGCAAATATTTTATCCAGCGGTAAAAATTCACGGTTGTACCAAAAATTAGTTTACGAACTTCAAATAGCACAGGATGTGCGCGCATCTCAAGGTTCAAGTAAACTTTCTTCACAGTTCCAAATAGTTGCAACAGCGCGCTCCGGTCATACTCTCGAAGAATTGAAAAAAGTAATTCAGCATGAGATAGATAAAATAAAAGACGAAGCACCAATGCAAAGAGAATTACAGCGCAGCGTCAATCAATATGAAGCATCGTTTTTAGATGGATTAGAAAAACCGGGTGGATTCGGCGGAAAAGCAAATCAACTGAACGAATATTTTTATTATGCAGGAAATCCGGATTATGCCAACGAAGATCTTTCCCGTTATAAAGCGTTAAGCGCAGACGACATTCAATCAGCCGCATTAAAATACTTATCCGATAATGAACGCGTTATTCTAAGCATTGTACCTAAAGGCAAAAAAGATCTTGCAGTTCAACCTAAAGCGGAGGACAAATAATATGAAAGGGATATTTTTATTTTCGATAAGATTGATTGTTGTCTCCGCATTTTGTTTTTCTCTATATGCACAGACTCCGGATAGAACAAAACCGCCGTTGCTACCCGCACCTCAAAAATTAAATTTACCGGCGATACAACAATTCTCACTTTCAAACGGATTAAAAGTTGTGTTAATGGAAAAACACGAAGTTCCGTTGGTTCAATTGAATGTTATTATTAAAATGGGAAGCGTTAACGATCCGGAAAATAAAACCGGATTAGCCGAACTAACAATGAGCATGTTAATTGAGGGCGCTGCAGGAAAAACCTCTCTTGAACTTGCTGATGCAATAGATTTTTTAGGCGCAAGGATTTCTGCTAATGCAGGAGCGCATTCTTCCGGATTAAATCTTCATACACCGCTTTCCAAATTTGATGATGCATTAAAAATTATGAGCGATATTCTTCTGCGTCCGGATTTCCCCCAGAAGGAATTGGAGAGAAAGAAAAAAGACCGCTTAACATCATTAATGCAAATGCACGATCAACCAACTGCAATAGCCGCGGCGGCATTTAATAAAATTCTTTTTGGAAAAGATCATCCGTACGGAAAAATTACAAGTGAGAACGAGATCAACAACTATTCCGTTGATGATTTGAAGAATTTTTATAAAAAATATTCTACGGCAAATAATTCTTTTGTTATTGTGGTGGGTGATATTAAGAAAAATGATCTGAAGAAAAAATTAGAAACTTTGTTTGGTAAATGGCAAAAAGGTGATGTTAAAGAAGTTAAAATAAAAGAACCGGCACAAGTTGCCAGCCGAATTGTTTATTTGATAGATAAACCGGGCGCAGCTCAATCGGTAATTAATATTGGAAGGATCGGTATTTCGCGGCTAACACCGGATTACAATCCTGTCGTTGTAATGAACACACTTCTCGGCGGATCATTTACTTCACGCCTAAATCAAAATTTGAGAGAGAAACATGGTTACACTTACGGCGCATCATCAAGATTTATGTTCAGACCGGCACCGGGAAGTTTTATTGCAGCTTCTTCTGTTCAAACAGAAGTTACCGATAAAGCATTAACAGAATTTTTTAATGAACTTAACGGAATTCGTGAACCATTAACAGATGCAGATTTAAACCGCGCAAAAAATTTGGTTGCTCTTAGTTACCCGGGCAATTTTCAATCAGTTGCGGAGATAGCAACAGAGCTTGAAGAAATGGTGTTTTATAATCTGCCCTTAAATTACTTCGGCGAATTTGTATCGAAAATTTTAAGCGTAATCGGCAACGATGTAACCGGCGCCGCTAAAAAATATGTAGTACTGGATCAGATGATTATAGTTGTTGTTGGAGACAAAGCAAAAGTCGAAGAGGGAATTAAAAAATTGAATCTCGGAGAATTGAAAAATCTTTCGATCGAAGATATTTTAGGCAAAGTGCCGCAGCTTAGCAAATGAACAAAGTAATAATTATCAAAAACCGAGGAATGAAATGAAACGCTTAGAAATATCTGTTGCTCTGGTTTTAGTACTGTTCTGTTTAGAATCGAATAATTTCCTGTTCGCACAAGAAAATAAAAAAAATGATGAGAAAATATTTACAAGTCTTTGGGAAGGAAAGCTGAAAATTTCTTCTGTTTCGTTGCGGCTTGTCTTAAAAGTATTCAATAATAGTGATGGCACGCTAGGTGCATTTTTAGATAGCCCCGATCAAAGCGCGAACAACATTCCGGTTTCATCTATAACTATGACCGAAGACAGCTTAAAATTTGCGATTCAAATTATCGGAGCTTCGTACACAGGAAAAATTTATAAAGACAGCGCATTGGTAAAAGGCACATTCAAACAGGGCGGGATGATTCTGCCGCTCGATTTAAAGAAGATTGAAAAACTTACTGTGATTAATCGTCCGCAGAATCCGCAGAAACCATATCCGTATAATGACGAAGAAGTAACCTTTGAAAATAAATCTGCGAATATTACTCTAGCAGGGTCATTCACTTATCCAAAAGGCAGCGGAAAATTTCCGGCTGTTGTATTGGTTACCGGCTCCGGTCCTCAGGATAGAGACGAATCGCTAATGAATCACAAACCGTTTTTAGTGATCTCCGATTACTTAACCCGCAGCGGAATTGCTGTCTTGCGGTTTGATGACCGCGGTATTGGAAAATCGAAAGGTAATTTTGCAGCAGCGACATCGGAAGATTTTGCAACCGATGCTCTTGCCGCAGTTGAATATCTTAAAACAAGAAAAGAAGTTGATCCGAAGAAAATTGGAATTGCCGGTCATAGTGAAGGCGGATTAATTGCACCTATGTGCGCAGTAAATTCAAATGATGTTTCATTTATTGTTATGCTTGCCGGACCGGGTGTTGCTGGAAAGGAAATACTTCTTCTTCAAGCAAAATTAATAAGCCGGGCTAATGGAGAGACGGAAGAAAAAATTAATAAAGGCAGTAAACTCTCTGAAAATATTTATGATGCTGTATTGAACGAACCCGATAATGATAAAGCTGAGAAAGAAATAAAAGCATTGTACGATAAAGTATATCCAACCTTAACTGATGAAGAAAAGAAAGAAGCGGACTCTCAGCAATTAATGATGGCTCAGCAAATAAAACAAATACTTTCCCCATGGTTTAGATTTTTCTTAAAGTACGATCCGCGTCCGACAATAGAAAATGTTATTGTTCCGGTTCTGGCATTGAACGGCGAGAAAGATTACCAAGTTGATTCGAAACAGAACTTACCGGAAATAGAGAAAGCTCTTAAAGCCGGAGGAAATAAAAATTTTAAGACAGTCGAACTGCCGGGATTAAATCATTTATTCCAAAAATGTAAGAGATGCACCGTAACCGAGTACGGACAACTAGAAGAAACTTTTTCTGAATATGTATTGAAAATTATGAAGGATTGGATTTTAGAAATAACAAAGTAATTTTTAATCCACTCCTTTTGCCCCCTCTTTGGAGAGGAAAGAGGGGCAATGCTGTCAGGTTAAGAAGAGAAATCGTTCTGCCTACGGCAGATAAATAAAACGGTTGACAATTTTTGTTTATTGTTTGTCTTCACACGGATAAATCCGTGTGTTAATAAAATAACACCTTGATTCATCGAGGTGCAAAAAAACCGCTAAAATATAAACTAACTGTTTCACCTGTCCCTATGGGAACAGTTTATAAACACAAACAAAATCATTAACCACGTCCTTCAGAGCGTGTGTGATTATTGTATAGCGAAATTTATTTCGCTCATAAATGCTGTGATAATATTATTTTTTCCGCAATTAGCGAGATGAATCTCGCTTTACAATTAACATTTTCACACAACCTCTAAATGGCGGGATTATGTATAAACAATAAAAAACGTAACATGAGTTACTTATTAGAAGTGAATTTTACAACTGCATTCTTAACTGGTTTAACAGTTCTTAAAAATTCATAAATAGCACCAAGGTCCTCATTTGACATGCTGGAGTACATTGTCCATGGCATAGCAGTATTGAAATCATTCATGCCGGTTTCCATTGGCGGGTATTTTTCCGGATCCATAGATTTAAATCTTTCAATGAACTCATCTTTGGTCCATGCACCAATACCCGATATGGGTTCGGGAGTAATATTTGCAGAACGGACAACACCGCCCGGGAAATGAAATTCAAATCCGCCGGCAAATGCTTTCTCCATTATAAAGTTCCCTTTAACCATTTGTGTGTGGCAGTCAAAACATCCGGCAATAGTGACGAGATATTTTCCGTATTCAGCCGGGTTGTTTCTATTTGGTTCCGGCGAAGGTTTATAAGATTTTGGCGGAATTGTTTTTACAATTAAGTTAAGAGGAAAATTTAACGATCCGTCCGGTACATCATTTTTTATCGCTTCAAGAGAACGGATGTATGCAACGATTGAAGACAAATCTTCTTTTGTTAGATTGTTATAACCCATGTACGGCATCAAAGGAAATAATGCTTTGCCTTCTTTAGTAACACCGTTTGTGATTACCCGCATTAATTCTCCATCGGTGTATCTGCTTACTCCTGCAGGAGTAATATTTCTAGCATAAAGAACACCTGGAATTCCTGCAGTTGCCTCGTCGAATTTATCACCGCCTTTGCCAAGAGTACCTGGTGTTAGCGGACCGGAAAATTTTGACCAGTCGCGGGTAGAATGACAATCCATACAAACAGAAACATGATGAGCTAAATACTTGCCGCGCTCTAATCGTGCAGGAGTAATCTCAACTTTTTCGTTGGACGGCGGATCAACAATTGGGAAAACAGAATTAAAATAGATAATAAAAACTATTACCAATACAATAACTCCCCCTAGTATATATCCGGCAATCTTAAGGAATTTCTTCATTTTACCTCACTTAGTTAGAAAAACAGAATAAATTTAATTAAAAAAGAGAAAATGTCCATATTTATTGTGCTAGTCGGTTCATTAGTGAAAAAATAAGTTAGACGCTAATCCTGTTCCGCGTGGTGATGTTTATATAACTCCCACGAGATATAAATATTTTGTATGAATACATAGAAGACCGGACCAAGCACTGCAATAGGATTAATGAATGTAAGTGATATCCATATTGTGAAAGCATTGTTCTTTTGTCCTAACGATTGGCTTGCTTCGGAAGAATATTCTTTTCCCCCGATGAACCATCCAAGTGTAAAAAACAAAATGCATAATGCTGCAGAAATAGCCGCTATAAAAAATACAATTTCTAAACTGTTCGTAAGTTCAGATCTTATATAGAAAGAAGCTTCGGATGTAGCGATATAAATATTTATTACTAAAATATAGAAAGAAGAATCTTTCCAGCTTATTAAGCGCAGCCAAGTTTTTGGCGATATAAATTTTATTAACTGAGCTAAGGCAAAAGGAATTGAAAGAGTTGTAACAACCGGAATCAAAACTTTCCCTACAGAAATATCGGCACCGCTGTTCATTAATAAAGGGAGAAGAAAAGGAAGCAGAAGTGCAATAGATACGTTATTCAACAAAAGCGAGAACGTAACAAACTCAACTTTTTCTTTTTTTAGACTTATTATTACGGGAGCTGCTATAGCCGTAGGCGCAATAGCAGTTACGAATGCTGTCTCGGCAAGTATTTGATTAAACGGCTTTAGAAGAAAATAAATTATAACCGAGGCGGATATAATGGTCCCAAGTATAATGAAATGGCTTTTTCTAATAATTTTCTTGTCTATCTTCACATCAAGGAATGAAAAGAAGAGCATCAGCATCAAAAAGTAACGGATTAGAAATGTGTATTCATGTCCGTAAGGAAAGAATACGCCAATTGTAATTGCAAAAAGAAGAAGCAGAGTTTTCATTATCAATAGAATTGTTTGAGTAAACATAGTAAGTATGAGTTTTCATATCAAACTGAAGCCGGATTGTTAAAATGTTAACAAAAATTAACAGTGAAAGACGAAATCTTATTATTATTTTTACCGGCAAAATAGAAAACAATTAAACTTAGAGCATAATAGTTATGAACGGTAAAATGATAAAAAGAATTTCAATAGCCGGATTTATTCTGGCAGCATTAGGGTTATTAATTATTCCGAAATATTGTTCAACGAAGGAAATCAAAACGAACGAAGGTGCGCGCGGCGGAATTATACCGGTTACAGTTGAAATCGTAAAACGAACATCAATGGAAAACAATCTTCAAGTTTCCGGTTCTATCATAGGCAACGAAGAAATAGAATTGCGCACTGAGATTTCCGGAAAAGTAATATTAATTGGATTTAAGGAAGGCGGAAAAGTAAAAAAGGGAGATCTTCTTTTAAAAGTAAACGATGCCGATCTTCAAGCGCAATTACTAAAAGCGGAGCTAAGAAAAAAACTTGCGGAAGATAAAGAGTTTAGACAAAGATCGTTGCTTGATAAAAAAGGAATTAGTCAGGAATTATATGAAGCTGCGTTGAATGATTTGAACTCTGCAAAAGCCGATATCGAAAACACAAAAGCACAAATTGCCAAAACGGAAATACGCGCACCGTTCGATGGTAAAGTGGGGCTGCGTTATGTAAGCGAAGGCGGATACGTTACGCCGTCATTAAAAATTGCAACGCTTCAAAACGATAATCCCGTTAAAATAGATTTTTCAATTCCACAGAGATACGCAACATCAATCTCTGTTGGAAATACGATAACATTAAAAACGTCTTCTGGAAAACAATATAAAGCAAAGATCTATGCGCTTGAACCGAAGGTTGATCCTGTTACAAGAGCATTGCAAATGCGCGCAATCTGTGCCAACGACCGCGGCGATCTTTTTCCAGGTTCGTATGTAACAGTTAATCTTTCCTTAAATGATATGAGAGAAGTTATTACAGTTCCAACTCAGGCGCTTGCGCTTGATATTACAGGAGAACGTGTTTTCGTTTATAAAAATGGAGTTGCTGTTCCTCATATAGTTGAAAGCGGAATCAGAACGGAAGACGAAGTTCAAATTGTAAACGGACTTGCGCCGGGAGATACAGTAATTACTTCGGGAATAATGCAGTTGAGACCAAGAGCAAAGGTTAAGATTACATCTTTTGACAACAAATAAATTTTAAGAAGAAAAAACAATGAGTCTTTCATCATTAAGTATTCACCGTCCGGTTTTATCAATTGTAATGTCATTGACAATTATTCTTTTAGGCGTAATTGGATTTACATATTTAGGCGTTAGAGAATTTCCAAGTATTGATCCGCCGATAATTACTGTTGGTGTTTCGTACACCGGAGCTAATGCAGAGATAATTGAATCGCAAATAACCGAGCCGCTCGAAGAAAATATTAACGGAATTGCAGGGATTCGTTCGATCACTTCTGTAAGCCGTGACGGAAGAAGCCAAATTACAGTTGAATTTAATGTTGATGTTAATTTGGAAGATGCTGCCAATGATGTACGCGATAGAGTCTCGCGCTCTGTAGCCAATTTGCCCCCGGATGCCGATCCGCCTGTGGTTACAAAAACTGATGCTGATGCAAATCCGATAATGTACATTACTTTAAAAAGTGAATCAAAAAATTTATTGGAGCTCTCTGATATTGCATCAAATATTTTTAAGGAAAGATTACAAACAATTCCCGGCGTAAGCCAGGTTTTTATTTTCGGTGAGAAGCGATACTCAATGCGTCTTTGGCTCGATCCTTATAAGATGGCATCATTCAAAGTTTCTCCGCAAGAAGTTCGCGCCGCTCTAAGCAGTGAAAATGTTGAGCTACCCTCAGGAAGAATTGAAGGTGCAAATACTGAATTAACAATCCGCACCAGAGGAAGAATGGCAACCCCAAAAGAGTTTAACGACTTAATCATTCGCGAAGACCGCGGACAATATATTCGTCTTTCGGATATCGGTTATGCCGTACTTGGTCCCGAAAACGAATATTCAATTATAAAGATCAACGGAATTCCGATGGTCAGTGTTGTGCTTCTACCACAGCCCGGATCAAATCATATCGAAATTGCTGATGAATGTTACAGACGGCTGGAACATATCAAGAAAGATATTTCTTCGGATATCGTAAGTGAAATCAGATTAGACGGAACAAAATATATTAGAAGATCAATCAGCGAAGTTGAAGAGACAATTCTTATCGCTTTCGTTCTTGTTATCTTAATTATATTTTTATTCCTGCGCGATTGGCGTACTACATTAATCCCGATTCTTGCAATTCCCATCTCACTTATCGGCGTATTTTTTATAATGTACTTTTCCAATTTTACAATTAATGTGTTGACTCTTCTGGGAATTGTTCTTGCAATTGGATTGGTTGTTGATGATGCAATAGTTGTGCTTGAAAACATCTACAAAAAGATCGAAGACGGGATGGATCCGGTTGAAGCGGGCATGAAAGGATCGGCGGAAATCTTCTTTGCAATTATTTCAACAACAGTTGCTCTTGCAGTTGTGTTTTTACCGATTGTTTTTTTACAGGGCTTAACCGGAAGATTATTTAGAGAGTTCGGGATAGTGATTGCCGGCTCTGTTATTATTTCCGCATTTGTTGCGTTAACATTAACACCAATGCTCAGCACAAGAATAATAAAACGAAAAGCACATCACAGCAGATTTTATCAGTTAACAGAACCGTTCTTTGTAAAATTTATTTCTTCTTATGAAAAAATTCTTACATCATTTCTAAAAAAACGGTGGCTTGGATTTGTTATTATGGCGGTATCTGTTCTAATTACTGCTTCGATCTTACCGTTAATACCATCGGAATTGGCGCCGATAGAAGATAGAAATGAAATACGCGTTAATACTACAACACCCGAAGGTTCAAGCTATAACTTCACTTACAATTTTGTGGAAAAACTTAATCAAGAAATTGAAGAAAAAGTTCCTGAGACGGAGTCTCTTCTAATGGGCGTTGCAGTTGGCGGCGGCGGAAGTGCTAACAATTCAGGCTTTATAAGAATTTCTTTAGTGGATCCTGATAAACGCTTGCGAACCCAGCAGAAAATATACGAGGACTTATCAAAGCAAGTAAATAAATTGAGCGATGGAAGAACATTTGTAACTCAAGCACAAACAATTGGAACTCAGCGCGGCGGAGGTTTACCGGTACAATATGTTGTCCAAGCGCCAACAATCGAAAAACTTCGCGATATTATTCCTAAATTTTTAGATGAAGCAAGAAAGGAAGCAACATTTGCCCAGGTTGATGTAAACTTAAAATTCAGTAAGCCGGAACTTGTTTTAGAGATAGACCGTGCAAAAGCACGCGAGCTTGGCGTTGCAGTTGTTGATATTGCACAAACATTACAACTTGCAATGAGCGGACAGCGGTACGGCTTTTTTATAATGAACGGAAAACAATATCAGATCATCGGACAGCTTACAAAAGAATTCCGCAGTAAGCCGCTTGATCTTCAATCCCTTTATGTTAAATCGCGCAAGGGAGAATTAGTACAGCTTGATAATTTTATCTCTATCAAAACACAAAGTACACCGCCGCAGCTTTACAGATTTAACAGATATGTTGCCGCAACATTCTCCGCAAGTTTAGCCCCCGGAAAAACAATCGGCAATGGAATTACAGCAATGAACGCAATTGCTTCAAAAGTTTTAGATGAATCTTTTTCAACGGCATTAACAGGCGCATCAAAAGACTTCGTTGAAAGTTCTTCGAGTCTTCTTTTTACCTTTTTGCTTGCATTAACACTGCTTTATTTAATTCTTGCAGCACAGTTCGAAAGTTTTCGCGATCCGTTCATAATAATGTTTACTGTTCCGCTTGCTATTGCCGGAGCGTTATTATCGCTTTTCGTTTTTGGATTAACGTTGAATATTTTTAGCGAAATTGGATTAGTTATGTTAATAGGACTTGTAACCAAAAACGGAATTTTAATTGTAGAGTTCGCAAATCAAAAGAAAGCGCAAGGGCTTCCAATAATGGAAGCAGTAAGAATGGCGGCAGTTCTTCGTTTCCGCCCGATCTTGATGACGAGTCTGGCTACTATTTTAGGAACACTTCCAATTGCTCTTGCTCTCGGTGCGGGTTCGGAAAGCCGTGTATCAATGGGCATTGCCGTTATCGGCGGATTAGCATTCTCTACTATACTAACATTATTTGTTATCCCGGCGGTCTATACTTATTTCTCCGAGAAGTCGAAGAGTGTTTCAAATGTTACAGAATCTAAATAAAGATATTGGCACGCATGATATAATATTATTTTCTTTGCGCCTGCTTTGCGTACTCGGCGGTTAAGAGCTTAAACGCAAAGGACGCTAAGTTTTCAATACAAAAAATTTGTTTTATTTATTGCCTATTGGAGTTAATTGTGAAGATTAAAAATTTTTTAATAGTCGTAATTTTCTTTCTTGCTGCAACACAGATATTCCCGCAGCAGAAGTTAACCTTGAAAGAAGCGATCAGCATTGCGCTGAAAAATAATTACGATATTCTTCTTGCAAAAAATGATGCTGCTATAAGCGACAACAATTATTCTTTGGGCAACGCCGGATTCCTTCCCAAGATAGATGTTACAGGATCTCAAACAAAAACTACGACTAACACAAAACAAGAATATTCGGACGGACGCGCAGTTGATAAAACTGATGCCGGCTCAACATCAACAAATGCAGGCATTGCATTTAGCTGGATTCTTTTCGACGGATTAAAAATGTTTACTACTTTTTCTAAACTGAGAGAATATAAAGAACTGGGCGATTTAAAATTGCGTGGACAAATAGAAACATCCGTTTCAAATGTAATTCAAAATTATTACAGCATCGTTCAACAAAAATATAATTACAGTGTTGCAAAAGAGAGCATAAGTATTTCCGAAGAAAGAGTAAAACTAATTGAAGAAAAACTTTCAATCGGCTCGGCTTCAAATCTCGATCTGCTGAGAGCGAAAGTAGATCTGAACTCGGATAAATCCAACATGCTGAATCAAGAAGTTACTCTGAATTCCTTAAAAGTATCATTTAACAGATTGCTCGCAAGAAATGTTGCCCTTGATTTTGATGTAGATGAAACCATAGATATTATAGAAGGTCTTTCGTTCACATCGTTGAAAGAAGCAGCGTTTAATAACAATATTATTCTATTACAATCACAAAAGAATATAAATATTTCTTCTTATGATGCCGGTATATCGAAATCGGATTACTTTCCGAAAATAAGTTTAAACTCCGGCTACAATTATCAAAACTCTTCTGCGGACGCAAATCTTGTTAGAGCCAATAAGAGTTATGGCTACAATTACGGACTCAGTTTATCGTGGAATATTTTTAACGGGTTCAACACACAACTTGCTTATCAAAATGCTTTAATAACTTTGGATAAAAACGAAATCATTCTTCAAGCAGCCAGGACCGAAATTGAATCGTCGCTTTTGATTGCGTATCAAAATTATGAAAAGAATTTAGAGATATTAAAATTAGAAGAAGAAAATGTTTTGACCTCAAAAGAGAATCTTGATCTTGCATTAGAACAACTGAAACTTGGTTCACTGTCTCCTCTTGAATTCCGCGAAGTACAAAAAAGTTACACCGCCGCACAAAGCAGACTTTCATCTGCACGTTACGCAGCAAAAATGAGTGAAAAAGATTTACTTAAACAAAGCGGCGAATTATTATCGAGGCAGTAGATACAGTACCTTATTCATCTTCATGCGCGCTTCTTAAAGATCAAGATTATGAACACGATCACGGGCAATACAATTATGCCGTTGATTGAGTAATTAAGATTAAGTCAATGAAATGATTTTTGTAATGGTATTCCAATTTCTTGTGGTTGATGAAATTCCGAATTCCTTCTCTACAAAATTATTGGGGAAACCAAACCGCCCGTTAATTTCCGGTGTTATGCTGAAGAGATCACAATTTTTAATTGCGATTAATTCAACATCTTTTTTTGCGGAAAGATACGGCAGCTTTGGTTTGTCTTTTAATTCAGTACTCAAAAAACTTAAATACAATTTTGTGCTCGATGCAGTCTTAATTTTTTTGAATGGATTACTTTTTGTGATTGCCTCTATTTCCGGAAATGTTCTCAGAAATACCAAAACATCTTCACCGAGATATTTATGAAGTTCTTTTTCTGTTCTCTTAATTATTTTCTCTTTTGATTTTTCCGGCGTTTCAAAAATAACATTACCGCTTTGAATGTATGTCTTTACGTTTTGAAATCCCAAAGATTCGAAAATCTTTTTAAGGTCTTCCATCTTAATTATATTATTTCCGCCTACATTTACGGCACGAAGAAAAGAAAAGTATTTTATCATAGATCAATCAATTATTAATTTTGAAAATGATTTCTGCACATTGTTCTAATTTGTATAACGGTTTGCGTTTAAGCAGCAGCCCAGAACTACAATGCCAATTAGTTACAACAACTACTTATTTACCTGTCCGGCGTCTTTTTGTCAGATAAAAATGTTTCTTAGAATTCATGGCGTGAGATAATATTTTCAATAAACTCACCATCTTTCTATTTCAAAAAACTTATTAGAACTAACAATATTTAACACGTGAGATAAATGAATTCTATAATGCATGATATTGGTGCTTTCTATCTCACGTGTTAAATTTTTCTATCTCACGCCATGAACAAATGCCGCTCTGAAAAACAGTTTACCCCGACTTGCCGGGACTATCCGTGTTGAGCAGCTTGATATATTGCGGCTTTGCATTTATCATAATTATATCATAATATTGACACTGATAAAATAAAGAGTATGATTTATGCCAATAATTAAACCTATATCAGATTTAAGAAACAAATCAAATGAGATTTCAAAACTTGCCAACGATTCCAACGAACCAATCTATATCACCAAAAATGGTGAAGGTGATCTAGTTGTCATGTCAATGAATCATTATTCAAAGATGCAGCTCAAACTTGATTTGCTTTCAAAACTATCAGTTGCCCAAAAACAAAAATCAGCCGGTGACACTGGAAGCAGTCTTAAACAAGTAATGACTAAAATCCGGACAATGATAAATGAGCAAAAATAATTTTAGCGTTCGACTTTTAAGTATCACAGAGGAAGATTTCACCGAAATAATATCTTTCATTGCTGCCGACAACTCTAAAGCCGCTGCAGATCTCGCAAACAAAATTGAAAAGAACTTAGAATTACTTTCTGATAATCCTTTATTAGGTAAATCTCCAAGTGATTCTGATCTGAAACTGCTTGGATACCGGTATTTGATTATTGAGAACTACCTATTATTTTACACAATAGAAAAAAGAACAATTTTGATTCATAGAATGCTTCACGGTGCACGAAACTATAAATCACTTCTTCTGTAACCAATTTCCAGCAATATAACGGCTTTGCCGCTAACCGGCAGCCCAGAACCACAATGCCGAACTTGTTAAATAAATTTGTAATTAGAACAAAACTTTCTTTTACAAACTAAGCCAAACAGCAGAGCCAAAACGGAAACACAACCTTTACAATAACACAAATGCCGAATGTGAAAACAGTTTACCCCGATTCACATATTTAACATTAGTATCGGGGCTGTCGCCTTGAGCCACTTGTTATACCTTTTTCTTATAGAAAACAAATATTTAATAAGCGTCTTTTCTTAAATCTATTGACAACGCATAAATAGTCTTTTCATTTTCATCGATCACGTAAAACAATCTATATTTACTAATTCTATAACGCCAAGTTTCAGGTTTGTAGTCTATTAATTTCTTGATATTGTTTCCGTAGTGTGGTTCTTCACGTAATTGAGGATAGATATGTTGGAATAGCTTCTTTTCAATGAAGGATTTATCACGATTGGATATTTTACCAATCTTCTTAATGAATTCTTCGGTTTCAAAAATATGATAATTATTCAATCAACCGCCCCTTTTTTGACTTCATCTCTGCTAAGCCGCGTTTCAAACTTTTATTGAGTTCAGAATTATTACGTATTTCTTCCATTTCGAACTCATCTACAAAAACATTGTGTTCGATAAATCTTTTAACAGCAGTTTCAATAAAATTAGAAATTGGTCTATTATCTCTATCTGCCAGTTTTCTAAATACTTTATAATTTTCTTCGCTTAACCGAAGAGTAATTGTCTTTGACATAAATACCTCTATGAATGTTTATAGTTCCTTTGCATTCTAATGTATTCATATCCATCGAAATATTCAATATCATTCTTATGGTAAAAGGTATAACGGCGTTGTTTTTAAGCCGCCGCCCAACACAGCAATGCAGCTTTGAAAACCAATGCCGATGATTATTTATTATTTCATTTTGTTAACTACACTCAAAGAGCAACTAACTTTTACAACGCTAATTTACAACCATACAAATACCGCAATTTTTAAAGCGGTCGGCCTTGAAGAACTGGTTAGGCATTATTTACTTCAACAACAGCATCTTTTTTGTTCGGAAATATTCTGCTGTCTGCAATTGGTAAAAATAAATACCACTGACTAATTTGCTTGCCTCAAATTCTACGCTATAATTTCCAACCGATTTATTTTCATTGACTATAGTTCCTACTTCTTTTCCTAATACATCATAAACTTTTATTGTCACAAAACATGCTTGTGGAACTGAGTAGTTTATTGTTGTACTTGGGTTAAATGGGTTAGGATAATTTTGTGAAAGTAAAAAATTAGTTGGAGTAATATTATTTGAGTTATTTTCAACCGAAACAATTCCCCCTGCATTGTAAACTGCTAGACCGTAATCAGTCCCGATCCAATTATTCCCGCTTCTGTCTATGGCGATGGAATAAACCCAATTATCTGGCAAACCGGAATTAGAAGTGTTATAAACAGTCCAGTTAGTTCCATTAAATTTTGCCAAGCCACCGTAGGCAGTCCCAATCCACTTATTCCCACTTCCATCAATAGCGAGGGAATAAATATAAGCATCAGGCAAACCGGAATTAGAAGTGTTATAAACAGTCCAATTCGTTCCGTCAAATTTTGCCAAGCCGACACCAGTCCCAATCCACATAATCCCACTACCTTCTATGGTGATGGAAAAAACAAAATTATCTGGCAATCCAGAATTAGAAGTGTTATAAACAGTCCAATTCGTTCCGTCAAATTTTGCCAAGCCGACACCAGTCCCAATCCACTTATTCCCGCTTCCGTCTATGGTGAGGAAATAAATATAATTGCTTGGCAAACCAGAATTTGAAGTATAATATACAGTCCAATTTGTTCCGTCAAATTTTGCCAATCCGCCCTCAGTCCCAATCCACATAATCCCGTTTACGTCTATGGAGAGGGAACGAACACTATTATGTGGCAAACCGGAATTAGAAGTTTTATAAACTGTCCATGTTGTTCCGTTAAATTTTGCCAAACCTCCTCCGTAAGTCCCAATCCACTTATTCCCACTACCATCTATGGCGATGGAAGAACACCCCCCATCTGGCAAACCGGAATTAGAAGTATTATATACAGTCCAGTTTGTTCCGTCAAATTTTGCTAAGCCGCCGATCCAAGCTCCAATCCACTTATTCCCGCTTACGTCCAGGGCAAGTGCACGAACACTATTGTTCGGCAAACCAGAATTACTTTTGTTGTAATTTATCCATGTGAGGCTCTGTGAAAAAACAGAAAAAGATATAAATAAAAGGATAAGTAGCAGATGTAATTTTTTCATATTACTCTCCAATTTAATGTAGATGCCTAACGGCATTGCCGCTAACCGGCAGCCCAAAACAAGAATGCCGAATAGTTGCAACTACTTTTTTATTTATAAAAATATTTATTAGAACAACCAATCTTAAAAAGCAACTATACTTTGTCAACACAACTTAATAGTTACAAAAATGCCGCACTGAAAAACGCTGTCCGTGTTGAGCGGCGTGTTAGGCAATACTAGCTATAAGCTGACCATATTTTTGAAACAACTATCAGAACAAATCCGATGAAAATTAATAGGTTCCTATAATCGTAATATTTTTTTGTTGCATTTTTAGCTTTCTCTAATTTATCATTGATTTCTGGAATTGACCTATCGATCTCATCTATTTGTTTTTTAATTACTTCCTTTGTCAAAGTCTCCCCAGAAACGGTATACATTATCTGTTGCTCTCTGAGATGCTGCATCAGTTGACCTCTCAGTTCAGCAAAGTGATGCGATTTATGCCCAAAATTAAAAACCATTATGGTCTTCTCAATACGCTTAAAACAAAGGAAAAATGAAAGGATTAGAATTAAGAATGCAAGTAGTTCAAGAGTATTTGCGGTAAATCCTATTTTTTGTGGATGGATGGTTTGACCAATATAAGCGCATAGCGCGCCAATTAATCCAGTAACGAAATAATCAAATTTTTGTAAAGCCTCGCGATAATGTTCGTAGGCAATTATGCTTCTTTCTTCCATTTTGCTCTCATATAATATTATTATTGTATTTAATCTACCTTTGTATAGTCATTTTTTAATTTTTCTACAGATATGATTTTTGCATATGTAACTGGGACGTTATCATATTCTTTACCTTGGAATGTCCATACTTTACCACCACCGGCTGAAATTGATGTTTTCTCTTCATAGGCAACACATTGCTTAAGAGTATCGTCATCACTAATTACAGGAACTCTTAACATTAATAATCTCAAGCTCGGATCAGAAGACACTTCTTCCATAGTCTTATTCATTCCTTCATAAAATTCACGTAATTCTTTACCAATTCCGACTCTATCAATCTTAATTCGTTCTCTAGTTAATTTGTTCTCATAAATTTCTTTTTCAGTTGGATTACTTTTACAGCTAGTTATCATGATAAGAATTAAGAACAAAAATAATATTCTCATTATTTCACCTTTTAATGTTGCCTAACGACGTTGTGCCTAAGCCGAAGCCCAACACAACAATGCTTTGTTTATTGAACAATTTTTTAATCATAACAAACTTTCATTTACAAACTACGCTGAACAGCAAAACCGAAACAGAACTGCAA
>Ga0209514_10004697_pt1 | contig 18140 bp, 16 predicted proteins | sample Subgrocontami58m_FD_187452 | JGI IMG/M metagenome (GOLD analysis project Ga0209514, IMG submission 187452) | Subsurface groundwater microbial communities from S. Glens Falls, New York, USA - GMW37 contaminated, 5.8 m (SPAdes) (version 3) | ecosystem: Environmental > Aquatic > Deep subsurface >...
ACCTGGTCGATCGAACTGGCCGCCAGCGCCGGGTCCGGGGCACGCGGGTTTTCACCGCGCAGGATGAAACCGATGACGGCGCCCAGCATCAGCCACGCGACGGCGGCGAGCTTGCGGGCATCGAGCCAGCGTCGGGCGTTGGCGGCGGGGATCAGTCGCGCCGGCAAGGCTTGGTCGAGTACGCGATCGTAGGCGCGGTGCAGTTGCGCCGACTGCGCGCGCCATTCCTCGACCGCCGCGCGCTGTTCCGGATGTGCGGCCAGCCAGGTTTCCACCTGCATCAACCGCGCCGGATCGAGCCGGCCGTCGGCATAGGCGTGCAGATCGTCTTCTGAAATCGGCGAATGGCTCATGTGCTGACCACTTTCAACATGGGGGCTGCCTCGCCGGCCAGCAAGGCCTTGAGGCGCAGGCGCGCGCGCGACAACCGGGACATCACGGTGCCCTGCGGTATCTTCAGGGCGCTGGCCACCTCGGCGTAGCTGAGCTCCTCCAGTCCCACCAGCAGCAGCACTTCACGCTGATCGGGCGGCAGCAGTGCCAGCGCCCGGTCGAGGTCGCGCAGTTCCAGGGCATCGTGCTGACTGGCGCGTTGCACCGGCACCGGCAGATCCTCGTCGGCGCGAAAGTCGATGCGATGATCGCGCCGGCGGCCATCGACATGCAGGTTGTGCATGATCGAGAACAACCATGGCCGCAAGTCGCGTTCGCGCTGCCACAGGCGCCATTTCTCCAGCGCCCGCTGCAGTGTCTCCTGCACCAGGTCGTCGGCCGTCTCGGCGCTTCCCGTCAATGCGCGCGCATAGCGGCGCAGGCGGGGAATCTCGGCAACGATGGCGTCGCGGCTGCTCACTTCGTGTCTCAGGGCCTGGCAATTTTCCAGGCGCCGTCCATCGCCTTCACCGGCGCGCGCGCCGCCAGTGCGCCACCGATACCGGGCAGGGCCAAGGACAATGCCGCAATAAGTGTTTTGGTTTTCAGGGTGTTCTCCGTTGGAGGGGTGGCACCCGATATACGGATGAATCCGGGAGTTTATTCCCGCTGGCACCGCAGAATCATCGGCGGACCGCATCTGTCGCTTACAATGAATTCCCTCCAATGTCCGCAGATCTTCGCCATGGCTCCCGAATACCTTACCGGCATCGATGAGATCGACGATCAGCACCGGGAAATAGAAGACGTCGCCAACGCCCTCATAGAAGCGGTGAATGCGAAGGACAAGTGGCACATCGTGCATTACATGGTGGTCCGCCTTTACGAACTGCTCCGCTTTCACTTCGCCGTGGAAGAGTCGGTGATGCGCATCGTGGGATTTACCGAGGCCGAGGAGCACAAGCGGGTGCACCGGGAGATACTACAGACGGTCGAACGCATCAAGGCGGCGACGCTCGATCCGAATGCGAGCGAAAGCGAGGAAGTCATGCGAAAGCAGTTCAGCTTCGTCACACACATTGTCGACCATGACAAGAGGCTGGCCGAGTTCGTCGTCGCCAGGATCGCCAGACTCAAGGCCTGAGGCCAGTTCGCCGGCGCCCAGTCAGGGCTGGCGCCAACTGATGCGGTAGATTGCGCCGGCGTGGTCGTCGGCGACCAGTAGCGAGCCGTCCGGCAGCGGCAGCACGTCGGCCGGGCGGCCCCAGGCCGATTCGCCCTGCAGCCAGCCGCTGGCGAAGCTTTCATAGGCGACGGCGCGGCCGTCCTTCACCCGCACCAGCGAAATCCGGTAGCCGATTTTCTTCGAGCGGTTCCACGAGCCGTGTTCGGCGATCAGAATCTGGTTGCGGTACTCGGGCGGGAACATCGTGCCGGTGTAGAAGCGCATGCCGAGGCTGGCGACGTGCGGCCCGAGTCGTTGTGCCGGCGGTTCGAATTCGCCGCATTTGCGCCGCGAACCGTATTCCGGATCGGGGAGGTCGCCGCCGTGGCAGAAGGGATAGCCGAAATGCAAGCCGGCGCGCGGCACGCGGTTGAGTTCGTCGGGTGGACTGTCGTCGCCCAGCATGTCGCGGCCGTTGTCGGTGAACCACAGCGTGCCGTCGGCCGGGCTCCAGTCGAAACCGACGCTGTTGCGAATGCCGCGCGCAAAAATTTCACGCCCCGAGCCGTCGGCGTTCATGCGCAGCATCGCGGCATAGGGATCGCCGGGGTCGCAGATGTTGCAGGGCGCGCCAACGGGTACATAGAGCTTGCCGTCGGGCCCGAAGGCGATGAACTTCCAACCGTGGTGGGTTTCCTTGGGCAGCGTGTCGGTGACGACCACGGGGGCAGGCGGCCGCTCCAGGCGCCGATCGATGTCGTCGTAGCGCAGGATGCGATTCACCGCCGCGACATACAGCGCGCCGTTCTTCCAGGCCAGCCCGCTGGGCATCTGCAGACCGTCGGCGATGCGCGTGACTTTGCCGGCACGGTAGGCCGCGTCGAAGCGCACCGCATGTACCTTGCCGGCACCCCGCGAACCGACGTAGAGCACGCCACCCTGCGCATCGACGCCGCCCAGCGCCATCTGCCGCGCATTGTCGACCCGCGCCCACAGTTCGATGGCAAAGCCCGGCGGCAGCTTGATGGTTTCCAGCGGCAGGGCGGCAACGAGGGTGGTCCATGCCAGCAGGGCGACGGCGAGCAGTTGTTTCATGGCAGATCCTTCCCGGCAAAAGTCAGCGCCGGCGGGACGGCGTTTGGCGCTTCTTGTGGTCGTAACCGGAAAATGCCGCCACATTGGACCGCGCCAGGTGCAATTTCCTGTAGCTGTCGATCAGACGCTGGTGTCTGTCGAGCCCCTCCAGTTTCATGCTCGTGGGTGTCAGGCCGAAGAAGCGCACGCTGCCGTCCACTGATCCCAGCACCGCGTCCATCCGCGGGTTGCCAAACATCCGGCGGAAATTGACCACGTAATCGTCCAGTTCCAGGTCGTCGTCCAGCAGCACCTCCAGCACCACATCCACGGCCTGATAAAACAATCCGCGCTCGACCGTGTTTTCGTTGTACTGCAGGAAGGCTTCCACCAGCTCCTTGGCCGCTGCGAATCGCTGCAAGGCGAGATTGATCAGCAGCTTCAGCTCCAGGATCGTGAGCTGACCCCAGGCCGTATTCTCGTCAAATTCGATGCCGATCAAGGTGATGATGTCGGTGTAATCATCCAGCTCACTCTCTTCCAGTCGTTCCAGCAGGGCTTCCAGGCCGGCATCGTCCAGGCTATGCAGGTTCAGGATATCGGCGCGGAAGGCCAGCGCCTTGTTGGTGTTATCCCAGATCAAATCCTCGATCGGATAAATTTCCGAATAACCCGGCACCAGAATGCGGCAGGCCGTTGCGCCGAGCTGGTCATACACCGCCACGTACACTTCCTTGCCCATGTTTTCGAGAATGCCGAACAGCGTCGCGGCTTCGTCGGCATTCGAATTTTCGCCATGGCCGGAAAAATCCCACTCGACAAAGTCGTAATCCGCTTTTGCACTGAAAAAACGCCACGACACCACGCCGCTGGAATCTATGAAGTGCTCGACAAAGTTGTTCGGCTCGGTCACGGCATTGCTTTCAAAGGTCGGCCGGGGCAAATCGTTCAGGCCTTCAAGGCTGCGCCCCTGCAACAACTCGGTAAGACTGCGCTCCAGCGCCACCTCCAGGCTCGGGTGCGCCCCGAACGACGCAAACACGCCGCCGGTACGCGGGTTCATCAAGGTGACGCACATCACCGGAAATTTCCCGCCCAGCGAAGCATCCTTCACCAGCACCGGAAAGCCCTGCTTTTCCAGCTCCTGAATCCCGGCCAGGATGCCGGGGTATTTCGCCAGCACGTCGTGCGGCACATCGGGCAGTGCGATTTCACCTTCCAGAATTTCGCGTTTGACTGCCCGCTCGAAGATTTCCGACAGGCATTGCACCTGCGCTTCGGCCAGTGTATTTCCGGCACTCATGCCATTGCTGAGGAACAGGTTGTCGATCAGGTTGCACGGGAAATACACCACTTCGCCGTCAGACTGGCGCACATACGGCAGCGAACAGATGCCGCGCTGCACATTGCCGGAGTTGGTGTCGTACAGATGCGAGCCACGCAATTCGCCATCAGGGTTGTAAATTTGCCGGCAGTACTCATCGAGTATTCCCGCCGGCAGCGCATCCTTGCGGCCCGGCTTGAACCAACGCTCGTTCGGGTAATGCACGAACGCCGCGCCGGCAAAGTCTTCCCCCCAAAACTGGTCGTTGTAGAAATGATTGCAGTTCGTTCGCTCGATGAATTCGCCCAAGGCCGACGCCAGGGCACTTTCCTTGGTCGCTCCCTTGCCATTGGTAAAACACATCGGCGAGTGCGCATCGCGAATATGCAGTGACCACACATTGGGAACCAGATTGCGCCACGAAGCGATTTCGACCTTCATGCCCAGGCCCGCCAAAACCTCCGACATATTGGCGATGGTTTGCTCCAGTGGCAGATCCTTGCCGGCGATATAGGTGCTCGCTGCCGAATCCGCACTCGTACCCCGACCCAGCGTCAGCAAGGCCTGCGCATCGGCATCCAGATTTTCCACCTCCTCGATCACAAACTCGGGCCCGGTTTGCACCACCTTCTTCACCGTACAGCGGTCGATGGAACGCAAAATGCCCTGGCGGTCCTTGGCGGAAATATCCGCCGGCAGTTCGACCTGGATCTTGAATATCTGCCGGTAGCGGTTTTCCGGATCGACGATATTGTTCTGGGACAGGCGGATGTTGTCGGTGGGGATGTTGCGAGTTTCGCAGTACAACTTCACAAAGTAAGCCGCACACAAAGCCGATGAAGCCAGAAAGTAATCGAACGGACCAGGCGCCGAGCCATCGCCCTTGTAGCGGACAGGCTGATCGGCCACCACCGTGAAGTCATCGAACTTGGCTTCAAGACGAAGCTTGTCGAGAAAGTTGACCTTGATTTCCATGCGGGATTCCCAACGTTCAAAACGAATTGGCCGCCATTATCGGGTTTTCCCAAAGGAAAACCCGTGCTTTTCAGCTTTCGCGGCTCAGGGGCGCCGGCGCCGGCGCCGGCGCCGGCACCAGCATGCATAGCCGCGACGAAGGTTTCAAGAATCAGGTACACCACAAAGCCAAGCCCGACCCGCTCTACGACAAGGCGAATCCGAAGAAACCTGCCAAGTGCAACAGGCCCGCCGACTTCACTCATGACACTGTCGCGAAGACCTTCATCTGTCCTGCCGGCAAGTTGTTTGAGAGCCGACTCACACAACTCGGCCTGAACGGACGTTGGCGCTTACCGCCATAGTTGGATTGCTGAGTGTCTGTACTCAATAATCCTGGACTCACCCTCTGTGCCCTTAGCATACGTAGGCGGTTGGAGAAAGCGGACGCTCAGGAACGTGGCTGCGCAGGCCTTATTGAGCAGCTCCCCTGCAACGCCGGGTTAGCTCCCCTTTAGAAACGAAGTCCTCTCCGGGTTATTGCTAGTCGCCTTTGTCATTTGCAATTCATCAAGCATGCGGAGCTTTAGCTTCAAGCCGTGCGTGGCTTCCACCTCTATTCGAAAAGCCCGAAAGTGTTCGTCGTTAGAAATAAAGAGGTCAGCATAGATTGTGTAGACGGAATGCATGCAGTCGAAGAACATTCCGCGGCTGTACTTTCGCTGCGCTTGAACTTCGGTCATCAGGGCAATAACGACCATTGGGCCACGTTGAAATAGCGCCTTAAGTTCTGTGAAGGTGTATTCGATTCTCTTCGCCATGTCGTGGATGCCAAGGGAAAACCAGAATCGCTCTATGACTTGACGATCGATAGCGGCACCAGCGCACAAGAACATGAGTACATAGAAGACCAAGATTCTGAAATGCCAAACGTAAGCCGGATCTTCGCGTTGCGATTTTGAAAGAAGCCCAAAGTGATCTATAAGTTTCTGAATCTCGAATTGGGCGGCCGCGGTTTTCGGATCTCGCGTAATGTCTATGGAGTCGAAGTTCGTGAAGGTGTAATAGTCCTTGCAGAATTTTCGCAATGCGCCGTTCAAGCGCTTGTGGTCGTTTGCGTCGAAGATCAATGTCTTTTCCGTAATAGCGCAGATGTCCTTCCACGCACTCGCATACATGCCAGATGAAACGAGATCGTATTTGGTTTCGTTTTGTGGGCAGCCCGCTCTTATGTAATTGACCAGTAACTCTTCAGGAGAAGGGAGCAGTACGTCCTGAAATATGTGTTGGGCAAAATAGATTAGCCTTTCTCGATGCTCTGAATCTTCAGTCGCCTGAATTTCCCACAATACAACGGGCGAAATGAACCATCCCTTGCCCTTGAGATTCAAGTGCGCTTTGGTTGCAACTGCATCCTCGTGCGCCAACTCACGTTGAAGGGCGTTCAGTGCTGATGTTTCGACGTAAACGCGAAAAAGTTGGCGGCGATGCATGGGGGCTAGCGAGGGTGTAGAAAATCCCCATGAGGGGCCGATTGGATTCGATTGCAGGGGTCCCTTGACCATTCCCCGACTGGAGATCGGCCCGTGGCGAGCATTTTGAGAGGTCGGTTTATTGGCATGGCATCCGCTAAATTCTCAAAGGGGTTTTTCTACAGCTTCAACGTGGAGCTGATCGGCGCTGCGCGTCTTTATCGCGCAGCGTCCCCTGGGACGAAGTGTTAGCCACCGATCCTCCGTGCTTCCGCCATTTCTTTCCAAACGGATAAAACCGGGGCTATCGTGTTAACAGAATCCAGATTGGACTCCTCAGTGTCGTGAATTACGATCTCCGCGCCGTTGCGTGTGAATGGTGCGCTGAATACGAATCCTGACCCATCTTCCGATGCCGCAATGAGATGAAGTGCCTCCCCCCGATTCGGCGCGTCCGCGGCATGCTGAAATGGCTGACCGGATTGAATTGTTGCAGTCCAAGCCTCGGCAATTGATATGAGGGAGTGAGCCTGTACGCGCTTCACTTCTGAAGCAACGGTGCGCCACATTCGATACTTATCGGATCGATCCTCAGGCCGTAGCTCAAGGAAGATTGCCTTGTGGCTACGCGTAAATAGCATCACAGCGAACACGTGATGGCCATCTACTCTCAACATGGTCTTAGCCATCTCGAAGAAGAGCATCGCCCGATCACGAAGTTCATTCCCGGTTGTAGGCAGCGTGGGCATGGTGCTAAGGCCATACTTCTGAATGATGTCCGCTTGCGTCGTTGGGTCTATGTCTTCTTTTCTGATCCTGCCTGAACTGGTGTCTAGAAAGGAAACCTCTCCTGTGGAGACCTTAACCCAGATAGACCGGCACTCGCCGTCGTCGACCATGCAAGGAGGTAGTCCCCAACCTTCAGCAGGAGAGGCTCCAGTATTGGCGTTTGGCAGGTCAATAAGAACACGCGATAGGAAGGTCCAGCAGTAGGCAAGCAATTCCAAGAATTCGCTTGTTGGGAAGTCTTCGATAACCCAGCGACGTTCAATCCGCAATTGAGCATGCTGTAGATACTCGGCAGGAATTCCCCTTTTCCTAAATTCGGCAAGAATATTAGTGGTAGTAATTTGCGGAGAGAATTTGGCTTCAAGAGTAGGGATCTCCGCATCAAGGTAGCTGCCAACAAGAGACGCTCTTAACTGGCTGTGCAGTTCAAGGTCTTTTGCCTTAACGATCGTGTTTCGTGCTTCCACCGACCATTTCATTTTTTCATCGGCACGCATTCTTGATTGCCACCCACCATACCAATGGTCGAAGTTCGGAATGCGTGCTTTGTCTGCTTGCAAGACGAAGGTCACATTCCGAAGCGCCTGAATGCATGCATTGATTTCAAGCCTGAAGTCTTCTGGGGAAAAGTACGCATCGAGAGCGCGAACCCAGTGAGTGCGGGCATCGAATAGCCGCTTACTCGCGGTTGCGCCGGGAATATCTGCGTTTGTCGTGTCCATTGGCAAGCGCTCTCGAGGTGGCTAACACTTATTCAGACGCAGAAACGTCCGGGGCATTTCCAATAATACGGATACGGTCGAAGTGCCTTTAAGGTATTGAATGACGGGGAGATTATCCGATCCCGGTCTCCTTATCAATCATCAATCATACGGACAGGGCGTAGACGTCCGCTTTGCGGAGCATTCGTGAGCGGTGGCTTGATGGCCGATTGTGTGAGTTCAGCACAATTCCACATTCCAGCCATTCTCCAGGATCGCACTGCAACGCCCCTGAGATCGAAGGACGAGTACTGAGCGCCGCGCCGCCTAGCCGGTGGCGATCCAGTCAGCGGCAAGTTGCAATGCCGCCTGCAGCGATTGCCGCGCGGATTCGCTGAGGTCCTCGCCCAGTTCGAAACGCTCGCCGTGAATTGCCAGCAGCCAGCAGGGCGGCGGTTCGCCGTCGTCGATGTCGGCGAAGACCTTGAGCACCGCCTGCGGGCTCATGGCGTGGGTGGTGAAGCTGGCGTCGCGCTCGGCTTCGATGCGAGAGAGCGTGCAGGGCGGCGCGGCGTCGACGCTGGCATCGACGAACAGCACGCGGCTGCGCCCCTGCAGATCCAGCGCATGTTCCACCTGCAGCTGGAAATCGGTGAGGCATTCGACCTCGCCCCATTCCGGATGGTGTGCCGCAAGCGTGGTGAAATGCTCGACGAACAGCGGCCCCAGCGCATCGTCGCCGCGGCTGGGATTGCCCCAGCCGAAGACCAGGACCGGCGCGGTCAAGGGGCTTCGCGGCTTAATCCGCGGTGGTCGCGCGTCGCGGCGTCGAGCACCGTACCGCCGGCACTGACTATTGCAACTTCGAGCGGCATCTGGCCGAGGGCATGGGTGGCGCAGGAGAGGCAAGGGTCGAAGGCGCGGATGGCAACCTCGATGTGGTTGAGCAGGCCTTCGGTGATCTCGACGCCGTCGAGGTACTGCTTCGCGACTTCGCGCACCGCGGTGTTCATGGCCTGGTTGTTGTGCGTGGTGGAGACGATCAGGTTGGCGCGGATCACCAGGTCGTTCTCGTCGACGCGGTAGTGGTGGATCAGCGTGCCGCGCGGTGCCTCGATGACGCCGACGCCGCGTTCCTGGCGCTCGCCGGTGGAGATCAGGTCATGGCCGGTGATGTCGTCGTCGTGCAGCAGGTCCTTGATGCTCTCGGCGGCATGCAGCATTTCGATCATGCGCGCCCAGTGGTAGCCCAGCGTGGCGCCGGTGACGCTGCCGCCGTCATAGGCCAGGAATTCCTCGCGTTCCTTGTCGGCCAGCGGCGTCGGAATGCAGTCGCACTGGGTGACGCGGGTCAGCGGGCCGACGCGGTAGGAGCCGTCTTCCGGGCCAAGCGACTTGAAGAAGGGAAACTTCATGTAGGACCAGGGCTTGACGTCCTCGGCGATCACATCCCAGTAGCGGCCGTAATCGAAGTGGTCGAACAGCGTTTTGCCGTCGGCATCGCGCGCGCGCAGGCCGCCGTGGTAGAGGTCCATCGCGCCGGAGGCTGACACCAGGCACATGCCGGCCGAGCGGAAGCGGCCGAAGGCGTTGTACTCGGGCAGGTTCTGTTCAAACAAGTTGCGGATCATGCCCACCGCGTCGCGGCTCCAGGCCACCATCTGGTAGATGTCCTTGAGCAGTGCCGCGCGTTCTTCCGGCGCCAGCGACTTGTTCACGCCGCCGGGAACCGAGCCGGTGCCATGCACACGCTTGCCGGCGGTCATGCGGATCACCTCCTGGCCGTACTTCCTGAGCAGCACGCCCTTTTTCGCGATCTCGGGATGGGCGGCGACGACGCCGACGATGTTGCGTTGGGCCATCTCCGAGCCGAAGCCGAACAGCAGGTCGGGCGAGGCAAGGTGGAAGAAGTGCAGGGCGTGCGACTGCAGGATCTGGCCGTAGTGCATCAGGCGGCGGATCTTTTCCGCGGTCGGGGTCAGTTGCTTGATGCCCAGCATCATGTCGAGCGCCTTCGACGCGGCGAGGTGGTGCGAGACCGGGCAGATGCCGCACAGGCGCTGCACCATGACCGGGACTTCCCAGTAGGGGCGGCCCTGGATGAACTTCTCGAAGCCGCGGAATTCGACGATGTGCAGCCGCACCTGATGCACTTTGTTGTCGGCGTCGAGCAGGATGGTGACCTTGCCGTGGCCTTCGACACGCGACACGGGATCGATGGCGACGCGGCGCAGGTTTTCGGGGGCGGTGGCGGTTTCGAGTTCGAAGTTCATGATGATCTCAGTCGTAGTGCAGCAGGCCGTGGCCGAGGCTGGGCGTGCGTCCGGCGAGCAGGTCGGTCAGCAGTTTCCAGATCGCATCGGCCGGCGGCGGGCAGCCGGGCAGGAAGTAATCGACCTTCACCACTTCGTGGATCGGATGCACCTTGTTCAGCGGCAGCGGCAGTTCCGGATCGTTGGGAATGCCGCCGTGGGACATGTCCGTCCCGGTGTGATAAACCTCTTCGAGCACGTCGCGCAGGTCGAGGTGGTTGCGCTGCGCCGGCAGGCCGCCGTTGATGGCGCAGGCGCCGACGGCGACGATGATCTTGCAGTGGCTGCGGAACTCGCGCAGCACATGCACGTTCTCGGCATTGCACAGGCCGCCTTCGATGAAGCCGAGGTCGCAGGTGCCGCAGTGCTTGATGTCGGTCAGCGGCGAGCGGTCGAACTCGACCAGTTCCAGCAGCTTGAGGATGCGCTCGTCGATGTCGAGCAGCGACATGTGGCAGCCGAAGCAGCCGGCGAGGCTGGTGGTGGCGACGCGCAGTTTCCTGGCGACGGGCGGGGCAGCGGACATCGGTGCGTTCATGATGCGGGTTCCTTGACCTGTTCGCCGATCGGCGACTTGTCGTACTTTCGTTCGCCGATCGGCACGGCGAAGCCCTTGCGCTTGGGCAGGATCACGCCGACCGGGCAGATGCCGGCAGCGCGGTCGGTCAGCGCGAAATCGGTGTCGGCGAGCTTGCCGGATTCGCTGTTGATGTGGATGCGGCGGCCGAGGATGCCGCGCCCGCCCATGGCGAACACGTTCTTGCCGTCGACCTCGCGCGAGGCCGTGACGCACAGGCTGCACATGATGCAGCGGTTGAAATCGAGCAGCACGTCGGGATGCGAGGCATCGACCGGGCGGTCGGGATAGAACATGTCGAAGTGCGGCGACATCATCTTGAGTTCGTAGGCCGTGGCCTGCAGCGCGCAGTTGCCGCTCTTCTCGCAGGAGGGGCAGAAATGGTTGCCCTCGACGAAGAACATCTGCAGCAGCGTGCGGCGCTTGTCGTCGAGCTCGGCACTGCGGTTCTCGACGTTCATGCCGGGCTGCGCCTCCAGGGTGCAGGCCGAACCGAAGCGGCCATTGACCTTCACCGTGCACAGCTTGCAGGAGCCGTGCGCGGCGAAGTCCGGGTGCCAGCACAGGTGCGGAATATAAGTGCCATGCGCGGTGGCCGCCTGCATGACGGTTTGTCCGGCGCGGAAGGGAATGTCTTCGCCGTCGAGCTGGAAGATGTTCATGTTTCTGCCTCATTCTGCAAATGTGCGGCGGCATCGTCGCGGCCGGTCATCTGGCGTGCCTGCGACAGGGCGGCGTCGAGGTCGAAGGCCGGCTCGTAATCGAGCGACATGAGGCGTCGTTCGTAGGCCGGGCGGAACTTGTTCAGCGTGTCGAACACCGGGTTGCAGGCGGAATTGCCCAGGCCGCAATGGCTGGCGCCCTGCATCAGGCGGTGCAGCTTGAACAGTTCGTCGATGTCGTAGGGCGAGCCGTGGCTCTTCGCGATCTTGTCCATCATGTTCCTCACCAGCGTGGTGCCGACCCGGCAGGGGGTGCAGAAGCCGCAGGATTCGTGGGCGAAGAAATGGGCGAAGTTGCGCGCCACCTCGAACATGTCGCGCGTCTCGTCGAAGACCATGAAGGCGCCGGCGGTGGGCAGGTCCTCGAAGGCGATGCGGCGGCTGAATTCGTCCTCGGCGACGCAGATGCCAGACGGGCCGGAAATCTGCACCGCCTGCGAATCGGTGGCGCCGCAGTCGTCCAGCACCTGGCGCACGCTGACGCCGTAGGGATATTCGTAGATACCGGGCCGCTCGCAATCGCCGCTGACCGAGAGCAGTTTGGTGCCGGTGGATTTCTCGGTGCCGTGCTGCGCGTACCAGTCGCCGCCGTGCGCCGCGATCAGGCAGGCGGCGGCCAGGGTTTCGACATTGTTCACCGTGGTCGGCTGGTCGAGGTAGCCGCGCGTGACGGGGAAGGGCGGGCGGATGCGCGGCCGGCCCGGCTTGCCTTCCAGCGATTCGATCAGCGCCGATTCCTCGCCGCAGATGTAGGCGCCGGCGCCGAGGTGGATCTCGATGTCGAATTCGAAATCGCTGCCGAGGATGTTCTTGCCCAGCAGATTGGCCTGACGCCGTGCCGCCAGGGCTGACTCCAGGGGTTCCAGCAGGTAGCGGTACTCGCCGCGCAGGTAGAGCAGGCCTTTTTTGGCGCCGACCACCAGGCCGGCAATGCTCATGCCCTCGAATACCAGGCTCGAATACGAGTTGAGCAGCACGCGGTCCTTGAAGGTGCCGGGCTCGCCTTCGTCGGCATTGCAGACCACATAGTGCGCCGGGTTGGCGCCTGTGCCGGGGGCATTGCGGCAGGCTTCCCATTTCTGGCCGGTAGAGAAGCCGGCACCGCCGCGGCCGCGCAGCCTGGCCTCCTTGACCTCGGCCAGCGTCTGCTCGGGGCCGCGTTCGAGCGCGGCGGACAAGGCCTGGCCGGGCACCAGATCGTGCGCCAGCAGGATGTCCTTGCGGCGGATGTTGTCCTCGGCGACGAACCACTCGGCCGGCCATTCGGCCACGGGTTTCTGCTCGCGAATCAGGCCGACCATCTCGCCCAGCCGGGTTTGCGTCATGCCGGTGACGGCGCGGTAATTCACCAGCAAGGCCGGACCCTGGTCGCACATGCCGGTGCAGGACGTGGTGTTCACGCTGACCAGGCCGTCTTCGGAAACGCGGCCGGGTTCGAGCCAGAGCTTCTTGCACATGGCGTCCATCAGTTCGCCATTGCCCAGCATGCGGTCGGTGATGTTGTCGGACCAGAGCACGCAGTATTTGCCGCGCGGCCGGGTGTGGAAGAAACTGTAGAAAGAGGCCGTGCCGCTGACCATTGCGCGCGGCCAGCCGATCGCCGCGGCGATATGGGTCAGCGTGGCGGGCGCCAGCCAGCCGAGTTGTTCCTGCGTTTCGCGCAGGATCTGCATGAGCCGCGTGCCGTCGCGTTGGTGGTGGTCCAGGACGGCTTCGATCGTATCGGTTTCGGTCATGAGGGTAGTCTCGAAAAAACAAGCGGGAAACATCGATGCCGCAATGCAGCATAGCGCTATCATGCCGCGCCGATTTAATCTGGGTCAACAGATGCCTGGTGTGAAATTAATGGCCCCAACAGAATTTCTCATTCCTCTCTGCTAGCATTTGAATTTCAAGCCTAATGGATTCCATGAATCACGACAGCCCCTTTGCCGCGCTGGGTAATGTAAGCGACACCGGTGAGGTGGAAGCGCAGGTGGCCGGGATCGTCCGCAGTTTTGCGCCGGGACACGATCTGGCGCGCGTGAGGCAGGCCTTCGGCCTGCTTGACAGCGCCTTCGATGGCGGTCTGCCCGGTTACCAGCGGCTCAAGACCCTGTACCACAACCGCACCCACACCAACGAAGTGGTGCTGTGTACCGCACGCATGCTGCACGGACTGCACCTGGCCGGCCAGGGCCTCGATGCCGACCATGTCGACGCGGCGCTGATCGGCGCCCTGATGCACGACGTCGGCTATCTCATGAGCGACGAGGAAGCCAGCGGCACCGGCGCGCAGTTCACGGCCAGCCATGTCATGCGCGGCGTCGATTTCACGCGCCGGCATTTGGCAAGTTTGCCGCCGGATCTGCTGGAAACGACGGCCAAGGTGATCATGCTCACCGATCACCGCAAGCATCCGGACTGGGTCAAGTTCGACAACCTGCAGCAGCAGCGCGCCGCCTATGCCACGGCCACCGCCGATCTGATCGGCCAGATGGCCAATCGCGAATATCTCGAGCGCGTGTTGCTGCTCTACTTCGAGTTCGAGGAAGCGCAGATGGGCGGCTTTGCCGACATCCACGATCTGCTGGAAAAGACCACGGCCTTCTACCGCATGACCCGGGGCCGACTCGACACCGACCTGAAAGGGCTTTCGGTGCATCTGGCGCAGCATTTCGGCGAGCAGACGGGTGCCGAACGGAATTTCTACCAGGAATCCATCGATCGCAATCTCGACTACCTGAACCGCGTCGTCGAGACCGACCGCGAGCATCGGCTGGAGCGCCTCAGGCGCGGGCACGTCGTCGAGAAAGTCCTGGACCTGAAGGTCGGCGACTGAATGGAACGCATCACGATTTCGCTCGATGGCGAACTGGCCGCCGAATTCGACCGCCTGATCGCCGAGCGCGGCTACCGCAACCGCTCCGAGGCGATGCGCGACCTGCTGCGCGCCCATCTGGAACAGGCGCGCCAGACGCGCGGCGAGGCGACGCACTGCGTGGCCAACCTGTCCTATGTCTATAACCACCACGAGCGCGACCTGGCCGAGCGCCTGACAGCGCTGCAGCATGGCCAGCACGACTTGACGGTGGCCACCATGCACGCCCATCTCGACCACGAGAACTGCCTCGAAAGCGTGGTTCTGCGCGGCCCCACGGCGGCGGTGCGCGGCTTCGCCGACGCGCTGATCGCCGAGCGCGGCGTGCGCCACGGCCAGCTCAACCTGATCGACGTCGAGCTCGATGCCGGACGCTCGCACGGCCACGGCTACCGGCCGGCCGGCAGCGGCCACGGGCATGTGCACCTGAAACCCAAGACCTGAGGTCGCCGGTGGTCGAACCGGATCATCTGGTCCTCGCCACCCGCGACCTCGATGCCGGCGCCGCCTGGCTGGAGCAGCATTTCGACGTCGCGCTGACGCCCGGTGGCAGGCATGTGCGCATGGGCACGCACAATCGCCTGCTGGGCCTGGGCTCGGGTTTCTACCTCGAACTGATTGCCGTCGATCCCGCGGCCGCCGCGCCGGGACGGCCGCGCTGGTTCGGGCTGGATACGCTGGATTTGCCGGCGGACAGGCCGCGTCTGATCCACTGGGTGGCGCGCAGCGACGACATCGAGCGCGACGCTGCGGCATGCGTCGAATCGCCAGGAGACATCCTGGCCATGGAGCGCGGCGACTATCGCTGGCGCATCGGCGTGCCGGCCGACGGCCATCTGCCCGGCGAGGGGCTGGTGCCGACACTTATCCAGTGGGATGTGCCCTTTCATCCGGCCGAGCGCCTGCCCGAGACGGGCTGCCGCCTGATGAAACTGGAAGGCTTCCACCCGCGGCCGGAGGACATCAGGACCGCGTTGGACAGGCTCGGGCTTGCGCCACGGCTCGACGTGCATCCCTGCGCTGCCGGCGAGCCGGCGCAATTGCTGGCCTACATCCGCACGCCGCGCGGCCTGGTCGAGCTCGACTGAGCGGCGATCAATTCACCGCGGTGTCGGCCGCAGCCAGGCGCGAACCGCGCGCCAGCCAGTTGCCGACGATGAAGCTGGTGCCGAGCAGCAGGACCACCCCGGCACCGACCAGCAACTCCTTGCCTTCATACCATTGCGAGATATCGGCACGCAGCCAGCGCGCCAGACCGAAGCCGGCCACCGCGAAACTGATCGCCGCCACCATCAGTCCCATGACGCGCGAGGCGATGCGTGCGCGGTGGTCGGCGCGCCGCAGCAGGCGCGTGATCCACAGGCCGTTGGCGCCGTCGGCCAGCAGCATGCCGGTGGTGAATGCCAGCCCGAGCGCCAGCGTATGCGCGAGCCCGCCATGCTGCGTGGCGGTGACGGCGAACAGCGCGGCCTGGCTAATGGTGTCGAAGGACAGTGCGAACAAGGCACCCACGGCGGCGATTGCCAGCGGATGCGAGGTCGCCTGCAGGCGGCGCAGCAGGCCGGCCTTGATGCCGACGGTGGCGACCATGGCGCCGGTCGGCGCAGTCAGCACGGCGCGCAGGTTGAGGATGCCGAGCAGCGTCAGGAAGCCGATGGAAATCCAGGTGCCGAGGTCTTCCATCCACTCCGGAACCTGCCATTTCGCCGACGCCAGACCGACGCCGAGCGCGATCAGCATGACGATGGCGCCATGCCCCAGCGAGAACAGCGAGCCACACCAGCGGGCGCGCTGCGGCGACAGGCGCAGGTTGTAGCGCGTCAGGCCGTCGATGGTGGCGAGGTGGTCGGCGTCGAGGCCGTGCTTGGCGCCGAGGATGAACACCAGGGTGAGCAGCGCGATCCAGTCGTTGGGTAGATCCATGGCAGAGGGAAGCGTTGGAGGAGGCGGTAAGAACTTGGGCAAATTTATCATACAAGTTTCGTGCCGAATCGCGACATCGAAATAAGTGCTTATTAATCAATGCGCAATTGAATGTGATGCGCATTGAGTGAATAGAAACTATCCGGTTTAACGTTTGCACTATCCGGTCATGGAGAGCCCGAACGGCAGAGCCGCGATTGTTTTGCGACGGTTGGCAACTACCCATCGTTCGCCTCGGCATGTCCGCTGAAACACTTTGCCTCGGCCGCTTGTGCTAAGGTCCATGCCCCCCCGACCGCGACTGCACCGAATGCCAGCCAAGCCTTTTTCCGCTACCGACCTGCCCGGCGGCTTTCCCGCCCGTTTCGATGCCGGAACCCTGCAGCGCGGCCGCGCCTATGCGGCGCAGGAACGGGTCCGGCTGCGGCGCATCGAGCGCGCGCCAGGACAGATCCACGTCGAAGCCGAAGTGCAGGGCGGGCGGCGCACGCCTTACGAGGTCGATCTCTGGCTGGAAGTCACGCCCGATGGCGAGGTGGTCGACATCGACAACGTCTGCATGTGCCCCATGCGGCAGGATTGCAAGCATGTCGTCGCCGCACTCAATGTGCTGGGCAAGGCCGCCGACATCACGCCAGCCGCCGCCGCGGGAAGCGCGGTGGCCTGGCATGACGGCGAGTTTCCGCAAGCCGGCGCGGCCGCCCGTGAGTGGCTGGCCTCGCTCGATCGGGTGTTTTCCTCGCCCGTGTCGGAACCGGTCGCACGAGCACGCGTGGTGTATCTGCTGCAGCCGGGAACACCGCCCACCCTCAGCCTGGGCAAGAGCCGGCCGCTGAAGAAGGGCGGCTTCGGCAAGCCTTCGCTGTATCGCCCGCAACCCTACGACCTGGGCAGCGCGCGCAGCCATCGCGATTTCATCCTCGACCAGGACATCCCTGCGCTGCGTTTGTTCCTGGCCTTGCAGACCGGGGGTGGTTACTTCTACAACGATGCCGTCGACATCGCCGGCGAAACCGGCGCCCTGCTGCTGCGCCTGGCATTGCGCAGCGGCAGGCTCTACCTGGCCGGCCTGGTGGAGCTGCCGCTCGGCGCCGGTCCGACCCTGCCGCTGCAACCGCGGTGGACACACAATCCGGACGGGCTGCAACAACTGGCACTGGACCTGCCGCCTGCGCTGCAATTGATCCCGACCTCGCCGCCCTTCTATCTCGATGCAGTCGGCAGGACAGTGGGAGAACTGCACTCGGGGTTGCCGGAAATGCTGTTGCAACAATTGCTGCAGGCGCCGGCGCTGAACGAGGCCGATGCCGTCCTGGTGCGCCAGAGGTTGGCACAAGTGGCCCGGGTGCGCGAGGTTTCGCTGCCGCTGCCCGATGCGCTGGAAGCCGCGCCGGCGGGGAAACCGGCGGCGCGCCTGGTGCTCGGCCGCGGTCGCTTTCGCCACCTGCCGCTCGGCCGGCTGCACGACGAACTGGCGATTGCCTTGCCCTGGCTCGATTATCCGGACGGACTCAGCGTGCCCGGCGCGGAGCGCCCGTCGCCGCTGATGCGCCAGTTCGTCGCCGGCAAGTGGCGCACACTGCAGCGCGACCTCGACGCCGAAGGCCGCATTTGGAGCCAGTTGCAGGAAGTCGGTCTGGAGCACTGGCGGCGGGCATCCGGCGGCACCCTGCATCTCGACCCGCCGCAGGACGCCCTGGTGCCGCGGCGCAACGATGCCGTGGGCTGGCTCGCTTTCCTCAACGAGGGTGTGCCCGAACTGGAGCGGCAGGGCATCTCGATTGAATTCGCCGAGGATTTCCCGTATTGCATCGCCCAGGCCGAGGACTGGTTCGTCGCGGTCGAAGAAGGGGTCGGCAGCGACTGGTTCGACCTCGACCTCGGCGTGCGTGTCG
>Ga0209514_10004700_pt1 | contig 18131 bp, 15 predicted proteins | sample Subgrocontami58m_FD_187452 | JGI IMG/M metagenome (GOLD analysis project Ga0209514, IMG submission 187452) | Subsurface groundwater microbial communities from S. Glens Falls, New York, USA - GMW37 contaminated, 5.8 m (SPAdes) (version 3) | ecosystem: Environmental > Aquatic > Deep subsurface >...
AGCCTTTATGATTCATCTTACTGAAACAGGAAAATTCCTTGATAACTGGCAAAACAACACAGAAAGCATTTCCTATCTTACAGGAGCTTTTTTCTCTTCCTCCACCAATGTGCCTTACGCGTATTGGCGCCGTGACAGTCGGCAGGTCGGCCTCCGCGGGGGTGATCCTCGTGTTCGGGGTGAGGACATTGGCGCGCATTTTTCGGTGGTGGTTTAACCTTTTATTTTTATGTCTCCTCTCCGTCCATCTCTTGAATCCACTTCATCCACTGCTTTCTACGAATCCCTCTCTTCGGTTTCCAGTGTCCGTGATTCTTTGCCCGAACAACATCGCGCGCATTTTGAAACTCTCCGAGACGAGATCATTGATTTTGTTGAAGCTCACGAGATTCCTAGAGATACGCTTAATAAACCCGATGCTCTCCGTGAGGCAGCCAAGAAACTTTCCATTCTAGATCTCACTCAACTCGCCACCCTTCTCGAACGGTTTGAGTATCTTCTTGTGCACAAAGAACCTCGTGAAGAAATCCCTGAAGCTCTCGAATATGTCGAGAAGTTTTATCATCTCGAAAAGCAATATACTTCTCAAGTCGAGCTTCTTGAGGAAGTAGGGGTTCTTGAAAATGGAACTATCCTGGGTATAGATGGAAAGAGATATCCCATCCCCACTCTCGAACAAATCGCCGTCCGTCTCTTTGAACGCCGTGAAGAACTCAAGACCAAACACGACCAAGGCTTTACCAAACTCCTTCTTGTTCCCTTTGGCATGAGCCTTGATTCTCTCCGAGAAACCCTCAAACAATTCCTTCTTAAATATAAAAAGGATAATCCCACTTTTGATCTTGATACTGATAAGCCTCTCCGGATTTGGGAAGAAGGTTATCAAGGAGCAGATATGGGAGATTCTCCCGAGCTTGTCTATTACCCACAGTCTTTTACAAAAGAGGGTCATGGGGGGAAGACAAAGATGGAGATACTTCAAACAAACTACCAATTACCCACACTCAAACAATCCTCATTCCCCGGTTGGACCATTCATCTTCTCCAACCCTCAAACCTGGAATCACAAGACACAGGAACTCCCACAGGTTTTGCTCCCATTCCCCGACAAGGCCAAGGAACAACCCAAGGAGACAAAGTCTCTCGTCCTCCTCTTGAAGCAGGTCAATCTCCCATCGAATATCTTTCCATTCTTCAAGAAGCCAAAGACAACGAAGACCTTCCTTATCATGGTGAATCAGGACTTACTCCCGAAGATTGGATCATGGCCTTTATGCTTCATCTTTCTGAAACAAGACAACAATTAGATAACTACGCAAATGATATAGAAAGTTCCACCTACCTTGCAGGAGCTTTTCTTCACTCTTCTGTCGGTGTGCCCTTCGCGTATTGGTACTATAAATTTCCGCATGCGTACCTCGGTGGGTTCGATCCCCGTAATCAGGATGAACGCTTTGGCACGCGTTTTTCGGTGATGGTTTAAACTTTGATATCTATGTCTCTTTTTCGACCAACTTCAGAATCCATCCATCCGGAAAACGTTGGACCCCTGCCTCCGCAGGGGTTGCAGGGTCATGTAGATCGCCACCCATCTGCTACCCCCACGGAGGTGGTCCCGCCTATGGCGGGATCACCGGAAACAGAAGTGAGTGCCCAGCGCACTTCGGAAATCCTCAACGAAGCCATACTCGCTTCTTCTTCGAGTGTCCGCGATTCTCTACCTGAACAACATCGTGACTATTTTGAAACTCTGCGACAAGAGATTATTGATTTTGCACAAGCTCACAACATCCCGAGAGAATCACTCGCCAAACCCGATGCTCTCCGTGAGGCAGCCAAGAAACTCTCCACCCCCGACCTTCAACGACTCGCTAATCTTCTTGAACGCTTTGAGTATCTGCTTAAAAACAAAGAACCTAAGAAAGGAGACTACACCGAAGCTCTTGAGTATGTAGAAACGCATCATCACCTCAAAGAACAATATGACTCCCAGTTTGCTCTCCTCGAACAAGTGGGCATTCTCAAAGATGATGCAATCACAGGCATAGATGGACAGGAATATCCCATCCCCACGCTCGAACAAATCGCATCTCGTCTCTTTGAACGCCGCGAAGAACTCTTTACCAAACATGACCAAGGTTTTACCAAACTCCTTCTTGTTCCCTTTGGCATGAGCCTTGATTCCCTCCGAGAAACCCTCAAACAATTCCTTCTTGATCACAAGAAATCTAATCCTGACTTTGATCTTGATACCAACCGACCCCTCTGGACTTGGGAAGACTATCAAGGAGCAGACATGGGAGATTCTCCCAAGCTTGTCTATTATCCACAGTCTTTTACAGAGGAGGGTCATGGGGGGAAGACAAAGAGGGAGATACTCGAGGAACAAGCCGGAAGACGATGGACCCCCACCTCCGTGGGGGTGGCAGAGGGGAGGGAAACAGGAACCCCAGGTTGGACCGTTCATCTTCTCCAACCCTCAAACCTAGAATCACAAGACACCGAAACTCCCAAAGGCTTTGCCTATATTCCCCGACAAGGCCAAGGAACACCTCAAGGAGACAAAGTCTCTCGTCCTCCTCTTGAAGCAAACAAAATTCCCATTGAATATCTTTCCCTTCTTCAAGAAGCTCAAGACAACCCCAACTCCCCTTACTCCCTTGAATCCGGCATGACTCCCGAGGATTGGATTATGGCTTTTATGACTCACCTCTCTGAAACAGGAAAACCCCTTGATGATGCATGGAACTCTGCAAGAACCGAAAGTCTCTGTTATCTTATAGGAGCTTTTTTCCCATCCTTAGCCCGTATGCCATTGGCGTCCTGGTATCGTGCTAATCATCAGACCACCCTTAGCGCGCATAAACCTGATGTTCTGTCCACGAACTATGGCACTCGCTTCTCAGTGATGGTTTAAATTTTAGATTATGAAAAAGTGTATGATCAGGTGTCTCGTATTTTTTCTCCTTTTTGTAGGAATCGGATATCTCTTTTTTGGAGGAGATACAGATGCTCTTATTGGAGAGTTGATTGAACAAGGGGAGACAATGGATGTCTTAGTGACCTATGATGAGAATAACAAACAGGAGTGTGATGGACTGGGGGTTACTCATGTTCCATTTGGCCAAGTGATTTCGACCTGCGGAAAATCTTGGTTAGTGATGTTTTGGGGGGAAGTGATAACTCTCAAAGACGATGGTGGAATCTCCGGCAGAATTTCTCAAGTCTTAGAACAAGATTTTCAACCCGTCTTTATTGATCATCAGGTAATGAATTTTCCATTTCATGAAGCTCAAGCAGGATCCGTGTATCAACTCGGTGACCTATTATTTGTGTTCGTGTTACAAAAAAACATGAATACACCACTTTTGAATCTTCCATTTGATGTAGAGACAGAGTGGGGTGGTGTATTAGTTTCTGGAGATCAGGGAGCCCACTGGCAATCATTCCTCATGTACCAAAATCCAATGACCGAGGGCGGATTGGTATTGCGTCATAATCCTGTCGGGATGTATGTAAAGCAAGATCAACTTTTCATTGATGTGTCTGATGCGGCAGGTGCCGGAAGCGGAGAAGGACAATTAACGCGATTTACATTATCGGATGACTATAAAAATTGGCTAGTTGAAGGTTGTTATTATCTTGTGCCAGAAGTGTATGAACAAGAGGATGGACAATGGATGTTGGAAGCTTCCGAGTATTGTCTGCTGTCATTAGAAAATTTTTGATCACTATCTTATGACCACTTTTCTTTTTCGCTGGATTATCAATGCGATTGCGTTTATGGCGATCGCGATGATCGTTCCCGGTTTTGAAGTGACTTCGTTTGGATACGCACTGTTAGCGGCATTTGTCTTGGGGCTCGTGAATGCTTTTGTACGACCTCTTTTATTTATCCTCACTTTACCTGTCACGATTATCACCTTGGGGCTTTTTGTTTTTGTCTTAAACGCCCTCATGCTTTGGATTGTGAGCAGTGTGATCGACGGGTTTGATGTGCAGGGATTTGTTCCGGCATTTTTGGCTGCGATTTTGCTTTGGCTTGTAGGGTGGGGGACAAATGTGGTTATCAAACATGCAAAAGAATGATTATGAAACACAACACATCATGGACAGTTCTTTCGATCGGCGGATCGCTTGTGGTTCCGCCCGAGGGAATTGATGTTGAATTTTTGAAAGCTTTGCACAAACTTCTTTTATCCGAAATCAAAAAAGGAAAAAAGTTTGCCGTCGTGGTGGGAGGGGGAAGTGTGTGTCGAAAATATCAACAGGCTGCAGGGGAAATAGGAACACTTACGCGCGATGATCTTGATTGGCTTGGGATTCATGCCACACGTTTGAATGGACATTTGTTACGGACGATTTTTCGGGATATCGCTCATCCGCGCGTGTTCAAAAATCCACATCAGGTTCCTCAAAAAAGCACTTATCCTCTTTTGGTGGCGGCAGGATGGAAACCTGGATGGTCTACGGATTATGTGGCCGTGTGTCTTGCCAAACGTTTGGGAGCAAACCAAGTGCTCAATTTTTCCAACATTGATTTTGTATACACAGCCGATCCGCGTAAAGATCCAAAGGCAAAAGCCATACCACAGATGACATGGAAAGAATTTAGAGCCTTGATCGGGGGCGAGTGGAAGCCGGGAATGAACTCGCCATTTGATCCCATTGCCTCGCGACTTGCAGCTCGGGCGGGGATTGAAGTGGCGATTCTCAACGGAAAAAATATCGCAAATGTGCAGGCATGTCTTCAACAAAAAAAGTTTGTGGGGACGAGGATTGCCTCGTAGGGGCAAGCGGCCTGTAAGTAGGAGCGAACGGCTGTTTGCACCTACACCAGGACCATTTTCGATTGACAAAAGGCGCTTTTCCCCGTACGGTGAAGCGCCCTTTTTGGGAGGTTCTTTTCCATGCAAACCACACCCAAGACGTACTACGACGTTCTGGGAGTGGCACATAACGCAATTCCCCAGGACATCAAGAAGGCTTATCGGCGACTAGCAGCCCAGTATCATCCCGATCGCCATCCAGATGATCCAGCATTTGAAGCGCGATTTAAGGAAGTCAGTGAAGCCTATGAAGTGTTGCGAAATGTGCGCAAGCGCCGCCGCTACGATCGTCAATTTGAGCCCATTGAAAGTGTGCTCGGATTTTTCCAACTGAATGCAGATGCACAAAGCGTTCTTGATCTCCTGCGCGAACATGCGCCCGTAGAATCTCAACGCGGAGCAGATATGCTTTTGTTCGTGGAAGTGAATGCAAAAAAGATCGATCGCGGAGGAATGGTGCCCCTGACCCTTCTGGGAAGGGAGGAGAGTTTTCTTCTGCGTGTACCGCAAGGGGAAACCATAGCGCGACTGCCACATCTGGGAGCCCAGGGAATCAACGGAGGAGAGCCCGGAGATCTTTGGATCAAATTGATCCCAAAATAAGGGATTTTGACGCAAACCACCTAGGATAAGGTGGTTTTTTTCTTGACTTTTTAGGCCAAAACGCTTAGGTTGATGGGTCATTGAGAGGATGAGTTTCCCCTCATGAAACGCTCTTTTCACAAGGAGACCAACGACCATGGTAAACACCAAACAGTCGCGTGTGAACTTTTCCGAGTTCGTGGCTTCACTTAATGTATATGTCAGGATCGGGGAAGATGGCGACATCGTGGACACACGTTCCGCTCTCGTCACAGCCTTTCTAGATCTGATCGCAAAAAATGGCATTGAAGACATCCTGAACTTGTACGAAGCTGAAGATCTTGCCGCCATGATGAGCGGCCACTTGCGCTTCGACAAGAAGGCAGCCGATCTCGTGCCCATGACCAAGATGGTGGACGGTCAGGAGACACCGATTCCTGGAGCAATGGAGATTCTCAAGATTCTTGGCGAGGTTTTGCCTCTGAAGCGCAAGATCCTTGTTCTGCTCGCGCAGGCTTCCAATGATCGTCAGATGTCCCGCAAGCTCACCCTCATCGAGAGCTAGGAGGGCTCCATGGCAAGGAAAAGCACTTCTCTCATCAACCTTCGTGGATATGTCCCAAGCGCTCTTACAAGCGGCGGCCGGGCAGCCGGAGAAATCCTGTCGGTTTTGGGTGCCGTATCTTCCGGACGCGACCCTATCGACGATAACGGAAATCCAGTCGGTCCTGAAACGATCGGCGAGATCAAGGAGGCGGTGAGGAAGGATCCGGGCACAGCCTTGACCATTCTTTCCTCTGATACGGCCACGGGCCTTTCCTGTTTTGGACGGGCACAAGTACTGGATGCTGTGATCGGCCTTGTCGGAGATGACGAGGCAAGTGCGGAAATGGTGCGAAAAAAATTCACGATTTCTGCTCTTGTGGAGATTGTGCGGGCACAAGGTGATCTTCCCAGTGCGATCGCCATGATCGTGGAGGCAGAGATTGTCTTTGACGCCATGTTGAGTGATGCGTTTGACTCGGAAGATAAAGAGCATTTTTCCCATTTCGTTCTCCTTTCCTGGGCCGCCAAGCTCAAGGATCGGGAAGATTGGGGCGACATGCTCGAACAAGAGGTGGAGGGTACCAAGCGCACCTTGCGCGAGGTGATCATCTCGGCCATCATGTTCGTCCATAACCCCTTTGATAATGTTGCAGATGATGAAGACCGACATGATGGGGAACATGCGGAAGGCGAGGACATGACGCTCTCCGCCGAGGTTGTGGGGATGTTTGGGCGCTATGGGATCGAGGTTGACTCCTTTGAGGAGATCTCGGAGTATCGGATCGAAGTGGATGACGACGAGCTCGAGGAAGCGCGCCGATGCTATACCCAGCGTCGCGCAGCACTCCGCTCCGCTCCGCTTCGCGAAGCGGAAGATGCCGCTTCTGCCACGCAAGACGTGGCAGACGATCTCGATTTGTAACGGGAATGACGTGCCCGGCCGGCTGACCGGTCGGGCCTTTCTATTTTTGGTGATCGAAGGAAAAAATAATGTTTCCTGCGCTCATCAACCTTTCCAACAGTTGGAGGTTTTATGACGTTCGTTCCTTTCAATGAAGAAACGTACCCCCTTGTTCCTCTACCAATGATTGATGATACCACTCCTCTTCGCGGTTTTCTGGATGCTCTCTATGACAAGATTAGCCATAGGGAAACACGCACCAATCGCGGTGCAGTGATGTGGCAAGGATATCCGGTAGGGCTATTGATCGGTTTTGGTTTGATGCCCGTCTTGCAGCGCCTGGCGCAAAAGCATGAACAACCCTTTGTCACACTTGCGGATCAATCGCGTGCCATGGTTGTCGCTGACCCCTTGATCCAAGCTGGACTGGTGTTGAGGTATGCCTCCATGCAAGAGGCGGCTGAAGATTTTGTACGGCGTGTGATCGATGCGACGGATCATTTTCTTTCTTTGGGCTGGCGGCCGGGGATGACCTTGTCTGCCGCTGCTCTGGAAGAATGGGAAAAGACAGGGGCCGATCAGTTGGTACGGCGAGAAATTGCAAAGCAACGAGGTCAAGCGTTGGGAGAAACATCCGTGGCCGGAGTCGTGTGGCAACGTCCGGTTGCCCTGTTTTTCCGTGACCTGATCGTGGTAGCGCAGGAAAAGGCAAGATCGTGGTTTTTGAAGATTCAGGAATTGAAGACGCGAGTTTCACCCGTCCGTTGTGGCAAAACCTTTTTGCCTCTAACAGCGCGATCAGTACAGTATCTCGCTTCGAAAGCGAGAAGGTTGGAGCCTGATTTTTCCAAACTGCAAGTCAGTATGGACTTGCATAGCGAAATTTGGTGGCGCGAGTGGGTGGCGAAAACAGAAGAAGATTTGCTGCTTCATGATCTCTGGCTGACAGCACTTGATGAACTGCCTTTGCGATCTTGTCGCATTGCGCGTAGCGCCGTGGAAGAAGGGGAGATAGGGGATTCCGCCCGTGGGCCTTCCTATTTTGCCGAAGCATGGTTCACCACTCAAGCTCTATTGGCTCTGCTTGATCGACCTTTGTCCGCCATCGTATCGGTGCGCGTGTATGAATATGTACAAGGACTTCAGACCTTGTCACGTCTTGGAGTAAGGAAGGCTATTTCTCGCGTCATGGATCGCCTGGAACATTTGGCTCCTGGGATTTCCGAGACGTCAAGGCAGGTCATCCGAAACCATGTACGAGGTCTTCTCCAAGAGATGTTGGCATGGAACAAGCGTCCGACGGTTGGTATGCAGGCAAATGTATTTTTGGACGCTCGGTACGGGGAGATTACCATCAATCCAAGAGAAGCTCTGGATTATGCTACTGGGGAAGATATTGGTTTGAGTATGCAGATTCCAAGAAGCGCCAAGGATCGAGCAGAGATGTACAAAAATATCGTTGAAGCGCTTCCCTGGGAGGAAGTTGATGTGGTCACTATGCACGCTATGATCAAGGAGGGTGCTCTTCCTTTGGCCATGATTGCACACGGACTGGCCCGGATCCCCACTGAAAATCGCGAGCCCTGTTTGGATGCCGTTTTGAACGCACCTGCGATGGATCAAGAGGTATTGCGGATATTGTTGGACGAACGTGTCTTGATTCTGGATGGTGATTTGGTGAAAAGGTTTTTCGATGTTCTGTCCTTGGATGATTTGAAAAATTGGATAGTGCGTTTGATCTCTGGAAATCTCCTGCCACTTGAGAAGATCAGTAATCAGATTCGCTTGATTCTTAAAATGTTTTTGCGTTTGTCCGCACAGGATGTACATGAACTTCTGGATAACCCGAAGAATCGTCAGTGGTGGTCTGATGAAGTATTTGGAGAACTGTATGACAAGCAGTGTTTTAATCGTGCAGACATTCCTATTCCTGCGTGGCGCACCTTTGTCAGTGAAGTCATGGGAGAAGATCGTTGGATTCGATTCATGCTCACTGGAAGTGTGCTCGAGCGAGAGAAGGCTTATGTCTCGTTGAGTCTCAAATTTGCTGATGAGTATCGTATCCCTTGGAATCAATTGCACATTCCTTCGATGAGTGAGTTGGATTGGCCATTCATTTTTGCAAGAGAAGGAGATGCTTTGGCTGAGATCTTCCGTCAATATGCCGAGGAAGATATCCTGGCTTGGGCATATGCGGATGAACCCTTGGAAGTTTTTGCTGATCGCCTGCGATCGTTTCTTGACAACCGCGTTGCTTACTATGTACGTTTCGGCACCACGCCGCCCACCCCTTCTCCTGAAGAATGAGGGTGGGCTTTTTTTATCCTCTCTACTAAAAAATAAAACATAAAAATCCCTCCGAAGTCCTTGCCATCGGCGGGGACGAAGGGGGATGCGCTCGTTATAGATCTTATGAGACCTCTATGGCCTATTGTTGTACAATAGTTCTCATGGATTCTTCTTTACTTTCATCTCTCAATGAAGAGCAACAACAAGCCGTGACCCATCGAGAGGGGCCTCTTTTGATTATTGCTGGCGCAGGGACAGGCAAAACCATGGTGATCACTCACCGTATTGCTTGGCTTATCGCAGAAGGTTTGGCAAAACCCGAGGAAATTTTAGCGCTTACGTTTACCGATAAAGCCGCAGGAGAAATGGAAGAACGTGTGGATCGTCTGTTGCCTTATGGATATATCAATCTGCAAATTTCCACCTTTCACGCCTTTTGTGAAAAAGTGTTACACACACATGGGGTGGAGATGGGACTTTCTCCTGACGTACGTTTATTAAATGAGCTTGATACTTGGCTTTTGATGCGTCAGCATTTTGATCGTTTTAAATTAGATTATTATCGACCACTTGGAAACCCCACGAAATATCTTCGCGCCTTGCTCACGCATTTTTCCCGTGCCAAAGACAATGCCGTTCTTCCGGAAGATTACCTTGCGTATACGGAAGAACAACGGGCAAATTTGGATCGCACAGGAGGAGATGACGCAGCCACAAGCGAAGTGGGTCGTTTGGAAGAACTCGCACAGGCCTATCATACGTATCAGCAGATTTTACACGAGCAAGATTGTTTTGATTTTGGAGATTTGCTTTTGCACACCCTTACTCTTTTGCGCCGACGTCCTCGAGTATTGCAACATCTGCAAGAGCAGTATCGTTTTATTCTTGTTGACGAGTTTCAAGACACCAATCATACCCAATATGAATTGGTAAAATTGTTGGCAGCTCCAAGGAATAATCTCACAATAGTGGGGGATGATGACCAGGCGATTTACAAGTTTCGTGGTGCTTCTCTTGTGAACATCCTTGCGTTTGAAGCAGATTATCCTCAAGCCAAAAAAATTGCTCTTATAAAAAATTATCGTTCCTCTCAAGCCATTTTGGATCACGCCTATACACTCATTCAACAAAACAATCCACATCGTCTGGAAGCGCGACAAGAAGGCGTTCTTTCCAAAAAATTAGTTGCGCATCAAAAACACCCAGGAGTGATTGAACACATTCATTGTGCAAGGGAGGAGGATGAAGCGCGACACGTAGTGGAAAAAATCCTTTCCTTACAAAAAGAAGATTCTGAACGTTCGCATGGGGAGTTTGCCATTCTCGTGCGTTCCAATGATTCTGCCTTGCCGTTTATTCAGGCACTTGAGCGAGAAAAAATTCCTTATCAATTTCATGCCTTGCGCGGTTTATATCGCAAGCCTGTGATTGTGGACGCTCTTTCCCTTTTACGCGTGATTGATCAGCCTCATGACAGTGTTTCTTTTTATCGATTTTTATCCTGGCCTCTCCACACGCTTTCCTGTGAGACGCTCTCTTTCATTTGTCAGGAAGCTCATCGTCGCGGAGTTAGTTTATTCCAGGTTTGTCAGCAGATTCGTCTGCTTTCCTCGCTTCCTTCTGGCGAGGGGGAGACCGTGGAGGCATTGATACAAAAGCTTGGACAATTCCAAATGGCGATGCGGACAAAAAAAGCATCAGAATTATTTGTGACTACCCTGCGGGAAATTGGGTATGTGCAAGCCCTTTCCTTGTTGCATGAATCTGTGCAAAAAGAATCCTATCAATGTTTACAAAAATTTTATGATCGCATTCGCGGGTTTGAAGGACGCAGCCCTTCTTTTTCTTTGCATGATTTTCTTTTGGAATTTGGGGAAGAACTAAAAGCAGGAGAAGAGGGAAGTTTATCATCTGATCCTGAAGCAGGACCTGACGTGGTGCATGTCATGAGTGTGCACGCATCCAAGGGATTAGAGTTTTCTTATGTGTTTGTCGTGCATTTGATTGAACAGCGTTTTCCAACAATATCGAGGCGTGAAGCCATTCCGCTTCCTACTGCTTTGGATCGCGATGTCATCCTCGGAGAAGATTGGCATTTAGCCGAGGAACGACGATTGTTGTATGTGGCCATGACACGAGCAAAGAGGGGATTATTTTTGACGTCGGCTGAAGATTATGGTGGTGCAAGGAAACGACGCCTCTCGCGTTTTTTGAAGGAACTGGGATATGAAACACCCCTTCCTCATCCTTCTCTTCCTGGCTCTTCCCTTTTCTCATTTGTAGCGCTAGAAGATAGGAATAGTCCCGCGATTTTTGTGCTTCCTTCTCATTTTTCGTATACACAACTTGCTGCCTATCAAACGTGTCCGCTGCAATATAAATATGCTCACCTTCTTCGTGTGCCTATTCCTGGAAGAGCCTCTTCTTCTTTTGGAAGAACCATGCATGAAACTCTTTGTCGTTTTTTTAAATTATGGATCGAACGAAATACAAATACTCAAGGAACGTTGTTTGGTGAAGCGGTCATTTCCTCGTCTCTTCCGGCGAGTTTGGAGGAACTCCTCAAGATGTATGAGGAACAATGGTTGGATGATTGGTATCGTGATGATACAGAGCGCGAAAAATATCGGGCGCAGGGGAAAGTAAGCTTGATCGGCTATTATAAACTTTTGGAACAGGAGCATCCGTTGCCTCGGTATGTGGAGCAAGAGTTTACTTACAAGTTGGGGTCTTATGTTTTGAAAGGACGGATCGATCGCATTGATGCAAAAGGGGATGGGGTGGAGATCGTGGATTATAAAACCGGGAAACCAAAACACGAAGAAGACATCACCAAAGAACAAAAAGAACAACTGCTTTTGTATCAAATGGCTGTACAAGAAGTTTTGGGACTCAAACCTGTGGCACTTACTTATCATTATCTTGAGGATCATTCCCGAGTGACATTTTTGGGAACAGAAAAGCAATTGGAACAGGCAAAGGAAAATTTATTAGAACGACTGGAGGCTTTGCGCAAAGGAGTTTTTGATGCAACACCAGGCTTTCATTGTCGCACCTGTGATTTTGCAGATATGTGTGAGTGGCGTGATTGAGTTTCTATTTTATGTTTTCCCTGAAACATCTTCTTCCCTCTGCGCTTGATCGCGCGCATGTGACACAGCAAGTGACAGCAAGTCTTATTGTGATGAAGGCTGATCAATTTCTCGTCTCGATATTACCAAGCGCGGCAAAAACTGAAGCCAAAACTTTAACGCTTACAGGAACTGTTTTGGTTATTGGATGTCGTTCTTCTGCACTAGGGGAGTTTGTGAGACAACAAGAAGAGGGCCTTCTTTCTTTTTTAAAACGGGAATTACCGCAGGTGCAAATCAGTCGTGTGCGTATTCAGATTCTTCACGCATTTCCTCCCACAAACAGTTCTCCAGATGGTACAATACAGACACTATGACCTTTCATATTTTTCTTCGGTGGATGGGCGGAGCAACCCTCATAGCCTGGCTCACTTGGGGAAGTGTGCTTTGTTTTATCAATCCTTTACAGACCGGGGGAGTGGGTTTTTTTCTTTTTTATACAACCTTTGCCATTGCCCTTGTAGGAACGTTCACTCTTATCGGAACTCTGCTGCGCGCTTGGAGGAAAAAAGATGTTCTCCTTTCACGTCATGTGACGCGATCCCTTCGCCATAGTTTTCTTTTTACTCTTCTTATCATCGTTGCGCTTTTTTTGCTTTCTCTTCGATTATGGACCTGGTGGCTTATGGTTCTTCTCCTCCTTTTGGTGTCTTTCATTGAGTTTCTTTTCTTAAGCTTAAGAGAGCCACGGTCTTTGGAAGAGGAAAGGAAAGATGAACAATAATTGTATCCATCCTTTGCTTGCTCCTAGGTTTAGCCTTGAGTAGAATAAAAAGGTCACGGCCTTTCTTTTTTTTCTATGTTTAATAAATTATTAGGACGTTTTTCAAAAGATTTGGGGATTGATTTGGGGACCTCCCATACTCTTGTCTACGTGCGAGAAAACGGCATTGTGATTCATGAGCCGTCTGTGGTGGCTTTAAATACACGCAATGATCAAATTCTTGCTGTGGGAACCGAAGCCAAAGACATGCTTGGAAAAACTCCGCCTCATATTCAAATTATTAAACCTCTCACAAAGGGGGTGATCGCAGATTTTGAGGTGACGGAAAAAATGCTTAAGTATTTTATAGATAAAGTGCATGCAGAGTCCTTCACGATAGTGCCAAGACCTCGCGTGGTCATGGGCGTGCCTTTGGAAACAACCGAAGTGGAAAGAAAAGCAATTGAAGATGCCGCTTTGTCTGCCGGGGCACGCGAAGTTTTTTTGGTAGAAAATCCTATGTTAGCGGCATTGGGATCCCGTCTCCCACTTTCAGAGTCTGTTGGAATGATGGTGGTTGATATTGGAGGAGGAACAACCGAGATCGCTGTCATGAGTTTAGCCGGAGTGGTCGCGTGGAAATCTTTAGATATTGCAGGAGATGAAATGAACAAAAATATTATTCAATATACGCGTGATACATTTAATCTCCTCTTGGGAGAACGTGTCGCAGAACGATTGAAGATTCGTATAGGGACAGCTATGGAGCCAGAGGCGCCTTTGGAAATAGAAATGCGTGGCCGAGATCTTTTAAGCGGACTTCCCAAAGAATTGATGGTAAACGACACACAAATTCGTGAAGCGCTTCAGCGTTCTGTTGCGATCATTTTGGAAAATGTCAAAGCGGTTTTGGAAGTGACTCCTCCGGAGTTGGTCGCAGATATTTATGAGCGTGGCATTGTTTTAACCGGAGGCGGCGCTCTTTTACGGGGACTCGATACGTTGATTGCTCGTGAGACATCCATTCCTGTGCGTGTCGCAGATGATCCCATTACGGCAGTGGTGCGAGGAGCCGGAGCTTTATTGGAAAACGAATCTTTACTCAAAGACATTGCTCTTCCTTCTTCTCGTCAAAGTGATCTTCTTTAATGGAGTTTATGCGTTTTTCTCAAATAAGACGTGGTTTGCCATTGATTCTGGGGGGATTTTTTATTTTCTTTTGGGTGGGAAGTTTTTTTGCTCCTTGGCCTTGGATGCGTTGGCCTCAAAAAGTGCAGCATATTTTTGTGGAAGCTGGAACTCTTGTTTTTCAACGGAGCCAATGGTGGTCAAAAGCATCGATCATTACCCCTGAAGAATTAGCAACCTTGGAAGCGCAGCGAGATGCCTACGCGGTGGGATATGCACAAAGTCTTCTTTTAGAAGAAGAGAATGTTCAGTTAAGAGAGCTTCTCAATTTTTTAGATCGTCAACCGTATGATTATGTGACAGGATCGGTCATTAGCCGTTCCATTGCTTCCACTTCTACCACTTTTGTGATTGATCGGGGGAGTGTGGACGGGCTTTATACGGGAGCACCTGTCATTACTGGACAAGGAGTGTATGTCGGAAAGATTATCGCCCTTACCCCCACAACAGCAACCATTTCTCCTCTCACCAATACCACCAGTGCCACAGCTGTAAGTCTTTTGAATGAAACACGGACGATTGGTATTGCGCAGGGAGAAGGAAATCAAGTAGTCATGATTCATTATATTCCTCAAAACGAACAGGTAGAGGCAGAGGAGATGGTGGTGACATCTGGTTTGGAATCCTCGGTTCCCAGTGGACTTTTTGTGGGGATTATTACCGAAGTCAGAGGAGAAACATCTGCACCATTTCAAGAAGCGATCGTAGAACCTTGGGTGGATGCGCGCATGGTTCGTTTTGTTTCCGTGCTGCTTTTAAAGGAAGGAATATGAAGTGGTTTTTAGGACTAGGTCTTTGGTTTTTTCTCGTCGTGTTTGAACTTTCTTTTTTGCGTTCTCTTCCTTTTCCATGGATGATGCTTCCTTGTGTTTTTGGCGTGAGCGTTTATTTACTTCAACATCACCATATCCGACAAGCCATGGGATGGATCGTGGGGTATGGCGTGATCCTAGATCTGTTACGCCAAGGCCTTGTTCCTTTTGAGACCCTACCCCTTCTCCTTGGAACCGCGGCCGCCTGGTTCGGCTCCAAAAGTTTTTTCTCTCATCGGTCTTACTACGGTCTTTTGGCCAATACCTTTTTTGCGTTTGGTGTTCTCTGGATTGTACGCATGGGGGAATGGGGTGTTCTCTGGTTTTTTCATCCAGCGTCCGTGATGTGGAAAGAAAATTTTTCCGTGTTTCTCGTTCAAATACCTCTCTTTTTCTTCCTGATCACCTTTCTATTTTTTAGTGCCAAAAAAATCAGGCGTTTTCTTGCCATGATTTTTTTTACTCCCAAAATTTCTTAACATATTTAAGATTCTTATGCGTTGGTTTCGACGCTCTTCCTCTTTCTCGCCCACCGAGATATTTCCTATTCAGGAAGGGGAGTTTGGTATTCTTTCTTATACAACATCTGAAGTAGATACTCTTTCCTATGAACAAGGAGATCTTTCCTCAAAAACAGCGCCCAGTGTCTTTGTGGGTGCTCCCATTTCAAAAACGCGTTGGAAAGCGGCAGGAGTGATCGGTCTTTGTTTTTTTCTTTTACTCATAGGAAAAACAGCTTACCTTCAAATCATTCAAGGAGAATCTTTTCGCGCATTAGCAGAAGGGAATCGTGTGCGCACCCATGTACTCATTCCTCCGCGAGGAGTCATCTATGATCATGAAGGAGTTCTTTTGGCGGAGAACGTACCAGATTTTGAAGTGATCATGACTTTAGCGGATATTCCGGCAGATACTGTTTTGCGTGAAGAGGTTCTTGCCACAGCCACGTCTCTGATTGGTGTACATCGCGCGGATATTGATCTTCTTCTCACAATCTACGCAAGGACGCCCATCGATCCTGTTCCTGTGCGTTCTCATATTCCTTATGAGACAGCCATGCGGCTTGCGATTGATCTTGCTTCTTTGCCTGGATTTGAATTACGCATTTCTTCCATGCGTTCTTATCCTTCTTTTTTTTCTTCTCTTTCTCATGTGCTTGGGTATATGGGAAAAATCAATGAGGAAGAATTTGTCTCTCTTGAGGCAGAGGGGTATCAGCTTATTGATGAAGTGGGAAAAACTGGAGTGGAGCAAAGTGCTGAATCTTTTTTACGTGGGGTTCCTGGGGAGTATTCCGTAGAGGTGGATGCACAAGGTCATGAGTTTTTGATTCTTTCAAAACAAGATCCTGTGGCTGGCGCTTCTTTGATAATCAGTATTGATTCCGCTCTCCAGGCTTTTATCGAACAAACCCTTCAACAAACACTTTCGGAGATTGGGGCTTCGCGCGCTTCTGCAATAGTGATGGATCCTACAAGTGGGGCTGTACGAGCACTCGTGAGCCTTCCTGCCTATAATAGCAATTTGTTTGCAAGCGGTATTACGACCGAACAGTATGAAGTACTGATACAAGATCCAGATCAACCACTTTTTCCTCGTGCCATTTCTGGTGAGTTTCCATCAGGTTCCACCTTTAAACCTTTTGTCGCGTACGCGGCCCTGGCTGAGGGAATTGTCAGCGAGCATACGAGTTTTATTTCCACGGGGGGGCTTAGTATTTCTGAATGGTTTTTTCCTGATTGGAAAGCAGGAGGTCATGGGGTTACTGATGTGCGTAAAGCTATTGCCGAGTCTGTGAACACGTATTTTTATATTATCGGAGGCGGGTATGACACATTCACGGGTTTGGGAGTGGAAAAGATTACCGATTATGCAGCTAGTTTTGGATTTGGATCTTCCACAGGGATTGATTTGAGCGGAGAGGCTGATGGTTTTTTGCCTTCCAAAACATGGAAAGAAGAGGAAAAAGGAGAACGTTGGTATGTGGGAGATACGTATCATTTAGCGATTGGTCAGGGGGATTTACTCGTGACACCTTTACAAATGGCGTCCGCTGTTTGTGTGCTTGCCAATGGAGGGAATCAGGTGACACCACATCTTGTGGAGTCGGCTGTTTTAGGGGGTGGGGGTGAAGAAATATTTTCTTTTCCTTCTGAACCGATTGAGGGTTTGGATACGACCGCGTTACGGGTGGTGAAAGAGGGAATGCGACAAGCTGTGACAAATGGAAGTGCGCGTCTCTTGAGCACCTTGGTCTATCCGGTTGCCGGAAAAACCGGAACCGCGCAGACCCCGGGAGATCGTCCGACCCATGCGTGGTTTATCGGGTTTGGACCCTATAGTGATCCGGAGATTGTGGTAGTGGTTATGATTGAAGAAGGAGGGGAAGGATCTTCGGTGGCTGCTCCTATTGCTCGAGATATTTTTTCTTGGTGGTTTGCAAATCGTTGATTTTGTAATTTGGGGTCAAGTCTGGCTTCGGGCTTTTTTATTAAAATACCACCAACATCCATCCGTCGTAGGGGCGAACGGCCGTTCGCCCCTACAGGTACCATCCCACGCCGCCCTCCGAGCACGGCAGAATAAAAAAAGCGCTTCCTTCGTTATTTGAAAGCGCGCGTGTTTATCATTCCACTAGAATGAATTGCTCGCAGGGGTAGCGATCAAAGGATCGTCCTTGCTCAGAGAACTTTTCGAGTCCACGAAGTTCCATAGTCCATCTTCCTTGCCCCTCATAGAAGACTCTACCGGCCGTTACCACTTCTTCCACTTCGATGGATTTCGGGCGTCCGTATCCTTGTACCTTTCCATCTTTTGGCTTGAGAAGCATGCCGGGAGAAAAAGGCGGTTGTACACCCTCGATCCTGGCAAGGACAGCTCCTTGCAGGTAAGAAGCTTCAAGAAATTCGTAGCTTGCTGCGGAGTCGATGATCAGTCCGCTTCCGGATACTCCGGCTCGTGCAGCCGCCGTACGGAATCTTTTCACCAGTTCTTCAGGTTCGATTTCGTATACCGTTTTTTCCACCATGGAAAGAAGCTCCTTTGGTGTTTGAGCGGTTCGTTAGCAGAGACTAGCGATCATCCCAACGATCATGGACAGGAGAAGAGGATATTTCATCATCAAAGAATCCGCTCCAATCTGTTTGCTGG
>Ga0209514_10004702_pt1 | contig 18130 bp, 15 predicted proteins | sample Subgrocontami58m_FD_187452 | JGI IMG/M metagenome (GOLD analysis project Ga0209514, IMG submission 187452) | Subsurface groundwater microbial communities from S. Glens Falls, New York, USA - GMW37 contaminated, 5.8 m (SPAdes) (version 3) | ecosystem: Environmental > Aquatic > Deep subsurface >...
CACAAGCACGGTAACGACGTTTGTGAGGAGTGGAATTGGCATAATGCCCCCCTATAGCACGAGCCAGATAAGCAATACCGACCTGACGGCATTAGCAGCGTATGTAAACGGGCTGGGTTCACCGTCTCCAACTCCGACGCCCACACCAACGCCGACGCCCACACCGACGCCAACGCCCGGGCCAACTCCCACTCCGACACCTACGCCTACGCCTACCCCTAGTCCGACACCTACCCCCACACCGACGCCCACTCCGGCGCCCGGTGGGGCAACGATATATGCTACGAACTGCTCGGCATGCCACGGGGCCAGCGGACAGGGAACGGCGATAGCATCGGCGGTAGCCGGGCTGAGCACAAGCACGGTGACGACGTTTGTGAGGAGTGGAATTGGCATAATGCCCCCCTATAGCACGAGTCAGATAAGCAATACCGACCTGACGGCATTAGCGGCCTATGTAAACGGGCTGGGTTCGCCGTCACCCACTCCGACACCTACGCCCGGTCCCACGCCGACGCCTACACCCACACCTACCGGTTCGGCTGCGATCTATGCCAGTTACTGTGCGGCATGTCACGGCGCTAATGGACAGGGGACACCGTTAGGTACAGTTCTAGCTGGCATTTCCGCGAATGCTGTGAGCCAGATCACAAGGAGCGGGCTGCCATCGACTCCGGTAGCGATGCCTGCGTTTAATACAACACAGATAAGCAATAGTAACCTGTCTGCGCTTGCGACGTATGTGGCTGGTCTGGGTCCTCCACCAACCGACGGTTTGGCGTTGTATGCTGGCTACTGTGCGATTTGTCACGGGGTTTACGGACGTGGTGGATCGGGAGGGAGTGTAGCGGGTGATAGCACAAGTACGGTGAGTTCGGCAGTGAGGAATGGGCCAAGTGAAATGCCGGCTTTCACCACCACGCAGATAACTAATACTGGGCTGACCAATTTGGCGACGTATGTACGCAATCTGGGAACGACGCCAACTCCAACCCCGACTCCAACGCCGGCTCCCACGCCAACGCCGACTCCCACGCCTACCCCGAGTCCTACTCCGGCGCCGAGTGGGGCGACGATATACGCTACGAACTGTGCGGCCTGCCATGGGGCCAGCGGACAGGGTACCGGAGCCGGGCCGAGGGTAGCCGGATTGAGCACAAGCACAATAACAACAGCAACGAGGAACGGGCCGGGGAGTATGCCTGCCTACAGCACCACTCAGATAAGCAACACTAATCTGACCGCGATGGCGGCATATGTAAACGGGCTGGGTTCACCATCTCCAACTCCGACGCCCACGCCGACGCCAACACCCACACCGACACCGACGCCTACCCCGACGCCAACGCCGACGGCTACGCCCACGCCCACACCAACGCCGACACCTCAGCCTGTCAGCTATTCCGCGACCATACAACCCATGTTGAACCAGGGTTGTTCCTGTCACGTTACCAGTTCACAGTCCCCCAGATTGAACAACTACACTAATGTTTATGCGGCAAGAACCAGACTGCCTGGGATGGGATCAACTTACCTCACAACCGCCCAGAGGCAGGCCCTCACGAACTGGATTAGTCAAGGGGCTCCGAACAACTAATTTCAGTGTTTCCGCCACGGACCAACGGTTGAACATGTGAATGAAGGTGATGGGACTGTTCATCCAGTCCCATCACCTTAACCGTTAATAGTTTGAATTCGAAGAAAGGACTGGAATTAATTTGATAGATTCAACATAAAAGAGCATAGGGTTAAGGGAGGCACCGATGATAGCAAGAAAGGTAACAGATATAGAACAGATTTTAAAGAGTAAAAGTGTCGCCAAACGATACTGGCTATTATTTACTGGCATTGCCGCCAGCGCGTGTGTCATAGCCGTGTTATGGGGTACTGGACTTATTCTAAGCTTTATCGCCAAGCGCTTCATGAAATGAATCTCCAGTTTAGTATCCCTGGTCTATGAAGGTTTATTTATTTTCTGCTGGGGAGAAGATTATATCAATGTGCCGGGCGACCGCTTAGAGTTGTGCAATTGATTGTATACATCCGTTCATACACGACGCAATCCCCTCAAACAAGGGTGTTTGGGTTAATTTATAAACGTCACAAACTAGCCTGAGTATAAAAAAATATGATTTCGATTCAATGAACCATTATTATTTCTTTCTGCCCATTACAACCCTGACTAAGGTGTGGATGCAGGTTGTTTACCCTGCCGGGGTGACCTATCGGTTTGGGTGCTTGTTGATGCCACTTCCGAAATCAACGTGATGGAGCGTGCACGCGTAGTACCATCATCAGCCCGTTGACCCACGATCGTCAATCTCTGTCCGGGCTGAAGTTCTTTCAACGGTACAACGGAGGACTTCTGGATAATCGTCGTTTGTCCAACAGTTACCTGCACGGAGCCCTGGGTACTGGTAACTGTAATTATATCGCCTTCTATCTTCTCAATAGTACCGGTAATTCCGCCTCCGGCGTTAAATCCTTGTGAACCTGAATTCTGGGCGGTGACTGAAGGCTGCGCCTGATTGCGTACAGAGGTAGTCGCTTGAGACGATAATTCTTGTTGGGCCTGTGCCCGTCCCCTGCGTTCCCCTATTGATAATCCTCCCACAAAGGCGCCGCCGGTAATCACTCCGAATACCAGGAAGACCAAAATAAGGGAAATAAACTCCTTTTTTTTCATGCCTGTTTTCCTTTCCTGAACTATTCATACCGCAGGGCCTCGATAGGATGCAACCGGGAGGCGCGGGCTGCGGGGTAAACTCCGAAAAATAGCCCGATGGCTATAGAGACCAGCAATGCAATAAGTGCGATATCCCCATTAAATGCGGTGTGGAAGGTCTGTGTACCTAAACTCATTCCCTGAAGGAAACGCGATGCCAGCCAGCCGAAAAACACCCCCAAACCGCCGCCGGCAACGCTGAGACAGGTAGCTTCTGCCAGAAACTGGACCAGGATGTGTATGCGGCGGGCTCCCACCGCCTTGCGTATTCCAATCTCCCGGGTCCGCTCAGTTACTGAGACCAACATGATGTTCATGATTCCGATACCCCCGACAAGCAAGGATATTCCAGCGATGGCTCCCAGGAACCATACAAACACGCCAGTGGTCTCCTCCAGTGTCTGGATAGTTTCTTGCTGACTGGCAATGGTGAAGTCATCGTCGGCTGTAATCCGATGGCGCAGCCTGAGCACCCCGGCAATTTCTTGCACTGCACTATCCATTTCTTTACTGTCTCTAACCTGGACATTTATAGCCTGGACGGTAACCAGCCCCCCGGCTGTCCGCTGGGAGGTAAGGCGGTAGAAGGCCGTGGTAAGAGGCACAAGCACCTGGTCATCCTGAAGCCCTAATGCGCCGCCCCCCTTGCTCTGAAGGACCCCGATTACCGTATACGGCCGTCCGGTTATACGAATGGGTTGCCCTGTCGGGTCGCGGAGGCCGAATAAGGTCGCAGCCACGTTAGACCCCAGAACAGCTACGAGGGAACTGTTCTGAACATGAGCCGGGGATATAAACTGACCGGAAGCTATAGTATAGTTTCGGACACTCTGATATTCCGGCGTCACACCGATGATTCGAGTTCGTGTATTGAGCCGCCCGGCCACAACCTGGGCGGTGGTCTGCAGTTCAGGTGCTACTGCTTCTATTGATGGTGATCGAGCCGGATCCAGAAGGGAGTATGCATCTTCCATGGTAAGCGTTGCGGCGGTTCCCAGCCCACCCCTGACCCCGGCCTCAACGGTAGAGCCGGGACGGACGAAGAGAAGATTAGTGCCCAGTGAGGCAATGTTAGCAGTGACTAACTGCTGGGCGCCCCTTCCGATAGACATGAGCGCAATAACTGCTGTCACGCCTATAATGATGCCCAGCAAGGTAAGACCTGTGCGAAGCTTGTTTCCTTTAAGCTCACCGAACGTTGTACGTAGTATATCCAGAATGTTCAAAGGATGGTCTCCTATTCAGGTATAGCGCTGTCCTGCTCCATTCTATAACAATGAAACCCGGTATGGCCTGTCATTGGTACTCCCGCTGGATACCCGTCAGCTTGCTGGCGGGAGGAAAGCGGCCCCGTCCGTAGCCTGTGGCGGGGGAGACCCAAGATACCCCCCAGCTTGCTGAGGGGAGTGTCATTCCAAGCCATCCTAACGCTGGGCCCTGGGCTGTTGGGGCGCTTTAGAAGGGCTTGTCCCCTGTGTTGTACCGGGCAATCCCGGAATCACCTGCTGGGCTTGCCTCGTCTGGCTGGTGCTCAATTGGCTGGCAGCAGCCCTGTTCATCTGCACCACCAATTGGTCGCCGGGTTGTAACCCTTCGTTAACAATAACCCAGAAGGCGTCGCCATCCCCCAGGCTAACATTTTGCTCTCGAATGACCCCGTTTACCATTATGTTGACCCAGGGTTGCTGGCTATTGCCATAGACGGCCAGTTGCGGGACAAGAAGCACATCCTGTTCCTCACGAAGAATGATACTTACGGAAGCACTAAGCCCCTCGCGGAGTTGCACGCCCTGTGGGACAGTCAAACGGATGCTCGCCTGGTAGTTCACTATACCTTGCTGGCTTTGCCCTACCGCAGCGATGGTGGTAACTCTCCCCTCCAGAATTTGGCCCCGCAGAGCATCCAGTGAAACTGAAGCCCGGCTTCCTTCCCGGACGAAAGGCACATCTATCTCATTTATAACCCCGTTCACATCCACTATACCCATATCTACTATTTCCATCGCCACAGCATTAGCTGTAACTAGCTGTCCGGCCTTTATGTTCACCGCGGACACGGTACCCGCCATAGGCGCTTTGAGGATCGCATCCTCCACCTGCCTTTGAGCTACTTCCAGTGCCACACGGACTAGTTCCATTTCTGCTTCCCGCAAAGCTATCTCCAGAGGATCGCCGCCAGCCAGTTTAAGCTCCAGAGACCTTTTTGAATCATCAAAATTCACCTGGGCAACGACTACCTGTTGCTCGGCTAACTTAACCTGTTGAGGTTCGGGACCGGCAAGCATTCGTTCTACCTCAACCTGAGACTTCTTCAGATTTGACTCGGCTACGACGACCTCCAACTCTTTGGGGCCGGTAAGCATTAAATCCAGTTGCTTTTGGGCATTCTGTAGATTTGCCTGGGCGGCAAGCGCCTGTTGCTCGGCCAGTTTTACTTGCTGGTCATCGGGGCCGGTGAGTATCAAATCCAGGTCTGCCCGGGACTTCTGTAAATTCATTTGAGCAACGATTACCTGCTGCTCGGCCAGCTTAACTTGCTGGGTATCGGGGGCGGCAAGCAACAAATCCAGGTCTGCCTGAGACTTCTGTAAATTTGCCTGGGCAACATTTACCTGTTGTCCGGCCAGTTTTACCTGCTGAGCGTCGGGGCCGGCAAGTATTAAATCCAGATCTGCCTGGGATCTCTGTAAATTTGCCTGGGCAACAACCACCTGTAGCTGCGTTTGTTCTATAGTTTGATCATCAGGGCGCCGGCTCATAGCCGCTTTTAAAAAGTCATCCTGGGCTTTATCCAAAGCTTTTTGAGCGGTTATCAATGCTATTCGAGATGCAGCGATGTCAGCCTCCGTATATGGGATTTTTGCTTTGGCTAAGTCTTCCTGAGCTTTGTTTAAAGCCTTGAGGTCATTTATCACCGCCATTTGAGCCGAGGCGATTTCAACTTCTGAATGAGGTTTTTTGGCCGTATCCAGGTCGTTCCTGGCTTTGTCCAGAGCCTTTTGGGCATTTAATACTGCCATGCGGGCATTGGCAACGTCTACCTCTCCAAAAAGTTTTTTTGGCGCGGGTAGTCTCATTATGGCTTTGCCCAACGCGGTCTCCGCCTCTGTTACTATTTGTTGAGCTCTGTCAAGGTAGGTATAAGATAATTTACCCATTTCTTCATGTATAGAAGCCAGCGCTAATTCCACGTTAGCCAGTGCAGTTACTGCCCCGGTAATCTCATCCACTGAATAGCTGCCTTTTACTTTTGCCAGGTCAGACTTCATTGTGGCTATCGTCAGCTTAACGGTTCCTATCCTGGTACGGGCCGTGGTAAAATCGTTATTACTTAAATCGTTGGGAACTAAAGCGAGTGTCTTCTGTGCATTTACTATTAATGATGTTGCCCTGGCGATAGTTATATTAGCCAGGTCATCCTGAGCCATTGACAATGACTTCTGATTATTGGTTACCGCTACGCGGGCTGTGGTGATTTCAGTATCAATGTAAGGGCTTTTAGCCTTTGCCAGTGCATCCTCGGCATTTCTCACTGCTATACGGGCCGTGGCGATGTCAGCATCGGTATACGGGTTTTTGGCCTTGGACAGAGAGTCTTTGGCTACGGTCAAAGCGTTCTCCTCGGTTAACACCTTTAACCGCGCTTGCGCAATATCAGCCGCGGTGAAAGGCTTTCGTGCCTGGTCTAAAGCATCCTGAGTTTTCTTCAGGTTCTGGCGAGCTTCGACGACACCTTTCTGTAAAGATGCTATCGTAGGAGCATCCAGCCGGGCCAGTATGTCACCCTTCTCCACTCGCTTGCCGGCCAGCACCAGCAATTCGTTTACAGTACCTGAGCTACCGAATGTGAGAGAGGAACGGGTGGGGAAAACGACGTTGCCTGCCATATTTACTTTGACGGTAAAATTTCCCGGCTGCACCGGGATAAGTTGCTGGTTATCTGCCAAACGGGATTGACCAGCGCTCTTTAGCCATGTGTAGGTTCCGTAAGTCCCTCCTGAAGAAGTAAGGAAAACTACTATAAATAACGGGATTTGCCATGGTCTAATTTTCCAGAGAAGAGTTAAAAATTTACTCATTTTTCTTACACCTGTATTATTGGAACAGATTGTTCCCGGTTGCCGGTTGCCGGTTCCCCTGTTTTGGTCAACCATTCCTGTCTCATTATACACAACGGGCTTATCTACCGTGGAGTGCTCGGCCCCATAAACCGTAACTTTTTGATTACACTTATCTGTAGCATTTCGTAAACGGTTCAGTTGTATAACGAGTGGGAGTGGGTGTGGGTTACCTTCGGTTTACTAACAAGGCTGAATAAGCTACAATTTATATAATGCTGGTTTTTGCCCGACCTGGAAATATATTCCAGAGTTAAAATTGGCCAGCTATATTTCACAAAATAGGGGAGTGTGACTCAATGCCAATAAGGAAGAGGAAGCTAGGGAGAGGCGTGGCCCTGGTGGGCGCCGGGATGTCCAAGTTTGGGGCCTTTAAGGATAAAAATTCCAGGGAGCTTATGGTAGAGGCGTATCAGGAGCTTATAAAAAGCGTAGATAAAGGTCTGAACCCCAAAGATATACAGGCTATGTATGAAGGCAACGGGTCCAGCGACCTGTTCGAAAACCAGATACATACAGCGCCTATTATGGCTAGCTGGCTGGGGCTGGTGCCCATTGCTGCGACCAGAGTTGAAGACGCTTGCGCCTCGGGTGGAGTGGCTCTACGGCAAGGCGTGATTGCTATCGCTTCCGGGCTTTATGATATTGTGCTGGTAACCGGGGTGGAAAAAATGGCTGACCTGCCCACGGAAAAGGTGACGGACATTCTCGCCGCCGCCAGCGATGTGGTCTATGAGGCCCCTGCCGGATTCACTTTCCCCGGTCTCTATGCTGCTATGGCTACTGCTTATATGAGTAAATACGGGGCAGTCCCCGAAGACTTTATGAGGGTGGGAATAAAGAATCATGAGAACGGCGCCCTTAATCCCAAAGCCCAGTTTGGTTCCATAAGCGATTTAATGAAAAGCCGCATTGCCCGGGCCAAGGAAAGAGGTCAGCCGGTACCAACGTGGAAGGATGAGATGGATTTTATGAGAGACCCTGTCGCTAATCCGGTGGTTGCCTGGCCGATGAGGCTCTTCGATTGTTCTCCTATCAGCGATGGGGCCGCCTGCGCGTTACTGGTGTCTGAGGACATAGCTAAAAACTTTACCGACGAACCAATCTATATCAGGGGCTCCGGGCAGGCCAGCGACCATGCCCTCCATGAAAGAGCTTCTCTTTCATCGGTGTATGCAGCGCAGCTTGCGGCCAAAGAGGCTTATGAGATGGCCGGGGTGAAGCCTTCGGATATCCGCATTGCAGAGGTCCATGACTGTTTTACAATTGCTGAGGTTATGGCCACTGAGGATTTGGGATTTTTTGCGCCCGGCAAGGGAGCGTCATGCGCTTCGGAAGGGTACACCAAACGGAATGGGCCGAAGCCCATTAATACCTCCGGAGGGCTTAAGAGCAAGGGGCACCCTGTGGGAGCTTCCGGGGTAGGCCAGGTAGTAGAGGTCTGGTCCCAGATGAGGAAGAGGGCTGGCGCCCGTCAGGTGCCGGGGGATGTCCCTCTAGCTTTGGCTCACAACGTTGGCGCTACAGGCGGCACCTGCACAGTCCATATATTCGAGAGGAGATAAGGAATGGAAATCACTTCGGCAGCTTTTCAACAGTTTCTCAACCAAAAGAAGCTGATGGGTTCAAAATGCAAGAAATGCGGTGCGGTTCACCTCCCTCCCCGGCCTCTGTGCCCGGAGTGCGGGGCAACCGAGGTAGAATGGACATCGTTGTCCGGGAAAGGGAAGCTGGCGGCTTTCACAACCATACATGTCGGTACAACTCTCATGGCACAAGCGGGCTATGATAGGAAAAATCCTTATTGCTCGGGCATTGTGCAGTTGGCTGAAGGACCCAAGGTAAGCGCCCGTATTTTGAATGTTGACGCTCAGAATCCGCAGGGGATTAAGGTGGGTACACCCCTTACCGTTGACTTTGTAGAGCAGGGGCAGGGAGATAATAAAAAGGCATATCTGGCCTTTAAGGCGTAGATGGCTTTTATTTGTAGCACCGCCCTTTAGTTATAGTTTTTTATATTCCGGGGACAGAAACAAACAGGCAGCGCTCTATCTCGATGTATTGGAGACGAGGCATGAGCGCTGCTTATTATTTATCGTAATAAAAAGATGCTTGCTGTCATGACAAGCATACCCGCCACGACGCCTATGATGACCATATGTTCTTCTCCGTATAGATGAGCAGTCGGTAAAAGCTCATCCAGGCTTATATAGACCATGATACCGGCGGCAAAGGCCAAAAGAACGTAAATCAATGTTGGAGTAAGGAAGGGAAAGAGTACGGCATAGCCGATAAGCGCGCCTAACGGTTCGGCCAGTCCAGCGGAGAACGAGTAAAGAAAAGCCTGCCGTCGGCTTCCAGTAGCTTCGAAGATAGGCACCGAAACACTTATTCCCTCCGGGATATTGTGGACGGAGATCGCGACAGCGACCAGGAGTCCAAAGGTCATGTCGCCCGTAACTGCGCTGCTGAAGACAACCAGCCCCTCCGGCAGGTTGTGTATGGCAATGCCCAGGGCAGTGAGAATGCCAGTACGCTTGAGGCGCGCAGCCTGGCCTACTGAAGGGAAAGGAGAAAGCGATTCCTGTTTTGAATGGAGTGCATCAGTTATTCTCTCCTGTTTGTACTCGTGTGGGATAAGGATATCCAGTATCGCAATGAAAGCAATACCGGCAAAAAAGCCTACATTAGCAGTTACGAATCCGATATTCTCGAAGGCGGCATGAAGCAATTCGGCAAAAGAGATATAGAGCATAACCCCGGCGGAAAAGCCCAGGATTAGCGACATGTGAGAGGTCCTGGGTTTACGGATGAAATATGCAGCGGCGCTCCCTATCCCGGTTGCCAGCCCGGCTAACAGAGATAAGAGAAGGGCAAAGGGTACATTACCTTGCATTGGGCTACTCCAGTAATATTCTAATATCTTGTGAAATATTAAACAAGACGTGTTCTTGACGACTAAATGGCTTTGGGTTAACATCAAACCGGTGGGGAATCCCCCATGCCCAGTTGCCCAGGGCACCGCGAAGGATGAAAATAGCTTTCTCTGTCATGCTGGAGCGAAGCATCTCAGGGAGGGGGTATGATTATTTCAGAACCCCCCCGATTCATCGGGGGGGGCAAAGGGTACACTTTCTTCTAAGTGGCTATTTTTCGAGGGAACACCCAATCTATGTTGTATGACGTTACCATAAAAATAGACAGGCCGTATGGCCCGAAAGTAAAGCGGGCCTGGCTTAAATGTGTCATAGTAGAGGTTCTCGGTATGGAAAAGGTAGCTGGTGCCGAGGTTAGCCTCATCATTACCAGCGATGAACGTATCCACGAGATCAACCGCGCATACCGGCAGGTAGATGCTCCGACTGATGTTATCGCTTTTGCACTAATGGAAGAAACCGGGGGGGAGTTTGTTAGCCCACCCGATGGTATACTTCACCTGGGGGAGGTAATAATTTCATATCCTACGGCTGTCAGTCAGGCTTCGGAACACTACCACTCTGTCCAGCAAGAATTGGCTATCCTTATAGTACATGGCACGCTTCATCTTTTGGGATATGACCATGTATTGCCGGGGCAGGCACGGAAAATGAGGAATAAGGAAAGAGATATTCTGGAACTTTTGAAGGAACTAGACAGAGGATGAGATAGAGAGGGAGAGATGACAGGTTTTCGTACACCGTCGTGGTTTCGCATTAAGGGACGTTTGAATGTTGATAAGATCAAGGTTCAGAATAGTAAACCGAAGGCCCGCAAGCCCAAGAAGGGGAAGTAGGGAAGGTGGGTTGTAGAGACACGGCATGCCGTGCCTCTACTATAACCCCCATTGAAGAGGAGGGGGCATTACCAAGCTATATTTTCATGGTTGTGATGGCGCAAAAGTAGCCACGGATATAGCTTCGCCGATCTGATTTGAAGATGAAACAAGATAAAAGTCTGGTCCCGCAAGAACCGCAAAGGCTGGCTAGCCGCAGCATAGAGGTTACTAACATCTACCTGCACAAAGGAGAGTCGGTTACCCGCTCTCTATGGGTGAAGGTGAGTCCGAAGCACCCTCTATTGAAGCTGGTATTGACGCCTTTAGCTATTGCTGCGGCACTTGCAGCTTTCATTTTGATCCTGCTGATAGTAATTATTGCTCTACTGGTTTTTTCGATAATATGGACATTGCGTAAACCGGGAAGTGGGAAAGCGGGACATGATAGTTAAATCTTTAGATTTACTTTTATAAGTTTCCGGGCAGAAAACCACTTGCTAACTGTGCCAGGCCAGGCTTCAAGTGATGCGTTAAGCCCTTTCTTGCCGGTATCTCGACGAGAAACGACGCATTGCTACTAACGCCCAAATGGCTTCAATAACGGTGATGGGATATGCTTGTACCAGGGCGCTATAAGCTGAGGTTGCGCTACAGCCTGCTGCGAACAGCAGGACAAACCATTTGGAGCGCGGCTCCAGCCAGTAAGACAGCATCATGATGGTTACTGCAATCGAGCCAAAAAAGGTAAGCAAATTGGCCCCCCCTTTAAAATTGCTTTCGTATAGCGCCGATTTTATGCGAATATTATATCGCTTCTGTGACCGTGTAGATACTTTACGGGGGGCGCCGTTACTCTGAATCAACCAATATTATCTCCACACATGGCAGGCAAGCCTTAATTTGACATTCCAGATATAATCAATATACTAGATTTTATATATCTCTCAGAACTGTTACGAAGGGGAACGAACCTGATGTTTCGGAAATTTGTATTAGCCCTGATTATCGGCCTTCTCTTTATGCCGCCGGCTGCGCCTATCTCCGCTCAGCAGCCCCCAAAAGCCAGGTGGGTCCTGGTTGACACCAAGATCAACCCGGATGGCGCTCCCCTGGAGACGGCAAGAATGGGGCCAATTACCACTCCTGCACCACCTCCCCGACCAGGTGAGCGGCAACCGATTCTCATTCAACGCGATACTACTGACACTTATATAAAGACCAGCGTTAGCGAAGGGAGCATGACCTACACCTACCGCATTGTGTGGCGAAGTAACCTTGACCCCAGCAAGGTGTCCTCAGATACATCGTATTCCTGTACCTTCACGTTTGATAAGCCGCCAAAAGAGATCATCGCCGGAACACCTGTTGAGTTGAAAATGTCGGGTAAACTCACCGGCGACTACAAAAACGAGACCGGTTGTGGTTTACAAATGCTGGCCACGATAGGTTCAAGCTGGAAATTCCTTTCCATTAATAACAAGGATAAATCTGCTGCTTCCACCTCTTATGTTTTCACACCCCTTGGTGGTTATCTGGGGGGTAATAAGGAAGCCAATTATATTGTGGCCAAGTTTACTACCTCTGAATGTCCTGCATGTGTTGTCAAATGGATATACGAACTCCGCGATGCAGATACGAAGGCGCCTACGCCTCGGGCTACTCCCACCAGGACTCCAATTCCGCAGGCTCCATCCGCCCAAACAACAGGGCGTCCAGCGCCAACCGTGAGACTGGAGCGCCCGGAAACGGAGCAGGAGCGTCTGGAACGGGCCATTGCCCAGAACTTGGTGGACTATGTTTCTTTACGAAAGCGGCTCGAACGGGATATGGCGCCGCTGTTCAAGGATGCTGATGTTATCATGGCACGCCTGAGGGATGCCCAGGAGATGCTTGAGATTCTGGCAAAGGCCACAGATGCAGAGAAAGCCCCTTACCAGGCCGAGTTAATAAAGCTCAAGGCCGAGATGTCGAAACTCCTGGAAAACTTTGAATCCCGGGTGGTTGGCCTGACCAGTGTTCTGGACGGAATAGACTCTCAATTCGTCTTATACAGCCAGAGGCAGCAACTGAGAGATACCCTCCAGGGTTATCGCAGCGATCTCAAACTTCTCCGTATGACGCTGGTGCTGCGCTCAGGTAACACGGAAGCATTCGATAAGCTCTTCCAGGAGTATCGCAACGACAACAACATTGCCACAGAGGTCCTGGTGGGCAATGCCTTCCGGCAGCTTATGGACGGGAAGACCCGGCTCGCTCTGGAGTCGGCGCAACTGGCGCTGGCGCGGGACAAGGACAACGGGGTGGCTAAACAACTGCTGAGGGACATTGAGCTATCGTATCTGTCCCGGATTCGAGACCGGTTAGCCGGGGAGCAAACTGTGAATGCTCAGCTATTCAATGAAAAACTTAACGGGCACGGCGAGCAGGGGGTTGGGGCAGTCATCATAGACCTGTTCACCACAGGTATCGGGGAATCGGTGCGGGGGATAGCCGGGTACTACGACTTCGCTCAGCAGGTGGCATCTCTCAACATTGACGAGGCGGCGGCACAGGTCGCCGGCATCAGGTTCGCCGAAGAACTGCGCGCCAGGGGTATCACCTTCGAAGATATGAAGTCTATGACGCCGGGCAAGATGCAAGAGGTTGTGCGGGCGCAGTATGGAAAAGAGCTATCAGAGGAACATGCCAGAAAGCTGCGGCAAATGCTTTTCGATACCTTCAAGAATGTGGATGTAGACGCCATCAGGCGGGGGGACAAGACCCAGTTCAACGTAGACCTGGGCCGTCAATACTTCGACACGGAGATATTGCAGCAGGATGTCGCCGACTTTGCCTCCAAACAGTTTTCCGCCTGGGATACATTCCTGACATTCGGTCCTTCAGCCCAGTTGGGAAGGGTAGCTAAACTGGGGGTGGCGCAGAGGTTGGGACTAACGGCGGAGACCACACTTCAACAGGCGTTACAAAGGGGCCTGAAAATCCACGAGTTGGGGCGGAAGCTATACCAGACGGAAAGCGGCGCAGCTATGATTGATGGCATCTATCAATGGGAAGCGTTCCAGATTCACGTAGCTAACGCTATCAAAGGGCGGATCGGTGAGGTGGCGTATGCGGCAGGAAACACGGCTGTTCAAGCAGCGCTCGACAAACTCACCGAACCGGTCAAAGAGGAGCTTAAAAAGACCATCAAACAGGTCTCTGAAAACTATCTGGGGGCAGAGGCGACCGCCAGAGCAGGCACCGCTCTGGAAACCGTAAGCAATCTCATTGATTTTGTTGGTCTCAATACCGATGCGCTGCAACGAGGCGCCTACGGCGTGGATAAGACCCAGGGTCTTAAAGATGTCATCCAGAGAGAGGTCACTCGAAGCACCGCTGCTGCGAATAATGTGGGAGTGGCAAAACTGGCACAGCAGCCCAGGAGCTTTGGCGCCTTCCAGCAGGCAGTAAATACGGGCGGCGCTCAGTACGTGGCCGAACTACAGGATGCCAAAGACCGGGTGAAGAATGCCGCTCAGGGTCTCGCCGGCAGGCGTGGAGGTGTGCTCCACCACGCGGAGGATACCCTGACTCAGATGCAAGATGTCGCTCAGGCTATCCGGCAGGGTGACACAACCCGGGCTCAGACTCTGTGGAACCAGATGCAGACCGGTTCACGGGCAGCATTTGGAGTCGCACGGGCACAGAATACAGGGAAGTTAAGCAGGCTATCGGAGAGATTGGAGTTCATCGAGCGATTGGGTCATGAGACACCCTCAGACCTGGACTTTGCCAAAGAAGTGGCGGAAATAGGATTAAAGTTTACTGAAGAGGAAGGAATCCAGGGAGCGAGTGACATTAAAACCCTGGTTGATGTGCTCAAGGAATCAGCGTTTACCCAAGCTGAAGGGAAGTAATGAGGAACAAAGACGCTATCATTCCCGGACGGATTACCGCTCTAAAGTATCTCCTTGCTCTTGTGCTGATCACTGCTGTCGTTGCCTGCACCCAGGCGCCAAAAAGCACGCCGGTACAGGCCCAAAGCACACCCACACCGAGCCCTTCAGCGGCTACCCCGACGCTTAGCCGCCCAACTGCGTCACCGGTTCCCGTTGCCACTCCGACACCTGGCCGTCCAGCAGTTTCACCAACGCAAACCCGTCCATCGGCTTCACCCGCTCCGGCGCCAACCGCGGCTCCTACCGCCTCTTTTACGTTCAAGAACGAGCTTATTGCCTTTGATTACGGGACCGCCTGGCGGCTCAGTGGAACCTCCGAAAATTCTGTCACTCTGGGCTTGAAAGAGAAACCGGGGGATGTGTTCCTATCTGTTAAATGGCTCCCCGGCGACCAGTCCCGTACCGATGTCCATCGGCTATATGAAGAACGGCTGGGCATGGTAACCCGGGAGGTGAGGCGGCTGGATGACATAACAATCGGGAATATCACGGCTACAAGGTATGCTGGCCTTATCCGCAAAGGTAGTCAATCAGTGGTCACCCTCAATGTTCTCTTCCAATCAGGCAGTGTCCTGTATATGGCAACCTACACGGCTAACTCTGCGGACTTCCCCGCTTATTCTGCCGAGGCAGACAGGGTAATCAAGAGCCTGCGCGTACCCTGATGCCAAGTACTTAATTGCATAAATAAGCGTATTTTTATTTTATATGTTTCAACTTCCTGGTGGCACCCCGAGCCATCGGGGCCTGCGAGCCCCCGTCACCTTTGAGAGTCACTCTTCCTGACTTCTATCATTTTAGTGTCCCAACCATAAAAATTGCTTATTTCTTTCCACCCTGCCCTGAGAGCCTTCACCCCGCCTGGGATAAAAAACGAATACCTATCGATTAGAATAGTTTGTCCGATTAAGCTGGACATTGTATAATTGGAGAGTGAAGGTAGAACCTCTTCACGGGTGGCATGTAAGCACGGCTGAAGCTAGAGAAATCCAGTTGCGTCTGGCTGTCCAGGTATCCAGAATAAATGCCGTCAACAATCCCAAATTTGTAGCCGGGGTGGACTTATCACCGCCGGATAAAGAGGGAATAGCCAGAGGCGCAGTGGTGGTGTTGCGGTTGCCGGAACTGGAACTGGTAGAGGTCCAGACGGCGTCGGCCAGGCCGGGTTTTACGTATGTGCCGGGGCTTCTCTCCTTTCGTGAGGCCCCCGTAATTTTAGGGGCCTGTGAAAAATTAAAACTCTCTCCAGACTTTATTCTGGTGGATGGACAGGGTATCGCTCATCCCAGGCGTATAGGCATTGCCAGCCACCTGGGATTGCTCCTTAATATATCAAGTATAGGTTGTGCCAAGTCTATTCTGGTCGGGAAGAATGAAGAAGTAGGATCTGAAATAGGAAGTTGGTCTCCTTTGATGGATAAGGGAGAGCTTATCGGGGTTGCTTTGCGGACGCGTAAAGGAGTAAAGCCGGTTTATGTGTCTATCGGACATAAAGTAGACCTGGAATCCGCCATTCACTGGGTGCTGACGTGTTGCCGGGGATTCAGGGTGCCGGAGCCGACCCGTCTTGCTCACCTGGCGGCAGCGGGAAAGTTACAGGTAAATTCGAAATCCTAAATACGAAACTCTAAACAAATTCAAATAACCAAATTAAAAACCGGAACATGGTGCGTTGCACCATACACGAATGATGAAACTATAGGTCTGTCATTCTGGAGCGAAGCGAAGAATCTCAGGGGTGGGAGTGGAATTCACCCTTACCTTAGTCCTCTCCCCTCGAGGGCGAGGAAATATAGATGTATCAGGAGGTTTAATGCAGGAACTCAAGAACAGGCTGGGTGCTCTCGATGAGCGGATTAACAACTTAATGGTGCATCTTTGACGTCGTCGGACGAGAAGGAAAGATAGCTCAAAAGGAGCAAGAGAGTCTCCAGCCGGATTTCTGGGGTGACCCAGTACAGGCACAGACTACTCTCCGCTGGCTGGCCCGGGAGAAGAAGTTCATTGATACGTGGCGAAACATCGAAAAGAATGCTTCTGAGATGGTTGGCCTATTCGATATAGCCGTGCAGGAAAACGATACTGCAATGGCTGAGGAAATCGGAGCCGAGGCAGCCAAGCTGGCAGGCCAGGTGGACCAGCTAGAGCTCCAGATGATGCTCCGCGGTGAATACGATTCCCGCAATGCCATCCTTAACTTGTCTTCGGGGGCGGGGGGGACCGAGGCCCAGGACTGGACACAGATGCTTCTGCGCATGTATCTACGGCTTGCGGAAAGATGGGGTTATAAATCTGAGGTATTAGATACCAACCCCGGTGAACAGGCGGGTTTAAAGAGCGCTGTACTGGAGATGAGAGGCGATTTTGCCTTTGGCTACCTCCGCTCGGAGCATGGGGTACACCGGCTGGTGCGCCTATCGCCTTTTGACTCCGATCACGCCCGTCATACCTCTTTTGCTATGGTAGAGGTGATGCCCGAGGCCGAGAAGGATGTTGACATAAAGATAAACCCCGATGATATCAGGATGGAAGCCTACCGCTCCAGCGGCGCCGGCGGACAGAATGTGCAAAAGGTGAGCACGGCAGTACGTATCGTACATATACCCACCGGCATAGTTGTTACGCAGCAGAGTGAGCGGTCTCAGCTTCAAAATAAGGAGATTGCCTTAAGGCTACTTCAGGCACGCCTGCTGGAAATAGAGCTGGACAAGAAGGCGGAGGAACGGGCCAAGCTAAAAGGGGAGCATGTAGCTGCCGGGTGGGGTAATCAGATACGGAGCTATGTTCTGCACCCTTATAAAATGGTAAAAGACCATCGTACCGATTACGAGACCAGCAATGCCCAGGCAGTGCTGGATGGGGAACTGGATGAGTTTATCCATTCTTACCTTCGTTCAAGGTTGGGAGGAGAATAATGCTAAAAAGATTATTATTGAATCAACGGCTCAGGCGGAAATCAGGGGCATGTATGCCAAAGGCATCTCTTAAAAAGGGGCTTTTATTATTTTTTGTTGCCTTGTGGCTTCTTGGACTGGCTTTTCCCGCCCCGGCGGAAGCACAGGCGGCAATACAAGTATTATCTACTTCAGCGAAAGCCGATTATCCTGCATCCATCACCTTTAGAATCCAGGCGCAGAGTTCGGCTAATATAACCAAATTAGCTTTACGTTACAAACTGGATAGATTGACCTGCGTCTCTTCGGTGGTAAGCGAGGCCTGGCCTGAGTTTACTCCCGCTACAAAAGTGGACACCAGTTGGGTATGGCAGATGAAAAAGACCGGCGGCCTGCCGCCGGGAGCCAAACTGGAATATAGCTGGCTGATTGAGGATGCCCAGGGGAGGCGGCTGGAAACGCCTCCGGCTAACCTTGCTTTCGATGACACCCGCTTCCCGTGGCAAAACGTTAAGGACGGCCTGATTACCCTCTACTGGTATGAAGGGGACCAGAATTTTGCCCAGAGACTGTTATCTGCCGGCCAGAGGGCATTACAGCGCATGGCTACAGAAACAGGCACAAAGCTGGACCGTCCCGTAAGGATATATATATATAATAGCTCGGAGGCCCTGCAAAGCGCCAGGGTCTTCGCACCTACC
>Ga0209514_10004705_pt1 | contig 18117 bp, 21 predicted proteins | sample Subgrocontami58m_FD_187452 | JGI IMG/M metagenome (GOLD analysis project Ga0209514, IMG submission 187452) | Subsurface groundwater microbial communities from S. Glens Falls, New York, USA - GMW37 contaminated, 5.8 m (SPAdes) (version 3) | ecosystem: Environmental > Aquatic > Deep subsurface >...
GACCGCAGTTGCGGGCGGCCAACTGCAGAGAGCGCGGTCCGCCGAAGGAGGACCAAACTACGGATTTCACGGATGGACGGCCGATGTGAGTCCGGTGGACATCAGTCACAGCGACACGCCACGGTCTCGCGCAGCTGCGGTCAGGCACCCGGCGGGTGAGGACGGGTTGCATCGCGTGCGCGGGGCGGATAGAATCTCCGCCCGTCGCTTCGGAGGAGCCGCATGTTCTGGATCCGCACCGTCCCGGACGCCGAGGCCCAGGGGAGCCTGAAGAAGCAGTACGACGCCGCCCTCAAGCGCGCGGGGCGGGTGTTTCACGTCGTGCGCGCGATGAGCCTCAACCCGGAGACGATGCGGGCGAGCCTCGGCTTCTACCGGGAGGCGATGTTCAGCGAAGGGACGCTGACGCGGACGGAGCGGGAACTGCTGGCCACGGTGGTGTCGGCGACCAATCGCTGTTTCTACTGAACCGAGGCGCACGGCGAGGACCTCCGGTCGGAGTGTCGCGACGACGCGCTGGTCGAGGCGGTGAAGGCGGACTGGACCCGGGCGTCGCTCACGCCGCGCCGGCGGGCGCTGTGCGAATTTGCCGCCAAACTGACGCGGGAGCCCGCGGCGATGCGGGAGCAGGACGTCCAGGCCCTGCGCGCCGCCGGGCTCGACGACCGCGAGATCCTGGACGCGGTGCAGGTGATCGGGTACTTCAACTACATCAACCGCCTGGTCGAAGCGCTCGGGGTCCCGCCCGAGGATTTCATGACGAAGAAGCCGTGAGCAACGCCGACCTGATCGCCCTCAACGAGGCGAGAAACTGGAGCAGCGAACGCCGCCCATGCGCATCATGGTCGCCCACAGCCCGGACTCCGACGACGCCTTCATGTTCCATGCGCTGGTCAACGGGAAGGTCGAGACCGGCGGCTACCGGTTCGAGAATGTGCTCTCCGACATCGAGACCCTCAACCGCCGGGCGCTCGAGGGCGCGTACGAGGTGACGGCGATCTCCTACCACGCGTATGCGCAACTCCACCACCGCTACGCGTTGCTCACCACCGGGTCGAGCATGGGGGAGGACTACGGGCCGATCGTGGTGAGCCGCCCCGGGGCGCTGAAGGGGGGCGGGCCGGCGGGCAAGCGGATCGCGATCCCGGGGCTGATGACCAGCGCCTACCTGGCCCTGCGACTTTACCAGCCCGACTTTCAGCCCGAGGTGGTGCCCTTCGACCGGATCCTGGAGGCGGTGCGCACGGGGACGGTGGACGCCGGTCTGGTGATCCACGAGGGGCAGCTCACCTTCGCGGAGGAGGGGCTCGAGCTCGTGGTCGACCTGGGGAAGTGGTGGCGGAAGGAGACGGGACTGCCGCTGCCGCTGGGCGGCAACGCGATCCGTCGCGATCTCGGCCCCGAACGCATGCGCGAGATCGGCCGGGTGCTCAAGGAGAGCATCGCCTACGGGCTGGCGCACCGCGAGGAGGCGCTGGACCACGCGCAGTCGTATGGCCGCGGGCTGGACCGCCAGAAGGTGGACCGCTTCGTGGGCATGTACGTGAACGCGCGCACGGTCGATTGCGGACCGGACGGGCGGGAGGCCGTGAGGCTTTTCCTGGCGCGCGGGCACGCGGCGGGGATCATCGCGGAAGCCGTCGTGCCCGACTGGGTGGAGTGCTGAGCGCGAGCCGCGAGCGCCGGGAGGCACGGGCCGCGGAACCCGCCCGCGCCGGGTCCTTCTCCAGAGCCTTCATGCATACGGCTTCGGCGTCGCGTTCGAGCGCCCGAAGGGCCGACCGGCATGGACGGGAGCGATCAGCGCGCTGACCTCAGCCTCGATCTCGCTCTCCGTGAGAGCTTGCGTCTGGGGAAGGCCCTGCGTCTCCTTCAACAGTATCCCGAGTGCGCGCACCCGCTCCGCCCGAGCGGAATCGCTCCCGGGGTCCACCAGGACGATGACCTCGGCGACCGTTCCGGGAGCAAGCTCGGGAACGCGGATTTCGATGATGCCCCCAGCCTTCACGGTGACGGTCTGGCGAATCGCGTTCGTCATGGGTCGTTCTCCTTCGATGCGGCGGGAGGGGCCGCACGCCGCGCGCTTCCTCGATGACACCCCACACTACCAAGCTCTGTCGGGGCGATCAAGAAGCGCGCTGGCCAGGCGAGGCCCCGAGGCCGCGGGCGCATGGCAGGCGGGCCGGGACCCGGAGCCGGAATTCGGGCGCGCCCTCGCGGATCTCGGGCGGGCGATGGGAAGATCCCCTTCCCCGCATTCCGCGATGCGCGTGATCGGGCTACTTGGGCGCCGGGAGCTTGGCGAGCAGTTCCTGGGCCTTGGTCGCCCATGACGTCCCCGGGAAGTCGGCGACCACCGGGTCGAGCAGGGCGCGCGCGTCCTCGTGCTTCTTCTTCTTGATCAGCGCCTCGGCCTGCTTGATCGCCGGCTCGCAGCGCCACAACGCGCGCTTCTCGTCCATCTGCGCCTTGAGCGCCGGGTCGGACTCCCACTGGGAGATGCTCCCTCGCGCCTGGGTGGCCAGCTCGTGTTCCGGCAGGATCTCGACCAGCCGGCCCCAGTAATCGAAGGCCTCGGCGGTCTTGCCCTCGTTGGACAGCGCGACTCCGGGGTTCCACAGCTCGCTGGCGATCTTCCCCAAGAGGTCGGGCGGCTTGCCGGGGCAGCTCACCCAGACCTTTCCGGCCGGATCCATGAGCAGGAGCAGCGGGACCCCTTTTCCCTGGTGCGCCTTGAAGTTCTTCTGGTCCTTGTTCGCGTCCACCTTGGCCACGACGATCCGGGAGAAGAACTTCTTCACATCCTCGCGCGGAAACGTATCCGTTTCCATCTCGACGCAGAAGTGTCAGCCGTCCGTGTAGAAGTCGACGAACAGCCACTTGCCCTGGTCCTTCGCCTGCTTCACCGCAGCGTTGTAGTCCTTGACCCAGGCGATTCCGTCCGCCGCGGTCCCCTTCTCCTTCTCTTTGGCCCACAGGGTCGAACCTGCGAGCAAGGCGAGGCCGGCGGCCCCGAGCGCGAGCCCGAACTGGCTTCGGTTCATCGATCGTCCCTCCACTCTGACGCCTCCGGGGATCCGGAGGCAGCGCACCTGATTGGGCGATACAGGACTCGAACCTGTGACCTCCTCGGTGTAAGCGAGGCGCTCTAGCCGATTGAGCTAATCGCCCGTGGGGCCGGTCCGGCTCCATCGGCCGGACCGGGCGCCCGCGTGCTCAGGCCCGCGAGAGCCGGGGTCGCCGGCCCTTGCGCGCCAGTATACCCTACTTGACCAGCACCAGGTGCCGGTGGACCAGGTTGCCGCCGTTGTCCATCCTGGTCTCGCTCTCCACCACGTAGCCGCCGTCGAGCGCGAACCAGATGGTCCCGCCGCCGACCGGCTTGCCTTCCGCTCCGCCGGCCTCCGGCTTGCTCTCGCCCGGCTGCTCGCCCTGGTCCTTGGTGCCGTCCTTGTCGCCGTCCTGCTTGGGATGCTCGCCCTTCTTCGGGTGCTCCGGCTCGTCGTCGTCGTCGTCGGTCAGGTCGTCCTTCCCCTCCGGTCCCTTGGCGCCCGGGAGCTTCGGCACGCGGTCCGTCTTGACCGCCACCGACACCGTGAGCCTGGCGCAGTCGATGTCGAGGTGCTTCTCCGTGCCGGCGTACGTATAGGTGTAGATCAGGTCGCTGCTGCCCCCGAAGACCTGCACGTTGAAGGCCTGGCTCCAGCTGTCCCCGGCTTTCACACCCTTCTCCGGGAGCTCCAGATAGGCCTGGCGGATCGGCGTCTCGAGCGCACCGCCGAGCATGGCCCCCATCGGGCCGAGCTTGGCCGTCACCTTGTCCATGCCCTTGACCGAGGAGACCACGCCGCGATCGGAGAGCTCCACCGTGATCGGGGAGTTCATCAACGCCGTGCCCTGCAGCACCAGAGGGTTCATCATCTTGACCGCGTCCGCCTTGTTTTCGGAGTCGAACAGGACCTTTCCGCCGAGCTGCGGGGGGGCCTCGATGTCCATCTTCACCGCGGTGACCGTGCGGGTGATCGTGCCCTTGCCTTCGGCCCCCTCGGTGACCTCCTCGCTGACCTTCTGGGTCTGCGCGGTCTTCAGCTTCGTTCCCATCACGGAGACGTCCGCGGCCTCGCTGGAGGTGTAGCTTCGCTTCTCCCCCTTGGGGAACTTCCAGCGCAGCATCGTCAAATCGTCGGCCGACGCGGCGGCGACCAGGCCGAGCAGGGCCAGGGCGGTCAGGCAACGGGTGAGCTTCATGGTTTTCCCTCGCAAAAAACGAAATGCCCCTGGCGGGGGGAACATCGATCCGGCCGGGCCTATTCCCGGCTCACATACGCTCGAGCGTGCGCACCCCGAGGAGGCCGAGGCCGGCCCCGAGGACGTGGCGCACCGCCGCGCAAAGCAGCACCCGGGCCTGCGTCAATTCTTCGTCGTTCGACAGGATCGCATTGCGCGCGCGATCGTGATAGTACCGGCTGAAGGTCGACGCCAGCCCGAGCAGATGCGAGCTGACGAGGGACGGCTCGAATTCGGCCGCGGCGCGCTCGAGCACCGCCGGGTACTCGTACACCAGGCGCAGGAGCGCGGTCTCCTCGGGCTGCTGAAGCCGGTCGAACGCCACCGCGGAGGTCGGCACCGGCTTGCCGTACTTGCGCAGCACGCTGGTGAGCCGCGTGTGCATGTATTGCAGATAGGGCCCGTTCTCGCCGCGGAACGACTGGGTCTCCGGGTCGTAGTCGAGCACCCGCTTCCAGTCGAAGTCGACGTCCTTGGATCGCCGCGTGCTCAGGTCGTGGAACACCACCGCGCCCACCCCGACCGCCACGGCGATCGCTTCTTTCTGCTCCGCGGCGAGGTCGCGGTCCTGGACGATCTCGCCCGCGATCTCGATCGCCTTGTCGAGCACGTCCTCGAGCAGCACGACGCTTCCCCCGCGCGTGGTCATCTTCGCGCCGCCCAGGCGGATCATGCCGAAGTCGGCGTGGTGGCAGTCCTGCGCCCAGGCGAAGCCCATCAGCTCGAGAACCTTGAAGAGCTGGCGGAAGTGCAGCTTCTGGTCGGCCCCGGTCACGTAGACGAGCTTGTGGAAGCCGTAGGTCTCGCGGCGGTACAGGGCCGCGGCCAGGTCGCGCGTGGCATAAAGCGTCGCCTCGTCCGCCTTCTTGAGCAGGCAGGGAGGCATTCCGTACGGCTCGAGGTCGACGATGGTCGCCCCCTCGCTCACCTGCGTCAGCCCCTTGGCCTCGATCGCGGCGAGCGTGGCCGGCATCTTGTCCTCGTAGAAGCTCTCGCCGGCCTCGGAGTCGAAGGCGACCCCGAGCACGTCGTAGACCTTGCGGAACTCGCGCAGGCTGATTTCGCGGAAGCGCTTCCAGAGCGCGCGCGCGTCGGGGTCGCCGGACTCGAGCTTCTTGAACCATGCGCGCGCCTCGACGCCGAGCTGCGGTTCGGACTTGATCTCAGCTTCGATGCGAACATATAGATCCTTGAGGTAGCGGACGCCGCCCGACTCGAGCGCGGCCTCGTCGCCCCAGCGGCGGAAGGCCGTGATCAGTTTGCCGAACTGCGTGCCCCAGTCGCCGAGGTGGTTGATGCCGACCGCCCGATACCCGAGGGCGCGGAAGATGCGATAGAGCGCGCCGCCGATCACGGTGGAGCGGAGGTGGCCGACGCCGAAGGGCTTGGCGATGTTGGGGGAGGAATAGTCGAGGACGACGGTCTTCCCCGCGCCGAGCTCCGACGTTCCGAAGCGCTCGCCTTCACCGAGGTACGCCTCGAGGACGGTGCGGGCGAGCCGGGCGGGCTCGACGAAGAAGTTCACGTAGGGGCCGACCGGAGCGACCTTGCGGACCGACGCGGTCGTGCCGATGCCGGCGGCGAGCTCCTGGGCGATTTTGGGCGGGGCGGCCTTGCGGGCCTTGGCGAGGGTGAAGCAGGGGAAGGCGTAGTCGCCGTGCGCGCTCTCGCGCGGAACCTCGAGGAGCCCGGCGACGTCCGCCGCGGGCAGGCCGGTGGGTCCCGCCAGCAGCCCGGCGATGTGCTCCCGGAAGACGTCCTTCATGCGGGCTTGACGATCCGACCCGCCTTGATGCAGCCGGTGCAGATGCGCACGCGGACGGTCTTGCCGCCAACCACTGCGCGGACCCGCTGCAGGTTGGGCTTGAACAGCCGCTTGGTGATGCCGGTGGTCTTCTTGCCGACTCCGCCCTTCTTCTTCGCCATGCCGCGGCGGGTGATCTTCTGCCCGACCACGGACCGCTTCCCGCAATACTCGCACTCTCTCGGCATGGTACGAAGCTCCTGTCCGATGACCGCCATACGCTGGGCCAAAGAGCCGACGATTATACGGAGCGCAACCGCGGAAGCAAGCGATTTCGTAACCTTGGGAGGTTTCGTAACGCTCCCCGCGGCGCGCAGCCGGGCTGGTTTTCGCGATGGCGGCGCGAGTTGCGACGATTCGTGGGACGGCACCCGGATTGCGAATACCCACGTGACGGCCGGAACGCAGTGAAGCCGGCGCCGTCTCGACACGCGGTCCGTTCCCGCCCACCGTCCGGCGGAAGCGAATCCAGGCGCACCACCCGGGTCACGGCTCGGGTGGAAGGAGACGGTGTCGGCGGCGCGGTGCCGGCGCTCGTGCCCGTCGCGAAGTTGCGGCTTCACGGCTGCTCTGGTTTGTCGGATCCCGTTGGTCACTGCGCGCCCGTTCGCACAGGCGCGATTCGTGGAGGTACGTATGACGCGCGACCATGGCGTTCACTCGGATTGGATCAAGATGCTGTTGCCGCTCGCGTTCCTGGCGGCCCTGATCGCGGCGCCGCGCGACGCGCGCCTGGAAGCCGCGGAGCCCGCGGCGCGCGCACGGCTGCGGGAGATCGCGCGCGAGGTGGAGCTGGAGTACTACCGGCTCGGCGAAGCCGGCGCGGAGGCGGAGTGGAATGATCGCGCTCGCGGCTGGCGGATCGAGCTGGCGCGAACGAAGGCGCTCGACCTCGCCGCGCTGAGCGCGGTCGCGCTGACGGTGGAAGCGGCGATCGAGGCGACCGGGCGACGGCTGCACGGGGATGTCGAGCGGCCGTTCGCGATGGACGAGGCCTGGGAGTCGGCGCGGCGGGCGGTGGGGCCATGAAGCGGACCCGCTCCCGGGCGCCGCGGCGAGTGCCGAGGCGGAAGTGGTTCGAGGTCCCGCCGGTGCCCGGGCATCGGCTCATGGTGTTCGTGCCGGAGGGGGACCGGACGTCGAAGAGGGAGCCGGTCGACGTTCATGATCGCTGGGTCTTGCGAATCATGCGGCACCTCGGCCGCAGCTTCGGCGGCGCGACGGCCTACGGACGCGGCGTCGGGGTCTGGGAATGGCGAGACCGACTGTGGTGGGACCGAATCACGGTCGTGGAGTCCTGGATTCCTCCCGGATGCCCTGACATCAGCCGTCCCATGAACGGACTATGCACCCTGCTGGCGCGGGTCTGTCGCGACTTGAACCAAGATGAGGTGGGGTGTATGCTTAACGGGGTCTGGATCGCGGTCGAGAAGTTGGAGCGCGCATGAGCCGAATTACGGGGGAAAACCTCTTGCGGATTTTCGTCGAGGCCGCGCATGCCGCGGGGCTCAAGGTGCGGTTTGTCAAGCCCTGCATGCCGCTTGATCGGCCGCCCCGGCGGAAGCGCCGGCCGGCCGCTGGAAAGAGCTCGGTGGCCGCCCGCCGAACCCGCCGCGGCGCGCGGTAGCCGCCCGTCGATGGCCTTCCCCCGCCCCCGCTTCACCGCCCCCGCGCCTCGCCCGCCCGAGGTGCGCGAGCGCGCCCGCGAGATCCACCGGCGTGCCATCGTCGCCGACTTCCACGTCGACTCGATCCTGTGGCAGCGTTTGGTCCGCTACGATCTGCGCCGGCGCCACCGCCCGATCGGATGGGGGACCCCGTTCGGCAACCATGCGGACATCCCCCGGATGCTCGCGGGCGGCTACACCTGCCCCGGCTTCGGGCTCCACTACTGGCCGTGGGGGATCGCGAAAGCCTGGGCCGAAGTACGCCGGCAGATCGACTACTTCGAGCGGCTGACGCAACTCGACGAGCGGATCACGATCGCGCGCACCGCGGAGGACGTCCGCCGCGCGAAGGCCGAGGGCCGGCTCGCCGGCTTCCCCGGCTGCGAAGGGGCGCACATCCTCGACGGACGGCTCGAGCGGATCGCCGAGTTGCGTCGGCGCAACGTGCGCTACCTGACGCTCACGCACTTCTCGAAGAACGCGGCCGCGACTTCCGCGATGGGGATCGGCGCGGACGCGGTGAGCGGGCTCACCCCCTGGGGCCGCGAGCTGGTCGCCGAGTGCAACCGCGTCGGCCTGATCGTCGACGTCGCGCACGTCAACGCGCCGGGCGTGCTCGACGCCTGCGCCGCCAGCCGCCGGCCGGTGATCGCCAGCCACACCGGCGTGAAGGGCGTGCGCCCCCACCGGCGCAACATCGACGACGCGGGCCTGCGCGCGATCGCGGCCGGCGGCGGCGTGGTCGGCATCATGTTCGCCCCCGTCTTCCTCGCCGCGAGCAACGACGCCGACTCCACTTGCATCCTCGACCACATCGACCACGCGGTCCGCACCATCGGGATCGACCACGTCGCCCTCGGATCGGACTTCGACGGGATGATCCCGATCCCGACCGACCTGCGCGACTGCACCGACCTGGTGCGCGTCACCGAGGGACTGGTCCTCCGCGGCTACTCCGAACTCGACATCCGGAAGATCCTGGGCGAGAACTGGTTGCGCGTGCTTGCCCGGTTCGACGAGGGCGCGGTATAATCCAGGTTCGCCTGGACCCGGTTTCGGACGGTCCCCGTGGAATCGACGGACGCGCTCACCCGCGAAGACGTGCTGCTCGGCCGCCTGCTGGTCGATGCCGAGTTCCTCACGCACGAGCAGCTCCACGATTGCGTCGAGCTGCAGAAGATGTACGGCGATGGCCGCGCCATCGGCCGCATCTTCGTCGAGATGAGCTTCATCACCGAAACGGAGCTCCAGGTCCTGCTCGCCATCCAGGCTGAGTACTTCGAAGACATGCAGGTACCCGGGTCGTGGCCGAAGATCTCGCCCGACACCGACTTCCCCCTGCCCGCGCGGGCTTCCCAGAACCAGAAGAAGAAAAAGGGGCGCGGGTCGGCTTCGACTCGCCGTGCGGCGGCCGCCGCGGTCGCCGCCGACGCGGACCAACTGGCCCCGGTCGAAGAGGCGCTCGCGGAGCCCGGGGAATCCGCAGGCGACGCGGTTCCCGAAGCGGCCGCGGCGAGTTCCTCGATCTCCGGCTTCTATACCTACAAGGTCCGGGCGTTGCGCGCGACCCCGCTGAGCGGCGGCCAGCGCATCGACCTCAGCCCCAGCAGCGGCTGGCTCGGCTATCTGCTCGAGAAGCTGATCGCCATCGCCGTGGTGGGCATGGCCGTGGTGATGGTCCTGCTCGTGGTCGTCTTCGTCCGCGACCGCTTCGTCGAGGAAGCTCTGCCGGAAGAGACGGGCGCGCCGCGCAAGGTCCGCCGGCCCGAGCGCCCGCCCGAGCCGGAGCGACACGACCCCGCGCCGGTGGAGCCGGGCGGGACCGGACCGGACCCTTCCCCCTCGGTGGTCGCGCCGCCCAATCGGGTGACCGCCGATTCCGGGACGATCGCGGGGATCGTGTGCGACGGCGACGGCCGCCCCGTGCCCGATGTCACGGTAACGGTCGCCGATCCGAAGGGCGGGGGACTCGCGGCGGTGACCGGACTGGACGGATGTTTCCTGATCGAGCGCCTTCCGCCCGACGTCTACACGGTCTCGGTGGCCGCCGACCAGAACCGTGGAAGGCTCGCGCCCGACTCCTGCCCGGACCAGGGCGCGGTGGTCGAGGCGGGGCGGACCGTGCGGATCCGCTTCGGCGGCGCTCCCCAAGGCGGCGCGGCGCTCCTCGGGTGCGTCACCGAGGAGTCGCGCAACGTGCCCGGCGCCTACGTCACGCTGGTGTTCCTCGGCGGCGGCGACACCGGACCGGCCGACGAGGGGATCGACACCAAGAACGGCACCACCGACGCGCGCGGGGAGTACCGGTTCGAGGACCTCACGCCGGGGAACTACTCGGTCCTGGTCACCCACCCGACCGACCCGTCCCGGGTCGCGCGCGCGATGGTCGACCTCACCACCGGGGGCGAGCGCCGGCGCGACCTGCGCTTCTCGAACCTGGTCCTGCGCGGCCGCGTGGTCGACGCCAAGACCGCGCAGGCCTTGCCGGGCGTCTCCCTGTTCCTCCAGCGCCAGGAGGGCGGCGAGGATCCCGCCCGCATGCTCGAGACCCTCGTCTCCCTGCAGATGATGAGCACGTTCACCGACGAGAACGGCGGCTTCGACTTCACCAGCATGGAGGAAGGCAACTATACGGTGGTTGCCAGCCTCGAAGGGTACGCCACGCGCGCGGTCTCCACGGTGAGCGTGGCCGGAGGCGGCGTGCAGGAAATCGAAGTCTCGCTCCCGCCCGGCGGCGCCGTCATCGAGGGAACGATCCGCAGGAAGTCGGGCCCGATCCCGCCCGAGACCTACGTGGCGATCCGCGACGCCTCCGAGAACGTCCTCTCCCTGCGCCGGGTCGACCGCAACGGTGAATTCGAAGTCGACGGCCTGGCCCCCGGGGCGTATCGGGCCGTGATCTTCACCGAAGGCCAGGCCGGCCAGATCCGGTTCTTCACGGTGTCGTCCGATGCCGTGATGAACCAGGAGTTCGAAATCCCGTAACCGCCCCCGCCTTACCCATCGGACCCCGCATGCGCATCCTCCACGTAGCTTCCGAAGCCACCCCCTTCGCCGGCACCGGCGGGCTCGGCGAAGTCCTGGGCACGCTTCCGCGCGCCCTGGCCGAACTCGGGCACGACGTGACCGTGCTCCTGCCGCTCTATCGCAGCGCCCGGACCCGCGCCCCGTCGTTCGAGGCGAAGCCGATCGAGCTCGAGGTGCCGATCGGCGATCGCGTGCACGTCGCGCCGCTGTGGCGGACGAAGCTCCCGGATTCCCAGGTCACGGTGCTGCTCCTGGAGCACGACCCGTACTACAACCGCGAGGGGCTGTACGGGACTGCGGACGGGGACTTCAGGGACAACGCCGAGCGGTTCATCTTCCTCGCCCGGGCGACCATGGAGAGCATGGTGCGGCTCGAGCCGTTCGACGTCGTGCACGCGCACGACTGGCAGACCGCGCTGGTGCCGGTCTACCTGCGCACGCTCTACGCCGACCGGCCCGCGTGCGCGCGCACGCGCAGCGTGATCACGATCCACAATCTCGCGTTCCAGGGAACGTTCTGGCATTGGGACATGAAGCTCACGGGGCTCGACTGGTCGCTCTTCAACTGGCGCGAGCTCGAGTTCTACGGCCGGCTCAACTTCCTCAAGGGGGGCATGGTCTTCGCCCACGCGATCACCACCGTGAGCCCGCGCTACGCCGAGGAGATCCGGACCCCGGAGTTCGGCTGCGGGATGCAAGACGTGCTGCGCGGGCGCGCGGCCGATCTGGTGGGGATCCTGAACGGCATCGACCCGGTGCAGTGGGACCCGGCGAAGGACAAGTGGATCCCGGCCAATTACGATTCGGCGAATTTGAAAGGCAAGGCCGCCTGCAAGCGCGCCCTGCAGAAGAAGTGCGGCCTGCCCGAGGAACCCGGGACCCCGCTGCTGGGCATGGTCTCGCGCGTGACCGAGCAGAAGGGCTTCGACCTGGTGGTGCAGGTGCTGCCCGACCTCCTGCGGCAGAACGTGCAATTCGTCCTGCTCGGCGCCGGCGAGGAGCGCTACCAGAAGCCGCTCGAGGAACTGGCGCGCCGGCATCGCACCCGCATGTCGGTCCAGTGGGCCTTCGACCCGCGTCTCGCGCACGAGATCGAGGCCGGGGCGGACCTGTTCCTGATGCCCTCCAGATTCGAGCCCTGCGGCCTGAACCAGCTCTACAGCCTGCGCTACGGCACGATCCCGGTGGTGCACGCGGTCGGCGGACTGGCCGACACGGTGGTCGACGCGACCCCCGACGCGATCGCGCGCGGAACCGCGACCGGATTCGTCTTCGGACCGTACACGGCCACCGCCTTCCGCGAGGCGCTCGACCGCGCCCTCGCCGCCTGGCGCAGCCCGAAGGGCCGGCGGCGGCTGATGGCCACCGCCATGGCCCAGGACTTCACCTGGAAGCGCAGCGCGGAGCAGTACTCCGCGCTCTACCGGAAGCTGACCGGGCGGGGGTAGGTAGGGGCTGTCGCGCCCGACGACTTCGACTTCTCGGTGCGCGGAGGGCGCGGCGAGACCGCCGCGTTCGCTCCCCCGGACGAGATGTTCGAGCGGCTGCACCTCCTGCGCGAGAGCCTGCGCGGCGATCCCAAGCTGGAGGTGCTGAGGAAGTCGGTGCGCCTGTCGGTGCGGGGCCTGATCCCGCACGAAGAGGCGGCGGGGACGTTCCTGTCGCGGGCTCTCTTCCTGCTCGAGGAGCTCGACGACGAATTGCAAGCCTTCGAAGACGCGCAGGCGATCCGCGTGGTCGCGGTGTCGGAGCCGCGGGAGCCCGCGGACCGTCCGGCCGGTTCGGCCGCCGAGAGCGTGGAGGCGGTGTCGCTGGTCGCGTCCGGACCGGACGTCTGCCAGATCTGCGGGGATGCCATGGAGGGCGACACGCTCCTCTGCCCCGAATGCCGCACGCCGCACCATCGCGAGTGCTGGGCCTACTTCGGCGGCTGCTCGACGTTCGGCTGCGGGGTTCGCGAGACGCGTCGATGAGCGCAGGAGCGCGCGAGGGATCCGATCCAGCCGCGACCTCCGCCGCAACCGAACCCACTACGGACTTCACGGATGGGCCAGCGGCAGCGCGTGAGGACCTCGCGACTCACGAGCGCATTCCGGCGACGTCAAGCTCGAGGTCGTCTGCGCCCCAAGTCGCGGTCGAGAAAGTGCTGGAGTTCATGCGCAAGACCCCGCGAGGCGGCGATCGGCCGGGACCGCGTCGGTGGAAGTTCCTTTAGGCGCCGTAGCGCACAAGATGTGTTGCTGAGGCCCGCTTGACGCCTTGCACAATCATCCGTAGAGTGGGCGCCATACGACCGCAACGCCCGGGGGAGCGATCGATGATCACTCGTTTCCACGTAAAGAACTTCAAGTGCCTGCGCGACGTCACAGTCTCGCTGTCTCCCTTCACGGTCCTCATCGGCAAGAACGATACCGGCAAGACCAGCCTCCTGCAGGCAATCGGCGCCCTTGGAGCGGTGGTGCTCGACCCGGTGATCGCCCGCCGGTTGCCGGTAGTCGACCTCATTACGCGCGGCGCGAAGGATCCGATCGAGTGGCAGGTGGGTTTCTCGCCGATCCCCGCTTGCCGCATTCCCGGAGATTCCACGTACTCCCTGACCATGTGCGAGGGTGCGGGCGTTCGTTTCGGTGAAGAGCGGTTTCTGTCCGACACGATGAAAGCAATACGATCCGCCAACCCGGGGCGGCGTGAATTCAATCAGACACTCGAGGACGGCGGCCCTGGTCGCAACCATTCGCCCGATGACGACTCGCCCCTTCTCTCACGCTTCTCCGATCACCAACTCCGCCAACTGTATCCGCGCCTGGGTGCTTTCTCCCGCTGGCTCTCTTCCGTCCGTTACTTCCGCCTGGATCCCAAGATGCTCGAACAGCCTTCCGGATCTCGAGGGGAGAAACCGAGTCCCGCAGGCAGAGACCTATCAGAGGACGGCTATGGACTGCCCGAAGTTCTCGATCACCTGCTCTCGATGGACCGTGAGAGCTTTGACCAACTCGAGCACTCGCTGCTGCACGCGGTCCCCAATGCCCTCGGCATTCAGCTGCCGTATTGGACAGGATCCAACAACGAGTCTGGCAAGGAGATACTCATCTCGCTCCGTGAGAACCTGCCCGCCATCCCGCTCCGGGAGGCTTCGGACGGGATCAAGTACATGCTGGCCGTGCTGGCACTCGTGCACTCGCGGACTCCGCCAGCGATCCTCCTGCTCGAGGAGCCCGAGAACGGCATTCACCCGCATCAACTCGAACGGATCGTGACGCTGCTCCGGTCCCTGGGTGGGGAGCGGGCCGGCCGGATGCCGACCCAGGTCATCGTGACCACGCATTCCCCCTACATGCTCGACTTCGCCACGCCGGAGGAGGTGTGCGTCTTCGGTCGCAAGCCCAATGGCGATAGCGTCGTGGCGCGTCTGTCCGAACTGCCGATGGCCAGGCGCCGAATGGAGACCGGACTGTCGCCCGGCGAGACGTGGTACAACGTCGGGGAAGATCGGCTGCTGCAAGAGGTTCTCGATGCGAATGCTCCTCGTCAGTGAGGGACCCTCCGACATCGGGGACCCGGCGGGCGATCGAGTCGGCGCCGTGCGCCAGTTGGTGCGGCGGACGTTGGGCCGGCGGTGGAGCCGCGAGGTCGATACCGGCGAGATTCACACCGAGCGGCTCGTCCGGCTGCACCGCCGGGACGAAGAGGTGGAAGCGGCGGGATACGCCGCGAAGGTGCGGCAGATGATCCGGATCGCCGAGAGCGAGACTTGCACCTGCGTGGCGATCGTGGTCGATCGGGACGGTCCGCGGAATCAGCATCGACTCGGGCAACTGCGCGAGGGGCGCGATCGTGCCGAACGAGACGGGCTCGCACTGGCCCTCCGAACCACGATCGGCGTGGCCATCGAGACGATGGAAGCCTGGCTTCTCGCGGACGAAAAGGCGATCAATGACGTACTCTGCCCTGAGCCGCCGGCCGGGGCGTGCGACCCGGAAGAACTGTGGGGCCCAAAGAACTCCGTCCAGCATCCCAAGGCGCGTATCAACTTGCACGTCAGGAATGCCACCAAGGAGTCTCACGACCCTGTCAGCGAGGTTGCGGCACTGGTGCGCTTGGACCTGCTGGAGCGGAGGTGTGCCCGGGGATTCCAGCCATTCGCCGAAGAGCTCAGAGCCCGAGCCCAGTGATCGGCACCGGCCCCTCGGGGCCGAGTTTTTCAGCGAGTGCCCGACACATGGGCGACGCCTATTCCTTGCCCGCCCGCGTCGCCCGGCGTTAGCTTCGTCCCATGGTCGATCCGCTCGACGCCGCGCTCCACCGCCACTTCGGCTTTCACTCCTTTCGCGAGGGGCAGCGCGAAGTCGTCTCCGCCCTGGTCGCGGGGGAGAGCGTGCTGGTGTTCATGCCCACCGGCTTCGGCAAGTCGCTGTGCTACCAGCTGCCCGCGTTGCTCCTGCCCGGGACCACGATCGTGGTCTCGCCGCTGATCGCGCTCATGAAGGACCAGGTGGACGCGCTCGAGGCGAGGCGGCTCCCGGCGACGAGCATCAACAGTTCGCTGGACGGCGAGGAGCTGGCGTGGCGCCTGAAGGGGATCGCCGCGGGCCGCTACAAGCTGGTGTATGTGGCCCCCGAGCGCTTCAAGAGCGAGCGCTTCCTGGGCGCGCTCGCCCCCGCGCGCGTGGCGCTCTTCGCGGTCGACGAGGCGCACTGCATCAGCCAGTGGGGGCACGATTTCCGCCCCGACTACCTCCGTTTGCGGGACGCGATCGAGCGCCTGGGCCGGCCGCCGGTGGCCGCCTTCACGGCGACCGCGACGCCGCGGGTGCGCAAGGACATCGCGGCGCAGATCAACATCGACGCCGCGCGCGAGTTCTTCGTCGGCTTCGACCGGCGCAACCTGTTCCTGCGCGTCGCCCGGCCCGGTGCTTCGGGGAGGAACGCCATCAGAACCGGCCGCCGGTCGGGGTCGCCCGTGGATTGCAGTGAGCCGGCGAGGAGCGCTACCAGAAGCCGCTCGAGGAACTGGCGCGCCGGCATCGCACGCGCATGTCGGTCCAGTGGGCCTTCGACCCGCGCCTCGCGCACGAGATCGAGGCCGGGGCGGACCTGTTCCTGATGCCCTCCAGATTCGAGCCCTGCGGCCTGAACCAGCTCTACAGCCTGCGCTACGGGACGATCCCGGTGGTGCACGCGGTCGGCGGACTGGCCGACACGGTGGTCGACGCGACCCCCGACGCGACCGCGCGCGGAACCGCGACCGGATTCGTCTTCGGCCCCTACACCTCCGCCGCCTTCCGCGAGGCGCTCGACCGCGCCCTCGCCGCCTGGCGCAACTCGAAGGGCTGGCGACGGCTGATGGCCACCGCCATGGCCCAGGACTTTTCCTGGAAACGCAGCGCGGAGCAGTACTCCGCGCTCTACCGGAAGCTGACCGGGCGCGGGTAGGTTCGCGAGAGCCTTGCCCATGAGATCCTCCTCGCCAGCCGAAGAAGCTCGGGCGTGCCGCGTCGGCGAAGCTGACGCTGGACTCCATCGCAAGCTCGGCACGGTGGAGGACGTGGTGGAGATGGGAAAGTAAAAGAGCAGCACCCGCGAGCGCGAAAAAGGGCAGCAGACCGACTGGCCTTCCAGGTGACCCGCGCGCGCCGGAGCGGTGCACCGCGTGCGACGCCTGCGTCGGGGGAGACGCGGGCGTGGGCAACCGGAGCCTGCCGGACGAGGCGGAGACCGTGCTCCTGCAGAAGGTGCTCGCCTGCGTCGCCCGGATGAACGGGCGATTCGGCAAGCAGAAGGTCGCCCAGGTGCTGTGCGACTCCCGGCAGAAGCATGTGGTGGAGTGGGGGCTGGACCGGCTTTCGACGTATGACGGACAAAATGACGGTCGAACAGCTGAAAGGCAGCTCCATCGAGAGCGTGCTCCAGGAGATTGCCGACCATCATACGCCGGTTACGGTACTGCTCGCGGACGGCCGGGAACTCGTGATCCAGGCCAAGCCCACACTGAAGCCATTGCCGCAGTTAGAGGGGCGTGTGCCGGAGGGTTGGAAGGACTCGGTGAATGCCCGAGGCTGATACCGGTTCCGATTCGACCCGGACCCTGATCGACGCGGGGGTCTTCATCGGGGCGCTCTTGGCAGGTGATCCGCGCCACGCCGAAGCCCGAGGGTTGGTCGAGCGCGCCCGCCGCGGCGAACTGCATGCCTGCACCACGACGGGGATCCTCAGGAACCACTGCCCGGAACCTGGGAGGCGGCTCGAGGACCCCGGGAGCGTCGAAGCCTACTACCAGGAGGCCGGCCGCGCGGGCCGCGACGACGAGCCCGCGGAGTGCCTGGTCCTGTTCAACCAGGCCGACGTGCGCACGCGGGAGTTCTTCATCGGTCTGGCCAACCCGCGGCCGCAGGAGGTGCGCGCGCTGCCCGACTGGCCGATGGAGCAACCCGACGACCTGCTCGAGGTGGAATTCGACCAGCTCTACAGCCTGCGCTACGGGACGACGCGACCGCGCGCGGGACCGCGACCGGATTCGTCTTCGGCCTCTACACGCCCGCCGCCTTCCGCGAGGCGCTCGACCGCGCCCTCGCCGCCTGGCGCAACCCGAAGGGCTGGCGGCGGCTGATGGCCACCGCCATGGCCCAGGACTTTTCCTGGAAACGCAGCGACGAGCGACCGATCGAATCAGGCTCCCGCGGCCACTTGCGATTGCGGCGCTGGGGCCATGCAATGGCGAGCGTCGGAGCCGGGGCGCCAGGAAGCCCTGCGCGCCCGGCCGAGCCAGCGGAAAGGTCAGGACGGCACACGGGGAGACCTCCGGAATTTTCGCTTGCCATGCCCGGATCGATCGGCCATCATCGCCACGTGCGGTATCGGCCCGTTTCGGCGGGCCCGGCTCGGCTTGGATTCCCGGACGGATGCAGGCGGGGCGCCGCGTGCGCGGACACGAACCGCGGCGACGAGGCCGATCCATCATGTCCATCCAGCCGACCCGGGAACCGCCGCGCGGAGCCGGTCCCACCGTCCGACCGCGGGAAGTGGCGCCGCAGGAAGTCTACCTGGACCGCGGTCCCGCGATCCCCTCGGGCTATGGCCGGGACCGGCTGGTCGTGCTGATGCGGGACCCGACCACGATCCACTGCTACTGGAGGCTCGAAGGGGAGCAGGCCCGCCCTCCGGCCGGAGCCGACCCGAAGCCCATCGTGCGGTTGGTCGACGCCGCCACCGGCGCGGCGCGCGAACTGAACGTGCCCGCGGGGGCGCGCTGCGCTTACGTCGAGGTCGAGCCCGGGGGCCGCTACCGCGTCGAGCTCGGGTACCGGGACGCGCAGGGCGTGTTCGGCGGCGTGC
>Ga0209514_10004708_pt1 | contig 18112 bp, 23 predicted proteins | sample Subgrocontami58m_FD_187452 | JGI IMG/M metagenome (GOLD analysis project Ga0209514, IMG submission 187452) | Subsurface groundwater microbial communities from S. Glens Falls, New York, USA - GMW37 contaminated, 5.8 m (SPAdes) (version 3) | ecosystem: Environmental > Aquatic > Deep subsurface >...
GGGCCAGACGGTGCCCGGAGGTCGCCGTCCACCTCTCAGAGGCACCATTTCATCGGTAATCTCGGCTTCCATTCCACAATGCCGTTTGAGCGCGGCCGACTCTACGGAATTGGAAGCAGAATTGGAAGAGGCGCTGGGGATTTCCCCGCGCGCGGGGTATGACGCGCGCGGGGAATCACCACAACACAACACACTCAATCCAATGAACCAATGCCGGATGTTCTCATGTTCCGGTCGCGGGTGCGACGGGGTCCGCACCGACTCTGGCGGTGGGCATGGACCCAGGCGGACCGAGTCAGAGCGCCCGCGAACTCACGCGAATCGGCGCGAATGAAAGGAAGTCGGCGGCCACCAGAATCGAAAAACGTGGAGAGGACATGATGGGTGGTTTGGGCAAATGCCTCGGGGCTTGCCCCGAGGATCTTGATTTGCACCCGATTCGCGGGAATTCGCGGGCGCTTGCGCGAACCGCAGCGCCGAAATTCCCGTGGCCCCGGCTTGAGGTTCGTCCGGCGCGCCGCTACATGCCGGCCAGCGAATGAGAATATATTTCATGGATATGTGCAGCACTTCACCTGAACAAAGGTGTCTTATGCCACATGTTATGCCATCCATGAATTCAACCGCCGAAGTCGTCGCCATTCCCGCCACCGGGACGTGGGAATGGAACGTCAACTGCGTGTCCGGCTTGGTCCGGCACCGCGAGTCAGGCCGCTACTACTCCCGCTACCAACTCAATCGGAAGCGCACGATGAAGGCGCTTCACACTGACGACTTCAACAAGGCCAAGTTGAAACACGCTGAACTCGTCGCGAGCGCCGAGCGTCAGCGGCAATCCGGCGTGTCGGTCAACGTGGGCAAGGGCACCATGGGTGATCTCTTGCTGCTCGCGGAGGAGAAGCACAGCGACAATTCCGAGTTTTCCCACCGCACGAAAGAATCATTCGCCGGCAGCATCGAGCGGATTCGGCGCCACTGGTTTGACTGCTTTGGCCGTGCCATCGACCCGATGAAGCCGGACAAGATCACGGCGGACATGGCGGAAAAGTTCGCCAATTTTCTCCACTCGCGGGCGCAGTGGCGGCGGCACAACACGAAAGCGCATCGCAAGGGCTACGGCGCGGTGACGGTCAACATGACGATCGAAGCGTTGCATCGGGTTCTGCGCTTCGGGAAGACGCGGGGTTACCTTCTCGCGGTTCCGTTCGAATTGAAGTCCGAGCTAGGCGACGGGAGTATCCGAAAGGCTGAGCCGCGGAAGAAGCACAGCTTTCCATCGGCCGAAAAGATCGCCGCAGTTTTCACGCAGATGCGCACGATCCGCGACGACCTACCGGAGAACCAGAACGACCTTCGCGAATACTTGGTCCGCCGTGCCGCAGAATCCGCCGACCTCGCCGAGTTCATGGCGTATTCTGGCGCGCGAGTTCAAGAGGCGGTTGCCTGGACGTGGGAAGACGAACGCGAGAAGATGATCTTCATCCGCGGCACCAAGACCGAGAATTCCCGCGACAGGGAAGTGCCAAAAATCGCGGCGATGGTCGACCTCTTGAAACGCATGAAGGCGCGCCGCGCCGACGAAGGGCGCGAACTCAACGGCCCCGCGTTCGCGATCAAGCAATGCCGCGAGGCGTTGGAATCCGCATGCAAGCGGGCGGGGGTCGCGCGCTGGACGCATCACACGTTGCGGCATCTGTTCGCGACACGCTGCATTGAAGCAGGCGTGGACATTCCGACCGTATCGCGGTGGCTTGGGCACGCCGACGGCGGTACGCTGGCAATGCAGACCTACGGTCATTTGCGACAAGAGCACAGCTTGGCGCAGGCAGCTAAAGTCAGCTTTGGGGGTGCCGCGTGAACTACCGGAAGGGTCCCAAGTTTGCGGTGAGGATCGCGGCAGTCGCCAACGAGCCGAAGCGGCACGCGACGCCGTTGCCGAGAATCGGTCGTGTGCGGAAGGCGCCAAAAACTGCGGGCGCTCACCTCGCGCTCGAACCCGATTTGCTGACTGCCGAGGCCGCAGTCCTAAAATGGGATACGAATATCCGGCTGGCGACGCCGACCGCAGGCGATTCCGGCTGCTTTGCTCTGCTACCGCGCTCGCGTCCATGTCGAAGGGGTGGGATGCTCGCATTCCTTTAACGCTTCTCCGCTACGTCGACGCGTTCTGCTATTTCACGTTGAAGCTGCGCGAGACTCTACGTCCGGTTCGTTGGGTCGTCGAACCCCGGCAAATTCGGCATCCCGCTGCGAGTCCAAGGGAGTCGCTCGGACGCGAGTATCTGGCGTACGCAGTCCAATACGCCGGCCCGGATGACGAATCGACGCAGACCAAGAGGGGGGAAAACGCCGCGCGCATTATCCGAAAGCGTGCCGAGCGCGATCATGCCGCGATGGCCGCGATTGCGGACGATCAACGGAGAAACCCTAAAAAATGCGGCAATCCGTAGGGGTAGGATAATTTCCAATACGCGCGCGGCGCTTGTCTGTTTCGCCGCGCAATGAATAAGAAATTCTCAGCATCACACGGCACGCGTCACGGCGCGGCCGATACGAACCGCGAGTCGGTTACTCCGCTCGCGGTTTTTCGCGGTCAGACCATGGCATCCGGCGACAAGCTTGCCTTCTCTACGAAGGAGACCTGTGCCGCCCTCGGCATTAGTTCAACGTCCCTTTGGCGTCTGGAGCGCCAAGGATTGATCAGGGCCGTCCGCGTCCTGCGTACTCCGCTTTACCCGCGCAAGGAAATCGAACGCTTCCTCGGCACGCTGGAGATGGTGTTATGAAGTCGCGCCGTCGCAACGAAAGCGTCAGCCGCTCCGGTCACCACAAGATCACGCGGATGCTGCGCCGTGGCTACCGCCAAACGCGGCGGTACGCGAAGCGGACCGATTATTCGTTCGTCCAGCCCTTGGGGGGTGGGTGCGAATGACTGACGCGAAGAACCTCTTTGTCCGTGCGCTGCGCCGCGAGATTCCGGCCGATGACCAAATTATCCTAACCGGTGGCGAATTGGTGGACGGCAGCGAGGAAATCGCAACCGCCATCATGGCGCTGCTGTTGGGCCACGAGCTCGGGCGCGCGGTTGCCGCAGATTTCTTCGGCACGGCGGATCGCCCGAATACGGCGCTGGCGCCGTCGCTGGACCGTCGCGTCGTTTGCAAGTGGGCGTGCCGCCTTCGCCGCAACGCGGGGCTGCCGGTACGTTGCCCGAAGAAGGGCATCCGGCGCGGCCGGAAACCGAAGAACCAGCGGCACGAACCGCAGCAACCGGGAGGATTAAGTTAATCCAATGACACCCCAGCATACCAACAGCGCGGCGACGTGCGTCAGCGTGTTCGATCACGCTTGCGACGTCGAACCCGGACACCGGGAACTCGCCGAAATGCTCGAAGCAATCCGTGACGGTGCCGTAGGCGCACAGATCGGCGTGATTCGAGCCGTACAAACCGACACGGCGGACTCACAGGCCATTCAGACGGCACTCTTCGCACAGATGGCACACGTGCGGTTCATCACGAAGAACCCGAAGCAGCGGGAGGAGCTAGATAATGCCCGCGCGGCCTATCTCGCGAACCCGCACGCAACCGAGACCCGTGAGGAATTGATTTCGTGGCTGAAGAGGGGACTGCCGGCGATCGCTTTTAGTGGCACGTTCACCCATCGGTCCGCCAAAGGCCTGCAAACCCACAGCGGACTAATCTGCGTCGACTTGGACGACTTGCCTGACCCCGCGGCGACGGTCGCGCAAATCGGTGCCGCCCCGCATTGCGTGGCCGCCTTCCTGAGTCCGACCGGAACAGGTGCAAAGCTGGTCCTGCGCGTGGCCGCGACTGACGCTCAACAGCACCGCAAACGTGTATTCCCGGCGGTAGCGGCGTATCTCCTCGCGACGCATGGCGTGACCGCGGACAAGGCGTGCAGTGATGTCGTGCGGCTGTGCTTCGTGTCACACGATCCGAGCATCACGATCAACCTCGGCGCGGCGCCGTTGCCGATCCCCGATGCGCCGGTTGCAAATGCCCCGGGAGCGATGGTCGCGGCTGCCGTAGGCGCCAAGTTGACGCCTTTTCAGGATTACGACCAGCGCGGCGACGTGTTTGACGTGCTCCGCGACCATGGTTGGTCGTCTGACGACGACTTTCACTGGACGCGTCCGGGCAAGAGCTCGGGAACATCGGCGACGTTCGATCATGCCGACTGCCCCGGCTGCTTTTATGTGTTCTCCGACAACGCTGCGCCATTTGAACCTCAAAAGGCGTACCCGAAACACCGCGTCTTTGCGTTGCTCGAATGTGACGGCGACGAGGCCACTGCCCTATCGGAGCTCCAAAAACGCGGATTCGGTTGGCCGTTGTCGCCAGATGGCAACTTCCTGATTCTACCGTCAAACGGAACGCAGGGCCGTTCCATCACGGAGTCTGCGCAGCAAATCTTCACGAAGATCGCACCGACGCACACGCTTTTCGTGCGCGGTCGCGTCGTTCATGAGATTGTCGAGGACGAGAACGGCCCGCGATTCGAGGTCATCTTACCGAGGCGCTTTCGTAGCCTGATTGAGACGTACGGACGTCCCATGGCGTACCGCAGCGACAATCGCGGTCGCACGAAGTTGTCGCCGGTCCTATGCGCTGAAGAAACGGCGTCGGCGTTGCTCGCCACAACCGAGGCGCGCGAGTTGTTGCCGCGCGTCAGGACGATCATCCGTTCGCCGACGCTCGCCGTTTCAGGCGACGAGCTGAAAGTCCTGGGCCACGGCTGGAATCAGGAGGGCGGCGGGGTGTTCGTGACCGGAAGTCTGATTCCCGAGTCGGTGGCGCTTCCCGATGCGGTCGCGGCAGTCTGCGGCTTGCTCGCCGATTTCGATTTCCAAACGCCCGGCGATCGGGCGCGTGCGTTGGCATCGCTCATTACGCCGGCATTGAAGGCCGGTGGCCTTCTCAATTGCTCGACGCCAATCGAGACGAACGAGGCCGACAAGAGCCAAGCCGGTAAGACCTTCCTTCGGAAGCTCGTCCATGCGTTGTTTGGCGAAACGCCGTCGTTCGTCGCTCAACGCGACGGCGGTGTCGGCTCGTTCGACGAATCCATCCAGACCGCGCTCATTGCGGGCCGGATGTTCATCCAGTTGGACAACGTCCGTGGGAAAGTCGCGTCAACGTATCTTGAGGCGGTGCTGACCGCCGAGGGACCGGTGCAGTGCCGCGAGCCACACAAGACGACTGTAGAAGTCGACGTTCGGCCGTTCACGTTCGCCATGACGAGTAACGGCGTGCAATCAACCGCGGACCTTGCCAATCGCGCGTCACTCGTGCGCATCCGCAAGCGACCGCCGGGCTACATATTCGCGCAATACCCCGAAGGCGGGCTGTTGGAACACGTGAAGGCCCGTCAGGCGTTCTTTCTTGGCGCGGTGTTCGCGATCGTTGGCGAGTGGTTCATGGAGGGATGCCAGCGCACGAACGAGACCCGTCACGACTTTCGGCAGTGGGCGCAGACGTTGGACTGGATCGTCCGGCACGTCTTGAACGCCGGGCCGCTACTCGACGGTCACGACGATGCGCGCGACCGGATCGCCGATCCATGCAAGTCGTGGCTCCGGTCGGTTGCTCTCGCGATCGATCAAGACGACAGGCTCGAGCATGAAGTGACCGCAAGCGAACTCGGAGAGCTCTGCGGCGAGCATGGGATCATGGTTCCGTCCTGTAAGGACGATGCGACCGACGACGACCGCGCGCGTGCCGTCGGACGTGCCATGAAGAAGCTGTTCCCCGAGTCCGCAACGTTGGCTCAGGTGGATTCGTTCACGGTGACGCGCGGTTTCAAATACTCGGCGACCGCCGAAAAGAACATCCCGACGTATCGTATTTCTAAACACGTCTGACCCGCCGCCAATCCCCGTCAAACTCCGGAAAATCACCACATCCCGCCAACCCGCCAATCCCGCCAATCCCAAAACCATTTCGGAAAATAACGATGTTTTCCTAGAAAGTTAATGGATTGGCGGGATTGGCGGGTTGGCGGGGACCTGAAAAACGATGAAACCTGTCCTTCAAAAACCGCCGCCTTGGCTCTGGCACTTCCGGTTTCTTCCGCCTGTCCGATTCTGGTTCTGCCAGTACGCGGATCAGGAAGCGCGACTCGCGGCGGCTGAAGAGCGAATTGCCGCTGCGTTCGCGGTGCTGGCGAGAGCTGACGGCATAATCGCCCAGGCGGAAGCCACGCTATCGGTGATCAGCGAACTCGCGTTCATGATTGACGCGACGGAGGCGAGATACGCCGCCGAGTGGCCAACCATGGCGCGCACGGGTGCCGGTGCGGTCCTGCTGGGCATGCGGCCTTGGCTCGGCGAGATGAAGGGTCAACTGCGGGAGGCGATCGTGCGGACGCGACGGGGTGAGGTATTTGCTGACTGCCCTGACTTGCCCGCGAAAGCGGAAGAACTTCTGAACATGGGCCGGCGCCTTCTCGCACTGGTTCACGACGAAATCGCCGGCAAAAAATGAGCTCCAAGAAATGTTCCCGGTGGCTGCGCTGGCTTCGCTTCCTGCCGCCGGTCCGCCGTCGGCTCGATGCCTATGCGGCCGAACAACGCGAGCTCGCCGCGGCGTTGATTCTGTCGTTGCGTGAGTCGCGTTCGATGGTGGATTTCACCCACGAGGCGCACGGCGACCGATTCACGGCGACGCCGGCCGGCGCCCACTTGGTCGGTGACATCATGCCAGAGCTCGTCGATTTCCTCGACGACATCGAAGGAGAAGAAGCTTTCGACGCGGACGTTGACCCGCACGAAATGCTCCGGGATGCAGAGGAGATGCTAGGCGTGATTCGCGGCCTGCTTGGGGAAGCACGTAGGCAAATGGGCATGCAGGGGTAAAAACGGACCGCCATGGAGGAAGGAATCTCTTTACGGGGGGTTGGGAGCCGCAGGTCCCGAGGGTGCGAGGCTTCTCTGTGACAACTTTTGCGAGGCATTCTCAATTTGCAGTGGCACGGCATCCGTAGGATATGCGTCGCGTGAATCGGAAATTGCCGTCACGTACGTCCTGATACGGGTCATCGTGGACAACGCGATTAGGGGTGATGAACCCTGAATTCTCTTGTCCCGAACTTCAAACGCTCGCGCCGTATGTCACAAAAGCGGTGCGACTCAAAGCCGACGCCGAAGCGCGTTTGGCGAACCTAGAAGCCGCAAAGCAGGCTCTCGCGGACGCAGAAGCGCGGCTTGCGGAAAACTTCACGGAAGACGACGAGCGCGCAGTCAGCGTAGCCGCGGCGAAGGTTGAAGAGTTGCAACGCATCGTGCGCCCCATCGCGAACCACGGCGGCCCCGACGGGATGTGCCGCACGGTTCTGTGCGATCCTGACGTCTACAAGACGCTCGCTCGCGGCTTCGAACGGCGAGCAAAGGCCATCCACGAACGCCTGATCGAAGCGCGCAAACAACTTGGTCGCCGGTTCCATGACCTCGCCGTCGAAGGCGCCGAGATCGGCACGTTCTGGGCCGACCCCGAGGTGCAACGGCTGCAACCAATCGTGCGCACGCTGGCGCAGGAGGAGCAGGCTGCGATCGTGAACGCCAATTACGCGAAGCAGGCTGCGCCGCGTTTCACGCGGACGTTTGGTGATTTGCATGCGTGCCTGACGGCGCCGATCGCGGGTGGCGAATAATTCTCATGACCAACGCGCCGACATCCTCGCAACGTAATGTGGTCGAACTCTCGCAAGAGCGTGGCCGGGTCGTGCGCCTTGGTGCCGACCCGGGCGGCTTGTTCGGTGATCCGGTCGAGTTTGCCCGGGCGCCGGACGGTACGTTCTCGAAAATCGCCGTGCCGAGCGGATCGCAGGTGCGATCTGCTTACGGCGCCACATCGCCATTTGCGGCCACGAAGGCCCTGCTGCGTGACCTCGCCGGGTCCGGTGTCGTTGTCCGTCGCTCGACGGACATCCGCAGCGGCGCCGGGTCTATTTTTCGCGACAGGAAGTCCGGCGAGAATGTGATCCAAGTCGCGCGAAATGTGGCCGGTCGGTTCCCGAACCCCGCGGCCACTCTCGCGCACGAGGCCGGGCACATTCGCAACCCGTCACCGGCTACGTTCCGGCAGTACGCGACCGCCGCGGACCGTGGGCAAGACGCAAAGGCCGCGATCCTCGCAATGAAGCAAGAGCGTGCGGCAAACCGCGGCGCACTGGATTTGCTGAAGCAGTACGGCACGAGCCGCGACACGCGCAACGCGTACCGAGCCGCGGTAATGCCGCATTATTCCAGCTACCGAAACGAGGCAGCCGCGGCGCTCGTACGAGATCGCGGTACGTCGATCAACGCGCCGATGGTCACCGATGCGGTCGTCGCGGCGTACCGGAAAGGTGCCTCGCCGGTCGAGATCGGTCGGATCGTCGAGAAGGTCCGCAAGAATCTCATTCCCGGGTACGCAGACGCGAAGCGCAGCGTTTCGGTGGCGAATCGGGGCGAGTTTCGAAAAGCATTTATGCCTCACATACCCGAACATCGCCGGGCCGAACTCGAAAGACGCGCGACCATCAATCGGATCATTGATGCGTCGCAGGAACGAATCAGCCGTCCGGAATTGCCGTACGAGAAGGAAGTGACTGGCGTCGCCCGCGCATCGCGCGTGTTGCGCACGTCACCGATTGCCCGGGCCGCTATACTCCGTGCCGCGAAGATCGCCAGCGGCGCGGCGGTCGGCGGGTATCTCGGATACCGATACAAGGGCAAGGCTGGCGTTGGTCCGGGGATCAAGACCGGCGCCGTCGCTGGGCTATTGTTCTCCCAACCTGAAGCGCACGCGTCCGTCTGCGCCGGTGTACTCTTTGCCGCTAAACTCAAGTCTCATTTCGTATGAACAAAGCCGCCATCACTTCCCTTCTCGACCGGCATGCGCCGGTCACGCGCTCCGGTCGCTCCGAGTCGCATTCATTGACAAGCCTCTCTCGCAAACTTCTCGTCACGCCCGCCGTCGCGCAGGCGATGATTGACCGCGGTGTATTGAAACCGCGGGCACAGGTGCATCGGGGATCCGATGAACTGCTGAGCTTTTTCTGCGAGGACGTTGCGGTCGTCCGGCGCCTCGTCGCGTTGTCGGTAATTGCGCGGACAATCGAGCTCTGCCGAGGCGATGCTTCCGCTGCGAGTATCGCTGCACCGGCGGCCGTTGCCGCGCATGTCCGGCAATTTGAGGGCAAGCCGAAGGTGACAGAGTTGGCGCAGCGGCCGGAGGACGAGAACCCGAGCATTTTGCAGAAAGTCGGCAAGGCTGCCGCGGTTGTTGGTGGCGCCGCTCTCCTTGGGGGTGGCGCCGCTCTCGTTCGCGGTCGCCTCGCGGCCGGCGCGGCGCAGGCCGGTAAGCTGGGCATCGCCGGCACTGCGGCGCTGGGCGGCCAATTACTTCGCAAGGATGTCGGCAAAGCCGCGAGCGCCGTTGGCTCGGTTCTGACGAACCCGGCGACGCCCGACGTGATCGAAATCCTGCGGCGCGCGAGGGCCGCGTCACTGGCGCGCATGGCACAGTAAACTTTCCGTCGGGGTTCATTGGCCCGGTGTGGTAGCCGGGTTCTCGAAGGGAAAACGCCCCGCGCCGGGTCAAATCAGGGCACCGGCGCGGGGCAACTTCTACCAGCACATTTTCATGGCTAACGAGGATACAGGCCGAAACCAGCTAACGAAGTCCGTTGCGAGTGCCGCGTCGAACCTTGCGGGTCCCGCGGTCGATTTGGCGCGCGGCGCCACGGCATTTCAGGCGGCATCGAACGCAATCAAGGGTGCCGCGATGGATAAGCTGCTCGGACCGACTGCGTTTTTTGCCGGTTCGCTCATCGGGGTGCTCCGCACGATCAAAGCAATCGTGGATCAAAGCGGCTTGCTCGAGCGCGGTCTGGCGCGCATCGCCTCGCTACAGCAGATCAGCGGGAAATTCGAAACGCTCCTGAAGTCTGCCGAGAAGGCGCAGCAACGGCTGAAGGAACTTTACAAGTTCACCGCGTCATCGCCGTTCGATTTTCAGGACGTAGCCGAGGCAAATCGGCTGCTCGAATCTCTCACGAAAGGCGCGCTGAGCGGGTCGCGGGGAATGAAACTCGTAGGCGATGCGGCTGCCGCGACGGGCGAATCCATGACCGCCACCGCGGAGCGCGTCGGTAAGCTGTATCATGCACTCGAATCCGGCCGGTCGCTGGACCGCATCATGTTTCAGCTTCAGGCGACCGGCGCAGTGAATGACGAACTCGCGCGGAAGTTGGAAAACGCGGAGCAAGCTGGCGCCAGCTTCGCGGACAAGTGGAAGCTCGTTGAAGACCAATTGCGTGCCACGGACGGCGGAATGGCGAACGAGATCAAATCACTCGACGCTCTCTCGAAACGGCTCGCGACCGCCAGCGCCGGCATGGAACAGGCGTTCGCCGCGCCGTTCGTCGATGCGCAGGCGAAGGCAATTGAGAACACGATCAAGGCCACGGAGAACCTGACGCCGGTCCTCGGGAAGATTGGTCAAGACATCGCGCCAATTTTGAACCTGTTCCGTACGGTGAAGAACGAGATCACCGTCGCGACGATCGCGACCAGAGGTTTCGCCGATGCGCTGAGTGTCGCGTGGGATGTCGCCAAGTCGCTCGGCATGGCCGTGGCTGGCGCAACGCTCGCATCGCTCGCCGGGAACTTTCTGAAGATTGCGGGGGCCGCGCGCACGTTCGGCGTGAACCTCGCGACGTCGCGCCGTGCCATCGTTGAATCTGCGCAGGCGGTCGGTGCTCTGACGAAATCGCAAACACTGGCGCAGCAGGCGTCGGGCGCATTCGCAGACGGCAGCATCGTGACCGCCGCGGCGCTCGGCGCGCAGGCGCTTTGGACACGCGCATCCGCCGCCGCTCTGAACCTTCACAAGACGGCCATGGCGACCGCGACGGCTTCCGGCGCGCGTTTCAATGTGGCGACATACGCCGCCGCGATAGCCGGTCAAATTCTTGCCGGCGGTCTAAAGGTAATCGCGTCCGGCTTCACGACCGCCACACGCGGCGCAATCGCGTTCGCTGCCGCGAATCCGCTGATCGCGATTGGTACGGCTGCACTTGTGGCCGGCGCCGCATTCAAGACCTGGGCGGATAATGTCGCGAAGGCGAACAGGGAGTACGTCGATTTCGTCCTGAACCTCTCCAAGTCCCGCGACGAGATGCGCAAGCTCGTGGCCGATGTGAAGAATCTCGACCAGTACCGGTCTGCCATAATCAAAAACGACAACGAGCAGACGCGGATCAAAGAGGAGATCGCGAACATGGGTTCGCGTCCGGCGGCAGGGAAGACGTACGAGCTCGGCGCGGACTACAAGGTGCGCGAGCGGACTGCGCTCAATCCTGCGGGAGAAGAGTACGACAATCGCAAGGCCGAACTTGAACGCACGCTTGCTGCGTTGCGGAAGTCGCGCGGTGATTTGGAGTCCAAGCTCCCGACCCTCGGGATCGGCAAAGAGGAGCGCCAACAGATTTTCGATCTGACAACAAAACGGCTGGCGCTACGTGACACAACGGAACAGGAGCAGATCAACCGCACCGGCGACTTGCGACGCCGTGGGTTGCTGCTGGCGCGCGTGCGTCGACTGAACTCCGAAGCCGACACCGGCGAGGAAATCGCAGCGGCACGGACGGCACCGGAGCGGTTCAAGAACAAGCCGACCGAACTCATGCGGGTATCGGAGCAGATAGCGAATCTCGAAAAAGCGGGTCAAGCCGTGCCGGCAAAGTTGTACGAACGCCAAGCCGAACTGAATCAATTCGCGGACACGTTCATGGAAAAACGCGCGCAGGCATTGCAGGATGTGACGCAGGCACGCGAACTCGGTTTTTCCGTCCGCTCGTCCGTTGGCGGTGTGGCCGCCGGGCGCATGCGGAATCAGGCGCTCATTAAGCGCGATCGGGACGTCGCGACTGCCGCTGAAAATTTGCAGGCGCGGGACGATCTTCGGGAGCAGTACCGCAAGATTGGTCTCACGCGTAATCAAGCCGATGCCGATTTCAGCCTAAAGTTGCGTGGCGACGCGATGGCACGCGGCCCGCAGATTTCAGCCGATAGCCTGCAACGGCTCGGCGGGGGTGGCGGCTCCTACGGGTCGGACCCCGATGCCGCCGCGCGCCGGCAAGTGGAAATCATGGGGCGCGTGGAATCTATCCTTCAGCGGATCGAGCAACACACGGCCGATGCGGCTCGCGGCGGGCTTATTGGGAATTAAGTGGGAGGCCGCTGGGCAATCGCGGCTCGGCGCCACTGCCGGTTGGCGATGAAATTGGGGTTCGCGCGCAGCCATGCTTCTAGCTCCTGCACGTCGGTCTTGTAACCCCAAAAAGGCGCGCCAGCGCGCTTCATTGAGGAGACGAACCACACTGAAACGCCGAGCTCCTTCGCTGCGACTTTGCCGAAGACCAGTTTCACCGATTCCGAGCGGACCGCTCCGCACATCAACTCACGCCGACCAATCTTACCGTACACGTGTCGCTTCGATCCGCCGCTTCTTTGCCGCGGTGCACCAGCGGCCGGTGCGGTCGTACCGGGCAATCAGGAAGTCGACGACGGCGAGAACGAGCGTCCGATGCGCGACGACCGCCGCGTTGTCGGTACGGGTTTTGTTGGTGCTGGAATTCACGGTGCGCAAACGTGCCGGCCATGTACTGCACCGCGAGATTTCAAAGTGGCTCCGTCGATCTTTGTTAGCTCGCGCCGGCGGCATCGAGTCGCTTACTGTATTCAAGAATCGGATAACACTTCGCCACAGTCGTCAACAATTGCGATCCGTTCTTGCGCTGGCCGGTCTTACCGGAATATAATGAAGGGGATTCCGGCCAACTATGAAGACGATCTTTGCCCTGCTGCTTTCAGGCGTACTCACGATCGCTATCGCTGCCGAACGCGGCGACCTGACGCTGAATGACGGCACTGTGCTAAAAAACGCGCGGATCGTTGCCGTCGGAAAGGATACCGTCAGCATTGTTCACAGCGGCGGCTCTACTAGCGTGGCCCGAAGCTGTCGCCATCTGCCGCCGAGCAAAGACTGATTGAAATGAAGGCCCGGTTTCCGGCGCAGAAGGCCGTGAAGATTAAAAAGAGCGAAATGCTCGTGCCCGGCGTGGACGTATGGCGAGCCTTCAAAGGCGAGGTGCAGATCGCTACGTTGCAAAGCCTGCCGATCACGCTGCGCAGGCTCGAAGAGCGGATGAGAGCCGAAGAGGCACGCTTAAGTTCGACGACCGACAAGATCGTTTCTGCGACCAAGAACGAGACGTTGGCTTGGATTAGGGACCAGCTACGCCCCTACGTCCGGCAGTTGGCTCAACTCTCGGGAAAGTAGCGCCGCGAACATCGTGGCTGACTTGAACGACAACCTTGCAGAGAACCTCATCAAGCGTTAATCGGAGCCAACATTTATGGACAGTGTAACACTCGCGCGCTGGAAAAAGGCGGTTGTTCACCTCGAGTGTGCGACAGATGGTGACGACTGGCGACTCAGGGTGGGTCGAACCCACGATGCGCACGAACGCCTGCTGAAGAAAGAGATTACTCACAGGGAGTTTGCTGAAATAGCTCTCAGGGGTATGCGCGATGTCCGATATCACGGCACGGCGGTTTTTGTGGTACATAACGACCGTCGGTATCTCGCAACTGCACGGCATGTGTTGTGGGATGAGACGAACGCGAAACGCCGGCATGAAGACGATGTTCGGCGGGTCGCCGGTGCTATGGATTCAGATTGGATTGAACACATGGCCGCTCAGACCATTTTTTCGATGATCTTTCGCGTGCCTTCGTTGTCCGAGGTTTCGTCCGCACCCGGCAAAGAGCGGCAGTTTTTGATGAACTTGGGCGCTGGGCCGTATTCCAATGCTCCCTACACATTTTCCGAGCCGGCAGTGGACCTTGCGATTGTTTCACTGGACCCGCGTCACGACAAGTTTGCAGACGAGTTGTTGGCTTGTGGATACGTGCCTGTAGGCTCTTCAGAAATCGGCGACGGACTTAATGAAGGTGACGAGGGGTTTACCGTTGGCTATCCTAGCGCCGTTGCGCTGATCGGCGAACGATCCATGCATCCAGCGGGAAAGGTCATCAAAGCGACGCACTTACTTTCGTTGCTTGAAATTCAAGAGAGGAAGGATCGGCAGGCCTGAATGCGGCGAGTCCGTAATCATGGTATCGAAAGTAAAAAACCCATCCGGTGACGGTCAGCCATCGAATCGCGCAAAGCTAATAGATTTCGCCGAAAAGAAGGCTGACGAGTTGATGAAATTTCATCTCGAAGACATGGCGATTTTGAGCCGCGAGGTGACGGCAACCTTTACGTTTATCATCGCCGCTTTGTCGGTGGCATTCGGATATTTGTTGAATGTATACGAGCCCAGGGCCGATATGCGTTTTCAGCGATGGGTTTGGCTGGCGCCTACTGCGGCAATAAACCTGCAACTTCTGTTTTGTGCGAGTTGGTTGCTCATTAAGGCAATGGGCGCGCGCAGAGTTGAGCCATTAGGCAACGAGCCCAAGAATCTCTTAAGCGAAGAAGCCCTGAAGGCAGACGCCGAAGAGGTTCGACTGAGCGAATGCAGAAATCAACAGGCGCGAATCGAATTTAACCGATCGCGAAATGCCTTCACTGCCGCAGAGTTGAACCGCGTGCGGAGATGGCTCTTAACAGTACCGCTTACCTTTGTCGTGGTGTGGGCCGCGATGGCGGTGTCGAAGGCGTTGGGCTGGCTGGCCTAGTCGGAACGGCCGGTGTCGGGCTGGCGGGACGAGGCACGCTTGTTCTTTGTCCCGGCGCGGGCTGGGGAATGTTTATCGGGTTGTTTTGGTTGGTGGTCTGCATGGAAGTTCTTTTCGGTCATTGCCGCTTCTGTCGCGCGGGTTCGGTCTGGGCCGTGAGATTTCTTTAAATAGGCCCACGATTCTATTCGTATGTCGGTTCGCCGCACGCCAGACATCGGCTGTTTAATAGCGGGAGGCTGTCGTTTTTTCGACATATTCCCTTCCTTGCAGAATGACCTATTGTTGGCAAGCAACGGCTACCGTCGATGCGCCATAGCTCGTCACTCGGCAACTCCTCAGCATGTCCGCACTTTTCGGCGGCGCGCATAATCTTTTCTGCGGCGCTTCCACTCGCGACCTCGAAACCGTGACGCATGAGTGCCGCACTTAGCGCCATGGTGTTCGGCGCGGCCACGAGCACAATCTCCGCGCCGTTCGGTTTGCGCGCCACCCATCCCCAGCTAGCGCCGGGAGTGTCTAGGTTGGCGAATGTGAGCTCAACGGTGGCGTTGCGATACCTCAGCGTGACCCGCGCGCCATCCTCCCCGATGAAGCGAAACCACGGCACGGCGGATCATTGGTCGGATTGGAACGCGATGACTTCCGCGGCCGGTCCATCGTCGCCGAATTCGCGCCGTAGCCACAGCGCCAGTTTGATTCGTTCACGTGCGGTGTTTTCTTCGTCGGAAAGGTCTGCGCCCGGCGCAGGACGCGCGAGGGCGCGCTGCAACCGCGTCGCCTTGTCGAGCCATGTTTCGGAGTCCACGCGCTGAAGCGAAGGCCGATCGCCGGATGGGTCAAGTGTTCATATGAACACTAGTGTTTCTCGCTTAACAAGCCGTCCTAAAGAAGTCGGAATCATTGCCATGGACTTGTTCCTCGCGGGTGCGTTCTGGATTGTGTGCGCTGCCATCGCATCACAGGTGGGTGCTCGGAAGGGAATGGCCGGCGCGGGGTTCGTCCAAGGCCTCATGCTCGGCCCGCTCGGAATCGTCGCTGCATTGGTGAGCCGCGGAGATCGGAAGGAATGTCCTTACTGCCGTGAATTGGTCCACTCGCAGGCGACGGTTTGTTCGCATTGTTGTAAGGGAATTGATCAGGTGGAAACATCCGAAGTCCGCTGCCCGCACTGCGGAGAGTCGGGTCAGATGAACGTTCGACTTCAGGGGTCCAAAGTGGAGTGCCCGTCCTGCCACAAGGTTTTTTCGACGGAAGGACACGAACCGCGAAGTGCCGTCATCCCAGGAATCAATAGCTAAATGCGCTGTGCCCGCTAGCCGCGCGCCCTGGGGTTTTACCGCCACACTATTCCCGCCATGAGCCTACGATATGACGCCGAACTGAACGACGTTGCACCCAAGACGCCGATCTTGTCCTCGATCTTCACGTTTGCCGGTTGGACGGAAATTGCGGTCGCGGTCGTGCTAGGTTTCGTCGGGTGGCGCACGTACCAAGAAACGCAAAACGCCAGCGCGCTTTCCGCCATCGCGATCATCGACGGCTGTCTGATTTTCGGTGCGCTCGTGTCGTTCGGCGTCGCTCAACTGCTGAATTACTTCGCGATCATGGCGCATCACGCGGCGAACGAGAAAGCCGAGGCGATCCTACAATCGTTGCACAAGATCGAAGCGCATCTTGAGGCGATGCGTCGGGAGAGAGTATGACCGACGAGCGTCACTTACGGTGCCTAGTCAGAACGCTCGCCCTGCGGCGCGGTCACGGAACTGCTCTACTGCTAGCTTTTCTGAGTTCGGTCGCACTGGCACAAAGACCGGCGTCGGTCGCGCCGCAATTTGCGCCTATGCTGGACCGCGTCGTCGGTGTCAGCGCAACTTCAGTTGAGTGGCCCGCATCGAAGATTTCTTCTTCTGGCAGCGGAGTCGTCCTCGCTTGGGATCGGCCGGCAAAAGGCCGTTTGGGAACGCTCGTTATTGTTACGAACAGTCACGTACTTGGTGCGGCGATATCCGTGAAAGTGTCGACCTCATGGGGCGACGAGGGCTTTGGGACCGTGGTCGCGTTTGATCACGATCTCGACGTTGCGTTGATCAAGGCCGTGCCGTTTGCAACGGTCCCGCCAACATTAAAGCAGCCGGTCCGCTACGACACTAATCCAACCGTCGGCGCGAGGTGTTATTCAGTTGGGGCTCCGTTAGGCTTATCCGGCACGCTGGCAGACGGTATTGTTAGCGCCGTCAGGGATGATGGCAAAAGGCGAGTTGTTCAGGTTACCGCAGCGGCATCGCCGGGTTCCAGTGGTGGCGGTCTATTCAGCGAAGCCGGAAATCTGCTCGGCATCATAACGTTTAAGGCGCGGACCGGAGAGTCACTGAATTTCGCGATCGCATCAGAGGTTATCGAATCGACGGTTTCTCAGGAGTTCGCAGGCGCCTCCGAGTCGGCCTTTGACGTCGGTGCTGGAGCGTCACGGGTGATCGGTCGTCAACGCGACCTTGCGGAGTTCGATCCGTATCGCGAAGCTGTCAGACAGGTCCGAAAATGGATCGACGAGGCGCCCGGTGGCATTGCTGCAGCAAAAGTGCGCGCGGCAAAAATTTTGGCCCTTTTGGGGCGGTATCAAAACTCGCAGTTTTTCCTTAACGAAATCGCTACGACTCACGCCGATCCGTCGGTACTCGTGGCCGCAGCGCAGATTGCTGGAGATCGCATTCGCGAGAGTAACAGTTATCGGATGCTTCTCGCACGCATCGCGGCTGCGAACGGAGATGCGGGGGAGTCGCGACGGCTTATGCTGGAGATCGCTACTTCGTGTATGACAGCGTCGGAGTCACTTCAAGAGGACGGCAAGGCGATGCACCCTGTAAGGGTTGTCGACGTTGCGGTTTTCGCGAGGGACACGCTGAGCCTGCTCGGAAAGGGACTGCACTCGGAAGTAAGCCAAGTGCTCAGGTCGAAGGGATGGGATTTGTCGTTGAATTTTTGAAGCTTTGCCCTCCTGCCTCTTGAGGTTCGTAGCAGTGACGTCCAACTTCTGCCGACTCAACTGTCGCGGACAACTTCTCGGCGCGGTTTCTCCAAAAACGTTATGCCACTCGAATTATGCCACCGGTGGAAAAAGCCGGGCAACCGCCAGCAAGTTTTACCTCTGACAGCAACAACGGGAAAGGGTGAGAAATAATGGTTGTGTACTTCATGGGGATTTGCGGGACCGCGATGGGCAACGCCGCGTTGCTCGCGCGGGCCAGCGGGCACGAGGTGGTGGGGGCGGACAGCGGGGTTTACCCGCCGATGAGCACAGTGCTCGCCCAGGCGGGCATCACACTGCACGAAGGCTACGACGCCGCCCGCCTCGGG
>Ga0209514_10004716_pt1 | contig 18085 bp, 12 predicted proteins | sample Subgrocontami58m_FD_187452 | JGI IMG/M metagenome (GOLD analysis project Ga0209514, IMG submission 187452) | Subsurface groundwater microbial communities from S. Glens Falls, New York, USA - GMW37 contaminated, 5.8 m (SPAdes) (version 3) | ecosystem: Environmental > Aquatic > Deep subsurface >...
CACGAGCACGAGGACGCTCGCGCGTCGGATAGCACGGGTTCGACAATCGGCCAACGCGAGTCCCGGACCCGATGGTTCTGTTGGAGTTACGCCACAGACTGTGACGTTATTCTTGCGCGAACGCTTACGCTGGGCGATTCCGCGGAATTGCCGAGCGCTCCTACCGCGGTCGACCGCAGTGCAGGCAGAATCGCGCGTCGACCGCCACGTTCCGGCCGCAGCCGCCGCAGTTGCGCCGGCGGCATTCCGGACAGATGCGCTCCTCTGAGAGCAGCACTCCGCCGCAGTCGGGACAGGCGGTGGGCAGCCCGTCGCCGAACAGCTTGCGCCACCAGCCGGGCGAGGAGGCTTCCGCAGGAACGGCGTCTCCGTGCCCGCACGTCGGGCACCACCGCGCCTCCTCGGTCAGCGGGATCGCGCAGGCACCGCAGAACCGCGTGCGGCAGTGCGGGCAACTGCGTTCCGTCTTGGGCATGAATCCGCCGCACGACGGGCAGCCGCGCTCGTCGTCGTGCATCTGCACCTCCAGCGCGTCGCGCGGGGCGAGCGATTCGCCGCACACCGCGCAGCGCCGCGCGCCGGCCGGATTCCGCGCCTCGCAGAACGAGCAGACGAGTTCGGCCGCGTCCCCGGGTCCGGCTCCGGTCGGCCGCGCGTCCCCGGACGAAGGTCGCAGGGACGCGCCGCGCGAATCTCCCGCCGGCGCCTCCTGGGGAGGCCCCGCAGGCGCGACGGACGAATCCTCCGCCGGCGCCGCGGGCATCGCTCCCGGGGGTGTGGCCCGCGATTTCCCCTGCGGTATCGCGGCCGGCGGCGCCGTATGGGTCGCGCGGGTCGCGGCCGTCGACGCGCCGGGAGCGGTTCCCGCGGTCGCGAGGGCCGATCCTGCGCCGGAAGTCGACGCCCACTCGACGAGGACTCCGAGGCGCATGGCGACCGCCCCGGCCGAGGGGCGCAGGGCCGGGTCCTTGCGCAGCATCTCCATGATCAGCGACGAGAGCGGCCCCGGCAGTTGCGGCACGAGCGATTCGGGCGGGTCCGCCTGCTCCTGCAGGTGCTTGTAGACCACCTTCATGGTGGTGGATCCGGTGAACGGGTGCTTGCCGGTCACGGCGTAGTAGAGCGACACCCCGAGCGCGTAGACGTCCGTCTTTCCGCTCACCTCTCCTTGCCCGCACTGCTCGGGGGACATGAAGAAGGGGGTCCCGAGGATCTGCCCGGTCTGCGTGAGCCGGCTTCCGGCCGAGGTCACGTCCTTGGCGAGCCCGAAGTCCATCAGGCGCACGACGCCGTTGGCTGCGACCATGATGTTGTCGGGCTTGACGTCCCGGTGCACCACCTGGCGCTCGTGGGCGAACTCGAGCGCGGCCGCGGCATCGCGCAGGAACCGCGCGGCCTCGGGCCAGGGCAGACCGCGCTCCCGGCGGATCAGCTTCTCGAGCGTCGTCCCCTCCACGAACTGCATCGCGATGTAGACCGTCTCGCCGTCGCGGTTGGCGTCGAGGATCTGGACGATCCCGGGGTGCTCGAGCTTCGCCGCGGCGCGCGCCTCGAGGAAGAACCGGTCGACTGCCCGGGGATCGCGGGCGTGCTTGCCGAAGAGGATTTTCACGGCCGCGAGCTTGTCCATGATCTGGTGCTTGCCGAGGTAGACCCGGCCCATGCCGCCGCGGCCGAGGAGCTTCTCCAGCCGATACCCGCCGATCGTGGTGCCGACGAAGGGGTCGGTAGCGAGTGCGGCGGCGAGCGGCGCGGGCAGCGGTGCGGCCAGCGCGGGGAGCCCGGCCGGGGCTTCGAAGCCGTGGATCGAATCGTTCGCGAGCACCGAATCCACCTCGCCGAGCGGGCCCAGGGTGGTGCCGCACTGGGGACAGAAATACTGTTTGTGGACGGCGAAGTCGCGGGCGTTGAATTGCACCACGCAAAGGGCGCAGATCAGGATCCGCTTGCGCTGGAGCCGGAGGATGCACTCCACCTGGTGCGGCGTGATCACGCCGTGTTCGATCAGGATCTCCCCCACCCGGGCGATTCGGCCCTGGCCGGAGGCTTCTTTCTGGACTTCGACCGCGGAGTCGAGCTGGGCCGGCGTGACCAGCCCGAGCTGCAGCGCCAGCTCGCCGAACGGGGCGTCGCCGTGTCCCGGAATCAGGTCCTCGGCGGAGGCGGGACGGCAGCGGGAAAGCAGTTGCAACGCGGCGTCTTCGGCCACGTACCCCTGGTCGAGGAGGCGGAACACGAGCGAGGTCCCGGAGCCCGACGCCGCGAGCTCCTGGACGCAACGCTCAACCGCGGCGGCCAGGACGAGGCCCTCCTGGGCGGCCTCCCGGCAAACCCGCGCGTCGTTTTCCAAGGCCATGGGGGCGGTATGGTACGGGGGGTGCCGGGGACTGTCAAGGTCTCCCATTTTCGCTTGACACCCCACGCCCCGGAGAGTACTTTCTGCCCTCCCGATCTCACGGTCGGCAAAGGGACTACGGTGAGTTATGGAGGGGCACGGGAGAGGAGGGGGCGGACGCTTGGATCCCCCGGCGCCCGAGATGGTTCTCTACGGTGGGACCTTCAATCCGATCCATCTGGGCCATCTCATCATCGCAGAAGAATGCCGGCGTCGCCTGGGGGCGGCGCGGGTGCTTTTTCTGCCGGCGGCCCAACCTCCCCACAAGAACGACGACATCGCGCCGGCGGAACACCGGCTGGAGATGGTGCGGCTGGCGGCCGCGGCGAATCCCGGGTTCGAGGTATCGGACCTGGAGATCGCGCGCGGCGGGCGCAGCTACACGATCGATACGGTGCGCGAGCTCCAGCGGCTCGCGCCGAGCAAAAAGCTGCACCTGCTGGTGGGGGCCGATTCGGTTCCCGATCTGCCGACGTGGCGGGATGCCAAGGCCCTGCTGGGGGCGTGCCAGGTGGTGACGGCGGCGCGGCACGGCTGGGATACGACCGCGTTCGACGGCATCCGGGGATTCTTCGGCGACGCCGCGGTCGACGCGCTGCGGCGGTTCGCCTTCGATACCCCGGTGGTGGAGATCTCCAGCACGGAAATCCGGCGCCGCCTGCGCGCCGGCGAGCGGGTCCGCTACTGGGTGCCCGACGCGGTCGAGGAGTACATCCGCCGGCACGGACTCTACGGCACCGGGAGTGCAACGTGTCCTTGAACTTTGCCACGCTTTCCAAGCGCAGCAATGCGATGCTGGAGACCGCGGGCCACGCGATCCTCATCATCTACGAGTCGTTCCTCTTTCTGCGGAGCGTCTGGGCGCGCCGCAAGGAGATTGTCTACCAGACCTACATCTGCCTCGTCGGCGGTTTCCCCGTCACCATGCTGGTCGCGGTGTTCGTCGGCATGGTGATGACGTTCCAGATCGGCGTCTTCCTCCTGCGCTTCGGCCAGGAGAGCAGCATCGGCAGCCTGGTCGCGGTGTCGATGTGCCGCGAGTTGGGGCCGGTGTGGACCGGAGTGATCCTGGCCGGCCTGCTCGGCTCGAAGATGGCCGCCGAGATCGGGACCATGAGCGTGAGCGAGGAAATCGAAGCGCTCCAGGTGATGGCGATCAATCCGATCCGTTTCCTCGTGATGCCGCGGTTCATCGCGCTGTGCCTCGTCTGCCCGTTGCTGACCGCGTACGCCGACCTCGTGGGGATCGCCTCCGGCATGGTGATCAGCGCCCAGATCCTGCACGTGGACTACAGCGCCTTCATGAGCAACGCGCGTGAATTCCTCGAGTTCAAGGACTTCTGGAGCGGGCTGATCAAGTCCATGGTATTCGCGATCACGATCGCCGCGGTCGGCTGCTCCCAGGGCCTGCGGGCCGAGAAGGGCGCCGAAGGGGTCGGCATCGCCACGATGAAGACGGTCGTGATCTGCTGCGTGATGATCCTGCTCACCGACTACGTCATGGGTTGGTTCCTGATGAACTTCCTGGGAGTCGGGGCCTAGCCATGGCAGACGAAATGATCGTCTTCGACAACGTGCACAAGCGGTTTGGATCCAAACACATCCTGAACGGCATCAATCTCGCCGTGAAAAAAGGCGAGACCATGGTGGTGATCGGCCGTTCGGGCATCGGCAAGAGCGTCACGCTCAAGCACCTGGTCGGCCTGGTCAAGCCCGACCAGGGTGAAGTCTGGGTCGACGGCAAGAGCGTGACCAGGATGCCCGAGTGGGAGGTGTACGAGATGCGCAAGCGTTTCGGCATGCTCCACCAGGGCGGCGCGCTCATCCGCTCGATGACCGTCGGCGAAAACGTCGCCCTGCCCCTGCGCGAGCACGACAACTACCCCGAGAGCGAGATCTGGAAAAAGGTGAAGGAGAAGCTCGCCCTGGTCCACCTGAACGAAGTCGAGGACATGATGCCCACGATTCTTTCGGGAGGAATGCGGAACCGGGTCGGCCTGGCCCGGGCGATCATCCGCGAGCCCGAGATCATCCTCTACGACGAGCCGACCACCGGGCTCGACCCGATCATGGCCAACGCGATCAACGAGCTCGTGGTGGACCTGAAGAACAAGTTCGGCGTGACCTCGATCGTGGTCACGCACGACATGCCCGGCGCCTTCCGCATCGCCGACCGGATCGCGATGCTGTCCAAAGGCAAAATCATCAAGATCGGCTCCCCCCAAGAGTTCCTCGAGACCGAAGACCCGGTGGTCAAGCAGTTCGTATTCGGCGAAGAGGAACAGACCGAGGGACCGATCCCCGAGTCGAGCACCTAGCGAGAGCAGAACGCGGGCCGGAGCGCCTGCGCGACCACGGCGCCGGGGCCCATCGCCCGGGCGCGCTGAGGAGGGTTGGATGGACAAGGGCAAGCTGGCGATTCTCGGCATCTTCTTCATCGCCTTCATGGCCACGGCCTTGCTCCTCACCACGCTGTTCAAGGACAGCAAGGGGCTGTGGGGCGCCAAGGACGTGATCTACATCGCTTTCGATTCGGCCGAGGGCCTCAAGGAAGGCGACACCGTACGCGTCAAAGGCATCGAGGCGGGCACGATCACCGATATGACGTTCGGCGATCGCAACCAGGACAAGACGCGCAACAAGATCATCGTCGAGGTGCGCCTCTACGAGAAGGACATCGAGCCGTTCAAACGCAGCTACAAGATCACCATCGAGGAGTCCTCGCTGATCGGCGGCAAGTACATGCTGATCGCGCCGCGCTCCTCCGCGAAGGAGCTGGAGGACGTGACCTACGGTCTGCCGCTCTGGGGCAGCGAGGCCGACCCGCGCGGCAAGCCGGATTCGAAGGAGGAAGGCGGCAGCGTGGCGTTTCCGCTCCAGGGCGTCAACGAAGCGAGCGGCTTCAAGGCCATCAATCAGTGGCTGAAGGACAACGGAAACAAGTTCGGCGAAGCCTTCGAGAAGCTCAAGCAGTTGCTCGATGACATCCAGAAAGGCTCGGTCGGCAAGGTGCTCACCGACGAAGGCAAGCTCTACGATGACGTGAAGGCGGCGGCCAACAACGCCGCCAGCACCTTCGAGGACGCCAAGAAGGTCATGGAGAAGGTGCGCAGCGGCGAAGGCTCGGTCGGCAAACTCGTCTTCGAAGACAAGCTCTACAACGAGCTCACCGGACTCACCGAGAAGGCCCGCAGCATCGCCGACCGGATGGACCGTGGCGAGGGCACGTTGGGCAAGCTCTCCACCGACTCCAAGCTCTACGATGACCTCGCCGACGTGATGAACGCGGCCAAGGACCTCTTGAACAAGATGCGCACCGGCGAAGGCACCATCGGCGCCCTGCTCAATGAGCGCGACCTCTACGACGAGATGCGGGATACCACCGCCAGCCTGCGCGACATCACCCGCAAGATCAGCGAGGGCCAAGGCATGGCCGGCCGGATCGTCAACGACGAGGAACTCGGCAGCGATTTCAAAGACGCGGTGCGCGAGTTCAAGGAATCCATGAAGAACATGAACAGCATCACCGACAAGCTCGACAAGGGCCAGGGCACCGCCGGCCGCCTGTTGTCCGACGACTCCCTCTACAACAAGGCCGACAAGGCGGTCGACTCGCTCAACAAGACCCTGGGGAGCCTCGCCTCGCTGCGCACCCTGCTCGGCGTCGAGTACCGGACCTTTTACGAGACCAAGGTTTCCGAGGCGATGGTGTACATGGACGTCTACCCCGCGGAGAACAAGTTCCTCCACCTCGGCGGCATGTCGATCTCGGTCCCCGAGGACAGCAAGAACGCGACCGAGTCCCAGCAGGAGAATGACGGCAACCAGAACCTGCTGAAGATCGACGCGCAGCTCGGCTACAAGTTCTTCGACAACCGCCTGACCCTCCGCGGCGGCCTGCTCGAGGGCAAGCCCGGCGGCGGCATCGACTACGAGTGGAACCTGCCCTACGTCCACCACGACGTCCGCTTCACCATCGAGGGCCGCGACGCCTACAACGACGTCGGCGACGAGGACTACGACGAGAAGGCGGGGATGATCTACAATTTCGAGGTCAGCTCGCGGGTGTGGAAGTACCTGCGCCTGGAAGCGGGCATCTCGCGCCTGGGCGCGGACGCGGAGTTCTACACCGGCTTCGCCTTCGAGTGGGAAGACGACGACATTCGCAAGTTCATCGGCCTGATCAGCGCCGCCAAGTAGACCGGCACACCGCGGCACCGAGTCGGCGGGCAGCGTTACGCTCCCGTCGACCCTGAGGCGCCGCCCTGCAGACGGGAATCCAACATGCTGCGAATGCGCCACCGTGACGGCTCCGCCGCCCTCGCCCTCTTCGCCGTGGTGCTCGCCGCCGCGGTCGTCCCCGGGTGCGCCACCAACCCGGTCACCGGCGAGAGCAACTTCGTCCTGATCAACGAGTCGCAGGAGTCGGCGCTGGGCGCCCAATACGCGCCGGAGATCACCCAGGAATACGGCGGGCGCTATCCCGATGAGGCGCTGCAGGCCTACGTGAGCGAGGTCGGCAGGAAGATCGCGGCGATCTCGCACCGGCCGAACGTGAAGTTCACGTTCACCCTGCTGGATTCGGACCAGGTCAACGCCTTCGCCCTGCCGGGCGGGCCGGTGTTCATCACCAAGGAACTGCTCGGGCGGATGAGCAACGAGGCGCAACTCGCGGGCGTGTTCGGCCACGAGGTCGGACACGTTACGGCGCGTCACGGAGTACAGCAGATGTCGCAGGCCATGGGCGCCCAGGCCATCCTCAAGGTGCTCAGCGGCGCCGCCGGCAGCGCCGAGCTCGCGCAGGTGGGCGGGGCCATGTTCGGCCTGGCCCAGAAGGGGTACGGGCGCGACCACGAGTTCGAGTCCGACCGGCTCGGCGTCGACTACTCGGTCAAGGCGGGTTACAACCCGATCGGCGTGGTCCAGTTGCTCGAGATCCTGCAGAGCCTGCACGAGCAGGAGCCCTCGGCGGTCGAGGAGTGGTTCATGACCCACCCGCTCACCAGCAGGCGCATCGACCAGGCGCACGCCGAGATCGACAAGCGGTTCCCCGGCGCCACGCGCGACCCCAACCTGCTGATCAACGCCGAGCGATTCATGGCGAAGACCGAGCGGGTGCGTGCGGAGGTCCTGCGCGGGCAGCCGCAGAAGAAGACGGAGAAGCAGCCGACGCGCTGATATCCCTTCTCCCTGTCATCGTCGCAGGGTGGTGACTTCCTCCCGTCTGCGCCGGCTTCCGAGGAATCACTCCCTCCGCAGTCGGACAATCCGTATTACCCACCGGCAACATGGTCGCATCTTCGACGATCTGGTGAGGAATCGCACGCTCTGCCATTGGACAATCCGTGCAATCCTGACAATCCGTATGATCCGTAGTTCCGTCGATTGCGGTATCGGCGCGCCCCGCACCGCCCTCGGTGCCAAGCTCGCCTCGGCTGAACCCACGGCTTCCGACTGGACGGGTCACCCGTGCCCCTGAGAATCCTCCACCTGTTCGCCGACTGGAAGTGGACCGGTCCGGCCGAGCCGACCGTGAACCTGTGCCTGGCGCTGCGCGCGCGCGGCCACGACGTCACCTTCGCGTGCAGTCGCGGGCCGCGGCACGTGCTCCAGACCATCGCGGGAAAGGCTCGTGAGCGGGGCCTCGAACCGCGGCTCGATTTCGACCTCCGCCGCCGTTTCCGACCCCTGGCGATCCTCCGCGACCTCCGCGCGATCGAGCACTTCGTGCGCACGCGGGCGATCCAGGTGGTGCACGTCCACCTCTCCCACGACCACGTCGTCGGCGGCATCGCGGCGCGGCGCGCCCCCACGCGGCCGCTCCTCGTGCGCACCAACCACAAGGGCGTACCGCTCGAGCCCCATCGTGCCAACGACTTCCTGTTCCGGCGGCTGACCGACGGCTACGTCGGACTCTCGCGCGAGGCCGCACGCACCGACGCCGAGTTCGCCGGTTTCGCGCCCGGACAGGTCTGGACCGTCGAGGGCGCGGTCGACCTGGATCGATTCCGCGACCGCGGCAACGCCGGCGAGGCGCGCGCCCGGTTCGGCTTCCTCCCGGAGCACGTGGTGCTGGGGATCGTCGCGCGCATGCAGCGCCACCGCCGCTTCGACGTGCTGCTCGAGGCGGTACGCAAGGCGACCGACGTTTTCCCCGCGCTCCGCGTGCTCATCGTCGGCCGGGGCACCCACCGTCGAGCCGTTGCTCGCGAGCCGGTCCGTCGGCTCGGGCTCGAGGACCGTGTCGTCTTCGCCGGCTACCGCTCGGGCGACTACGTCGACGCCCTGGGGGCGATCGACGTCAAGGTGTTCCTCGTCCCGGGCAGCGACGGGTCCTGCCGCGCGGTGCGCGAGGCGATGGCGATGGGAAAGCCGGTGATCGCGGCGCGGCGGGGAATGCTGCCCGAGATCGTCGCCGACGGCGAGACCGGCCGGGTGGTGGACGACACGCCGGAGAACCTGGCAGAGGCCATCGTCGGACTTTGCCGCGACCCCGCGCTCCGTCGCCGGATGGGGCTCGCCGCCCGTGCCGCGGCGGAACGGCGCTTCTCGCTCGCCGCGCAGGCGGAGACGATCGAGCGTGCCTACCTCACTCTGCTCGACCGCCGTCCGCCGCTCCGGACGTGGGGCTGGCTCGGGATCTGAGGGCGACCCGGCTTACCCCCCGGCACATCGTCGCAACTTCGACGATCTCGCGAGGATTCACCCGTTCCGACGTCCGTAGTTCCGTCGTCGGACCATCCGGCCAATCCGTAGAATCCGCGTAATCCGTAGTTCCGTCGTTCGCCGCCGAGGCTACTCGGTGATCTTCGCCGACTTCACCCACTCCCCGAATGCGTCCTTGCAGATCTCGTAGTCGGTCGAGGTCGCCGCGTCCACGAACGCGAAGAACCGGTCCTTCCCCTGCGCGATCATCAGGTCCATCGTGAGCTCCTGGCCCACCTCCTTCGGAGTGCCCCGGATCACCAGCCGCACGCCGACCCGACCGTCGACCTTGACCGGCTTCTGGGAGACGATCTTCATCCCGTCCATGGCGACGCCGAGCCGCTCGCGGGCCGCGGTCTGTGCGTCCGCCAGCGTCGCCCCCTCGTCGGCGTGGAACGAGGTCACGCGGAACACCGACGTGCAGTCCGCGCACGACGACTCCCCCACCGACCCCTTCGTCGAGAAGGTGCAGCAGTCGAACTGGAGCGTGGTCTCGACCTTCCAGCCGTCGCCGGCGACGGAGGCGGGTTTCGGATTGCGCTTGCCCGAGGACTTCGGGCGGGCCGCCTTCGGGTCGCCACTCGCCGTGGAGTCGGTCCCTCCGCGCGCCGCCTTGGGCCCATCGCCCCCCGCATCCGGTGCCGGACCTTTGTGCGCCGTCGTCGCCACGTCCCCGGCCGGTCGGGCGACGCGCTCCACGCGCGCCAACTCCTTGCGCCCGGTGCCGGACCACACCGACTCCTCCAGCCCGGCGAGGAGCTTGCCCGGGCAGCTCTCCACCACCAGCACTTCGCTGCCGCGCCGCTCAAGGGAGATCTCGCTGCCGTCGTGCTTCCAGGCGTAACGGGTCTGCTTCTCCGCCGGCACTTCGAAGCCGTACTTGCGGCCGAGCAGCTTCTTGTAGGCCGTGGTGAACTGCTCGGCGTCCTTCTCGGAGTCCCAGGCGCTGAACCAGACCGCGAGCAGCCCGTGGTCCTTGCGGTTCTCGAGCACGCGGAACTGGTCCCCGTCCCAGCCCCGGCTCACCGCGCTGGTCTTCGAGTCGGGATAGAACTCCTTGAAGATCACGTCGACGTTGAGCTCGCCCCAGACGTTGGTGACGAGCGGCTCCCAGCCGTTGCCGAGCGAACCCGACAGATCCGGCAGGGTCACGGTCGTGGGCTGGTCGCGCTGGTCCAGGTACTTCTCCGGGTGCAGGATCTGCTCGGTCGAGGCGGGCATGTCCTGGTAGAGTCCGTTGACCCCCTCCCAGCCGCGCGCGCGCTTGACTGCCTGGACGAACTTCAGGCCGCCGATGTAGGGGAAGACGAGGCCGCGCTTGAGGTACTCGGGCGCCTGGTCGAGCGACTCGGTCCCCGGCCCGCTCGGCATCGCGCCGCCCATCTCCAGCAACTGGTCGATCCCCGGGATCGTCTCCAGGCCCATCCCCATCTTGCGGGTGACGTCTTCGATCATGACGAACGTGGCCTCGCCTTCCACCACCGCCTTGACGCCGGTGACCAGATCGTCGTTGTCCTCGAGCCCCATGGGCAGCGTGAGCAGGTCGAAATTCTGGTCCTGGAGCGCGTGCGTGAGCTCGTGCACCGTCACCAGCCGGTCCTGGTCCACCCCCATCAACTGGGTCATCATGTCTGCGGTCGGGTCGCCCGCGCCCTCGTCCTCCCCCTTGCCGGAGAGGTGGTCGGCGATCAAGTAAAGCTCCTTGGTCTCGGGGTCGTAGAAACCGGCGATCTGTTCGCTCAGGAGATCCACCACGGTCTGCCAGAGGTCGCCGCCCGGCTTCATGAGGCCGAACTTCTCGAGCGCCTTCTGGAACTTGAGCGCCTTCTCGCGCGGAAACTCCTTCTCGAAGTCGGCGAGCAGCTTCTTGCGCAGCGTATCCTTGTCCTGCACACCGATGGTCACGGGATGCTTGAACTTCAGGCCGCGCAGCTTCTGCACCACCTTCTGCAGCTTCGCCGCCTCCTCGGCCGGCAGGCCCTTGGGCGGGTCCTCCTGGGCCTGGGACGCCGGAGCGAACAGAAACGCCGCGGCCGCCAGGATCGCACCGACCACCCGGAAGACATCGAACCGCCCGAGACCGCCCATGAATCACCTCCACATCACCGTGAGCTCAGGAACTCCACGCCCGCCGGCGTGCGCCGGTCGGAGAATCGGCATCCCATACGCACGCCGCGCCGACGGCGTTGGCGGGAAAACTCGGTCGCGGGCCCGGGCTACTGCCCGCGCAGGGTCGAGAAGATCCGCTCCGCTTCCGGACCGAACGTCTCGAGCTGGTCCTCGGGGAACCGCAGCTCGATCACCAGCCCCTCGGTGCCGTTCACGAGATAGACCCGGTAGATCCGGGCCAGCACCTTGAGCTCCGGGTCGGTCGCGCTCTCCGCGGCGATGTACGCCGCCTCCGTCCCGCCCGCTTTCGCGGTCCAGGCGGGGTAGGTCTTGATCACCCGGCGGGCGGCGCGGTTCGTGCCCTGGGCCGGGAGCCGGCCCTCGTGCCACATCCCGATCACCGAGGAACTCGCGGCGAACGGCAAGGTAAAGCTCTCGGCGGTGACGACTGCGGCGTTCCCCGGGACCGCCCAGGTCAGCGCACCGTCCGGACGCACGCTCCAGCCCTCCTCCACCGAGAACGAGGCCTTGCCGCCGGTCACGGTCGCGAGTTTGTCCTCCAGGGCGAATCCCATGGCTGCGGGCGTGAGCCCAGGCCCGTTCCAGAATCCCCGGGACGCCTCGTCGGTCCGGACCTCCGGCAGCTCGCCGGCGGCCAGTTGTACGCGCGCGCCCGTACGCGCCCGCTCGGCGGTCGCGCTCCACAGCGCTTCGCGCATCGCCTCCGCGGAGGCGAGGTGCGACGACTCCAGCACCACGACCTCCTTGCCGCGGAGTTCGACCGAGCACTGCTCCTGCCACAGGCCGTCCTCGGTCACGATCTCGGAGATCGCAAGCGTCTTGGTCGACTCCGGCAGCGCCCGCAGGCGCTCGCCGTGGCGCTTCCGACCCATCTCCTGCACCGCCGCGAAGAACTCCTGCGCGTCCCGCTCCTCGTCCCACGCCGTGCGCCAGGCGAGCACGATCTGGCCCGTGTCGCGCTGGAGCGCGAACATCCGGTCGCCGTCCCAGCCGGCGGCCGCCGACTGCGCCTTCTCCTCCGTGCCGAGCCAGCGGCCCAGGAGCAGCCGGATGCGCAGCTCCCCCCAGACGTCCGACCAGATCACCGTCGCCCCCGGGTTCAGGTCGGCGAGACCGACATCTCCGAAGCGGAGCGGTTCCTCGCGCGTGACGAAGTACTTCTCCGCGTGGAGCACCTGCTCGGTGGTGGTGGGGAGGTCGGCGAATACCCGGCCGATCAGCCCCCATCCCCCGGCCTGGTAGGCGCGCCGGGCAAAAGCCAGACCGGCCGCGTGGGGCGCCGTGCGCAGGTCCGCCAGGTACCCCGGCAGCGCCTGCAGCCGCTCGGCGCTCGTGTGGGGCACGAACTGGAGAGGTCCGGCGACGTCCGGGAACAGGCCCGGGTCGAGCTTTTCGCTTTCTGCCAGGAAATCGAGCAGCGCGAGGTCGGCGTCCCCTTCCTGGAGGAGCTGGATCGCCAGACGCTGGTCCCCGCTGGGAGCGAGGTCGTCGATCTCGCGGACGCTCAGGTAGTTGTGGTCCTGGAGCAGATGCTGAAGCTCGTGGAAGAGCAGCAGGCGCTCGGCCGGCGAGCTGAACTGCGGCCGGGTGACGGCCTTCTCGCTCCGTTCCTCCTGGGATGGCCGGGCGGAGAGCGCCACCGAGAGGAAAAGGACGCGATTGCGCGCGTCGTAGTAGGAGGGCTGCGGATCGGCGAAGGCGTCCCGCAGAAGCTCGGTCAGCGACACGAAGGTCGGCATCAACTGCAGTTTCTCGAGCACCCTCTGCTCCGCGGCGAATTCTTCCTTGCTGGTGCGGCTGACCCAGATCGCCCGCAGGGATTCGATCATGTTCTTCGGGCTGAAGAACTGCTTGGGGAAACTCCCCACCGGGGTGAGCCCGCGCCGGCGTAGGGAGCGCGTCAGGAACTCCTGGATCTCGGCGCGGATGCCGAGGATGCGGTCGGCCGGGATGCCGTTGACCGAATAGAGGTTCTCGTAGCCGAGAGCGACCTTTCCCACCGGTTCGTTGACCAGGACGACCAGGGTGCCCTCCCGGTCCTCGACGATCCGTCCCTCGAACTCATTGCCGTTGCGCAGGATCACGACGTCCTGGGCGGAGGCGGTCACGGCGGCGAGCAGGAGCACGACGGCGGCGAACGCGGCAGGGTGCGACGGTCTCATGGATGCCTTTCGCTCGGGAAAAGGTGTCGCGACGGTGCGCAGGTTTCGCACCGCAAAGGGCTTCGGCCGACCTGACGGCCGGATGGTACCCGGAACCCGACACCGATTCTAGACAATTCCGGATCGCCCCGGGGTCACCGATTCCACTCCTCCCCCGCGCCAGGCGCCGTCCCCCGCCAGCCGCTCGGCCAACCGGAGCGAGAGCGCGACCACCGTGAGCTGCGGGTTCACCCCTGGCGAGTCGGGCAGCACGGACGCATCGCACACCGAGATCCGCCGGGTGCCCAGCAGCCGGAGTTCGGAGTCGACGACCCGGCCGATACCCGTTGTGCCCTGCGGATGGAAGCCGCACATCATCAGGTTGTCCGGCCGGAAACGCCCGGCGGGGATCCGCCGCAGCTCCTCGACGCTCTCCGGTTCGAGCACGCCGTCCGTCACCGGAAGCAGGACCTTGCGGGCGCCGGCGGCGAAGAAGGCTTCGGCGAGCAGGCAGATGCCCGCGCCCGTGTCGCGCGCGTCGTCGTCGTGCATGCGATAGCGCAGGAAGGGATGACCGGCGATCTCGCGGACGCTCCCCATGGCCCGCTCGCGCACGAACATCCCGAACGTGGCGCTCTCGTCCAGGTGGTCCATCCACCAACGGAAGCCGCGACCGGCCGGCGCGAGCATGGGGCCGACCGTGCTCTTCGGGGTGTGGATCCCTTCCAGGGTGATGCGCGGGATCTCGGGCGGCCGATAGCCCAATCCCTGCGGCACACCGCCGGCGCCGTGGCGCAGCCCGGGGATCCAGGCGAACAGCTTGGTCGCGGGGTGGACCTTGAGCGCGCCGCCGGCGAGCCGGGAGGCCGTCCCCAGGCCGTTGCGCCGGATCAAGGCCGGCGTGGAAAACGCCCCGGCCGCCAGCACCACGTGCGCCGCGCGCAGCGTGGCGAGTCCTTCCGGACCGCGCACCCTCAGCTCGACGTGTCCGTCCGCCTCGACGATTCCCTCGACGCGGTTGCGCTCCAGCACCACTGCGCCCGCCTCGACCGCGCGCGGCAGGAAGGAGCGGTCGGTGCTCTGCTTGGCCCCAGTCGGACAGCCGAAGCAGCAGCGGCCCGAGCCTTCGCACTTCCCGGCGTTCCGCGGCAGGACGTACGGCTCCCGGCCGAGCCCGCGCAGGCCGCGTTCGACCACCCCCGCCGAGGCGCTCAGGAGCCTGCGGTCGGGGATCACCACTCCGAGCTCCTGCCAGGCGCGATCGAGCCAGGAGGCGAAGCCCGCGCCGGCGAAGTCGGTGCCCAGCCGCGCGTCCCATTCGGAGAGGCATTCCGGGAGGGGCTTGAGGCAGGTGCCGGAATTGACCGGAGTGGTGCCGCCGACGGCGGAGCCGGCCAGCACCAGGACCCCTCCCCCGCCGCCGAATGCGAACGTCATCCCCTGGCGCACGAAGTGCTTCTCGACCACGCGCGGGGCGGTGTCGGGTCGAACGAGCGTGCCCGCCTCGACCACGGCGACGCGCGCACCGCGGCGTGCCAGGTCCCAGGCGACCGGCGCGCCGCCGGCGCCGGAGCCGACGACCACGACATCGAAGTCGCTCGCCGGCGCCCGCGTGTGGAGCTTTCCCGCGAGGGGGTGGACCACGTCCCGCGGCGGCGCCTCCTCCGTGAGGGCCTCCTGGAGGGGGGCGAGGACGAACACGGTCCACAGGCGGACCCAAATCCGGCGGTGGGTCTTGGCGAGGTCGAGGAAGCGGTCGAACTCGTCCTGGTCGAGCTCGGCCGCGGGGCGCGGAACCCGCAGGAGCGCGGCGGGGAGGACAGTCGCGAACGCCCACGCGGCCAGCGGGTGGGTCCAATTCAAGGGCACGGGGTAGCGGCGGGCGCGGGCGCGGGCCTTCCTTCCCTGTTCGGCGACCGATTCCGGCGCGGCGCCGAACGCGACCAGCCAGCGCGCGGCGAACCCGGGCCGCCCGGGGGGAAGGACGGGGATCCAGCGGCGACGTCCGGCGAACAAGGTGAGCGCCACGAAGGCGTCGCCCGACGCGCAAACGAGCCATGCAGGGCCGTCGCGCAGGGCGAGGCCGAGGAACATGGCGGTGCTGACCAGCTTCGCGGTCATGAGGGTCACGTATGGCGCGCGGTCTTCCGGCCGGCGCGCCGCGGTCTCGGAGAGGAGGACGATCGAGGCCATGAGGGAGATGGCCAGGCCGTGCCAGAGCGTATCGGGCGAGGCGTGGATGGTCCCGCTCAAGCCAAGGACCGACGCACACCAGGTCAGGACTTCGCCCACGGCGGTCGGCGCGACCAGGAAGGCCGTGCCGCAGACGAAGAAGACGAGCGCCCAGGCGCGCAGGAGGAGGATGTAGCGATCGCGGGACTGCATCGTGGCGTCTCCTGAATACTGACCATATAGTCATGTTATTCGAGACGACGGGGGATGTCAAGAGGGAAAGTCACCCAGCGATTCTTCCGGGACGCACCGCTCCACCACCGCAATGTACCGATGGATCATGCCGCCCCCAAATGCTCGATCGATGTCGCCTTGATCACGGCGTACGCCTCCGTGCCCGGCCGAAGATCGAGCGATCGTGCGGCGTCCTCCGTCACCAGCACACGCAGTCGCGGCCGCTCGAGCTCGACGATCACCAGGTCCTCGAGGGCTTCCATGCGGGCCACCCGTATCGGGAACACGTTGCGCGCGGAAATCGCCTCCGGAGCCGTCCGGGCCAGCAGGATATCGTGGGCGTAGCACGCGAGCCGGACCCGGCCGGCGGTCCCTTCGGGAAGCACGGCGTGCAGATCGACGCCATCGACGCGCACCCGCTCGCGCCCGGCGACTTCCCCTTCGAAGTAATTGTCGATGTGCGTTTCGCTCGCCCGCAGCACGGCCACGGTCGACCCGCGCTCGACGATCCGACCCGCGTCGAGCCGGATCGCGTGGTCGGACAACCCGATCACCTCGTCGGCGACATGACTGACCAGGATCATCGGGATCCGAAACGTCTGTCGCACGTGGTCGAGCAGCGACATCGCCTCGCGGCGGCGCTTCTCGTCCAGCCCGCCGAACGGCTCGTCGAGCAGGAGGAGCCGGGGACGGCTCACCACGGCGCGGGCGAGCGCCACGCGGCGCCGCTCCCCGCCGCTCAGGTTTCGCGGCATGCGGTCGAGGAGGCTCTCGATCCCCAGGGCCCGGGCGGCCGCCTCGATCGGTCCCGCGCTGGGACTGTAGGTCAGGTTGGCGCGGACGGTCAGGTGCGGGAACAGCAGGGCGTCCTGGGTGACGTAGCCGAAGCCGCGGCCGTGAAGGGGCAGGCCCGAGCAATCCACCCCGTCGAGGACGACGCGCGCTCCCGGCTCGATGCCGGCCACGGAGTCCAGCAGCGTCGACTTCCCGCATCCGCTGGGTCCGACCAGCGCGAGCGCGTCGGTCTCGCAGGAGAACGCGGCCTCGAGCGTGAAGCCCGCCCGGCGCCGGACGCGGGCGTCGACCTCGAGCCTCATCGCTCCAACTCCAGACGGCGGTGATACCAGGCTTCGAGGACGCGGGACACGACCACGCAGGCGACGCACAGGAGGACGGAGACCGCGACGAGGCCCGCGACGCGTCCCTCGCCTCCCGGCGCGTCCAGTTCGGCGTAGATGCGGAGAGGAATGGTCTCGGTCTCGCCGGGGATCCGGCCTGCGAGGACGATGGTGGCGCCGAATTCGCCCAGGCCGCGAGCGAAGGAGATCGCCGCGCCGGCCAGGATTCCGGGCCAGCAGAGCGGGAAGGTCACCCGCCAGAAGGTCGCCCAGGGGGCGCGACCGAGGGACCGCGAGACGATCTCGAATCGGGGGTCCACCGCCTTCATGGCCTGCCCGATCATCATGACGAAGAGCGGCAAGCCGACCACTGCGGCGGCGGTCACGGCCCCGAGCCAATGAAACGCCACGGGCGCGCCCAGCCAGGCCAGGGCCCGGCCGAGCGCTCCGCGCGGGGAAAAGGCCCGGAGCAGGAGATACCCGATGACCACAGGAGGCAGGACCAGCGGCAGCATGACCAGAGTCTGGACGAATCCGCGCGCGCGCGACTTGGTGCGCTCGAGAAACCACGCGATCGCGACGGCGGGCGGCAGGCTGAAGAGGGTGGCCGCGAGCCCGACCAGGATCGAAAGCGAAATGCAATCCACGTCGAACTCACTCGCGAAACCCGCGCCGTCGGGCCGCAGCGCGGGCCCAGTCCGTCCGCAGCGCGTCGGCAAACGCCTTGCCGTCCTCCGTCAGCACGCCGACCGAGTACACGATCGGCGGATGGGAGTCGGCGGGGAATTCAAATGCGATCTCGAGGTCCGGATCGATCGGGACGTCGGTGGCGTACACGATCCCGGCCGCCGCGCCTCCCTGCGACACCTTCGACAGCACGTCGCGCACATTCGCCCCGTAGACGACGCGGGCGGGCAGCGCGATCCCGAGGTGTGCGAGCGCCGCCTTCGCGTACTTCCCTGCGGGCACCTGCTCGGACGCGAGGGCGAGGCTATCGACCCCCGCGAGACGAAAGTCCGCGACCTCCTTCCGCACCGCGCACACCAGGCGGTTGGAAAGCCAGTCGAATCTCGCCGACGGTGAGAGCGGGTCGAGCCACTCGGGAGCCGCGCTGACGAACACGTCGGCCTCGGCTCCCTCCTGGATCTGCCGGGCGAGGGTCGAGGAGGCCTCGAACTGAAACCGGCAGG
>Ga0209514_10004720_pt1 | contig 18077 bp, 13 predicted proteins | sample Subgrocontami58m_FD_187452 | JGI IMG/M metagenome (GOLD analysis project Ga0209514, IMG submission 187452) | Subsurface groundwater microbial communities from S. Glens Falls, New York, USA - GMW37 contaminated, 5.8 m (SPAdes) (version 3) | ecosystem: Environmental > Aquatic > Deep subsurface >...
GGGCAGTATCAAGCCATAATGGGTTTACCGCCATTGAACTCCTGGTCGTACTGGGAATTGTTGTGCTCTTGTCAGCACTCGCGGTACCGCTCTCTTCCGGTTGGCACTCCGGCAGTTTACTTGATTCCGCCGCGACGCAAATAATCCAAACCATTCGACTCGCGCAAAACCGTTCTCTCGCGCGATACAATACCGAGGGGCATGGTGTTTTTTTCCAGATCAATTCAGGCGCCGATCGAGTCATCTTGTATCAAGGATCTTCCTATGCCTCGCGGGACGCGAACTATGATCGAGTGCTGGAATTAAGCACTGTTTTAACACTCACTACGACCCTCACGGGCAATGAGGTCAATTTTTCCAAAGGACTTGGTGTGCCAACCACAACGGGTATCATAACCATAACGCACATAACTTCCGGAAGTCGAACCCTCTCTCTGAATAGTATTGGCACTGTGGAACAATAATTTTGTAACCGATCAACGAAGAGGAGATGTCTCTATGATTCATATCAACGAAAGTAATCTACAAGATGAACGTGGTCAATCACTTGTTGAAGTGGTCATCGCCTTAGCGATTTTTGCTTTTATCGCCACAACAGTGATCTCGTTGGCAGTAGGAGGTCTTACCGCGCTTGTGCAGGGAGGAGATCAAACCGAGGCTGAAGCATTCGCGCAAGAAGGACTTGAGGCAACACGATCGATCCGCGATGGCGCGTGGAATGAAATGACGTATGCGCAGAGTGGTGTCTCAATAAGTGGCAATCAGTGGGTATTCACTGGTGAAGGCACGCAAGATACATTGGGATCATTCACCCGTACCATCACTTTCAGTGCCGTGTGTCGTGATGGAAGTTATAATCTTACCTCTTGTCCAGGTAGTTTCACTGATCTTCACACCCGTTTGGTAACGGTGAACGTGACATGGCCAATTCGGAGTGGAGTAAATAATACCGTACAACGAATATCCTACTTGAGTAATTGGGACTCACGTGAATGGACTCAAGATAATTGGAATGGAGGTTCTGGGCAATCTATATGGGCAATCCCCAATAAATACAGCTCAGATGATGGAAATCTGAATACAACGAACGGGAATGAGGTTACCTTAAGCTCAAGTTGGAAAGAAACCGCTGACAGTCAAGTGGTGACACAAAGACAGATCAATGACATTGCTGTACTTTCTGCCACTGATATTTGGGCGGTGACTGACAGCGCGCAATTTTTACACTATACTAATGGAAGTTGGTCCGAATTTAGCGATTTGGGAAGTATTAATATTCAAGCGTTGACTTTTGTATCAGCCACGGATGGCTGGAGTGTGGGCACATCTGGGAAAATATTTCGTTGGAATGGAACCACGTGGAGTGAATTTACCGATACAGGGAATGAACACTGGAATGATATCTCCATGACAAGCTCTTCTCTTGGTTGGGCCGTTGGCCACAGTGGCGATTTGGCGAAATTTAATGGTACCTCGTGGGTGGAGTCTGCCATTCCTTCAAGCGCTGATATTCTGGCAATGTCTTCCCTGTCATCATCCAATATCTGGGCGGCAGGGAATAGTGGCCGTATCTGGAACTATAATGGAAGTACATGGTCATTGTTTACTGATACTGGCAATGAGACATGGAACGATATTTTCATGCTTTCTGCCACTGAAGGGTGGGTGGTGGGAAATTCTGGCGACATACGAAAATATAATGGCAGTAGTTGGAGTGTTGTGAATTCTAGCGTGAGTCGCAAGATCAATTCAGTGTATTGTGTCGCAAGTAATGATTGTTGGGCTGTTGCTGATAGAGGAACTTTCCTCTACTGGAATGGTACAAACTGGGCGAGTGCTGTCACCACTTTCAACCAAAATATTGAGACAGTGCGTATGATTGACTCAATTGACGGCTGGTCAGCTGGACAGGGTGGAGTTATTCTAAGGCACATGATTGCTGGGTTTTATAGCACCAGTGGGAGTCTGATATCATCAGCTTTTAATATGGGTGATGCATCACCAGTACAGATCATTTCATGGAGCGCGAGCGTGCCTGTTTGCACGCCAGTCTGTTCAATAAAATTTCAATTGAGAACCGCACCAAATAGTGGTGGCGTACCTGGAAGTTGGACGAGTTGGTATGGCGCAGACGGTGTTGGCAGTTATTTCACCAATGCCTTGGGAACCCTTGTCCCAGTGGCTTTAAATGGCAATCAGTGGGTGCAATATCAAATGTTTTTGAATGGAGATACTTTCAGTACCCCTATGCCCACGGCAGTGCGGATAAACTACAAGTAGGGACTGTTGCCGAATGTGCTTTTGGAACGAAATTTTCGAAATTTCGAGACAAAATTGGTGAATAAATTTTTTGGCTTACCTCATGGTAAACCAAAAAATTTTGAGACAGTTTTGACCGAAATATGAAAATTGCAGTCAAAATGACATTCGGCAACAGTCCCAAGTAGCGCGATATTTTTATGCTTTCTAAACAACGTGGTTTTACACTCATCGAAACCAACATTTATGTCGCGATTATTGGTCTCACACTCTTCTCATTTGTTCAGTTTGCGTTTTCTATTGTTGAAGCACGAAACAAAACCTACGTGGCACAAGAAGTGCAGGCGAACGCGAGAATCGCGCAAAACACTATCACACAAAAAATTCGAACCGCGACCGGTATCAATATTTCCCCGTCTACCTTTGGCGCCAATCCAGGCAAGCTCTCTTTGATAATGAGTGACACGAATAAAAATCCAACTATTATGGAAATTGTTTCTGGTGTATTACGCTTAACTGAAGGAACTGGCAGTGCCATCCCAATTACGAGTGATGAAGTTGATGTGAGTAACCTTGTTTTCACCAATCTTTCACAGACCGGCGAGCGAGGACATGTGCGTGTGGAGATGACCGTGCGGTATAGAAATCCGAGTGGTGATGTAAAATTTGAGTACAGCGAAACAATGGAAACCGCCGTAAGTTTGAGACAATAGATTTTTCCCTCAATAAAACTTTGAGACAGTTTTGGCCGAAATATGAAAATTTCGTTCCAAAAGTACATTCGGCAACAGTCCCAATTATTATCCACAGGCATCACCCTATGAAAAACATACATCATCAGCCTGAATCCGGCGTGGCCGCTATTATTACCGTAGTGGTTCTGGGAGCTTTCGCTTTACTCGCGGCAAGCGCCGCGTCAATTTTGGGATTGGGTGAACTTGAGCTTGGGTACACCTTCCAACGCGGCGAAGAGGCATTTGCCTCAACTGATGGGTGCGTGGAAGAAACCTTGCGACGTATACGATTGAACCAACTCTATGGTGTTGGCGCTGGCACCATCAATCTCACTGTAGTGAACGGAACCTGCGCGATCACAGTTACTATACCTGTTCTGGGTCAACGAGAAATAATTGTCATTGGCGAAAGCGGCGAGTATAATAAAAAGATAGGCGTGACCATTACTCTCACGGGAGACGTGATTGCTCTGAATAGCTGGATAGAAAAAAACGATTAATCTCTCGACATCACACTATGTTTGATTTTTTTCGAAAAAAGATAATTGGTCTGGATATTGCTGATCATACGATGGAAATTATAGAGCTTGAGCAGAAGGGCAAGGATGTTGTCATACATGGAAAAGCCAGAAAACCTCTGCCAGCAGGCCTCGTTCAGCGTGGAAAAATTCAGAATCACGCAGAATTGGCAAAAACAGTGCGAGATGCGTGCCAGCAAGCCGTGCCACATCCCATTCAATTCGCGAACAAGCTTTTGGTTTGTGGATTGCCCGAGAGTCAAGTGTTCACGCATATCTTTCAAGTCAAAAAAAATGCAATAAAGATGTCCGAGTTAAAAAACAAGGTTGAAGAAGAGGTTCATAAAACTATCCCGATTGATTCCAACAATGTACTCTTTTCCTATCGTGTCAGCCGTGAAGACAAAGAAACTTCTGAAATCCTTGTTGTGGCAACCTATCGCGATACGCGAGAAGAGTGGAATAAATTTTTGAAACTTTTGACGTCTTCTCAAGTGATATTGGACATTGAGATATTGGCCTGTGGTCGCGCGCATTTTTTTTCAAAGCAAGAGAACAAAAAATCAGTTCTGCTCGTGGATATGGGCGTTGCTACTACGAACATAGCCTTTTTTGATGTTGACGGAGTGCCGCGATATACGACGTCTCTTGATTACGCCGGAGCCTCTCTCACGCAGACAGTCGCGACAGCGCTTGGCATCAGTCTGGATGAGGCTGAACAGAAGAAAATTTCCCATGGTCTTGAAACTGACGATCAAAAACTCAAAGAAAGTCTTATCTCAGGTTTAGAGCCAATTACGCGAGAAATCAATATAGTGAAAAATTATCTCAAGGAGCAGTTTGGCATTTCAGCAAACGAGATTATCGTCATCGGCGGCACAAGTCAACTCAAAGGATTACGGAACTACTGCTCGGAGCAATTAAACCTACCCGTAAATTTCACGACTCTAACGTTGCGTGGACTAGACGCTGAAGAACCAGCGCTGTATTTTGAGGCTTTTGGACTGGCCTTGCGTGGCCTATCTCAAAAAGCAGGAGACAAAGAAGTTTCCTTTTAGTTTTTTTACACAGCAGGATGTGTTATAATATGTGCAGAAAAATACTTCACTTCACTTTTATGAATTCAATTTCTAAATCATCACCCTGTACTTCTCGTCACCAACAAACACTACGACAGGAAGAAAACGCGTTTACCTTGATTGAACTGCTCATTGTGATTACAATTATTGTAATTCTCGCGTCAGTTGCTTTTGTCGCGTTGGATCCTTTGACCCGATTCCGTAATGCTCGAGACGCCAATCGCGCCGCGGCTATTAGTCAAATCCTCTCATCTGTCAAAATCGATCAAGTTGATAATGGCGGAAACTATCTCACAGCAATTACAAACATGACAGCCGGGAATGTGTATATGATCGGAACAGCAACAGCAGGTTGTGATGATAACAACGCGAGTTGTGATACAGCCGTCAGTAATGACACCGCCTGTGTAGATCTGACTGGTCTGGTCACCGAAGGTTATTTGGGAACAGTACCCTTTAGTCCGGCAGGCGCGGTCACATGGGTGGCGGCTACAACTGGGTATACCTTACAGCGAGCGTCAACCGGTATTTTGACGGTACGATCATGTGAGTCGGAAAACACAACTGAAATCAAAACAAGTCGATAAACACGTATGATACAGGAGACTTCTGAAGAACAGCGCTTTTGTAGTAAATTTAAAAAATTTTATTGAGGGATAATTCTGATGAAAAACTCGTGATTATGGAACCACATCAAAAATCCATCCATCTTCATATTCTCTTAGTAGACGACGACAAAGATATTCGCCGTATTGTTGGTGGCAGATTAGCGCAAGTTGGTTTTGAGATAATCTATGCTACCGATGGCAATGAAGGCCGCGAAATGGCTCGTCGATTACAACCCAATTTGATCCTGCTCGACTATAACATGCCGATCATGGATGGCATGGAAGTCGCAACACGAATGAAATCAGAAGACGAAACCAAACATATTCCAATTATCATGCTCACGAATGAAGATTTTTCCATTGAAACCCAAAAGGCATTAAAAGACATTGGAATAAGTGAATATATTCACAAAAGTGATGATTTTGAGGTGCTTCATAAACGAATTCAGGAAGTCTTAGAAAACCTCTCATAAAAAATCCACAGATTCTTCTGCGGTATCTGAGGACTGTCGCCGAATGTGTTGTTGGAGTCTGAGGTCTGAAACGTTTTGAATAATTGAGACCTGCCTTACTCTGCTTCATCGAGACTTGCATAACGATAGTAGAACAGCTTCGCCTTCTCTGTGACAACAAAGTATAGACCGACCACACCAAGAATGAGTATGAGATGTGACCATGAGGGAGGAGTAAACTTGAAGACGCGAATTCCAAAGTCCGTATAAGGTAAAGTGATCGTGATAACGGCAACGATAATCGTTAACAACAACAATGTCCATGTGGGAGGATGACTGCGCATGAAAGACAGTTTGGTACGGACAGAATAAATGAAAACCAACTCGGTCAAAATACTTGCAATGAACCAATTGGTCTGCAAAACACCAGGCGTGTTATGAAAAAATAAACCAAAATAGAGAAAATCAAACAAACTACTGACCACTCCGAGAACGAGAGCGATCAGGGCAATATCTTTAATCTGATGTTTTCGCGGACGCTGTAACTCTTGTGGATCAACGTGATCGGTGGCAATGGCCATCATGGGAAAATCTGACAATAAATTTACGAGTAACAGTTGGATTGGTAACATGGGAAGAAAGTCTATAAAAAATGAAGCTGATGCCACAGCGAAAAAATTACCAAAATTTGAGGCTAATGTCGCGCGGATGTACTTCGTGGTGTTAGCGAAAATATGTCGTCCTTCTTCTATCCCCGAAACAATAACTTCTAAATTTTTGTGAAGCAGGACAATGTCCGCTGATTCTTTGGCGATATCACTCGCGCCTTGTACTACCAGTCCAACACGCGCGATCTTGAGGGCTGGAGCATCATTCATCCCCTCACCCAGGAAACCCACTTCATATTTTTCTTGGAGGAGTTCAATAATATGATATTTTTGTTGCGGCGTGACTCGAGCGAAGACAGCGAATAATTCGACTGCTTTTAATTGTTCAACATGCGAGAGCCGATCCAAAGATTCGCCGGTAATGACATCTTTAACGTTCTGTATAAGTCCCACTTTCAAGGCAATCACTGCCGCAACTTCTGGACGATCGCCGGTCAATATCTTCACCTGTACTGCAAGCTTTTTAGCTCGTGAAATAGCTTCACGAGCTGATTTCTTGAGCGGATCAGAAAAAGCAATCAGGCCTAACAACTCCATATTTTTTTCAAGCAGGGTGATATTTGTATGATTGTGCTCCGAGGCATCCCGTCTTGCCACGGCCATAACTCGATTCCCAAGTTTTCCCTGACTACGAATCCATTTTGTAAAAAAACGTTCATCCGTAGAAGATATGGGGTGGCACAAATTCATGATCGATTCTGGCGCTCCACGCGCGATGAGGAAATACTCCTCACCACGACGAAGAATTGAATCGTCACGACGACGTTCAGGATCAAACGGAAAATGCTCAATCTGATCATACAATTTTGTAGCATGACGTAACTTTGACGTGACTTTTTGTGACAAAGCGCGATCAAAATCACTCGCGGGATGGCCATCGTGCGTAAAAACACTACGTCCACCAAGATTGGCGTACAACAACACTTCATCTTGAGTCACTCGAACCTCCCTTGATGACACTGCCAAAATTTCAGCCACTTCCATCTTATCCTCGGTCAAAGTTCCCGTCTTATCCGTGCACAACACTTCGATACTTCCAAGATCTTCAATAGCTGACAAACGTTTCACAACGACTTTATTTCGCGCGAGTTTATACGCGCCACGAGATAAAGACAATGTTGTCACCGTGGGTAAGGCTTCAGGAATAACACTAACCGCCAGAGCGATTGAAAACAACAACAGATCCGTTATTGATACCGAGTTGCCCTTGAGGAGAAGGTGTCCAACAAAAACAAGCACCAGGCAGAGAATGATCAGTCGCAAAATGAAAATGCTGATCCTGTGAATGCCTTTTTCAAACGTACTCACCCGATGGGTTTCAACAGTCAAAGTGGTAATATCACCCATGACCGTCTTTCGCCCAGTAGCAATCACAACCCCCACGGCCCTTCCACTCAAAACGGTAGTACCGGTAAAAGCGATGTTTTTTGCTTGGAACACATGCTGTACTTTTTTCCTCAAAGGTGATGACTCTTTGTGCACAGACTCCGCCTCTCCCGTCAAAGTAGATTCATTGATCAATAAGCCGTAGGAATCCAAAATTCTCATGTCAGCAGGCACGATGTCACCAGCCTCAAGTAAAATGATATCTCCTGGTACCAAAAGTTGTGTCTCAACAAGACTCTGAGTAGAATTCCTTCTTACCCATGATTGACTGACAATATATTGTTTGAGGAGGCGCAAGGTATTTTCTGAACGATATTCTTGAAAAAACCCAAGAATTACGTTTATTGCGACAAAGAAAAAAATAAAAGCGGCATTCAGCTTTTCTCCAAGGAATAGAGAAAGGAATGCCGCGGCAATTAAGAGATAAACAAATGGAGAATAAAATTGTCTCAGCAAAATACCCCAAGCGGTCAATTCTTTCGAGTCAAGTTCATTCCTGCCATAGCGTTGTTGACGACGAATAATTTCATCTGAAGACAAACCGTGTTCTATGTCTACAGAAAAAATTCGTAGCACCTCTTCATTTTTTTGGTTTGTATATCGTGAGAAAGACATCGCGGAAAAATTGTGTTCACATACAGACATCACACTCTACATTATATCACAGATACACTTCTCTTAAGCAAAATTGAACTGATGATCTCGTCTCAAGCGATCAACACTTCTCTCAGATGGAAAGATACGGTAAAGTAAAAACATATGCGTATTTATCTTCTTAATGTCCTTCTCATCACAGGCATAATTGCGTTGACGTTTTTTAATGTTCTTCTGAATGAATACTCTCCGGAAGTGAGACGTCCAGAAACCACCCACAGCACGACAATCTCCCCCGGTTCATCACAAAACTCAAATAACAGGAATGAAAATGAAACACAACCAAAAGAATCTCCAGAATGGGTACAAGTGGAACGGGTGATCGATGGTGACACCATTGAAGTTGTTATCAATGGTTCAAGAGAACACGTCCGTTTCATTGGAATCAACAGCCCAGAAGTGGCGCATGGAGGTGAACCTGCTGAATGTTTTGGTATAGAAGCGAAAAAAATTGCACAAACAATACTGAATCACCAGTTTATTCGCTTAATTCAAGACTCGACCCAAAAAGATCGAGACAAGTACGGCCGCCTTCTCCGCTATGTCATACTCGCGGATGAAACCAACGTGAATCACACAATGCTTGAACAAGGTTACGCCTTTGAGTATACATATCGCGGGAAACCCTATCAACATCAAGTTGAATTCCGACAAACACAAAAAAAAGCCAAAGCAGAAGGAAAAGGTCTTTGGAATGAAAAAACTTGTAATGGGAAAAGATAATGTTTCTGTTGCGACACTAATGGACTGTTGTCGAATGTAATTTTGCCTCGAAAGCACATTCGACAACAATCCTATAAAAAAAGGGGGGAAATACTCTTCCCCCCAAAATGAATGAGAAAATCAATGTTACTGGAGAATCAAGGGACTTAAGGATTGTCCTTGATGCAAGCGCAGAATGGCCTTGGCAAGGAGTTCATGAATGGAAAGAACCTTGATCTTGTCTCCATACGGCTTCAACAGTGCTTCATTGTGATGGAGGGTGTTCATGATCACCACTTGTTTCAGTGGGGCATTCTGCAATCGAATCAACGCGTTTTGTGAAAACAAACCATGCGTCGCAAAGGCATAAACATCCTTTGCTCCCTCTCGTTGCACCGCGACAGCATCAGCACAGATGGTACCACCCGTATCAATCATATCATCAATGAAGAGAACATCTTTGTCTTTTACATCTCCAATGACCTTGATAGAGTCATTATTGACCAATCCCGACTCTGGTCGACTCTTGGTGCACACCACATACTCCGTTTGTCCCAACCTTTTGGCATATGCTTCAGCACGTGGACCGCCGCCCTTGTCCGGTGAAGCGACCACAAAATCGTTTTTCAGAAGTTCACTCAAATACGGCACAGCCTCAATCGACGCGTAGAGATGATCCACCACAATGTGGTGATCAAAAAACCCCATGGTAGGTTCTGAATGCAAATCAAGCAAGAGGATGCGATCTGCTCCAGATTGAGAAATCATACGCGCGATCACCCGCGCGCTGATCGGTACACGAGGACGATCCTTGCGATCCTGGCGATTGTATCCAAGATATGGAATCACCAAAATTACTTTTGACGCGGATGACTGCCGTGCCGCTTCTGCCATGAGTATCACCTCAAGCAAATTTTCCGCCGGAGGTTGGGTGGAGTTAAGAATCACCACATCACAGTCCCGAAGATCCTCCTCAAATTGAATATTGATTTCACTATCGGCGAATCGAGACAGCGTCACTTTTCCCAAATTCATACCCAAGTACTTGCACACTGCTTTTCCAAGATACTGACTTGCAGTACCACTGAAAATCTTTAAACGACTCATCGTGACCTCCTTTCCAGAATGAGAGTTCATCTGACAAGAGATTAGCGTATTTGATGAAGATAAGTCAATAGACTTGTCCCTCAATAAGATTTTTAGATGAGCTTTGAGAGACAAGTCTAATATACACCACACCATGACGCCGCGTTTACTGTAATTGCTCCTGACTCTGACAGACCTATACACTGTGGGCAATTCTCACTTACACACTTGTCTCACCTCTCTTTGCTGTTACAATATGAACGTTCAGCAACACCCTCTCTTACCGAGACTCACATGCAGAAATTTTCTTTCAACCAAGACATAAATACGATTGCCATTGTTTGCAACCAGTGGGGTGATACTGGGAAGGGCAAGTTTGTTGACTATTTCACCCCTTGGGCTGACATTGTTGCGCGCGGCACCGGCGGCGCGAACGCCGGACACACGATCCAGAAAGATGGAAAAGATATTGTTGTGCACCTGCTCCCATCATCTATCTTGTACGACCGCGAGGGCAAGATCAGCATCATTGGCAATGGCGTCGCATTTGACCCAATGCAGTGTTTGGAAGAAGCGCACATGGTTCGCGGACTGGGATATCCAGTGGAGCATCTCCTCATCTCCCACCGAGCAAAACTCGTGCTACCCCAGCATATTTTACTTGATCGGGCGCGCGAAATGGCAAGTGGAAAAAACCGTCTGGGAACAACGGGACGAGGTATTGGGCCTGTCTACGCTGATTTTTACGCCCGTGTGGGATTGTTCGTAAATGATCTCTTGAACAAAGATATTTTCGCACGACGGCTTCAGCAGAATCTGTCTGAAAAACTCAAAATCTTGAATACATTTGATCGTGAGTTGCTCAAAAAAATACTTGAACAACCTCTCCTTGGAGCGGGTATTTTTTATGATGAACAGAACATACTCAATATCGAAGCAATTGTGGAAACCTACTGTGAGAAGTACGCAAGTGAACTCAAAGAATATATTGCTGATACGGATACATTTCTCCGCAATCATGTGGGCAAAAAACGGATTCTCCTTGAAGGTGCTCAAGGACTCCTCTTGAGCGTGGATTATGGGAGTTATCCGTATGTCACGTCATCAGACTGTTCCATAGAAGGTCTTGTGAAAGGTGTTGGGCTCAAAGAAAAAAATGTTGATTTGACCCTTGGCATTGTCAAAGCGTTTTACATGACGCGCGTCGGAAGTGGTCCGTTTCCAACGGAGTTCGGAGGCGTCGCGTCAGAAAATTACTGCGAAGGAAAGGACCGCGCGCATGAGGAGCAAAATTTTTCGAACGCGTCCGTCAATGATAATGACGAACTCACGCAAGGTATTGCCATCCGTCTTGCTGGACATGAATATGGCGCAACCACCGGACGACCACGACGCACGGGCTGGCTAGATCTGCCTCTGCTTCGACGATCTATCATGATCAACGGCGGAGAAATTATTTTGACGAAACTTGATGTCTTAGATGGTTGTCAACAAATCAAAATCTGTTCAGAGTATGAATACATTGGTTCCACATTCCAGCGAGGCAAAGAGCTCTTTCTCCATGGCCAGAGAATACGTGTCGCTCCGGTGGAAGCGGAACTTTTGCGCTATTGTCGACCAATCTATGAAGTATTTCCAGGGTGGGTTCAACCAATTCGAAACTTCCGCGTGTATGAAGATTTGCCAATGAACCTTCAAAATATCATCGAGTACGTTGAGCGGGAAAGTGGGAGTCAGGTGCGTTTTATTTCGGTTGGCCCAGACGCGCTGGAGACGATCGAAAAAACACCCGGCAAACTACTTCAGCCAGCCTCTCCTGTTGAAACCCACGCGCTCCAATACTGACGGTATACACTTACCATAGAATTCAAGAGTGTGGGATCAAATAAAAAAGGCGTGCGAGGGTTTACCCAAGCACGCCTTTGAAGTCTACGTCACTGGCCGTTGTTCAAAGCCAGTGTTCAATAGACCAGTAGACCAAATTTCAGCCAGTCCTGAGCCGCTAGAACCTCGGCTGAGAAAGCACGATCATCGTTCCAGAGAATATCTCTCTGGTACATGACCACCTGGAGGGTTTCGTTTATAGTCCCCCCAGTGGTATCTCCACGGAGACGATATGTGATCGTCCCACTTTCAGGAATGGCTTGACCCAGACTCTGAATCAGCGCCACCGGTCCACCAACATGGTGGTAGATTGGCTCTGAATCATACAGAGGATCAAGAGTCTTTCCCGCTGTAAGATGACATGGGGTCATCTCAATCACCAACATGTCGTTATTCCATGTTTGCATCTTGAGAATCTCACAGCCATCTTCTCTCTTTGTCGGGCTACCGTCACTTGCATAGCCCATGGGTGATATGAAATCACCAATTTTCGGGCTCAACACACTCTGTATCAAATCAAAAGCAAGAGTGGTTGACCCGCTTTCAAGTAACTCCTCGATCGGCGCCACGGACCCGAAGTGAATGGCTTCATACTTCGCTGCGAACAGCGGTCGGTACTCAAGCCGATCTCCATCATCAAGGTCTGTTGGCAACTCCCATGTTCCCCACCGGTACAGGATGATTTCGCAATCACCAGTGGTTGTGTCAATCCCTTCGACAAGAAAGACACCACTCCGGTACGCACCAACCGAGGCGTCGTACAACCTTACCACGGAATGGAACGGCAACCCCATGCAGTTGCCACTGCCAGCACGCACCTCAAAGGTTGTCTCGTCACCGTCATCTTGGAAGTCGAGATCCGAAAACACCAGCGTCTTCGAATCAATCACTGCCACAGGAGCTGATAAATCGTTATCTCTCCACAGAGAGAGAGCGCCTGTGCCAGAATTGTTAAAGGTTCCCTGCGCCAGAAATGGCACGGACATGAGATTGACGTCGCCATTTTCTTCAGCGGTGACGTCAAGGAGCGCCAAATCTTGGCCACTCCCTAAGACAACGGATCCACGCGGCGTCATCTGATTCACCGCGACGGTTGGAACACTCCTGTACAGGAATACCCCTTCAGGACCGCTCTGATCCACACCACCATAACGTAACACGGAAGACGCCACCCCTAGATAAATCAACCCACCGATTTGCTGATTGCTTTGAATCGACAACCAGCTACCTGATGGAATCGATTGAGGATCACTACTAAAAGTAGTGATGACATTGAGCTCTCTCTCACCCCCCGCCGGTACCACAACAGTACCTCCGTCGAATGAAAATAGTATTGATCCATTTGTAGGATCAAGAACGCCTGTGCTAACAATAGCGCCAAGCTCATCAGCAAGTACGACGTCACTCAGCGCTTCCTGACACGCGACTCCTTTTGAAGCGCATTGAAGTGTGAGTTGCACCAGCACCACCGCCTCAAAGCCAGTTGTTTCGTGAAAAAAAAGTGAATTTGTTGCCACAGTATTTCCAATACTCACGTTCTGTGGCCCGTTGTCACCCAGATTCGCCTCTAAGTACCCCGCATATCCACCCGGATATGCTCCAACCGTGAACTGGTTTGACAGAATGATTGCCGGAGTCTCTATTGTATGTTGCGAAGTGATTCCAACCGCCTCAAGGTTATTTAAGACGAGTTGGAAAACCTCACCTTGCGGAAGAGGCGTGCCGCAAATAATATTCGCGGCCACATCCAACCGCAGGGTTTCGCCATTGGTGACGACAACCTCATAATCATCAAAACCAAAGTGAGTACCCTCACTCCCGACATTGATGATAGTCGCCGGGTCTCCAACATTCTGTCCTGATATGGACAGCTGTCCATTCTCAAGACAGTCTACACCGTCCTCTGTCAGAGTCGCGTCCTTCACCATAACATCCTCACCTTCTGCAGTGAGACAATATGATGCCAGGAGCACATTGAGTCTCCCTGAATCCACCTCTCCTTCTGGAGAATCAGGGCAGAGCGTGACAGTCAGTGTTCCCGGAACCCTCACGCAGAAGCTGGGAGCGTTTGCTCCAACGACCACGAAGAGTACCACAAAAACGAAAAACAATTTTTTAAAAAACATCTTTTTACCTCCTTTAATGCTGTTTTTGCATTCTTGTAACACAATGCTACAAAAATGACTGTTTCAAGATATCACACTATAAATTATTTGTCAAACTTTTAAAGGTGTATTCTAACTCGAAGTGCATAAATGCGACAAATTTTCCTCAAGATGAGCCAAATTTCGGAAGTGAGCAAACTCGCTATTAAACGAGTAGTACTACTCCTATACTCCCGGCCACGTAGAAGATCAGACTATATGAATACCCTTAATAGGCTTTACTAAAAATATGCACTTGCTCTAGAATTCAAGAAACACTAGTAGTTATTGATCAATGGGCTACTAACTCCTCAAAAAAAATCATCCCCTTTCACAACCTGTGGTTAGGGCTGATTTGCTGTATGAGAATCAGCGCACTGTTTCCACGACTCTCACAGTTTCCGAAATCACTGACACGTTGGTAGCGTTCTCACGAAACTCTTTGTACTTTCGCGCCGCGGCGAGCGTCAGCTCTTTGGCAAGACCGATGGTATTGCCGCCCTGCAGGAAGACACCGATCTCTTGCTTTGCTGAGTCCGCAATGGGAATCGTAGAAGCGAAGTTTTTGATCTCCTCAAGGGTCGTCTGTTTCCCGCGAAACGCTGTTTTCAAAAGGTCATAAGCACCAGCATTACCATGTTTGCGTAATATGGTTTGAAGCGCTTCGGTGAGGATTTCAGGGTGGCTCGCAAGCTCCTCTTTCGCGTACTCGACATTGGGTCTAATAAGAGATAACGCGATTTGGAGATGCTTTACCGCGACCAAGATATATCCAATCGCCTCACCATACGATCGTTCAAAATCGTGATCCGATAGATCACGTTGGAGACGTGATACATCGAGCTCATTTGAGAAGCAGTTGATGAGATGATTCGCTTTTTTGATATTTCCTTCCGCGACTTCGGCAAACCAAGGATTGATCTTATGTGGCATGACTGATGAACCCACATGACTCTCCACCTTGCTGAAATAGAGGGTTCCAAAAGCACAGTACAGGGAGAGGTCGGAAGCCAAATCACGCAAGACATTGCCGACCTCTTGCAACGCTTGAAAAACGCGTATCATATCCACATGCGGGCCGCGTTGGTCAATGAAGAGATCAACCTCAAATCCAAAACGACGCGTGAGTTCGTTCGAGTACCCCATCCAATCCAATGTTGGATAGGCGGCAAAAAAGGAGTTGTAGTTGCCTACTGCTCCATTGATCTTGCCAATGAGACGCGTTCCATCAAGCCGAGAGAGACTATCAGTGAGTCGTGAAAGGTACACAGAAAAAATCTTTCCAAACGTTGTTGGGCTGGCGGGCTGAAGATGAGTCCTGCCCATAACTTCTGCGTCCACAAACGACTCCGCGAGCGCGCACAATCGGTCAGTGATTTGATACACCTCCGGGAGAAAAATCTCGTGAATGGCCTCTTTCAGCATAGACTTATAGGCGAGGTTATTGATGTCTTCTGACGTCACAAAAAAATGCACAAACGGGATGAGGTCAGAAAGACTCGTGCCAGTGCATTTTTCACGAATCCAAAGTTCACATGACTTCACATCATGTTCGGTTGGTCCAATACCATTCCGTCCAAGATGGTCATACTGAAGCACATCAAAGGCGTCACGAACGGAAAATGATTCAAAGAGATCGCGAAGCCATTTCGTTTCTTCTGGAAGAAGCAAGCGAATGACCTGTCCATGAAAAAATTCGCTTAAAGCAATGAGGTGCTCAATCTCGGCTTTGACGCGATACTTGTGGAGCGCGTACTCGGAAAACATATGCCTCAAAGGCGTACTGATGACTGCGTGTCTGCCATCGAGCGCAGAGACGCGCGTCAGAGACTCTTGGTATGTCCGCGCCAGCATAACTGTCACAAGCTTGGCGTCAATATCATTGAGGTCAGGCGAGATACAGATTTCCGGAAGGCCAAGTGAAAGAAACTGCTCTTTCGAAGTCTCACCTTGCAGAACCGCGAGAAACGATATCTGACGAGACTGCGCCGCGAAAAAATCATCAGAATGGTCACCGACCATGACCATTTCGTCGGGATGAATACGCCGTGTTTGTAAAATGGAAACGGCTTCGTCTAGAGATTTGGGATGAGGCTTTTTCATTTCTGGCGACGCGGGTGAACTCATGAACAAAAATTGATTGATGTTGAAACCCGATTGAGTGAGACGCTCTTGCATGAAACGCGTTCGATTGGTCACAAGACCAATGAACACGCCTTGTTCATACAAAGTCTGTATCGCAAGAAGAGCGCCAGTGGTTGAAGGAATGGGCCAACTCATCGCGTCAGCACGATAGGCTTCAAGTATAAGTTCAAAGAGCGCTTTTCCGTCCTTCTCACCAGGAAAGAGGAGCTGAAAAAATTCCTCAAAACTTTTGTTCTGTGCTTGTACGGATTTGATCGCCTCTGCCGTTGGCATGGTCAGTGACCAAGCACCGGTTTGATTCATTTTCATGATGGTGCGCTCCAGATGTTCGATCACAAACGCGTTCGATGCCAAGAGGGTATTATCAATATCAAAAATTATTGCCTTAATGGTACGAGAGAGGGGTGAGGACATAGAGAAAAATTGAGAAAAATTATGCCTTGAGCATAGCATTTTTACATCTCCACAGCAATTTGCTACCATACGCAATGGTGATTATAAATCTTCACTCTTTCAGAAAAGGAGAAAAACATGAAAGAGGCAATGATTCTTGAGAAACCGTCAACGTTCACCTTCCCAGGACGGCATAGCGTGGCATGGGCATACATGCTGGCGCTCACAAAAATCTTCACACAACCTACCAAGATCATCTGTCTTAGGCCAGGTCCACTGGAGCCGAGTTTCGGCGCGCAGTTCGTAGCAAAAGAACTGAATTGCTCTGTGATCGGCGTAGACAGTGACCCGAGAATAATTGAACTCGGGGAGCAGTTGCTCCGATGTCAGGAAGTACCCTTGAAAACACTTGCCGAGACGTGTGTGAACAACCGCAATACTGGTCCGATGCTGAATACTGATCTTGAAGTCGCTGGATTTCAGGCGCATCAGGATCGGTTGGTTGCTCTTCTGGGAAATTCTTGTTGGCACCATGATGACAAGACTGATATGATTCGCGCGACACATGAAGCAGATCTTTGCAACGGCAAGATGTTTCTCGCTGACGTGCTCGACGTCAACGCACTTCCATGGGGCGACAAATCTGGGTGGATGTCAAAATTCCGTCACATTCTCTTTGCTGGAGCGCTTCTCGTGAATCTTCGAAAAATTCATGGAGATGCTCGAGTCTCACAGTGGCTTCATGATCTGCACTCTGCCTACTACGCTGATCTGCTCGTTGTCAGTCTCACTCCATATGACCTCACTCGAGAGCAAAACACTCTTAAGATGATTCTCAAAGCGGGTTTCCATGTTTCGGCGATCCTTTGTGACCAGTTCGTTCACATGGGCGAAAAAACACTCGGGGACTTTGAGGTCATCTGCGAGAAGGCCTCCGGCAATCAAACGACTTCAGCACTCTTGGATCGATTGCATCCACTCTTGCAACCGTTCAGAGTTCAAAATTTCTTGTACCCGAATTTTGATTTCACCGCTTTAAACAATCCAACTCGGATTCCAGTGGCATGGATCACAACGAGTGGTCATAGCAAAATGTACACTGGCGACATCTCAGAGATGAAAGAAGGGAAAGGGCACCGGTACTGGGACGACTTGGCAAAAATCGTGGTCAAGGGTCTCCACTAAAACGACGCTTTCGCGTCCACTTCAAAAAAACGGATCACTCAAGTGGTCCGTTTTGTCTTTTGATCCAAGGAAGACGCTTGCATAATATCCCCCTTGGTTATATGTTTCCCACATTCAATTTACAAGTGCAACCCTGTGGATAAAAAATAAATTAATTTCATAGATTTCGGTTAGGTATAA
>Ga0209514_10004721_pt1 | contig 18073 bp, 14 predicted proteins | sample Subgrocontami58m_FD_187452 | JGI IMG/M metagenome (GOLD analysis project Ga0209514, IMG submission 187452) | Subsurface groundwater microbial communities from S. Glens Falls, New York, USA - GMW37 contaminated, 5.8 m (SPAdes) (version 3) | ecosystem: Environmental > Aquatic > Deep subsurface >...
GTTATAAAAATCAACCTGTGTGATGTAAGGACACCTGAGAGTGGGGCGGTTACTCACCCTGATTTCCTGGATGCCTTGCTCCGTTACTTACGTCAAAAGGTCGGCCAAAATCCCATCTATGTTGTTGAAAGCGATGCAGTGGTTATCCTGGCCGACCTGGTAATGGAATGGTTGGGATTTAAACCCGTCCTGCAAAAATGGGGCGCCCAATGGGTCAACCTGGCTAAGCGCCCAACAGATATAAGACAAGTCCAGGGTTTTTATCTGAAGGAGGAGCCGGTTGCCAGCGTTTTCAACGGGTCATATTTTATATCTTTAGCCAAACTCAAGACCAACAGCCTTTCTACCATTACGTGTATCCTGAAGAACCAGTTCGGTTGCTCTACTATAGTAGATAAAAAGATATACCATCCCCGCCTGGCCGAGGTCATTGCCGATTTAAACAAGCTAATGCACCCCGACTTTGGTATCGTAGATGGCATAATCGGCCAGGGGGGTCCGCAGGGGCCAGCTTTCGGAATGCCAATCCACAGTCAGGTGATAATCGCCGGCAAAGACCCGGTAGCAGTAGATACAGCCTGTGCCCGGATGATGGGATTCAATCCTGGAACAATAGCACATATCCGCAAGGCAGCCCAACTGGGAGTAGGCTCTATGCAATATGAGCTGGCAACCGATGGCCTGGAAAAAACCTCATGGAATTACCGTGGTAATCGACTGGAAAGGCTGATAATGAATGTCGGTTTACGGCTCCAATCCCGTGCCCGCAAACAACTTAAACCCGGCCGTCCAGCTACCGGGGAGAGCCTTCCATCGCTATGATAAGAGAGTTGTTAATTCCGGGATTACTCGGGGTCAGTAGTTAAATGCAGATTGGACTAATCGGATGTGGTGAAATTGCCCGCCGTGGCCACTTGCCGGCTTTGAGGGTTCTCAAAGATTTTAAGGTGGTGGCGCTGGCCGACCAGGATAAAGATAGGGTTCAGCGGGTGGCCAGAGAGTTTGGCATTGCTAAGACTTATACTACTGCACGGGAGCTGGTTGAAGATAAAACAGTAGAAGCGGTGGTAGCTACTGTTCCGCCACAGGCATATAAAGACATTGTTTCTTTAGCCGCTTCCCACCACAAGCCGATCCTTCTGGAAAAACCGCTGGCCGGCACTGTTGCCGATGCCCAGGCCATAGTAAAACAGGTTAAAGAAAGCGGCATAAAGGCTGGGGTCGTGCAGAACTACCGCTATTACGCCGCTCTTGGAGATATAAGGGATCGCATTTCCATCGGACGAATAGGAAAGCCGGTTTCCGTTCACCTCTTGCTCCACCAGCATTCGCCTTTAAGCTGGTCTCTTTCTCCCTGGCGATTTGAAGGTCCCCGCGGCGTGTTAGATGATATTGGGGTACACGCTTTCGATTCACTCCTCTGGCTAACGAAAGCAGAGCCGGAGACAGTGTTTGCCTTTGGAGTTAAAGAGTTACCGGGGGCAAATTTTCTCAACCAGGTGTCCACCATGGTTAAATTTCAAAGCGGTCTTATCAGTTTTGTAGATTTATCATGGCTTACCGGCCCTATGACCTTTCGGGTTAATGCACTGGGAACTGGCGGCAGGATTTTCTCGGACATTCTGTTTAACCAGGTCCAGGAACAGCACGGCCACCCCCTGCCTATTAGCGACCTTGAGTTGCTCACCCAAAAATCCCTTTTTATCCTCAAGGGGACTGTAAATGGCGACCTGTTCACCGGTGCATTAAAGTTTTATCAATATCTTTATCAAGATTTTTTAAAATATGTGAATAATGAAAATGTTGGTTTCCCCGGAGTAGAAACGGCCTTGAAAACTGTAAAAATTATGGATGCAGTCGCCGAAAGCCTGACAATCGGCTCTACGGTGCACCTGTAAAGGGATAAACTTTTGGCCAACCTTGCCGGTCAACGTCTGATAAGATTAGCCCATCAATATGGGTCCAAGCGAGAGATATTTCGATTTATTAAATATGCTTTTGTAGGCTCCATGGGGCTTTTTATGGCGATGGGTATTCTATGGGTATTAGTGGAATATCTGGGCGTACTTTACATAATTGCATCTCTCATTGCAGGCGAGATAGGTATAACATTTAACTTCTTCTGGTACGAGGTTTGGGCTTTTCGAGATGTAAAACGTTCCTTCGCCGTTTCTCAGCTTGTTGTCCGTTGGCTTAAGTTCAATCTGGTTCGAGCCACAGGCATAGGCATATCCATGGGCATATTAACTCTGCTGGTTGAGATCTTTAGTGTGCATTATTTTGTTGCCAATATTATCGGAACTGTTGTAGCTATCGTTTTTAACTATATCATCAGCATTGGCTGGATATGGCGCATAACACGTCCAAAAGAGTAAATATATTTTGATGATTGTCAGTGTTGGCATTTGCGCTTACAACGAAGAAAAAAATATTGGCCGGTTACTGGACGCCATTAAATCCCAAAATCTGGACAAAGCCAGTATTAAGGAGATATTCGTCATCTCCTCGGGTTCTTATGATAATACCGAAGCTATAGTGATGAGCTATGCGGAAAGGGCTAGCCGTATAAAACTACTGCGTCAAAAAACCCGTCGCGGTAAGGCATCCGCTGTAAATGAGTTTTTAAAGCATGCTTCGGGGGAAATATGCCTTCTGATAAGCGCCGATGTTATACCGGAGAAAGATGCAGTCGAAAAAATGTGCCTGGCTTTTATGGATGAATCAGTTGGGATGGTAGGTGGCCAGGTCGTTCCTTCTAACCGCCAGGATAGTTTCATGGGCTTTGTTGGGCATATGCTATGGGGTATGCATCATAAGATTTCCTTAAAAAGTCCTAAACTGGGAGAGATGGCCGCTTTCCGTAATGTGATCAAGAGTATACCGGAGGATACGGCAACAGATGAAGCCTTCATCGAAGCATCCATTAGAAATCAACGATATCAGCTTAAGTATGTACCTGAAGCAATTGTTCACAATAGAGCGCCGGAGACGGTAGCCGATTTCTTAAGACAGAGGCGTAGAATCTATACCGGCCACCTGGATTTAAAGAAACGCTTCGGGTACCGGACATCTACGATGTCAGCCAAAGTGTTGCTGCCCATTGCCCTATCCTATTTTGGATGGAGCCCGCGGCGTAACCTTTGGGCGATGGGCACAATCATTCTGGAGGCCTATGGCCGCTATCTGGGCTGGCATGATTATAATATCAAGAAAAAATACCATGCAGTCTGGGATATAATCCCAACTACAAAAGACGTCTCCGGATCAGGACTCCGCGAACGAAATAGACCTCCTATTGAAATACCCTCTAGCCCTCAAAAAGATGATAACGCTCCCCAGGTAAAGGGCCGCTGAGCGATGGGTGCATTCTATGTTCCAGATTTCCGGTATGAGCATAGTTTAAAGGGGCATCTAAAGGATTTTTATTTCCATTTACTTGGAATGCCTTTCTACCAGCGGCGGGTTGAAGCACGTATGGTATTCCCATCCTTAAGCAAAATTATAGGAAAACGGATATTAGACATAGGATGTGGGGATGGGATTTTTGATATTGAGATGGCTAAGCGCGGCGCAAAGATGGAAGCCCTCGACCTGTCAAATAGTGCGTTAAAACGGGCTATATGGCGGGCAAAACGGTTGGGACTGGCAGATAACATTAATTTTATCAGCGGAGATGCTACACACCTGCCGTATAACGATTGTACTTTCGACATAGTCATCTCCAATTGTGTTCTAGAGCATATCCCCGGTGACCAGGAGGTACTAAATGAGGTAAACCGGGTATTAAAGAAATCTGGAATTCTGGTAATCACTGTGCCACGGGAGTTTGAGAACTGGGACCGTGTCCCGGCTCGGTTTGCCAAAGCGTTGCTCGGCGCCCCCAACTGGTTCAAAAATAGGGCCTGCTCAAATCCTTTAAAACAGGCGAAATCTTTCCGCAATTACGTAGATTTGGTCCTCATCCCTTATTACCAGGTACGCATCGGGTATTCCGAAGCTGAGATTTTAGAAAAGATGAGTATTGCCGGTCTTAATACCACGTTGATCAAAGGCTACTTTAAGATGTTCGGCACATGGGGTATCGATATGATAGAAGGCCTGTCCATTTTTAAAGTGGATAAAGGCGGGGACTTCGGGTATATTGCTAAACACGACTGGTTATACGGCATTACATTTCCCGTTTTTTATGGATTATCGTATATGGACGCTCTCTTACCGAATCGAGCTCCATCCATGGCCATGCTGGTGGTGGCGCAAAAAATTAATCCTTAGCAAGTTGAAATGGCCAAAACGAAAACTCCGTTTATTCAAAACAAAGGTATTATAGAGCTTGGATTGCTCATTGCTATTATTGCCACCGCAACCGTTATAAAGTTATGGCGGCTGGGAGACCATGCCTTTGTTTTTGATGAAGCCATTCATGTTGGCATAGCCAAATCTTTTGCAGCTAACGGTTTCTCATGGCAGGTTGAAAGAGAAATCGGCTCAGTTCACATGCCACTCCAATATTTCGCCATGAGCTGGTGGTGGCAACTGTCGAGCAATTGGTGGCCGGGTGTTGCTGAAGAAACAATCTTCAGGTTACCATCAGTCATTATGAGCTCGCTTACCATCCCCCTTGTATATCTGATTAGCCGCCGTTCCGGTTTTTTAATAGCTCTTTCTGCCACACTATTTTTTTCATTTCACCCGTATATTCTGGTATATACTCGTTTCGCTTCCCTCGATTTCCCGGGGCTATTCTGGCTCACCCTGGGTTTGTTTGTATACCTGAAAGCCACTTCAACCAAAGTGGAGGTGAAAAACCAATGGACATGGCTTTGCCTTGCAGGGTTCCTGTTTGGTGTGGCAGGCATGACAAAGGCCTATAGTTTACTGGTTTTAGGGCCGGTTATTTTGCACAGTCTGTTGCAGGGATGGCCACGTTATTGGGGATTAAGCAACGCCTTCCGACAAGGAGGGCAAGTAGTTGTTACGTGTTTGGCCACAGTGGCAGGGCTTTCCTGGTTACTGGCTCAAAATCCCTTTCTTCTCTATAGTGGTTTCAAAGAATTGGTCGGAACATTGTACACCTTACCGAGCGAAATGGTTAACAAGCGTGAACTCCATTTGCTCGGAATTCTGCGAGATGAAGCCGTCGGGATGAGACAGGTACTTCAAACTATCTGGAGCCACCTGGGCGCCGGGGCTTTTATTACCTCCATCGCCGGCGCCTTCCTGCTGGTAGATGAAGATAGACAAATGGGTCGGAGCGGCTGGTTTTTTATTATTTTCATGCTGACGGGCATGGTAGTTTTTGCTCCTTTCCACTGGCCCCGCTATCTGCTCGTATTGGGCAGTGTAATTCCTGTCCTGTTTGGTTTTGGCGTCAAAGATATTTACCACAGGGTCGTCAATATCCGGGAAAAGTTCGTTCACAAAAGTCTGAAAATTAGCTATAGTTTTATATTAACAACGGCATTAATATTAGCTTTAGGCGCTAGCTTAATACCCTTGAAATTGATACCTGAAATGTACCGGGTGCAGATGGTTGACGATTGGGTTTATGGCGATGGCTTGAAAGAAGCTGCTCTTTATATTAAGGAAAGGGCTAAAAAAGACCAATGGATAATGACCAACAGCCATTATACTATCTTGAGCTACTACGCCGGCATCCCTGCTCATTTCTATATGGGTTTTGGGCCGCAACTGCGAATCTATCAGATATATAACCCCGAAAGCCGTCAACCAGCCGTCGTAAATGTAGATTTGGCGGATGAAAATAAGCTAGAATTCATCGTGGTGGATAATACCCCAAGCACCGACTATTCCTACCTGTATCAACCCCAGGTTAATTTTTCTTATGCAGTAGTCAACAGCCCTTTGCTTACCTATATTAATGCCTATTTTAAACAGGTAGCTGAATTCCAGAACGGTGTGGTCCAGGTGTTTGAGCGGACGTCGGGGAGTAAATAGCGACCGCGGTATAGTGTAAGGACATTGTATTGAAATCACTGCTTTAAATGGAAGGAATAGCAAGTAGAATTAACAGGATGAAACAACAACCTTTCCAAATTAAACATATTATACCGCCGACACTCATCGCGTTGATAGTGGTGGTTTCTACCTTTTTAAAGTTGTGGCAACTAGGCGATCATGCCTTTAGTTTTGACGAGTCGATATATGCTACTCTCGGCAAGAGGTTCATAACTGAGGGCTACGACTGGGACGTAGAGCGACAAATAGGCTCAGCCCATCCTCCATTGCAGATATTCTTGACAGGGTGGGCATGGAAACTGCTTGTTCCGTGGCGTACAATTATTAACGAGGAGGCGGCCTTTCGCATAGCCACAGTAATCCAGAGCGCACTCACCATATTGCTGATCTACGGTACAGTAAAGCGTTATAGCACCGTCGGGGCACTAGTAGCATCAGCGATGTTTGCATTTCACCCATATCCACTCTGGCACAGCCGTATTAACGAAATGGACATCCCTCTGTTGTTCTGGTTGAGCGCCAGCATGTTTTTTTGCCTTGGATATCCCCTCAAGACTGGCCGCTCACGCTGGATATATATGATCATGAGCGGTTTAACGCTGGGGATGGCCGGAGTAACCAAGTTATACGGCCTCGCCGGAGCGTTGCCGATCTTAGCTTTTACCTTGGGCCGAATATTGGCAAAGGAGTCCAAATTAATTGTTGCAATCAGGGACTTATTTGTCATCGGCGTAAGTTCGCTGTTCGCTGTAGTTACCATGTCCTGGTTACTTACCGGGAACCTGTCCATATTACTAGATAGTTTTCGTGCCAACCAGGAAACGCTGTATTTTAGCGTACCTTCTTGGGCTGGCGGAAAAGGATTTAACATACCCGCTTTACTTGCTGCAGCCCCAGGGCGCATCTACGGTATCTTGGAGACGCTTGTAAGGGGGTGGGGGATAGTTACGTTGAGCGTAGCACTCCTCGGTATGGTGGCAATATTTGCAAGACGAAGTACACGAACGTCGGGTTGGTACTTGGCAATTATGATAATGACTACTATCATTATCTTCACACCTTTTTATTGGATTCGCTATCTCCTCATAGCGGGGTCCGCGGTGGCCGTGGCCTTCGGGTTCGGAATCAACGAAGTAGTGAGCCATATCAAGAGTCTCGTCAGATCCACGAATGTTACGCCTATGAATGCAGTTACGGCCGTTCTCGTATCACTCCTCTTACCGGCAGGCATCTACGCCCTCGACCCGTATCGACAGCTAAACCGGCTTTATTCCGCTAGTATCAGTGGCGACGTGCTCTGGGGCGACACCCTGCGGCAAGGGGCCCTGTTTATAAAGGGCAGAATCAGGCCAGGTGACTGGGTGTTGACTAACACCCAGTTTCCAGTAATGGTCTACTATGGCGGCTTTCCCGCCGCATATTTCCAGCACATATCACCGCCGGAATTCGTTGTCTACAGGATATATGATGAGAAGGCCAAAAATCCGGCCGTAGTGCCTCTAACCTGGGATGAAGAAGATAGAATGAGGTTCATTGTTGTTGATAGAACTCCCTTGTTTCTTTCCGACGACAAAGTCTTACTGGAAAAGCAGGTCGACCATTCGTTTGCGCGCGTAACTCCGCAATTTGAATCTTATATTGATGAATTGTTCACGAAAACTGCTGAATTCGGACCAAATGGCGAGATGGTGATTTACGAGCGGGCATCACGTAATTTTTACCTCGCGAGGCCGTTGCCGGAGATTTGGGTTGGAGAAGGTGGTGCATTCTGGAAAGATAAGCTCGGTAATTTCAACGGTTGGATCTCGATTGAAGGCTGGGGGTCTCCTGCCAGGCTAGTAGTTGGCGGCGATGTTTATTGGGTGAGGCCTGCTTCCGGTTCGCCTGAGAACTATGCCAATTTTGTTCTCCCGCTCAGGGATGCCAACCGCCCTTATACGTTGGAAGTCGTATTCCAAGATGTTGGAACAGGCCGAGCCACTGTTTCCACTTTGTTAGCCGAGAACAGACAGGGCCACCTCGAAAAGTTCGGGAGGCCATTGGCCGATATTCAACTAACAAATTCAGGTGCGATTAAGACGGCAACGTTCACCACACCCGGGATCTGGAATTACGATGCCTCGCCAGATATAGATGGCCACCAGCAATTATTCTCCTTCGTCACTCAAGGCTCGCCCATTCAGGTAATTAAAGTAAGGATTGTGCAATAAAAAGGCAATCTGTCATCTTTTTTCGCCACTCCCTTGAATTTGACCGTTAAACAAGTCGAAGATCTCCAGGCAAAATCAAATAAAAGAAACCACCCCCCGGTTTTATCCGGGTGGTGGTTTCTTTACCATATAACAAATCTACTAAACTTTTAACCTTCAACCCGTCAGAGTGTCAGTCTACCTCGTGAAGACCTTTAACTTTCCCTGTCTTCACATCAACATCAACCTTCTTGAAGGCCGGGTCCGACCCGGTCCCCGGCATAAGACTGATGGTTCCAGCCATCGGACACAGGAACTTGGCGCCCGAATAGATCAATACGTCACGGATTGGCAACGTCCAACCCTTGGGAACGCCCTTCAAGGTCGGGTCGTGGGTGAGGCTCAGGTGGGTCTTGACCATCATAGTCGCGTACTCATCATACTTCGGGTCAGCCTCAAATTTCTTGGCCTTTTCTTCAGCTTCGGGTGACCAGGATACGCCGGCCGCCCCATAAACCACCTTGGCTACCTGCTCAACGCGCTGCCGCAGTTTCATCTCATTGGGATAAAGGAATTTGAACTCGTTCTTCTGTTTGCAAGCTTCTTTGACCGCATCCGCCAGTTCCCCGGCGCCGGCCCCGCCGTTAGCATAATGGGTGGAAACGGCACAGCGCGCCCCTGCAGCCTCGGCTGCCTTGCGGATTATGGCGATTTCTTCTTTCGTGTCGGTGGGGAAGCTATTGATACAGACTACGGGGTTGATGCCAGCCGCCCTGATAATACCTATGTGATGCACCAGGTTGGCGCAACCCTTCTCTACCAGACCGGGCGCTGATTGCTTATAGGCAGCAGGCAAAGCTACTCCAGGTGTTACCTTAGGGCCGCCGCCATGCATCTTCAGGGATCGCACGGTTGCGACGAGCACCGATACGTTCGGCTTCAGGCCGCTGAAGCGGCACTTCACATTCCAGAACTTCTCAAAGCCGATATCTGACGCAAAGCCGCTTTCGGTCACGTGGTAATCAAACATCTTCAGGCCGAGGCGGTCGGCGATGATGGAGGACTGGCCAACGGCAATGTTGGCGAATGGTCCGGCGTGCACCATTACAGGCTGATACTCGGCTGTGCAAGCCAGCGTGGGGTTGATAGTGTTGCGCATCCAGGCAGTCATGGCGCCGGCAACGCCCAGGTCACCGGTGGTAACAGGGTTACCCTTCCTATCGTAGGCCACGGTGATGTTATTCATTCTTTCGCGCAGGTCAGCCAGGTCCCTGACAATGGACAACATAGCCATAAGCTCGGAACTGACGGCAATAGCGAACTTGGACTGCATCAGGAACCCGTCCTGCTTGCCGCCAATACCCATGATAATATTGCGGAGGCTCTGGGCGCAGAAGTCGATGACCCAGCCCATCTCAATCCGGTTGGGGTCTATATCAAGACGGCGCATTTTGCTGAGTCTTGCTAATTGCTCGTCATTATAGTTGCGCTCGTGCTGCATCCTGGCCTGAAGAGCGACCATCGCCAGGTTGTGCGCATTCATAATATCATTGATATCACCGGTTAGACCCATAGAGAATTCGGTGTGGGGGATAAGTATGGCATTACCGCCGCCGGCGGCAGTCCCCTTCACATTCATTGTAGGGCCGCCTGATGGCTGCCGTATACAGCCACCGACGTTCTCGCCCTGCTTGCCCAGGCCCTCTATGATTCCCATCGTGGTGGTTGTTTTGCCCTCACCCAGGGGGGTGGGGGTAACAGCAGTTACTTCAACGTATTTGCCGTCCGGTTTGTTCTTTAACCGTTCGATAATCTTCAAAAAGTCAAGCTTGGCAACCTTTCCATAAGCGGCTATTTCATCCTTCTTAAGCCCCAGCTTGGCTCGCCACTCGTCCGGGGTGGGCATGGTCTTTTCTGCCTCTTCGGCAATCTCCCAGTCCGCCATTTTTGATACATCGTATGGCATATGAGCTTAATTAATCCCCCTTTTCAAAGTTTGCCCTCCTTAACAGGAAGGTTATTTATTAATAATTAGAAACTCCAAAGGTTAAATATTAACCTTTTCCCACCTCCTTATTTTGCTTTTAATTGTTTTTCTGCTGCTCTTACCGTACTTACCATAAGCATGGTAATTGTCATTGGTCCTACACCACCGGGTACCGGTGTGATGGCTTTTGCTTTCTCCTTGATGGCCTCAAAGTCCACATCGCCTACCAGTCGGAAACCGCTCTTCTTGGTAGCGTCTTCCACCCTGTTCACTCCCACGTCTATAACAACGACCCCTGGTTTTACCATATCGCCCTTTATCATCTGGGGGATTCCTGTGGCGGCAATCAGGATGTCCGCCTGCCTGGTAAAATTGGTCAGGTCCTTGGTGCCGGTATGGGTTACGGTAACTGTAGCATTGCCCCCTTTTACCTTTTGCACCAGCATCGCCATTATGGGTTTACCTACTATATTGCTGCGCCCGCATATTACCACATGCTTTCCCGATGGGTCGTTACCGCTGCGCATTAAGAGTTCCACTATACCGGACGGTGTAGCTGGCATGAAATCCGGCTCCCCGATGAGCATCTTGCCGACATTGACCGGATGGAAGGCATCCACATCCTTTGCCGGGTCAATAGCGTTGATAACTTTTTTCTCGTCTATCTGCTTGGGAAGTGGAAGCTGCACCAAGATGCCATGAAACTTTGTGTCCTTATTCAAACTGGCAATCTTGTTCAGAAGTTCCGCTTCTGTGGTGGAGGCGGACATGCGGAAGGTTTCCTCATGTACCCCAATTTCCTCAGCGGCCTTAGCCTTACCGGTAACGTAAGATACAGAAGCCGGGTCTTCTCCAACCAGGATTACAGCCAGCCCGGGCGTAATGCCCTTTGCCCTGATCGTTTTTACCTTCTCAGCTAACTCTGCCCGTATTTCCTCGGATATTTTAACCCCGGATATAATTTGAGCTGTCAATAGACATCACCTCCTTAACAGCATTATAAAGGCCGATAAATCGGCCTGATGTACCCTTCATTATTAACCCTTTTTGGGTGGTTTAATCGTATCCTTTAACGTTGGAAATAGCCCGCAACTCTTGGGTTCGTCACAATAGCCCAGTTTATAACACTTAGGACGTAGTTCTTCCCCGATTCTGGGGGCTACTTTGCAGACTTCTGCCTTTATGGCTTCAAAAAGCTGAATGATTTCCCATTGGGCTTTAAGGCACAGCCGTAGCGCTGCTGCCGATATAAGCTCTCTGGCATTCATAGTCATAACAATATGGGTTTCCAAAGCGCTGGGTAACAAATACCGGGCATCTTCAGCGGGTATGCCGGCTTCCTGTAATTTCAGATATAGTTCGAAGGCGGATCTTACACCCTGCTGGAACTGCGCAAGCAATTGAGGATTTCCCTTTATACTTGGGGGCGTCACAAAACCGAGGTTTTTCATAGAAATAAATCGTTGACTCTGCTGGGTATAGCTGGCAAGCCGATGCCGTACCAACTGATGGCTGGTAACCCGCGAAATACCCTCTATTGAAAAGGTAAAGGAAGCATGTTCCAGAGGAGACAGGTGGCCAGCAGAAATAAGTTGTGCCACAAGCTGATCAGCCTTCTGGGGCGTTAGCTTTTCCAGTTGCTCCGTAACCGGAGCAGGTGAAGCAGAAATCCTGGCCGATGCTGCAATTGTGAGCTCCGGGTCAGGAGTATACCGGATGAGGATCACCCGCACTTATTCACCTCGAAATCTGTGAAAATTATAGCATAGTATACCTATCAAAAACAATCCCTGTTCTTCCTATTTTTATTATTTATACCCGTTTGCGTAACACAATAGCCGCAATAGAAAAAGCTACAGCCACCAGGCTCAGGGCAATAAACGTTTGTCTGAGACCGATGGTATCCATAAAAAAGCCTATCAGAGGCACCATGATGCTTCTGCCCTCAGCGGTGAAGAAAAAATATACTCCCAGAAGTGTAGATTGCCGTCCTGAAGGCACTGCCTCCACTAACAAGGATTGGACGGCTGGCTGCTTAAGTTGGGTACCTATTCCCAATAGAAATAAAACTGCAAACAGCGCCCATCCGACTGGAGTCACAGACATCAGAAGTAACAACGGGCCGGTAGCCACTATTGCAATCATAATGCCCTGTTTCCTTCCAAATTTGTCGCAAATATAACCGCCTATCGGCGCGCCAACGATACCGCCGCCCCGAAGCAACCCCAATAGCATAGCTGCCACGGCTGGCGATAGGTGGCGCTCGTCAACCAGGAAAACGGGCAGCAGGTTTGTCAATCCCATGGAAATAAGCTGAATGACAAGCGTTAAAACCATAATCAAAGCGATGGGGCGGAGCATTCGGCCTATAGACAATTTCTCCACTGGCGCTGGTTTGACCGCTGCGTTCGGGAGGCTGCTCTCTGTTGCGCCTTTTTCATGGCGAAGACGGAGGAGAAAGAAAATTACGGGAAGGGCGGGTATAGCCATCAAGATGAAGGCCCATCTCCAATCAAGGAATTTTGCAAGCAACCCGCCAATTACAGGACCTGCCATGACGCCAAAGCTACCGCCTACCATATGTATACCCAGGGCCCATCCACGCCGGCGAGGTTCGAAAAAACCTCCTAAAAAAGCTGCGGACACAGGGTGATATGCTCCGCTGAAAAGCCCGGCCAATATAGTGAGAATGAACAACTGATTGTAGCCTGTAGAAAGGCCAATAGCCAGCGCCGTTAAGCTGCCCCCGCCTATCCCCAGGGCTAAAATCTGTTTCATGCCCAGGCGGTCGGCAAGCCATCCCATGGGCAGATTGGCCATCCCGGAGGCAATTGAGAATGCTGAAATCAATAACCCGGCCTGGAAGTAGTTCAATCCAAATTGGTCCCTTATAAAAGGCAGCAACGGCACTAACAGGACGGAATACAGATGCTCGGAGAAATGAGCATAAGAGAATATAGAGAGTATTTTTGTTTGTCCTACCTGCCGGGGAGAAGCTGTCTGGCGATTGTCCATTTACTACCTATCTATATGTGAAAAGTATTTATCAGTCGTTTACACCGGGACGGCCCATTTTATCACATAAAAATCGTTAAAGGTAGTGCTTGTACTCAACAAAACTTTTTGGCGACTACTAACCTATTTGACTGTAAACATATCCAATTGCTATAATTCCCTTATTATATCTTTAAATCCGGCAGATGGAGGAAATATTCTTATGAAAAAAGAGATTGAAATCCGCTGCCGTTCCTGCCATCAGTACCGTTGGAAAGTCCCTTCCATGCAGAAGATGGTCAAATGTCCCAACTGTGGCCAGGAATGGAAGCTGCGGTGGTTCGATGAGGAAACAGCGACAATCATTTCGCCTGTCTCCTGGGTAGAATATGAAAGAAAGCACTGGTAAGAATAAAATATGAATAACATCGCCTATATTGATTTAACTAATCAGAAAGTAACCGTCAAGGATATACCCCATAAACTACAGCAGATGTTCCTGGGCGGCCGGGGTATAAACATGTATCTCCTGTATAACCACGTTAAAAAGGGCGTCCAGCCCCTCTCACCGGAAAACACTCTTATATTTGGGGCTGGATTACTTACCGGTATGCAGGTATTAGCCTCAGCCCGCTACAACGTATCCGGGCGTTCACCCCATAGCGGCCTCATCGGGGACTCCAATGCCGGCGGCTTCTTTGGACCGGAGCTGCGCTTCGCTGGCTTCGACCACCTGGTAATTACAGGGAAAGCAGCCAAGCCCACTTACCTCTGGATTCATGACGGCAATATAGAGTTCAGGGATGCCAGCCACCTTAATGACCTCAATACCACCGAGACCTTTGAGGTTCTCAGGGAAGAGTCGAAAGACCCTCAGTCCCAGATGGCCATCATCGGGCCGGCTGGCCGCAGACAGGTTATCTTCGCCAACGTAATGAACAGCATCAACAATGCTAACGGCCATACCGGCATGGGCGCGGTTATGGGATCAAAGAACCTTTGGGCTATCGTGGTCAGAGGCACCCAGACCCTACCGGTCAAAGACCCAGGCCTGCTGTATAAAGTCTTCGATAAGCAGTATAAGCAGGTCATCTCCCGTAAAGGATTCAAAGCCAATGCCTTCTACGGCACCCTCATGCGTATGAGCCTTATGCGCACCCAGATGACCATGATGGGACACAACTATCAGTTCAATGCGGTAGACCTGGGCGAGGAGATGGACATCGAAAATTTCATGGATAACTATGAGTATGCCAAGGCGTCCTGTTTCAATTGCCCTCAGCATACCAAGCATATCCACGTTGTAAAGAGCGGCCCCCACAAGGGGATGGTAGGCGGCGGTCCGGAGTTTGCAGCAGCGGGCGGCTTCAGCGCTACCTGCGGCGCTCAGGACTGGGATACGGTGCTGGAGTGCTGGGACTTGTGCAATCAGTATGGCATTGACGGTATGTATGCTGCCAACTATATCGCCTGGGTTATGGAGCTATACCAGCGGGGTCTGATAGACGAGAAGGTTACCGGAGGCCTATCCCTGCGCTGGGGCGACCACCATGCTATGACCGAACTTATCCATCAAATGGGACGTAAAGAAGGATTCGGAGGCTTCCTCGATGAGGGCTGGAAGGCAGTTAACACCAAGCTGTTCGGCGAAGCCGCCCCCATGTATGAACGTTATGTGCCTATGATTAAGGGCGAGCCAATGGAGGGCAACTTCAAAGGCATGATTGCTCAGGCCCTGGGCGCGGCTACTGCAACTAGAGGTTCATGCCATTTGCGCAGCCGCTATACGCTGGAGGAGTTCTCCCTGCCGTCCAAGGTGGTGGCTGAGATACTGGGGCGGGAGGTCAACCCGGACCCGGACTCCTACGAAGGCAAAGCGTGGCCGGTTATCTGGAGTGAGAACCTCTGCGCCGTGGGCGATGCATTGGGTATCTGCCGCTTCCTCTCCAAGTGGATGACGCCGGGCTTTTTGGCCTTCGATGAATTCGCTGAGTCCATCAACGCTGCAACCGATTTGAACCTCACGCCGGCCCAGGTGATGGAGTGCGGTGAGAGGATATGGAACATCGAGCGTATGTTCCTGGCCAGGGAGGGATTAGGCCGCAAGGACGACCGGCTGGCGGAACGGTGTTTCGATGAACCCTGGACACACGGCTCCCGTAAGGGGCAGGTTATGGACAAGGAGAAATTTTACAGGCAACTGGACGAGTACTATCAGTTGCACGGTTGGGACGAAAACGGCCATCCCACTAAAGAGACTTTGAAACGACTGGGACTGGACAAAGAACCCAGCCACTTGCTATAGAGAAGAGTTGAGGAGATATATAAATGCTGACACCAAAGATTGTTATTAAACCAAAACTGTGCACGGGCTGCCGCCTGTGTGAGTCCACCTGCGCTCTCTATAATGAAAAGGTAAATAACCCTACGCACTCCCGGATACATGTGATGAAACAGCATAGCTTCGGTCTTTTCACCCCGGTGCTGTGCTATCAGTGCAAGAACCCGCCATGTGTCCCACCCTGTCCCGTGGATGCTATAAAGCGCGACACGGTTACCGGAGTAACTAATATAGATTATGACCTATGCATCGGCTGCGAGCAGTGCGCGGCTGCCTGCCCCTTTGGCGCTATCATTACCCTGCCCGATAAGGTTATCAAATGCGATTTATGCAAGGGCGACCCGCAGTGCGTTAAATACTGTGAGACCAAAGCCATTGAGTACGTATCTCCCTTTCAAGCCTACAATGAGAAGCGTGCCAAAAGGGGCGACATAGCTTTCTCAAACATGGCGTCGGATTATGGCCTTCCGGAGGATGTTCCGAACCTGGTGAGAAAATAACCGAACCCCCGTACCTTTCCCATGGTGATAAGTGGTAGAGACACGGCATGCCGTGTCTCTACGTATCAATAACCCCTTCCCAAATTGGGAAGGGGTTCGGGGTTAGGTCGTAACGGCATACGACATCTATTGATTGCTCTTCCATAACTCCCCATCCAACCACTCCAGATAGCTCTTATTGCCCTCTACAACAGGCACAGCCAGTATCTCCGGAACCTTATACGGGTGAATTTGCTGAATCGTTTTCTCCAGCTCTTTATAAAGGTCCTTCCTGCTTTTAATAATACATAGCCATTCCTCGGCGGTTTCGAGCTTGCCATCCCACCAGTAAGTGCTGGTTATAGGTCCCACAACCTGTACGCACCCGGCCAGTCTCTTCTCCACTACGGATTGGGCAATCTTCTGAGCGTCCTCTTTCGTTCCTGCCGAGGTGAGCACCTGAATAAATTTTCCCATTTCTCAAAGGCCCTCCAGGTAAAATTGCTATCCTAACCCTAGACCTTAAAATAAGGGCTAGCAAAGTTTTTTGATTAGCGACCACACAACTAAAAATGGTTTATGGTGAGTTTTGTCGACTTTCGGGCTAATGACTATCCTGCCTACTTGCGTTTTTCAATACATTTGCGTTTCGGTTACTCTTTCGATGCGCGCACTATCAGTACGGCGGTATCCCCGGAATTCAAGACCTTCGCAGTAACACTGCCCAAAACCCAGCGCCGAATGCCAGAACGGCCATGACTGGACATGGCTATCAGGCCTACAGCGTTTGCTTTAGCATAATCGAGAATCTCATCTGCTGGAAAGCCAAAACCTATCTTGCAGGTAACCTTTACCCCCTCGTCTTCCAGTTGTTTTCCTACTTTCTCAAGATAAGCGATAGCATATGCCTTTCTACCCTCCTCTTCCTCCAGTGACATGGTATAGGACATGCCGCCTTCTAAGCCCACCCAGGGCGCTGGCTGTCTAACGACATGAAACAAAACCACTTCTGAATCCAGCGCTTTAGCCATCATCCCTGTACACGGGATCGCCGACTCCCCTGTTGGCGATCCATCCAACGGCACCAGGATCCGTTTAACCAGTCTATCTTGTTGAATAGTGGCATTACCAGGCTGGCCCCTTACCAGCAGTACAGGTTTGCGGGTACCACGGACAACCTTACCCGCAACACTCCCTAAAGCCCATGGCCCACGGGCCGATAACCCACGGCTCGACATGACTATAAGGCTCACATTGTTCTCATCTGCATAGCGCACGATTTCCTCGGCTGCTTTACCCGAATGGACTTCAAGGTGTTGAGGGGGTTTTTGCCCGTTCCATCGTTCCTTAAGCCGACGTTCTATCTGCTCAGTCAAATGCTCCAGATAGGATTGGAAAATATGGTTCGTTTCCGGAGAACCAGTGGCTGAGACGCTTAGCAACACTATTTCACCGTCGGTCTTAACCGCAATGTTCTCAACATAAGGAAGGGCGCATTCGGCGACTTTAGACCCGTCCAGTGGCACTAAAATCTTTCCATTCATTTTTAGCTACCTCCTTAACCCGAGTTGGTCCGTAAAGCGACATTATAGTGGCTGTTTCTACAAGAACCATAGGAGGATTCCTCTTGCACCCGGAAAGGTTAGAATATCCCTCTGATTCCACTACTATATTATAGTCCTAATCTAAATAAGATACGAAACCGGGTGAATTCATCCAGCGTGTGAGATTCCGAAAGGTCAAAGAGAACCTGTTTGTATGTGTACCAGGATAAAATTTCGCGATGTGCTCAATATCTGATGAAGCTCTCGGGTTGCCGGTGGTGATTTGGAAACCATCATCCAACCAGCTTGCATACCCACCTCCTGGACTCGATTTGCTTTTGAGATGTGACTCAAATTTATACTATTTGTTTAGAGCCTATCAAATCTGTGAAAGGTGAGGGAACATATTTAGATTTCGCCTTTCACTACCTCCTGTGAGCTTCCCGCGAAACGCTGATTAAAAACTTTGAAATCACCTGGAACTTACCTGAAAAATAATACCAGCCACAGTTTTTGAAGCAGATTAGTGAATATTACCCAAAAACAGGATAAATAAGACTATT
>Ga0209514_10004722_pt1 | contig 18070 bp, 20 predicted proteins | sample Subgrocontami58m_FD_187452 | JGI IMG/M metagenome (GOLD analysis project Ga0209514, IMG submission 187452) | Subsurface groundwater microbial communities from S. Glens Falls, New York, USA - GMW37 contaminated, 5.8 m (SPAdes) (version 3) | ecosystem: Environmental > Aquatic > Deep subsurface >...
TGCTCGCAAGGTGTCCAACCTTGCTGCGCTTTGCGCCTTGTCTGGCGCCGATTTCGCCGCTTTTCTGTTTCAGCCGGTATTGCCTTGCCAGATATTTGTTCAACGAACTAACGATTCGGGACACTAGGCCGCGGCCTTGCCACCGCCCGCCCTGCGCGCCTTGACCTCGGCCGGGCGCAGGCTTGCGGCAAGCTTGTCGAGCACGCCGTTGACGTACTTGTGGCCATCGGTACCGCCGTAGGACTTCGCCAGCTCCACCGCCTCGTTGATCACTACCCTGTAGGGCACGTCGGGCACATGGGCGAGCTCGTAGGCGCCGATCAGCAGCACACCGCGCTCCACCGGGGAGAGCTCATCGACGGGACGGTCGAGCAATGGACGGAACGCGGCTTCGAGCTCGGCGGCATCGGCAATGACGCCGTTGAGCAACCGCTCGAGATACTTCTGATCGGCCTTGTCGTAGCCCTTGAACTCGGCCAGGTGCGCGCGTATCTGGTCGGCATGCTCCTCGGCAAGCAGCCACTGGTACAAACCCTGCAACGCCAGCGCGCGCGCCTTATGCCGTGCGTTTTTCATTCCTGATTTCCCTGGCCAGATTGGCCATCTCTACCGCCACCTCGGCGCAATCGGTGCCCTTCTGCCGTACCCGCGCCAGTGCCTGCTCCTCGGTATCGGTGGTGAGTATGCCGTTGGCGACCGGCACGCCCGCGTCGAGCTGCACCTGGGTGATGCCGGCGGCGGACTCGTTGGACACGACCTCGAAGTGATAAGTATCGCCGCGCACCACCGCGCCGAGCGCGATCAGCGCATCGTAGTGGCCGGTGGCGGCGAGCTTTTGCAGCGCGAGCGGCATCTCCAGCGCGCCGGGCACGCTTACCAGGGTGATACGGCCGGACGCGACGCCAAGCGCGGCGAGGCGCTCCAGGCAAGCGGCGAGCAAACCGGTGCCGATGGCCTCGTTGAAGCGGCCGCGCACGACCGCGATGCGCAGATCCGCCCCGTGCAAACCTGGCTCGATCTGCCTCATGGTCCCGCCTTCGTCCCGCGCTGCGGCTGCACGTACTCGGCCACTTCCAGGTCCCAGCCGGCCATGCTGGGCATTTTGCGCGGTGTCGCCATCAGCCGCATCTTGCTTACATCCAGATCGCGCAAAATCTGCGCGCCGATGCCATAGGTCAAAAGCTCCATTTTCGCCGCCGCACGCGGCTTGGCTGCACTGGCGACGCGCTCGGCAAGCTGCGCCGCGCTTTCGGCGCAATTGAGCAGCACCACGACGCCGCTGCCGGCAGCGCCGATCGCCGCCAGCGCCTCGTGCACGCCCCAGGAATGCGCACCCGGCGCGCCATCGAGCAGGTCGAGCATGGACAGCGGCTCGTGCACGCGCACCAGGGTGGGGGTATCGGCGTCGATGTCCCCGCGCACCAGCGCCAGGTGCGTCGCGCCTGAGATCTTCTCGCGATAGGCGATCATGCGAAAGCCGCCGTGCGCGGTGACGATCTCGCGCTCGGCCACGCGCTCGACCAGCGACTCCGTCTGGCTGCGGAAGTGAATCAGATCGGCAATGGTGCCGATTTTCAGACCGTGCGCTTTGCCGAACTCGATCAGGTCCGGCAGTCTGGCCATGGCGCCATCGTCTTTCATGATTTCGCAGATCACCGCGGCGGGTGTGAGGCCGGCCAGCGCAGTCAGGTCGCAACCGGCTTCAGTGTGCCCGGCGCGCACCAGCACGCCGCCGGGCTCCGCCGCGATCGGGAATACATGCCCGGGCTGGACGATGTCCTCCGGCTTCGCCCCGGGCGCCACCGCCACCTGCACGGTGCGGGCGCGGTCGTGCGCGGAAATCCCGGTGGTGACCCCGGTGGCCGCCTCGATCGAAACGGTAAATGCCGTGCCGTGGGAGGAACGGTTCTCCTGTGCCATCGGCGGGAGTTGCAGTTGGCGGCAGCGTTCCTCGGTCAGGGTAAGGCAGATCAGGCCGCGCGCGAACCTGGCCATGAAGTTGATTGCCTCGGGCGTGACGAAATCCGCGGCGAACACGAGATCGCCCTCGTTCTCGCGATCTTCCTCATCCACCAGGATCACCATCTTGCCGGCCTTGATGTCGGCGATGATTTCCTCGGTGCGGCTGATGCTGGTGTTCGATTGATGGTCGAACAGGCGATGGACCTGGTTCATTTGGCGGCACTCCATTCGGGACCAAGCGATTATAAGTGCTTATTGCAAAAACGAGGGAACCGGATGGGAATGCAACAGGCCGACCTGGCGGGGGCGACCCGGCGGCCGCCTTTCGTTCCTTCCTTCCCTAGTAGTCCTGGTATTGCCTGCCCAAACCTACGAAGGGCGGCTCCCTTCCGACCAGCGCCTCCAGCATGATCAGCTCCGCATCGCTATGGTTCTTCACCGGCGCAGCTTCGATCATCTTGATCGGCATCTCGCCGCGGGCGTAAATGTAGCGCGGCGCTTCGTGATGGGTGGTCTTCACCGTTTCCCTGGCCGCGGGCATATTGCTTGCCTGCAGGTCCGCCACGCCGTAGCAGGTACAGGCGTAGGTGCGCTCGGCCTCGGCTTCAAGGTAAACGCCGGTGCCGCGGATGCCTATGGTGGCGGTGGGGGTCGCGATGCTGCGCCGTCCGCGGCCAAACACCGACAGCAGCTTGCCCGTGACCAGCCGCAGCGACGCAACCAGCGCCCCGCTGCCTGCGGTATGCAATTCGCTGTTCTCGCGCAGCAGAAACGCATCCTTGCCGACAACAAACACCGCCAGGCCGCCGCTCGCGGTCACGACGCTGTCACCGGGCGTCACCATGGCACCGGTCCTTGCCGCGCTGCCATTGATCAGCACTTCGCCCTTGCTCATTACCACGCCGCTTGACTGCTTGCGCGCAGCCAGCACATCGCGCAGCAGCAGCGGCGCAATTGCGCCGCCCAGCAGCGCGCGTTTGAGCCACTCACGCCGCCTGCGCGTAAAAGTATCGCTGTCTCGCGTCATTGCCCGTCTTGCCTACTTATCGCGCAGTTCGCGCCGTAGAATCTTGCCTATCGGCGTCTTCGGCAGGGTTTCGCGGAACTCCACGTGCTTCGGAATTTTGTAGCCGGTAAGCTCGCGCTTGCAGTGCGCGATCACGGAATCTATGCTCAGGCCCGGGTCTTTTTTCACTATCACCACTTTCACCGCCTCGCCCGATTTGTCGTCGGGCACGCCCACCGCCGCGCACTCGAGCACGCCGGGGTGCATCGCCACCACGCCCTCGATCTCGTTCGGATAGACGTTGAAGCCCGATACCAGGATCATGTCCTTCTTGCGGTCGGTGATGGTGACATAGCCTTTGGCGTTGATATTGCCGACATCGCCGGTCTTGAGCCAGCCGTCCTGCAGCACCTTGGCGGTTTCCCCTGGCAGCTGCCAGTAACCCTTCATCACCTGCGGCCCGCGGATGCAGATCTCTCCGGTGGATTTCTCGATGTCGCCTTCACCGGTCCACGCCGGCAGCTCCCTGAAATCGTCGTCGCGGATCGAGAACTCGGTCGAGGATAGCGGCAGTCCGATGGTGCCGTTCCACGGCGTGCCCAGCGGATTGATGCTGGCCGCGGGAGAGGTCTCGGTGAGGCCGTAGGCCTCGGTGAGATAGTGGCCGGTGATCTGCTGCCATTTTTCCGCCACCGGCTTTTGCACTGCCGCGCCTCCGCCAACCACGACCTTGAGCCCGGAGAAATCGAGCGCACTGAACCCGGGCGTGTTCAAGAGTCCGTTGAACAGCGTGTTTACGCCGGTCAGCACCGACCACTTCCATTTCGCCAATTCCTTGACGAACGCCGGCAGGTCGCGCGGATTGGTGATCAACACGTTGACCACGCCAAGGCTCATGAAATAGAGCGTCGTCGTCAGGCAGAAAATGTGATACATCGGCAGCGGCGAAATCACGATTTCCTCGCCTTGCTTCAGATTGCCGCCGATCCAAGCGCCGGCCTGCTCGATGTTGGCGAGGATGTTGCGGTGGGTCAGCATGGCGCCCTTGGACAAGCCCGTGGTGCCCCCGGTGTACTGCAGGAAGGCGATGTCCTCGTGCGTCAGGCTGATCGGCGCGAGCTGGGTGCCGGCGCCGCGTGCCAACGCCGCGCGCATGGTCACGGCGCCATCGATACGCCAGTCCGGCACCATTTTTTTCACCCGCTTGACGACAAAGTTGACGATCCAGCGCTTGGGCAGCGGCAGCATGTCGCCGAGTTGCGTGGTGATCACATGCTCGACCTGGGTTTTCTGGATCACCTGCTGCAGCGTGTTGGCGAAGTTCTCGACGATGACCATGGCCTTGGCGCCGGAATCCTTCAGTTGATGCTCGAGTTCGCGCGGCGTATACAGCGGATTGACGTTGACCACCGTCATGCCGGCGCGCAGGATGCCGATAAGCGCCACCGGGTACTGCAGCAGATTGGGGCTCATGACGGCGACGCGCTCGCCCTTGTTCATTCCCGGCAGACTCTGCAGGAACGCGGCAAAGTCGCGGCTGTGCCGTTCGACATCGGCATAGCTCATGCTGCAGCCGAAGTTGTTGTATGCCGGCTTGTCGGCGAACTTGCCGCAGATGGTCTCGATCATTTCCGGAATGGAACCATAGCGGCTAGTGTCGATCTCCGCCGGAACGCCCGCGGGATATTCCTTCAACCAGATTTTTTCGGCCATGGGTTTCTCCCTGTTCGGATGAGCGAGATTACTTGCACGTGCGATCGATGCGTACGCGCATCTCCTTTTGCCGGCGCATGAACTGATCGAGCACCTCTTTATCGGCCCCGGCCTTGATGCGCCGGTCGATGTCGGCCAGTTCCTCGGTGTAGTTCTCGCACCTGGCCTGATGTATCGCCTGCTCGCGCTCGCGGCGCCTGGCCGCGCTTTCCTGTTGCCGCTGCGGGTCGGCTTTGCCCTCGGAAGAAACGGCGTCGATCATCGGACCCGTGCACGGCCGCTCCTGGAACTGATTGCCGCAGCGGTACATTTTCTTCTGCGCCAGCGCGGCGCTGCAACTGCAGGCGATTGCAAATGCCACGATCAGTCGGATCATAATTCCCTCTCCGGGTTGCGTTTGGAGCTTATTGCAAGAATACGTAATCCTTCCCCTCGTGCTCCCCTAAGCAGGAGACAGTCTCGGCAATTCTGAAACCGCTTCTTCGCAGCGAAGCGCGGCTGCACCCACTACGGCGTCCGCTGTGTCGAAGCTTGTCCGCGATCGGATGCCGTACCGCCATGGTACCGCTTCGACCGTCTCAGTTCCAGTGCGGGCGCAGCGCGCGCTTCCGCCTAGGATTTCAATGCCCGCCGCAGCAGCACGCGCATGGCCTGCGCACGATGCTCATCGTAACCACCGCGCTCCAGCCCCAGAGGAATCGAGCGCAACGCCAGTTCGCAATAAAGGTGCAAGGCGTCCGGGCCGACGCGGGCAAGTTCGGCGAGGTGCTTTTCCAGCGTGCCGATGTCGCCGCGCGAGTACGTGCCTGCGAGGCCCTGCGCCAGGCCCGAGCGCTCGATCGAGGCCGCGGTACCGCGCAGGAGCGGCAGCAGCGCGCGTATCGTCTGCTCGCGCTCGATGCCGAAACTCTGCCAGAGTTCGACCGCCTGGTTCAGCAGGGTGATGACGAAACCCGCAGCGTAATGCGCTGCGGCGTGATAGCGCGCACGGCAGCCGGGCGGCAGGCGTATGGTGCGGCAGCGCAGAGCCTGCGCCAGCTGTTCCAGTTGCGGCAACAGCGGCGCCTCGGCCTCGATGGCGATCGTGCAGCCCGGCAGTCCGGCAAGCGCCACTTCCGGATCGGCAAATAGCTGCAACGGATGAAAACCGCCGATCTGTGCGCCGGCGAGCGCGGCGGGCGTAAGCGCAGCCACCTCGGTTGCCCCGCTGCAATGGATCACGGCCACGTCCTCGCGCCACTTGAGACTGGCAGCGACTGCGGCAATCGCATCGTCCGGAACCGTGACGAAAACCAGGTCGCTGCGATCGACGACATCCTGTACGTTCGCAACCGCCCGGCAACCGGCAATCCTTGCCGCCAGCTGTTCGGCCGAACCCAAGCTGCGGCTGGCGGCGACGGCGACCCGCTGCCCGCTCTCGGCCAGGCCCCAGGCCAGGCCTTTGGCTACACGGCCCGCGCCGATGAAGCCGATGCGAGGAAGAATCCTATCTTGCGATTGCATTTGGTCCCTTTCTCGCAGTGGCCCCTGCCCCGCCGTGGCTCAAGCGCGCAGGCCGCAAACGAGACTGCCCACAGCAGCGGGGCAAGGCCAAGCGCCGCGAGCGCGCGCCATTAAACGCTGCGTTCCGCTTCCTTGCGCGCGCGCAGCTGCCGGGCGAGATCGAGCACCACCTGCGCCAGCGCGACCCCGTCCTCCTCCGAATGCATGATCGTCGGCGCCACCGCGACTTCAATGCCGCAGGAGCGGATGCCATCGGCCGCCGCCTCGTCCAGACTGTCGATCACGAATCCATCGATCAACCGGTAATATTCGAGCGCCGCCCTGCGCGCCGATACCTCATGGCCCAGCTCCTGCATCATTTTTCCGGCCGCGCCCCTGAGCGCACGGTCGCCGACGATGGGACTCACTGCAATCACCGGCACGCCCCGTTCGAGCAGCAGCTCGCGCATGCCGTGCACCGCCAGGATCGGCTGAATCGTGTGATAGGGGTTGGCCGGACACAGCACAATCGCCTCGAGATCGGGCGCGTACAACGCTTCCAGGACTTCGTCTGGAATGCGCGCCACATCGGCGCCGGCATACAGAAAGCTTTTCACCACGGGCCCGCACTCCAGCTCGGTGAGGTATTCGTGGTAGCTTACATGCCCGTACTCGGTGACCACCACGGTGCGCACCGGGTCGTTACTCATCGGCAGCACGCGGGCGTCGATACCCAGCGTCTTGCAGAAACGCAGCGTAACCTGGCTGAGCGGATATTCCTGGCGCAAGGCCTCGGTGCGCAGCAGCGGCAGCGCGAACGAGCGATCGCCGACGCGGACCCGATGCTCGGAGCCCAGGCGATGCAACATGTCATGCAGCACGTAAGTCTCGCCGGCGGGTTCCCAGCCGGCCGCGGGGCTGGCGATCCCGGCGAGCGTGTACAACATGGTGTCGATGTCGGGCGAGAACGCCAGGCCGAAGACCTCGTGGTCGTCACCGGTATTGACGATGACGGCAAGATCCTTGCCGCGCAGGCGCCGCAAACCGTCGGCGAGCTTGGCACCGCCCACCTGACCTGACAACGCGACGACTGTTCCCATTGGCCTCCCCGCTTTTGATGCCCGAATTGTAGACGACACGGCCGCGGAACGCGCGCGCGGCGAATTCCCCCGCCGCCGACGGCCCGGCTTCCTCCCGGGAATCTTATACCTGAACCGCCCGCCGCAGCCCGGCAGCAATCCCGACTGCGCTTGCGCAGGAGCATTTTCAACGCAGAGGAGGTGCGCCGCGACTGCGTGCCTGCTGCTTCCGCTATACTCGAAACCGGTTTTGCGGCAGGCGCCAAAAAATCCCCTTCCATTCGCCATGCCAAGAGGATTCAGCACATGCTTGTTCAAAGGGCAAGATTCGCCGTTGCCATTCTGTTCTGCGCGGCTTTGTCGTTGACCGGCGCGATTTCCGCGCACGCGGCCGAACTGCGCATCGGCCTGGCGGCCGACGTGACCTCGCTCGACCCGCATTTCCTCAATGTCGCACCCAACAACAACGTTGCCTGGCATGTATTCGATGCCCTGGTGCACGTGGATGCGAATGCGCGCCTCATTCCGGGCCTGGCCGTGTCCTGGCGCGCCACCGATCCGGCCACCTGGGAGTTCAAGCTGCGCCGCGGCGTCAAGTTCCACGACGGCTCGGATTTCACTGCCGAGGACGTGATCTTCTCGCTGGAACGCCCGGCAACGCTGGCGGCGAGCCCCGGCCCGTTCACCGGCTTCGTCAAACCCATCATTGCCAAGAAGGTCGTCGACCCCTGGACGCTGCAGCTCAAAACCGTTGCGCCCTACGCGATGCTGCCCTACGACCTCAACTCGATATTCATCGTGTCGAAGAAGGCGGCAGCCAGCGCGAGCACCGGGGATTTCAACAGCGGCAAGGCGGCCATAGGCACCGGCCCGTACAAGCTCGTGCGCTTTGCCCGCGGCGACCGCATCGAGCTCGCGCGCAACGACGGCTACTGGGGCGGACAAAATGGCAGGCCCGCAAGCTGGGACAAGGTGACGCTGCGCATCCTGCCCGCGGATACCGCGCGCATCGCCGCGCTGCTCGCGGGCGACGTGGATGCGATCGAGAATATTCCCAGCGCCGATCTGACCCGGCTCAAGGCGAACCCGAAGTTCCGGCTGGAGCAGAAGGTATCGTGGCGCACCCTGTTCCTGCATATGGATCAGTACCGCGACCATCCGCCTCACTTGAGCGACAAAGCGGGAAAGCCACTCGCGAAGAACCCGTTCAAGGATGCGCGCGTAAGACTGGCCGTGTCCAAGGCGATCAACCGCCGCGCGCTCGTGGAGCGCGTGATGGAAGGCTATGCCATAGCCGCGGGCAACCTGGTCTCGCCGCCGGTATTCGGCCATGTCGCCGCGCTTAAACCCGAAATATATGACCCGCAAGCGGCGAAAAAGCTGCTCGCCGATGCCGGTTATCCCGATGGATTCGCGCTCACCCTGCACGCGCCCAACAACCGCTACGTCAACGACGAACAGCTGGCGCAGGCGGTGGCGCAGATGCTGGCGCGGGTCGGCATCCAGACCCGGGTGGAGACCATGCCTGCGAGCGTGTATTTCGGCAAGGCGCGCGCCGGCGAATTCGCTTTCGCCTTGCTCGGCTGGGGATCATTCTCTGGCGATCTGGCGCTGCGCGCCCTCCTCGCCACGCCCAATGCCGACAAGGGCTATGGCGCCTGGAACTGGGGCCGTTACTCCAATCCGAACATGGATGCGCTGCTCGAGCAGGGTTTCGCTGCCTTGGAGGAAAAAAAGCGCGAGGCCCTGGCGCGCGCAGCGGCAACCCTCGCGCTCAAGGACGTGCCGGTGATACTCCTGCACCACCAGCTCGCGTCCTGGGCTATGAAAACAGGCATCGCCTACGGCGCCCGCACCGACGAATACACTTTCGCCCACGATTTCGGACCGCGGTAAACGCATCGGGTTTCCAATGCTCGCATTCATCATCCGCCGGCTGCTGCAAAGCGCGCTGGTGCTGTACTTCATGTCGCTGCTGGTGTTCGTCGGCGTGTATGCGATCGGCAATCCGGTGGACATCCTGATCAACCCGCAAGCCGATCAGGCCGACATCGCGCGCGCCGTCGCCGCGCTCGGGCTGGACCAGCCGCTATGGCAACAGTACCTGATTTTCCTGAAGCAGGCGCTGCGCGGAGACTTGGGCAAGTCCTTCGCCTACAACATCCCGGCAATCCAGTTGATCCTGGAGCGCATGCCGGCCACGCTGGAGCTGGCGCTGGCGGCCACCGGCATGGCGGTGCTGCTCGGCATCCCGCTCGGCCTGTGGGCCGGCCTTGCGCCCGGCTCCTGGCCGGGCAAACTGATCATGACCGGCTCCATCCTCGGCTTCTCCCTGCCCACTTTCTGGGTCGGCCTGATGCTGATCATGGTATTCGCGGTCGAGCTCGGCTGGCTGCCTTCCAACGGCCGCGGTCCGACCACCGATCTCCTCGGGGTTCCGGTGAGTTTTCTTTCGTGGGAGGGGATCAGGCACCTCATGCTGCCGGCCATCAACCTGGCACTGTTCAAGCTCTCGCTCATCATCCGCCTGACGCGCGCCGGCGCGTGCGAGGCGCTGCTGCAGGACTACGTCAAATTCGCGCGCGCCAAGGGCCTGACCGAAGCGCGCGTGGTCGGCGTGCACGTGTTGAAGAACATCATGATCCCCATCGTCACGGTGATCGGCCTGGAGTTCGGCTCGGTGATCGCGTTCGCCATCGTCACCGAGTCGATTTTCGCCTGGCCCGGCATGGGCAAGCTGATCATCGACTCGATCAACGTGCTCGACCGGCCGGTGATCGTCGCCTACCTGCTCGTCATCGTGAGCCTGTTCATCCTGATCAACCTCGCCGTGGACATCGTCTACTCGCTGCTCGATCCGCGGGTGCGCGTCAGCGAGGCGAAGGCATAGGCAATGCAGCGCGAACAAACGCCTTTGCAGCGCACCGTCGCCGACTTCGCCCGCGGCAGGCTTGCGCTGGCCGGGCTGGCGCTGCTCGCACTGATTCTGCTCGTCGCCCTGTTCGCGCCCCTGATCTCACCGCAAGATCCCTACGACCTGGCGCAACTCGACGTGCAGGACAGCCGCCTGCCGCCCGGCTCCAGGTCGGGCGAGGGCATGACCTTCTGGCTCGGCAGCGACGACCAGGGCCGCGACATCCTGTCCGGCATTTTCTACGGCCTGCGCATCAGCCTGGCGGTGGGCGTGGCAAGCACCCTGTGCGCAGTAATCATCGGCCTCGCCATGGGTCTGTGCGCAGCCTATTTCGGCGGACGCACCGATGGCATCATCATGCGGCTCGTCGACATCCAGTTGTCATTTCCCGCGATCCTGATCGCCCTCATCCTGCTCGCCCTGCTCGGACAGGGGATAGGAAAAACGATTTTCGCGCTGATCATGGTGCAATGGGCTTACTATGCGCGCACCGTGCGCGGCACGGCGCTGATCGAGCGCCAAAAGGCGTACATCGAGGCGGCCAGGTGTCTGGCGCTGCCGCCCGCGCGCATCGTGTTTCGCCATCTGCTGCCGAATTGCCTGCCGCCGCTGATCGTCATCGCGACGGTGCAGGTGGCGGCGGCGATCGCACTGGAGGCGACCCTGTCCTATCTCGGCATCGGCGTCCCCATCACCGAGCCCTCGCTTGGCCTCTTGATCAAGAACGGCTTCGATTACATGCTCTCGGGCAAGTACTGGATCAGTTTCTTCCCCGGCATCGCCCTCGTCCTGACCATCGTCAGCATCAATCTGGTCGCCGATCAGCTGCGCGACGTGCTCAATCCGCGGCTGCAGAAATGAATAGACCACCGACCAGGAAAAACTTGAAAGGGACGAAGGAAATCAAGAACAGGATTTCCCTTTGTGTCCTTCGCGCCCCTCGGGGTGAGTGCATTTCCCGCTCAATCCAATGACCGACGCAACGCTGCGGGTGGAGAACCTGCGCACGCATTTTTTCACCGCGCGCGGTGTGCTGAAGGCGGTGGAGGACGTGAGCTTCTCGGTCGCGCCGGGAAAGATTCTCGGCTTGGTGGGCGAATCCGGCTCGGGCAAATCCATGACGGGCTTCTCCATCATGGGCCTGGTCGATCCGCCCGGGCGGGTGGCGGCCGGGCGCATCCTGCTCGGCGGCCGCGACCTGCTTACGCTTGCGCCAAACGAAATGCGCAAGGTCCGCGGCGACCGCATCGCCATGATCTTCCAGGATCCGATGATGACGCTGAACCCGGTGCTGCGCATCGATACCCAGATGATAGAGGCGATACAAGCGCATGCAGACGTCGGCCGGGCGGCGGCACTGGGACGTGCGCGCGACGCGCTCGCGCGCGTCGGCATCCCTTCACCCGAGGAGCGTCTCCTCGCCTACCCGCACCAGTTCTCTGGCGGCATGCGCCAGCGCGTGGCGATCGCCATCGCGCTTCTGAACAAACCTGATTTGATCATCGCCGACGAGCCGACCACGGCGCTGGACGTCACCATCCAGGGGCAGATCTTGTTCGAAATGCAGAAACTCGCGCGCGAGTCCGGCACCGCCCTCATCTGGATCACCCACGACCTGTCGGTAATTGCCGGACTGGCGGACGAAATCTCGGTCATGTATGCAGGACGCATCGTCGAGCATGGAAGCGTCGATCAGGTGCTCGATGCGCCGCTGCATCCCTATACGCACGGACTGATAGCCTCGGTGCCCAGCGGCAGCCGCCGGGGCGAGCCGTTGCGGCAGATCCCGGGCATGACGCCCTCGCTGCTCGATCCCGCCCCCGGCTGCGCCTTCCGCGAGCGCTGCACCCGTGCCGACGGTGCCTGCTCGCAGGATCCCGCATTGTCCAGCCCGGTCGCCGGCAGGCAGGTGCGCTGCTTCCATCCTCTCACCCAGAGCACGGCTGCATGAGCGCGCTGCTCGCGCCCTTGCTCGAACTGCGCGGGATGTCCAAGCGCTTCGTCAGAACCCTGGACACCGCCGCGAAGCTCGCCAATCTGCTCGGCGCCAACGCGCGCGAGGAAATCGTGCGCGCGGTGGATGCGGTCGATCTTGCGGTGCAGGCGGGCGAAGTCGTGGGCCTGGTGGGCGAATCCGGCTGCGGCAAGTCCACGCTGGCGCGCCTCGCCGCGGGCTTGCTCGAGCCTTCCGCGGGCACGCGCCTGTGGCAGGGCGAGGAAGTCGCGCAACTGCCCGCTTCGATGCAGCGCGCGATCCAGCTCAAGATCCAGATGATTTTCCAGGATCCGTATGCCTCGCTCAATCCGCGCATGCGTGTGGCCGATATCGTCGGCGAGGCGCCGGTGGTGCACGGTCTGATCGGGCAGCGCGAACAGAAGGAGTATGTGGCAGAGCTACTCGCGCGCGTCGGCCTCGATGCGTCGCTCCTCGACCGCTTTGCGCACCAGTTCTCCGGCGGACAGCGCGCTCGCATCGGCATTGCCCGGGCGCTGGCGGTCAAGCCGGAATTCCTGGTATGCGACGAGGCCGTGGCAGCGCTCGATGTTTCGATCCAGGCGCAGGTGCTCAATCTGTTCATCCGGCTGCGCAAGGAGTTCAACCTCACCTATCTTTTCATCAGCCACGACCTTGGCGTGGTGCAGTACCTTTCGGACCGCGTCGTGATCATGTATCTGGGACGCGTGGTCGAGGCCGCGACTACCGGGGAGGTCTATGCCAGGGCCAACCACCCCTACACCCAGGCGCTGCTGGCGGAGGTGCCGCGCCTGGATTTGCGCAGGAAGAGTTTCGTTTCGATCAAAGGCGAAATTCCCTCGCCATTGGACCCGCCGCCGGGCTGTCATTTCCACCCGCGCTGCCCGCGCGCGATGCCCCGGTGTAGAATCGAGCAACCGCAATTGCGCGAGATCGCGCCGCTGCATTTCTCCGCCTGCCATCTGAACGACGGGGCCTGATCATGAACCGAGCACCCATGTGGACCGAACGATGATGCCGCCCATCAAGCCCGAAACCTTCGCCTTGATCGAGCGCCTGATCGGCTTTGACACCACCAGCCGCGGCTCCAACCTCGGACTGATCGAGTGGACGCGCGACTACCTCAAAGATTTGGGCATCAAGTCGCGACTCACCTACGACGCCGGCGGCAACAAGGCGAATCTGTTCGCCACCGTCGAAAACGGAAACAGGCCGGGCATCGTCCTCTCCGGCCATACCGACGTGGTGCCGGTTGACGGCCAGAACTGGGCGAGCGATCCGTTCAAGGCGACGCTGCGCGGCGACAGGCTCTACGGCCGCGGCGCCTGCGACATGAAAAGCTATCTCGCCGTGGTCCTCGCGATGGCGCCGCGCTTCGCCGCGGCGGCTCTCAAGGCGCCGATCCATTTCGCCCTGTCCTACGACGAGGAAGTGGGTTGCGTCGGAGCGCGCGGCCTGCTCGAGGACTTGGCGCGCAACGACATCCGCCCCGCCGGCGCCGTCATCGGCGAGCCGACCAACATGCGGCCGGTGATCGCGCACAAGGGCAAGCGCTCCTACCAGTGCTGCGTGCGCGGCAAGGAGGCGCACTCGGCGCTCACCCCCCAGGGGGTCAACGCGATCGAATACGCCGCCCGGATCATCACCTATATCCGCCACATGGCCGAGCGCATGCGCGATTGCGAGCCGCGCGATCACGGTTTCGACGTGCCGTTCACCACGCTGCAGACCGGCGTGATCTCCGGCGGCACCGCCGGCAACATCGTGCCGCGCGAGTGCATTTTCCAGTTCGAGTTCCGCTATCTGCCCGGCGCCGACCCGGACGCCCTGGAGCGGGAAATTAAAGACTACGCCGAAGGCGTGATCCTGGCGGAGATGCGAAAGACAGATGCAGGCACCGGCATCAGCTTCGAGACCAAGGCGGAGATCCCGGGACTCGACACCGGCGAAGCGGAGGAAGTCACCCGGCTCGCGCAAGCCTTGTCGCGCGACAAATCTGCGTCCAAGGTGGCCTATGCTACGGAGGGCGGATTATTTCAGCAGGCCGGCATTCCCGCGGTCATCTGCGGCCCAGGCTCGATAGCGCAGGCGCACAAGCCCGACGAATACGTGACGCTGGAGCAGGTGAGACTGTGCGAGTCCTTCATGGAGCGGCTGCTCGAGCAGATGTGCGCGGGCTAGCGTCGGACGCGGGGCGCGCATGCGCGCCCCAAAATAACAAACGGGACGCTTTTGGCGTCCCGTTTGCCTTGCGGTCAAGAGTAAAATCTATTCTGCCACTGCCTCTTCCGCCACCCGCTTCTTGAGTTTTTCGCGGATGCGCGCGGACTTTCCGGAACGGTCGCGCAGGTAATAGAGCTTGGCACGGCGCACGTCGCCTTTGCGCTTGACTTCGACCGAGGCGATCAGCGGTGAGTAGGTCTGGAAGGTCCGCTCGACGCCTTCGCCCGCGGAAATCTTGCGCACGATGAAGGAGGAATTGAGGCCGCGGTTGCGTTTGGCGATGACCACGCCTTCGTAGGCCTGCACGCGCTTGCGCTCGCCCTCGACCACGTTGACGTTCACGACCACGGTGTCGCCGGGCGCGAACACCGGAACGGTTTTGCCCAAGCGCGTGATTTCTTCGTGTTCCAGCTTTTCTATCAGGTTCATGACATTGCTCCTTGGAGTCTGTAAAGACTACGTATTCTCTTCCCGCTTGAATTCCTCAAGCAGCTTCGCTTCTTCCGCGCTCAAGGCGCGCTTTGTCAGCAATTCCGGCCGTCTCAGCCAGGTCCTGCCCAGCGCCTGCTTCAGGCGCCAGCGTTCGATCTCGGCGTGATTGCCGGACAGCAGCACCGCCGGCACGCGCGCGCCAGCATACTCCTCGGGCCGGGTGTAATGCGGACAATCCAGCAATCCGCTCACAAACGAGTCCTGCGCCGCCGAATCTTCGCCGCCCAGCACGCCTGGCAACTGCCGCACCACCGCGTCGATCAGCACCATCGCCGCCAACTCCCCGCCGGAGAGCACATAGTCGCCGATCGATACTTCCTCATCGACCACGCGGCGGATCAATCTCTCGTCCACGCTCTCGTAGCGCCCGCACAACAATACTGCGCCGGGCCCGGCCGCGAGTTCCATCACCTTGCCGTGATCGAGCACCCGGCCCTGCGGCGTAAGGTATATCACCTTGCGCCCACCGCCGGCGACGCGGGCTTTGGCCGCGCGAATCGCCTGTTCCAGCGGCTCGGCCAGCATTACCATGCCGGGCCCGCCACCATACGGCCGGTCGTCCACAGTGCGGTAGTTGTCGCTGGTGAAGTCGCGCGGATTCCACAACTCCAGGCTGTAGCGCGCCGCCTTCAGCGCGCGGCCGGTGATACCCGATTCAGTGAGCGCCGCGAACATCTGCGGAAACAGCGTCACGCAATCGAAGTGGATCACCAGTCCAGCTCCCACTCCACACGGATCCGGCCTTGGGCCAACTCCACCTGGAGCACCACCTGATCGAGGAATGGCAGCAGGCGCTCGGTCTCGCCAGCGACGACGCGCATCACCGGATGCGCACCGTTGTCGAAAAGTTCGGCAACCACGCCGAACTCCTCGCCCTTCAGATTCACCACTTTCAGGCCGACCAGGTCAGCCCAGTAAAACTCGTTGCTCGCGTTCTGCGGCAGCGCCTCGCGCTCGACCGCAACTTCGCTGCCCTTCAGACCCAGTGCCGCATCGCGCTCCGCGCAGCCCTCGAAACGCGCCACCAGGCTGGCTCCGTGCTGCAACACGCATTCGGCAACCTTCAATTCGCGCCAGTCGCCGCCTCTGCCGACCCACAACGAAGGGTAAGCGGTCAACCCGTCCGGAACCGCGCTGTAGGGCTCGATCCTGACCCAGCCCTTGAGGCCGTACGGGGCGACGATCCGCCCCATCACGATCAGCCGCGCAGCTTGCTTAGCCCGCCGCGGGAGCGACCGTTCCGGCGACTTTTTTGCCAAACTGCTTGACCAGCCTTGCGACCGTGGGGGAGAGCTGGGCGCCCTTGCCCTGCCAAAAGGTCAGCCGATCCATGGCGACACGCAGATTCTCGCGGCCTTCGGGCGCCTTGGGATCATAAAAGCCGACGCGCTCGATGAACTTGCCGCCGGCGGCCCGGCGCGAGTCCGCCACCACCATGCTGTAGAAAGGGCGTTTATGCGCGCCACCGCGGGCGAGGCGAATCACAACCATGTTGTTGTCCCGAAACTCAAAAAAGATGGTGATTCTACGACGATTTGCTACCTATTGGCAAGGGTTTTGTAGAACTCGCTGTTGCAGACGGCAGTGGATTTTTCCACACTTTCAATGAAATACGATCCGGCGCGAGGGGCCGAAGCCGGGAAGAAACGATCCCTGTCCCTGCGGCGCCGCAAGAAGTTCAAGAAATGCTGCGGGGTGGCATCGACGCTGCAGTAGCCCGCTGCGATAAGCGCCAATTGGACGATGGCCTAATAGCGGAATGGCCGGCTTTCTAATAGTGGTTTGGACGGGTATAAACTCGCACTATGGACAAAAATGGGGTTTAAAATGACTATCCTTAGGCAATCTGGGCTGAGACGGGGAGGAGAACCGCGATGACGCTCACAGTGAACGGCACGGCTGCAGACCGCGCAACGATCGAGCGGTGGTTGCAGGAGATCTGCTGGCGCATCCGCGTGAATCCGACGACCGGCGCCGTTGCGCAGGTTGCCGGACCACCGGCGGTCGGCGCGCACGAAACCGGCTGCGCCTGCCTCGACGCGATCATCCGATCCGAGCGAACTGTGACCGTACAGCCGCTCGCGGGCCCCAACACCCCAGTCCCGGGCACCACGACCAAGATCAAGGATTGGGGCGGCGGGGTCACATCCATCCCGGCAGGCTCGACGGGAACGCCCGCGAACCCGGGCAAGGGGGCGGACGGGAACACTGGCGCTTCGACAACGACACATATCGACATCTCGAACAACGGCGGGGCCGGGTATCCTCACGGCTTTCCGATGTGGTTTGTGCTCGCGCACGAGCTCACGACGGGACACGCCTCGCATTGCGTCGCCGGCACCTCCGCGGCTACGTACGCGGGCCGAGAGCGCCAAGCGATCGGCTCGGAACACGCGCATGCGGACGAGCACGGGCTCCCGAAACGGCCCCTACCTCCGGATAGCGGCGGATTCGAGCAGCCGCACGAGGGCATCGGCCCCGGGCCGTACCAACCGTTCACACCGATAGGCTGAACCGAGGAGAGCGCCATGCCCAACCCGAAAATACCTGTCGTCCTGGCGAGCGCGAAGCCCCGGTACGCCTACGGCGAGCCGCTCGCACTGACATACATGATCACCAACAAGACCTCGAAGCCCATATGGGTCGTGAACGATCCGGATCGGGTGACCGCGTGGAAGGAGGGAGCCACCAAGATGGGAATCGTCTGCGGCGAGACGCGGCCCGGCTTCACGGCGGCATACTTCGACTTCCGTGCCCCCATCCTGCGTCGACTCGCACCCGGCGCGGAGGTCAAGCGTCAGATCCGCATTGGCATGCCACTCACGACCACCGTCGTCGACAAGGGCATCGCAAGTCCCGTCCAAATACCACTCGATGGCGACGTGTCCGTCGTGCTCAACGTGGGTTACGGCACCGGGTCGTTCAAGCCGGCCACGGCGGACCCCTACGGCGAATACCTGGCCTGGCAGCAGATCGCAGATTCGAAGCCCCTCAAGCTGAAGCTCTCCCCACCTGGCCCTATCCTGCCGCATATTCCGTAGCCTGGCACAGACTCACAGACTCGGAACGGGGTTAAAAAATAGGGCCAGAGTAAAAAGGGATAGATAAATCAATCCGGCTGCGAAGCTGGAAGGTCTTTGCCGGCTCGCCCCAATTCGGTGCTTGAAGCGGCCCCGACCCGCGCACATGTGCATTATGTTGATTTCGCTCCGCTACGCACCCCC
>Ga0209514_10004723_pt1 | contig 18069 bp, 18 predicted proteins | sample Subgrocontami58m_FD_187452 | JGI IMG/M metagenome (GOLD analysis project Ga0209514, IMG submission 187452) | Subsurface groundwater microbial communities from S. Glens Falls, New York, USA - GMW37 contaminated, 5.8 m (SPAdes) (version 3) | ecosystem: Environmental > Aquatic > Deep subsurface >...
CACAACAATAACCCAAGAACGAGTGAAACCATCCTGAACCATTCTAAAGAGGAGCACCCATGCAATTATTAGGCTGGATAGGTTTTATACTGGTAGAGGCATTCTATGTACCTCAGCTCATAAAAACAGTGAAGACTAAAGATGTAGCTGGCTTCTCACTCACGGCATGGGGTGTCCTGTGGCTGGGTATGGCTTTCTATCTTATCTACAGCATTATTATCCACGACCTGGTATTTACTGTAGGCAACAGCGTGGGTCTGGCAGCCTCAACTTTTCAGATTATATTGATATTAAGATACCGTAAAGGTAAAAAGTGACCGGGGAAAGGTTAATACCACGCGTTGTCTGACTTAACCTCTTTGGAGCCTTTGCCTCTTATCATGCCTCTTAACGGAAACCCTAAGAATTTGCCTACCTCTGATTGATTCTCCTAAGCTAAAACCCTTATTGACAAACGAAATTGTGTCCGTTAAAATCGGCAATGGGCTGCCGTTGACGTAATATTATCGTAATAATTACAGGCGCCAGCAGCCCATGATTTCAAAGGAGGAATAAATGTCAGGTATTCTGGAAAATGCACGTTCTACAACCGGAACCGTTACCCGGCAAAAGGACACTTCACCTATAAGTGGGATGTGCCCCATCTGTATAAGGGAATGCGGCCACATGTGCGAGATAAGTAAGTCAGCGTTCCGCGGCCGGGAAGTGCTTTACCCTAACCCCGAAGATTTTGGCAAAAGCACCCAGGCCTCTAATAAAGATTACTTCCTGGACTGGACACACTTTCAAATCATGGTTAATGTTCTGGGCGCGCAAGGTATTGAGGCCGACTCGGATAAAGCGCTATTCCCCAATGTAGATATTTCCGTAACTGCCGGCGGCGTTCCTCTCAAAGTGCCGGTACTGATAGCCGGATTAGGTTCGACCGCCGTAGCCAAACGGCACTGGGATGCCATTGCTATGGGTGCAGCCCTTTCCGGAACCATCCAGACTATCGGTGAAAACGTTTGCGGGATGGACCCTGATGCCAAGTTCGATTCCAAAGGCAAGGTGACCTACTCCAAAGACCTGGAGTACCGGGTAAATGCCTTCAGGAAACATTGGGACGGGAAGCACGGCGAAATTGTGGTGCAGACCAATGTGGAAGACCAGCGGAACGGTGTAGATGTATATGCACTAAAAAGCCTGGGTGTAAATATCATCGAACGGAAATGGGGTCAGGGGGCCAAGGCTATTGGCGGCGAGGTCAGAATTTTCGACCTGGACAGGGCCATTATGCTTAAAAACAGGGGCTATGTTGTGTTGCCCGACCCCGAGGACAAGGCAACCCAGGAAGCCTTTAAGAGTGGAGTATTTCATAGCTTTGAAAGACATAGCCGTGTGGGAATGCCGGAAGAGAAGAGCTTCGTTGAAGATATTGCCTGGTTACGGAAACAGGGCGCCAAAAAGGTCTTCCTGAAAACCGGCGGCTATAATGCAACAGTGGTTGCTTTTACCTTGAAATGTGCTTCCGAAGCCAAGATTGACTTACTGACTTTTGATGGCGGCGGCGGCGGCACCGGTATGAGCCCCGTCCCGATGATGCAGGAATGTTCTACGCCTACTATCTATTTGCTGGCCCAGATACTCCAGGGGATAGAGATTTTAGCTAAAAAAGGTAAATACATACCCGATATTGCCTTTGCCGGTGGTTTTATTAATGAGACCCAGATCCTTAAAGCTATTGCTCTTAGCAACCTTGGCGATGGGCATGGCCCATATATCAAAGCTATAGCTATGGCGCGGTCGCCTCTTACTGCGGCTATGAAATCTGATTATTTTGTAGAGCTGTTCAATAAGGGCAACCTGCCGAAAAACTTTAGCTCTATGTATGGTGAGCGCCCTGAGCAGTTCTTTATCGCGGCAACCGAACTTAAGAGCCATAATGGGAATGGAAAGTTGCTGGGTAAAGATATTCCATGGCCGGCGGTAGGCGTCTACACCTATTTCACCGATCGAATCGGTACTGGCCTTAAACAATTAATGGCGGGCTGCCGGAAATGGAAATTGAATCTGCTGGATAGAAGCGATGTGGAACCTTTAACAGAACACTCCGCTGCTGTTATGGGAATGAAACCCATCTGGGAAAGCAGCCGGGAAACTATTAAAAAGCTCTTGGACAAATAGCGAAAAAGTCTGTCAGTGATTATATTGGGCAGCCCCGATTTATCGGGGCTGCCCAATATATATTCATTCACTCTCAATGGGGAGATAAGGTTAAAGTGTCTATTTTCTGGGGAATCTCTCATGCTCATTACCATGAGCACCGCGAAGGATTAAAATAGCGCGCAAATCCTCTCGCCCCTTTCGAAGACTCCGCAAAGCGGAGTGTGGGAGAGAATTAAAGAGAGGGATTATATTTTTGGTAGAATTAGATTTTCATCACCCTCTCCGAAAGTGTTTCACCTTTACGGAGTCTCGATGAGTCCCGTTTATCGGGACATCATCGGACACCTTTCCGTTCCTCTCCCATCGAGGGAGAGGAACATTGGACCGCTATTTTCGAAGGAACATCTATGATAATCACTAATGACGCCACCGAAGTTAAACGGAAAGTTATAGCTATCCTGAAGATACTCAGCGAGGCTGATGAACCCCTTGGAGCCAGGGTCATCGCGCAACAACTCGAGACCCAGGGCATTAGCCTCGGCGAACGGGCAGTACGTTATCATCTCCAGCTTACGGATGAACGGGGATTGACCCGGGGTTTTGGTAGAGAGGGGCGGTTGATTACTTCTGAGGGCAGGGAAGAGCTTAAGAATGCCCTGGTCTCCGATAAAGTAGGATTTGTCATATCGAAGATTGAGCTACTGGCCTTCGCTACCAATTTCGATACTGAAAAATGCTGCGGACAGGTCCCTGTAAATGTGACTTTCTTTCCCGAAGGGCGATTTTCACAGGCTATAGAGGCCATGAAGCCAGCTTTTAAAGCCGGGCTGTGTGTCAGCGATAGAATTGCAATAGCGCGTGAAGGGGAAAGACTGGGAAATGCGGTAGTGCCTCCCGGTACGATTGGTATGGCGTCGGTATGCAGCATTGTTATAAATGGCACCTTACTCAAGGCGGGCGTGCCTATGGATTCGCGGTTTGGCGGCATATTGCAGATGCGCAAGGGACAACCGTTACGGTTTGTCGAGCTTATCAGCTATTCTGGCTCTTCCTTGGACCCTTCGGAGGTATTTATCCGGGGTAAAATGACCAGCGTGCATAGCGCGGTAACGGAGGGGGAGGGTAAAATTCTGGCTAACTTCAGGGAAATACCTGCCCTATGCAAGCCTGTTGCTGAAAACACAATTGCCAGGTTGAGAGAAGCCGGGTTAAAAGGGTTGGTGCTTATGGGGAACCCCAGCGAGCCTCTTTGTGAGATACCGGTAGGGGTGAACCGGATCGGTATGGTGTTGTTGGGAGGTCTTAACCCCGTTGCAGTGGCCGAGGAAATGGGTATTCATACTGAGAACCAGGCCATGAGCACCACTATGGAGTTCTCCAGGCTTCGCCCTATCTGGGAAATAGCCTAAAGCAAATCTGAAACCATCTTTTCCACATATCTGCCGATTGCAGGAGAACTTGTCAGTCCCGGTGACTCTATCCCAATGAGGTTTATAAGACCGGGCAGTCCCCTTGCCGACTCGTGCACAATCACGAAGTCCTTCATCGGCTCGCCGGGGCGTTGGAGCTTCGGGTGTATCCCGGAGGTGTCCGGCTCCAGGTCTTGTATATCTATAAAAGGCAGAAACGATTTCACTGAATCGTAGACGTGCTGCTTGTGTGTCTCGTCAACGCGGTAGTCAACGGTTGGAACGAAGTAGTCATGGGGACCGAGTTTCATGTTGCCTTCAAGGTCGGGCACGGTATGGATGCCCACGAAGCCAGGACGTGGAGGGAATGGATAGATTAAACGCCGGGCCAGTTTTTGCTTGCCATTGCCAACCCGGAAAAACTCTCCCTTGCAATAGTTAACGCGATATCCTGCCCGGTCGATATCTATTCCGGCCAGAGCCGCGACATTGCCGCACTCAAGGCCGGCGCTGTTGATGACAATCCTCGTATTAAAATAAGATAACTGCCCATCCGAGTCCAGAACGCCCAGTTTATAGCCGCTCGTAGTTTTCTTTATGCTCTTTACCTCGCACCGGTAGGCGGTTTGCAACCCGTTTCCCCCGGCCGAGGTCTCGAAAAACCTCATCAAGCTGAAAGCGTCCACGATGCCCGATGAAGGGGCCAGGATGGCAGCGCGGCAGTTCACGTTGGGTTCGAGGTTGTGCGCCTGACTCCCCGATATTATCTCCAGTCCCTCAGCCCCATTCCTGCGGCCGCGTTCCAGGAGTTGCGGCAACCCATTTTCCTCTTCGGAAGTAACAGCTACAATCAGCTTGCCGGTTGGGCTGTAAGGAATGTTGTTATCCCGGCAGATCTGATAAAGCAGCCTGTTGCCTTCAACGCAAAACCTGGCCTTGAGAGACCCCTCCGTGTAGTAAATGCCCGCGTGGATAACCTGGCTGCTGCGCCCGCTCGTCTCCCTTCCGAAACCTTCGTGCCTCTCCAGGAGCACAACGTCTCTATCAGGCCTGGCTACCCGTGATGCGATAGCCAAACCGACGACACCTGCGCCGATGATGGCTATATCAAAATCATGCATGTATCAACCCTGGGGAACATACTTTTTGTTAAGATAATTCTCCAAACTGATGGCTTCATCCTCTGGCGTTGACATGGCATCCTTCATGGCTAATAAATCCTCCATGTCCTCCATTTTCTTGAGCAGGGCTCCATATTTATCAAAACGCATTAGAACAGCCTTTGGCTTGCCGTGTTGCGCAATAATTAAAGGCTCATCATGTTCTTTTAGTTCAGCAATCATGGAGCTAGATTTTATCTTGAATTCGCTAAGGGTAATTATACGAGTAGGCATCTCAAAACGTATCCGAAGGCTGGCGGAACTCCCCGAACACCTTGCGCAGGGTCCCCGCTATTTCGCCGACAGTGGCATAGGCTTTTACCGCCCGGACCAGGGCGGGGATGGCATTCTCGCTGCCCCCGGCCACTTCCTCGAGTTCTGCCAGCACCTTCTGCACGCCAGCGCTGTCCCTTTCCGATCGGACCTGCTTCAGACGTGCAAGCTGCCGCTCTACCGACTTCGGGTTGAGCCGTTGGATTTTGAACTTTCTCTTGCTCGGCTTGCCCTGGAAACGGTTGACACCTACCACTATCCGCTCTCCGGATGCCTCCTCCTGGGAGATGCGGAAGGCGTTCTGGGCACATACCTTCTGGATGTAGCCACGCTCTATTGCAGGTACGATGCCGCCGATAGCATCCACCTCTTTGAGGATACGGATGATGTCCTGCTCCATCTGGTTGGTAAGGGCCTCGATATAATAAGAGCCGCCAAGAGGGTCCACCGTCTTCATCACCCCGGTCTCGTGGGCCAGGATCTGCTGGGTGCGCAGGGCCAGTAGAGCCGATTCCTTTGTCGGGGTGGAGAAGGGTTCATCGAAAGCGGGGTGGATGGCCCCCTGCACGCCTCCCAGAACCATTCCCAGAAGCCCATAAGCCCCTCGTATCAGGTTGTTCTTGGGCTCTTGCGTCCGGTAAAAGACCCCGTCTACGCCGCCGCTAAAGCGGAATACCATCGAAGCAGGATTCTTCGCCCCGTACTTATTCTTCATCATCCTGGCCCATAGCCTTCGCGCCGCCCGGTACCGGGCCGCCTCCTCGAAGAACTGGATACTGGGGGCAAAGAAGAAGTTTATCATCGGGGCAACTTTGTCTACGTCTATGCCGCGGTTCATTACATTTTCCATATAGGCAAAGGCGTTGGCAAATGAGTAGCCCAACTCCTGAGCGGAGTCAGCTCCGGATTCCCTTAACGGTGCACCGCGGACGGTGATAGGATTGAAATTCGGTATATATTTTATGCAAAACTCAATAACATCGCCGGCCAGCCTCAGAGTGGGTTTGGGAGGGAATATCCATGTGCCCCGGCCGACATACTCCGAAAGGACATCGTTGACCACCACGCCCCTCAGTTGGGAGATAGGGATACCCTGTTTTTCGGCCAGGGCGATATACATGGCCATCATTACAGGCCCCATGCCGTTGGCATTCAGTGTAGAGGCCACCTTATCCAGCGGTATGCCCCGGAAGATAATCTCGAAGTCCTTAAGGGTATCGACGGCCACGCCCACCTGCCCTACCTCGCCCTTTGCCCGCGGGTTGTCCGAGTCATAGCCCACCTGGGTAGCCAGGTCGAAAGCCAGATGCACTCCCATGTTGCCGCTCTTCATCAGGTATCTTAACCGGCGGTTGGTGTCCTCGGCTGATCCCATGCCGGAGTAGAGGCGTATCTGCCAGGGGTTGGAGCGGTACATGGCCGGATAGATACCCCTGGTATAGGGGTATTCGCCGGGCAACCCCAACGCTTCCATGTAGTCGTTTTTGCCGACATCGGCAGGGGTGTAAACCACATCAACCGGCGTCCCCCAGTCCGTTTTGGCTGGCGGCAGCTTATCCAGTTTTCTTCGCTTTTTCCATTCCTCTTTTATTTCAAAGTCATCATGAGGGTTGCTCATTATAATGTCCTCCTGGTTCCTGCTATTATTACAATTCTGTTGCATGGATGTTATTGCTATGTTCCCAGAAAATAGCCACTTTGTCATTCCCGCGTAGGCGGGAATCCAGCGTATTGATTATGTGCCCCCACTCTCTAAATCTCTCCCCCGATGGGGCGAGAGGTTTTGTGCACAGTTTTCACCCTTCTTGGTGTCGTAATAAATTAACCTGGATGATTCCCATATAAGGAACGTCAAAGTTCGTTTGAAAGATATTAGTATGTTAAAACAGCCCAATTTTATACTATTCATCGAAAGGTTTCTAGCCCGGAATGTGCCAGCACTATCCTTGTTTTAGTGCTGATAGCTGGAGTCTACGGATTCTCGCTTTCCCATGGTGGGTATTATTATCGTGGTAAAATGAATACAACGAAATATATGCCTGTACTGCGCAGCCTTAGCGCCTATCGAGAGAGGAGTTGTTTTATCGATGAATAAAGAAAAGCCTATCATAGCTATCACTATGGGTGATGCTGCCGGCATCGGACCTGAGATTATTGTTAAAGCTCTGTGCTCAGAAGGGATATATAATATTTGCCGGCCCCTGGTGGTGGGTGAAGGCAATACCCTTGAAAAGACGATTGCGCTCCTGGATAGGCCGGTGAAGCTGCACCGTGTGAAGTCAGTAACCGAAGTTTTAGCGCAGCCCGGTACAATTGACCTACTTGATTTACACAATCTAAAACCCGGGGAGGTAGTGGTGGGGCAGATATGCGCACCTTGCGGAAGGGCTGCAATGGAATACATCATTGAAGCTGCCCGGTTAACCCTGGAAGGCAAAACCAAAGCCCTCGTAACGGCGCCTATCAGCAAGGAAGCCACAAAATTGGCGGGCTACGAAGAGATGGGACACCTCGAGTTCCTGGCCGGTTTTACCGGTGTGACCGAATGCGCAACTATGCTGGTAAGCGGCCGCCTCAGGGTGGTCCATCTGACTACCCATCACTCACTGAGACAGGCTTGCGAACTGGTCAGGAAGGACCTGATTCTCTCTATGCTGAAGTTGACGCACTCATCTTTTCAGAGATGGGGCATCGAACATCCCTGCTTCGCTGTGGCTGCGCTTAACCCGCACGCCGGCGAGGGAGGTCTCCTGGGAAGAGAAGAGATAGAGGAAATAGGGCCGGCAATTAAAGAAGCGCAGGGACTGGCAATTGATGCTCGAGGCCCTTTCCCGGCTGATTCAGTCTTTAACCGCGCCATTAATGGGGAGTTTGATGCTGTCCTTGCATTGTACCATGACCAGGGGCATATCCCGGTAAAGGTACATGGCTTTGAAAAAAGCGTGAGCATTGCCCTGGGGTTACCGCTGATACGCACTTCTGTGGACCACGGCACAGCCTTTGACATCGCAGGTAAAGGGATTGCCAATTCAGAGAGCCTTGAAGAGGCAATAAGGATAGCCGCCAGGCTGAGCGAAGAGAAAAGGTTGTAGGGGTTTGGGGGGCAGGGTAATGTAGGGGCGGGTTTCGAACCCGCCCGCCCAGGCGGTCAGGTTAAAAACCTGACCCTACGACAATGGGGAATTTGCCGAATTTAGGAGCAATGACAATGCAAAGACCCTAAATACTGCTCCAATCCGCTTCCTTGTAATCCAACATCAGCGCTTTCGTGTGCCTCGTGAAGCGTGCTGGTTGTAAGTGCATGTCAGGACACCTTTCGCTCAAGCAGGAAACCAAACCCGATAGTAATAACTGGAATGATCAAATATGTTACCCCGATATCCATGATGTAGTCGGCGAAGGACATCTGCATCGGGCTTTCCAGCAGGAAGAGTGGAAGGTCAATGGCGAGATTGATGATAAGCCAAACCACTCCAATCAATATGCCTTTTTGCCGGAAGCCCGCTTTCAGATTCCTGAAATAGAGGACTGCAAATAACACTGTAGATACTGTGATGACTACAGGCATGATGGACTCGAACAGGGGACGCTGGGATGTCCTGAGCGGGAATATCATTGCAGCAACCGCAAACGCTATCAGCCAGATAAGAAATCCGAACAGGACAACTTTCAAATGCGTTTTCATTGTGATTGCCCCCTTTTCACTAAAGTGATTTGACGGTGGATGCCTTGAGGTTCGTTTTGGAGTACAGAGTTGCGGACTAATGGCAAAGCTCATTGATGGAGATGCAACGCAACAGAAAGCCAGTTCCAATCAATTGTATTGTTACATACGCTATATCACAACTCGCTTTCATCGATTCCGGCAATTTTCATGAAGTGTTTCAGGAGTCCTATCTTTAGTGAGTTATTTCCATGAATGGGAACAGAAATCCGGGCTGGATTTCCTTCTCTTGCGTATATGTGATGACTACCTTTTATTCTCCGCAAGGCCCAACCCTTCTTTTCGAGCAGCCCGGTGAATTCCTTGCCGGAAACAATTTTCAAATTGCGATCTCCAGGACCTTATCCTTTTCGGTTATTTCGATGTCCTTAATATCTATGGATAAGCAGCCTTCGACAGCCTCGTAAATGTTGCTGAGTAGCTCGTCGAACGTTTCTCCCTGGGTGGCACAACCTGGAATGGAGGGGACCTCAGCCCAGTAACCTCCTTCTTCTGCTTCATGAACGATTACTTTTATTTTCATACGAACACCTCTGTCATAGGCATATATGCATCCTCCATGTTTTCCTGGGTGAATATGACGCGCATCATTCTTCCTTGAATATTTCCTCCATCGGGATGCCTTCCAGCTTACCTTCCCGATATGCTTTGAGTCTCTTTTCTGATTCCTCAGCCCAGATATCATCGAGCTTTTTATCTGGTTCATCCAGGCTCTTTATCAAGCTCTCAACCAGGGTAAACCGGTCCTCCGGTTTTAGTTTCATTGCCTCATCTAATAGCTCTTTAGTACTCATCGTGTTGCACCTCCATTACCGTCTATGTTGTGGTCTTTGTTTATGGCCGAACACTCATGAGCTGAGCCGCTTGCTGCCGGGCCTGACTACGCCTATTATATAACAACTTTGCCAGCCAAGTGTGACTGAAAAGCGCGGCGGTAGGAGGTCAGCTATCGCGAATTGTCAGGCGGCTGCATTTAACAGCTTGCAACAGATATGCTACTTGCCGCCGCGGCTGTATGCTTTGAAGGTTATGATGAGACCAATAACCAGCAAGACTCCCTCCAGGACTATAAACGCTGTCGTGCTCGTGTTGGCGGAGCCTTTTTGGTAAAGGCCCGCAGAAAACATTCGGAATAGACCAAGAACCAGAAAAAACCACCCTGACAGCGTGACCAGCACGGTCCAGTCACGGGCCCAGTGATTGTGCGCGCGTACGATCGCTAGACCACCTGCAAACATCAAGACACCCGAGAGATAGACCACGGGCGGAATTTGAGCATCGTAAAGATGCGGTTGCACAAGTGGGAACTCGGAAACGAGCATCGCTACGAGAGTGGGACCAACAAGACCGGCGATCCGTTTAGAGTTTTGCATTCAAACCCCCGAGTTGTTAAGGACACGCTAACATTTATTTTTTTACTTTCTCCCCAAACATTACTGTATCAGGAGGTAGTCTGAAATGTTCAAGGATTTCCCTATAAATATCGTGTGAAATACCAGTCGCTTCACAACCCTTTCCTCTCCAGCACCTTCATCGGCGACACTGTGTGCTTCTTGAGGCCCAGCTCTTCCCTGGGGATACCTATAGCCAGCCCAACGAACTGCGATAAACGCAATATCGGGATTTCGAATTGCTCGTTTATCTCTTTAAATTATAGTAGATATGTAAAGTACCCTAACGCCTGTATTAACGGACGGCTACTGCCGTCCCGTTGAATGACCTGTTAAAAGTTTCTTCGATTCAAATTTCAGGGGATATTTTTCGGGATGTTCAAGATTGTCAATTTCAAGGTCAACATCCAGTTCAGGCCAATATAAATGATAGTCATGAAGTAATTGAACATTTTGAATAGAATTCAATGTCTGTTTTTTAAAGTAGGGATAATCTTTATAGCTCAGAAAATATTCTTTTTCATTCAGATACAGCCATATGCCGAAAGGAGTTATATTTTCAACGCTTACTGAAATGCCTTTGCCATGCTTTAACGATTTCACTATTATCCCTTTTCCCTGAAAATTGAAGGACTCATCTATCAATGCTTTAAAACGATTTACTACTTTTTACAATCTACTTTAGTTTTAGCGCCTTCATCGGTGATACTATATGCTTCTTAAGCCCCAGTTCTTCCTTAGGGATGCCAATTGCCAAACCCACAAGCTGTGATAAATGCAGTACCGGGATTTCGAACTGCCCCTTGACCTCCTTCACAGCCTCTCCCTGATACACATCCAATGCCACCACACATTGAGTGCAGGGTGTCACCACGCAGTCAGCCCCGTTATCAACAGCATTCTTCAGGACACGGCCTATCGAAAGGTAAGAGACCCTTTCCTCGGTAAGGAGGGTATGAAAACCACAGCAAAGCGCCTTTGATGGATAGTCAACAGTCTCACCATCGAGAAATTCCCTGATTAAAATGTCTATCGAAGTTGGTTTCATCGGGTTCTCAAACCCGTAATGTGTTTTTGGCCTTGTCATATGGCATCCATAGAAGGGAGCTATCTTCAGGCCGGAAATATTCTTCCGGAGGGCGTCGCGGACTCCTGCATATCCGACTAACCTGATAAGGAGCCAGGGCAGGGTTATCACATCTACAGTCCCTTTATAGGCTCTCCCGGTCTCACTTAAGACCTTGTTCAGGGTTTGCCGTTCCTTTTCACTTTTATTATATCTGGAGGCGGCATCTACCAGGTTGAAGGCGCAGGTATTACAGATAGTGAACAGCTTATAGGCGCCGGTGGCCTCGGCCAGCGCCAGTATCCTCCCGCTGAGGACCTGCGCCACATCGGGGCTGGCGATGCGCATGTCCATGGAACCGCAACACCCGGCATCCTTTAACTCGACAAGCTCTACGCCGAGCCTTTCACAAACACTCCGCGTCGCCTCGTCGGCAGCTTCGTTCACGGTCTTAGCTTCGCAACCCGGATAATAAGCAACTTTAATCGTCATTCCTGCCTCCTGGCGGCTTCGATGGTCTTTTTGATTTCATCCAGCCCCGGGTTCGGAGGTTGTTTGATTGGCAGTATCCCCTTTGCCAGCATCCGTAGCCCTTTAGGCAGTTCTGCGACCATCCTCAGCCCCTTAATCTTCCTGACCAGGACTGTCGGGTTAACGTCGCCAGACTCCGCTATGGCCTCCTCAAAGGCCGTGTAAGCCCTGGAATGTTTGTAGACCTCTTGAGTAACCGATAGCCTTTTCAAAGGCTCGATGGCATCCTGGAACGGGTCAATGTCCTGCGGACATACTGCCCCGCATCTAAGACACGAAGTACAACAGAATATACCATTGTCTACTATCTGGTGTGCTCTTTCCCCCTCGTCCCTGGGGTCCAGAACCTTCATTGCCAGCTTGACATATGCCGCCGGCCCGGCAAACTCCTTTAATCCCACAACTGAAACCGCCGGACATGCCGATGTGCATAACCCGCACTCGATGCAGTCCATCAGCTTGAAAACATGTATCATTTCCTCGTGGGTGATATTCTCCGGGAATCCGGGGTAGGGCTTTTTTCTGACTATCCGTGGATTTAACCTCTGGATTGACTCTCTAAGCTCATCGAGGTTGACTACCAGGTCCCTGACAACCGTAAAGTTGTCCAGGGGGTGGATTACCATTCGAGGTTGGACCGGTTCCCAGCAGGCCAGGACTGGAACACCGTTAACCTTAACTCCACAGGTCCCGCATCTGTTGTTCCCACAGTAGTACCTGAAGGCGAACTCAACGCCCTGTTCCTCGACGATGCTTTCAAGAGCGCCAAGGACTCTCATCTTGCTCCTGTATGGGACTTCGTATGTCTCATAGCGGGGCTGTTTGTCCGTGGAAGGGTCGAATCTGAATAGTGTTACCTCTATTTTTTCTCCAAGCTCCATATTGCAACTCCATAATCCAGATAAACTGGAAATTCTATGTAGAGACACGGCATGCCGTGTCTCTACACTAAATACTAAATCCCGATTCCATACGGGATCCTCGACAAAGTCGGGACACATTCAAATTCCCAATATCAAAACGATTAAAAAAGCCGGGACCAAATTCCGACGTATCGGGAACCGCTGAGGACGCGGAGAGCGCAGAGAAAATTTAGAAATCTCTGTGCCCTCTGCGCTCTCTGTGGTGTAAAGAGTTTTCCATTTCTAATAAACTACCTTAAAGTAGTCAGCCCTGCCTTCTTCTTTGGGCCTGACATATTTCATGTCAACCGGAACACGCCGGAACTTCGGTCTACCATCAACCTTCCCCAGGACATTATGGGCGAGCCAGTTCTCGTTATCTGTATAGGGATAGTCGTCCCTGAAGTACGGCCCCCTGCTCTCCGTTCTCTCCAGCGAAGATAGAAGTAGCAGCTCGCTAAACTTGAGCATTGCATCCACGTCTATGGCGTCTATCCAGCCCTGGTTGTAGTTCAGGCTCAGCGATGCCAGGGCCATTTGGGGTAGTATCACCTCCTGCATCTTCTTCAACTCTTCAAGATTCTTATGCAACTTGCGGGCATTTTTCCACGGGAACAAGGCTTCGGTCATAATCTGACGGACCTTTGTCATTACAATACCCGGATGATAGCTGTCCTTCGCCCCGGCTCTGAGTAGTCCCAGCAGCCTGAATTCCTCCCCCGTCACCTGCGCCGGAATGTGTTCGGGTATCCTGACCTCCTTCGCGCGCCCCTCAGCGTTGGTAACTGAAACCTGGGCGCAATAGCAGCAGTGAACGAAGCTGGAATGTCCTCCGGCCCCGCCGGGAGCGTATAAGCCCGGGATACGGGTCTGCATGGTCTTCTTATCCACCCTTATGCCCCCGACAAAGTTGGCTTCGAAGTTCATGGCGTTCTCTATCATATCCTCACCCACATTCATGTGTCCCAGATGGTCGAACACCCTCCTGGCAGCCTGGTACTCCCTGTCGAATTCTCCAGCCATATGCTGATAGCTGCTGTAGTATCCCCCATCCCATTTGGCCTTGCCCTGCATAATCTGTTGTATTGTCCGCTTATACTGGAGGTGGTACATGGCTGTGGTCCCCTGGGTAAACTGGTCCGGTGTGAAGTAGAATTCGCCATAGCTGTTGAATATATGGGGGGTTTTGTCCGTGTTGGGGTTCGGGTTCGGATAGCAATGCTGGTTCAATGTAATCGGGTCTTTATTGTCAACCACATGGATATACCATAGTTCTAAATCCTCCAGCTCAGCCCCAGCATCGAATGCCGCCACATAGCCCTCGCCGAACACCTCCCTTGTGGCGGTAGTCCTGGTGGTTATGCGGGCAGCCTGGCCGGTGCAGAGGAGTGTGGCTTTGGCCGAGATAACGTAGAGCTTGCTGTCACGCATGCCAAGACCTATCCCTCCTGTAACCGCGCCATTATCCGTGAGGAGTCTGGTAACCATGCACTCCTCTATTACACGGATGTTGTCTCTGGCGAAGACCTCGTGTCTCAGCAGGTCCATCAACTGGGGGCCGGTCTGTCCCTGCCGGGGCGCCCATGTCTGCTTTTGAGACTGGCCTTTACTGGTTATCAGGCTACCATCAGGCATCCGCCTCATGTATAAACCATGCTCTTCAAACCAGTTGTAGAAATGCCTGTTAACCCATGCACCAGCATCCAGCGCAAAGTCCTGGTCGTTCAACCAGTGGCCGAAGTAGGCGCAATAGTTGGAGAGTAAGGCTTTCTGTTTGTCTGTAGAGCTTTTGTCAGGTTCAGATTTGACTTCCTTACGGGCTTTAGCTAATCTCTGCCGCTCCTCCAGACTCAGGAAAATATGCGGCGGCCCACCGGCCAGATTTGTGGCTATCCTCGAACAGCCGCCTTTCCCTGCCAGGCTCTTGGAGATCATGACTACGTTCAATCCCCGTTCGGCAGCCTGAATAGCAGCAAAGCAGCCTGTAACACCGGAGCCTATCACGAGTATATCCGTATCAAGGTACTGTTTTTCTAATTCTTTGATTTGAGGCAATCTCTTTCACCCCCCCTTAAGAGTAAAATTACAAATCCCAGGCACTAAATCCCAAACAATCCCGATAAATCGGAACACCGCGAAGTATAAAAATAACTTACATTTTGATGCAATGGGCAAATCCCCCATGCTCCTGTAAATGAGCACCATTAAGTAAAATAGGTTGCAACTCGTCATTGCGAGTGAAGCGAAGCAATCTCATCACCTTGAGGCCGATTACTCCTCCAAAAGTGGAGATTGCTTCGTCGCTCCGCTTCTCGCAAAGACGAATGGGAGTTTATTTTCGGGAGAATATATATTTCCCTGGGGCGCCCACCCTCCCCTGTCTACTCATAGCAGTGATTATACACTTCGGCTGTCATCCCCTCAACGAAGGGACTTAATAGCTGCCAGCGCCCCTGCCCCCGGCTCAACCCGGAAACCTTCAGCATTTAACAGTTTTTCCAGGGTGGACAGCAGGAGAAGCACATTTTCCCCGGTAGAGGAATGTCCCATAAGGCCGATACGCCATATTTTCCCTTTTAGCGGCCCTAATCCGCCGCCTATCTCTATATTGAACTCATTAAGCAGCCTCTGACGAATCCGCACGTCATCAACTCCGGGGGGTATGCGTACCGAGGTCAGCACATTCAGCCGGTGGCCCTGTTGAGCATGAAGCGTCAGCCCCATTGCTTCCAGTCCGGCCTTGAGGGCTGAGCCGTTATCAAGGTGGCGCTTGATGCGAATATCCAATCCCTCTTCCACGATCAACGCCAGCGCCTCGTGCAGGCCGAATATCATGCAGATAGGCGCCGTATGATGGTAGAACCTGCCGGTAGACCAGTAGCCGGAGAGGAGCGAGAGGTCAAGATACCAGCTCTGCACCTTCCGTGTGCGTCTTTCGAGTGTCGCCAGTGCCCTCTGGTTAGCCGTAAAGGGAGCCAGACCTGGCGGGCAGCTTAGGCACTTCTGAGTGCCGCTATAGCAGATGTCAATCCCCCAGTCGTCTACAGCCACTTCATGCCCTCCCAGGGAGGTGACGGTATCCACCAGAAACATGGCATCATATTGTTTAGCCAGACGGGATGCCTCTGTCAGAGGCTGAAGGACGCCTGTGGAGGTCTCGGCGTGAACCAGGGCCAGCAGCTTCACCCGCTTTCGAGCTTTCAGGGCGGCTTCAATAGCTTCGGGCTCGATGATCTTTCCCCACTCCGCAGCCACTTGCACCACCTCAGCGCCGCATCTCAGAGCATTGTCCGCCATCCGCTCCCCGAACAGTCCGTTCACGCCTATGACCGCTACATCCCCCGGTTCCAGAAAATTGCAGAAGCTGGCTTCCATACCTGCCGAGCCTGTGCCGGAGATAGGGAAGGTAAGCTGATTTGTTGTCCGGAAGATGCTGCGTAGAAGGTTCATCGTATCTTCCATGATGGTAACAAAGTAGGGGTCCAGATGTCCCACCATCGGCGCTAGCATAGCCTGTTGTACCCGGGGGTGGATATTACTCGGCCCGGGTCCGAGAAGTACCCGGTACGGGGGGTTCAGGTGTTGGTACGGAACATCAGACACGTATGGCTACCTCCTGTAATAACTTGTGCCGATATTTTTAACATTTATAGAACCAGGCTGTCAAATCCTTTACAGCCCATGACTATGAAAAACTACTCCCTAGCGTCCCCACAGCTTGTCCAGCCACTTCTCCCGGAACAGGCGCGCCGCATTATCCGTGTCCTCATTGGTGGTGACGATCGGCCTCTTTGGTGTCAGGGCGGTCCCTTTAGGACGGAAATCTTCGGTGTCCTTGCGGAAAGAGGAGGCGCCGCTCAGCTTACCGCGCAGGTTCTGGCCCTCCCGGGTAAACAGCCAGTTAGTGAAAAGTTTGCTGGCATTGGGGTGAGGACCATTTAACATGGCTACCACCGTGAATCCTACAGTTATGCCATCCTCCATATCAATAGCCTGGATGGGAGCGCCCTCCAGTGCGAAGGGGGCGGCCACTGTATCGGATATGCGCACCGACAGTGGGATCTGCCCCTTGCCGATTTTTCCCAGTTCGTCAACGGTGCCTACAGTCCATTGCAGGTCTTGCTTGTATAGGGCTTTCAGGTATTCCTCGTCTACAACCTTTTCTCTGAGCAAGGGGACGAATAAGAGATAAGCGTTCGTGCTTAGTTTGGGGTCGGATAGCATCATCTTCCCCTTCCACTTGTTGTCCAGCAGGTCTCTCCACCGTTTGGGTTCATCGCCTGGCTTGACCATATTCACATTCACATACGGTGCATGAACGCTTATATTATAGCCGGCCACCTGTTTATCCGCCGGGTCCAAGATAAACGGCGACACGCGGAAGGCATCTAACTCCTTGAGGGCGGGAAGGCCATCCATGCCGCCAAGAGTCAGACCCTCCACCTTTATATTCATTACATTTACCGAGCTACCCTCGGTGAAATCGGCTACTATCTTACCCATTCGCCGCTCAGTCTTGACGCGCTCCAGAAACTCAGCGCCCCGGCCTGTGACTATGTCCACCTTAACCCCATATTTTTCCTGAAATGCCCGGCTCAGACCCAGGCCCACTTCGCCAATGAAGTTGAATGAATATAAAGTGACACTGCCCTCTTTTCTGGCAGCCGCTGCTACCTTCTCCCATTCCGCATCAGCCGGAGCGACCGATGCTGTGGTTGGCGAGACCTGTTGAGATACAGGTAGCGGTATGTTAGACGTGGGAGCGGGCGCAGGAGCGCCGGGTGTACATGCCCCCAGCGTCGTTAATAATGTGGCTAAGACAACCAGGTATAACCAGATATGTCGAATCATGTTATCTCCTTGTTAGTTAGTGTAATTCCCGCAAATTCAGGCCCTGGAAACCCTCTATCCCCAGGAGCTCCGCATTATTTGGAGGCCAAAATAGAGGAGACCATACCACCTGTCATGCTGAGCAAAGCGAAGCATCTTGAGAAGGAAGAGGGGATCCCCAACCCCAGACCCTTCGCCCCGATGTTTCACTCGGAGAGGGAGCGAAACGACGAAGAATCTCTCGCCGCAGCGACATGCCCCGTATCAGCGAGGAATTGGAGATTCTTCACTACGTTCAGAATGACAAGTGAAGGTCTATTTTCGAGAGAATTTCGTTTATTATACTTTTTATAGGGGAATAGTCAAGAAGGTAATGTTATGTAAATTGGAATGTCATAAAGAGGCATGTGGTAGAATGAATAAAGAACCGATAATAGTGAAGAGGAGGTGGGTAATGAAAATTAAACGAGGCGAGGGTGTTTCCCTGGTGAGAGCTACCGAAGAATCCATGTCCAAGCAGGGGCTGCCCTATTATGTCGGTGTCAGCGCCGAGAACGTGGGGGCGGCGCGCATTTCTCTGAACCTGATTGTTATCCCTCCGGGCGGCCACGCTGAGGCGCATTATCATCGGGACC